>Ga0315289_10007719_pt1 | contig 15650 bp, 9 predicted proteins | sample YL17G11_40_MG_FD_203452 | JGI IMG/M metagenome (GOLD analysis project Ga0315289, IMG submission 203452) | Sediment microbial communities from Yellowstone Lake, YNP, Wyoming, USA - YL17G11_40 | ecosystem: Environmental > Aquatic > Freshwater > Lake > Sediment | place: USA: Wyoming | collected... | reverse complement strand
GATGGTCAAACTCGGCTTCACATCGCCCTTGCCCAGACCAAGCAACTTGACAAGCCTCTTTAATAAACTGGCTTTCTGGCTCCAGTTAGCCCTGTCGAGGTGTCGGTATACATCATGCAATACCCGACACAAATTGGCGTAGCTGTCGTCATTCTGCTGAGCATATCCAGCGTTGAAACTCTGGGAAGCCAGGCAAAATGACAGAATATCTTCAAGGTTGTCGTGTTCCGTCTGGAGCATGTTCGATCCTCGCTGTGCTCGAAGCTGTAGACCACGTAGGAACTTCTTTGCATTATCATTTATGAAGTCCGCGTCCTTTGCATACTCGAAGAACTCCCTCATTACTGGCAATCCCCACGCCCGCGAGAAACCTGCCCCAAGAAACACAACAACTTTCATTATATGCTCCCTCCAACACAGGTCGCTTTTATGTTAACCGGCCAGAAAAGACATCGAAGTCGTGCAATCCGGGGCCGGCTCCTTCCCTGCTTCTTCCCTACCCTGCAAACATCGATGCGTATCACTCAGCGAGTATTTTAGCACGACGTGGGTGACTGTGAAATCCAAAAAAACGCAGTGATCGCAACCGACGGGCATGCCTCAGGACTCCAGGCAGCCTCCGCCAGATTGTGCGCATACCCATATCTGCAGAACGTTCAATCTACGGCCTTGGGCCTCCGCCATGGTTCGTCGAGCGCGAAGTACCACAAAATGCACTCCGAAGAAGAGCTTGCCAGCGGCTGCAAGGTGGGAAACCCCCACTTCATGGAGGCGGAATAGGACCGGATCCGGTGGGCAAGCCCTATCCCGCACGTTCGCAAGACTTGAGGCAACGCGTGGGTCCAGAACCTGACCCACGCGTCAATCAGTCCGAAAAGCCACTGTCCCAGCCTACGCCTGGCGATGCCACCCGTCACGAATCCACAATCTGAAATCCGAAATCTGCAATCGCGCGGACGGCTATTCTGTCACTTTCCCCGTGGCGGCCCACTCGGTGCCGCGGATGATGATCTTCTGGACACTGGGGGTCATCAGGGCCTTGCGGTCGTGGCCGTAGGCGTTGTGAACGACCCGGCCCTGGCCGTAATTCTTGACGAAGATCAGCGGCTCGGTCTTCTTGCTCCAGTCGGAGTCGGCCGTGATCAGGACGTGGATGTCCTCGTTGCCTTGGAGCTTGGCGTACAGCTCGTCGTCGGTCGTGAAGTTGGTCAGGCCCTTCGTAATCGGATGCTCTTTATCGACGATCTTGGACTCGAAGACGCTGCGGGGGCCGTGGCCGGAGGTGCCCATCACCCACTTGCGGCCGCACAGCTTGCCGAACTCCTCCCACTTCGGGAACGAGGCGGTCGCCAGGTGCTGGACGAAGAAGCCCTTGCCGCTCTTGACGAAGTTCAGCAGGTTCTCCTGGGCCTGGGCGGGCAAGTCACGCTTCTCGGCGACGTACTTGGCGGTGTAGATCGTGAAGACGATGGCGTCGTAGTTCTTCAGGGCCGCCGCCGATTCGAGGATCAGCGGGTCTTCAACGACCTTGACATCGAACTTGCCGGACCCGACGAGGATTTCGCGCGTGGTCTCGGAGATCTCGCGCCAGGGATGGGCCCCGACATCGTCGCCGGTAATCAGCAAAACCTTGATCTGGGCGGGCTTCTTCGGGGCACTGGCCCCCATGCAGAAGAGTACCGCCACGATCGCCACCAACGCCAGGACTTTCAACAACCGCTGCATGTCACTTCTCCTTACCCACATGGGATTTGCCATTTACGATTTACGTTGGACTATTGTCACGCGGCACAGGATACAACGAGATACCGGTTCCGTCAACTGCCCGGATGTTTTCGGGTGCGGGCGTCTTGGCCCGGCAGAGACCACCGCCGGAAAAGGGGACATTCTACTTTTCCCTCGCGGAAGGGGAAAAGTGGAATGTCCCCTTTTCCTTTGCCCCGCGCGAATCCAACACCCATTCCGCCCAGAAGCTCGCAGGAACGGTCATGCATCCGATGTTTTCCCTTGACGAGGTCGGCGGATTCCGATAAGTTGTACCGACAACTTTGAGAGTGAAAGCTAAGAGGGAATGGCGCAGGTTCCTGAGAATTCGAGAGACGTCGAGAAGTGGCTCAAGCTGACCCACGCCGATGAAGTCGGGCCGGTGACGTTTGGCAAACTGCTCAAACGCTTCGGATCGGTCGATGCGGCCCTCGGCGCTTCGGTCAGCGGCCTGATGAAGGTCGAGGGAATCGGGGCCACGACTGCCGAGCGGATCGCGGCAAGTCGGGACAAGTTCGACAGTTGCGCGGAGCTGGAGCTGGCGGCCAAGCTGGGAGTTTGGATCGTCCACATGGAGGACCCCCGCTATCCACCGGCGCTGAGGCAGATCTACGATCCGCCGCCGGTTCTGTACGTCAGAGGGACACTCGACCGGGCGGACAATCTGGCTATCGGGATCGTGGGATGTCGGCGGTGCAGTCTTTACGGCCAGGAGCAATCCTCACGGCTGGCGCATCTGTTGGCCGCAACGGGTGTTACGATCGTTTCAGGGATGGCGCGGGGGATCGACACCGCCGCCCACACGGGCGCGCTCGCGGCTGAGGGCCGGACGCTCGCCGTGCAGGGTTGCGGCCTGTCCCGGGTCTTTCCGCCGGAGAATGCGAAACTCTTCGAGCTCATAAGTGCTTCCGGGGCCTGTATTTCCGAGCTGCCGCTGCGGGCCGAGCCGCTGCCGGAGAATTTCCCGCCCCGCAACCGCATCATCGCGGGCCTGGCGCTCGGGACCATTGTTGTCGAGGCCGGCCTGCGGTCCGGTGCTCTGATAACGGCCCAAGCAGCCCTGGAAAGCAATCGCGAGGTCATGGCCGTGCCGGGCAAGGTCGATTCGCCGCTGAGCCAGGGCCCGCACCGGCTTATCAAGGAAGGGGCCAAGCTGATCGAGACCGTCGAAGATGTCATGGAGGCGCTCGGCTACATCGGCGAGCAACTCAAGGACCACACGGCACTTACGGCAAAGGAGACCACCGAGAAAGTGGAGATGCCGCTGCTGGAGACAGTCAAGTTCAACCTCAAGGGCCATGAGAAGATCATTTACGATGCCTTGGGCAAAGAACCTCTGCACATCGATCAGCTCATCGCGGATACGAGCCTGCCCGCCGGGACCGTCAATGCCGGCGTCGTGTCCCTTCGCCTCAAGGGCCTGATCAAACAACTGCCCGGCAACCTCTTCACAAAACGCTAAGTCACGGCTGCCATGACACTTCCGTGCAGGTGCACTTTTCACGCCACAATATAGATGCAGGCTGTTGACAATCGGGCGATGCCGGGCTATTATCAGACGTGATGACCTGTAACATAAAGTGCCTCAGATAACCTCAACCGCCGGGCCGATTCGCGGCAGGATGCTGCGACAGGGCAGGAGGAGACGTTCGGGTGGGGGCATTACGGACAGGGTGCTGCAACCACAAGCCGCGGGGGATCGCCATAAGTCTTTTCACAACAAGGCCTTGTGCCTATCCTCCGCGACGAGCGGGGCTGGGGAAAACCGCCGGATTCACCCTGATCGAATTGCTGGTCGTCATCTCGATCATCGCGCTTCTGATGTCGATCCTCATGCCCGCCTTGCAGCGCGTCCGCAAGCAGGCGCGGGCCGTCGCGTGTCAATCCAATCTCAAGCAGATGGGCTTGACCTTCTCCATGTACTGCGAAGACCACAATGGCTACTTCCATCAGGAGGATGGCGGCGACCCCCAGGACAGTTGGGTCCCGGCGATGCGGCCTTACTACAGTCACGAGCCCAAGATTCGCGCCTGCCCGGCCACGACAAAATTCTACAGTGACGGCGTGACAGGCCCCCTCGTCGGCTGGGGCGTCTACGGGGAGGGCGTCATTCCGAGCGTCCCCGGTTTCGCGGTCCGCGGCGACTACGGCAGCTTCGGTTTGAACGCGTGGGTCGCCAACGACACTGCCGGCATGCACGCCGAGAAGAATTGGCGGACGGTCCACATCCAGGGCGGCTTTCAAGTGCCGGTATTTGTGGATTGTCAATGGGTGGACGGTCTGCCCGAGCCGTATGACAACCCGCCCGACTTCGATGGGCAATGCCAGTGGCAGTGGTACGGCAATGCGATGCGAAGCTTCTGTATCAACCGCCACAATGGGTTCGTCAACGGCGTCTTTATGGATTTGTCCGTGCGTCCCATCGGCCTGAAAGAGCTGTGGGAGCTGCATTGGCACAAGCGGTGGTCCAAGGATCGCCCGGCGGCGGGCACCCCCGTCTGGCCGCAATGGATGCGCGGTTTCAAGGAATACGCGCTGTGACTCACAGCGGCGCCGGCATCGATGCTATCCGGCTCGTGGGCCGGAGATGTTGGAGTTGATGGATGGAATAGTATTCGACGAGGCTTCTTTTTTAAGGAGGTCGATCATGGGAAAGGCGGCAGTTCTGGTGTGGCTCGCTCTGGTGTTATGTATCGGTGCGCCCGTAGCGCACGGCCAGACCCTGTGGGGCTATTACCCCATCAACGAGAACGATTTCAAAGACTACTCCGGCAACGGCCATAACGGCACGCCCGTCGACGGCGCGGTGACGGTCGCCGACCCGGAGAGAGGCTGGGTGGCCTCGTTCAACAAGGAGCCCGCCAAGCCCAGCCGTGTCAACTGCGGCACCAATGACCCCTCCGCCGGCGGCCAACTGACCGTCTCCGCCTGGGTCTATTGGCGGGGACTCAACGGCAACTGGCAGGGCATGGCCGGCAAGAGCTTCAGTTATGACGACCGGCGCTGGATCTTCCAGCTTCGCGACACCGACGGCATGATCCAGTGGGGCGGTCCGGACAACGCCAACCTGCACATTTTCTCTACGGCCGCTCCGGCCGCGGACGAGTGGCAGCACGTGGTCGGCACTTGCGATGGGACAACCTCACGAGTTTACATCAATGGCAAGAACGTCGGTGAAGGCCCCGGTCATTTCGTCCCCGCCGCTGCCAGCGCCAATGTAGTGCTCGGCTTCGGCGAGGACCGCAGCGACTACGACGAGTCCTTCAACGGCTTGATGGACGAAATCCATATCCTGACGCGGGGCTTGACGGCGGACCAGGTCAAAGACATCGCCCAGGGGATCGTGCCAGCGTTCACCAAGGCCCGCGAGCCCAATCCGGCCAACGGCGCCACGGGCGTCCAGATGCCGCTGTTTCGCTGGACCGCCGGCGACAACGCCGGGTTCCACAACATCTATATGGGAGCAAGCGACCAACTGACGGAGGCACAGCTTGTCGCGCCCCGCAGCGTTCTGGCGATGTACTATCATCCGACGCCGCTGGAGCCGGGCAAGACCTACTACTGGCGCGTGGACGAGATCGAGAAAGACGGCGTCACGATCCATCAGGGCGACGTATGGAGCTTCACCATGCAGGCCCTGACGGCCTACGGTCCCTACCCGGCAGACGGCACCATTGACGCACCCCTCTCTCCCATCCTGACCTGGCTGCCCGGCCAGGGCGTCATCCAGCACCAGGTGTACTTCGGCACCAGCCAGGACGCCGTCACCAAGGGCGACAAGTCCACGGACCGGGGGCTCGTGACCGATCCGGCGTTCATCCCCGGCGATCTGCAGGAGGCCAGGACCTACTACTGGCGTGTCGACGAAATCGTAGCTGGCGGCGCGGTCCGCACGGGCCCCGTCTGGACCTTCAGGACCTTCGTGCAGATCGATGACTTCGAGAAGTACACCGACGACGAGGGCAGCCGCATCTACGAGACCTGGATCGACGGCTGGACTAACGGCACCGGCTCGCGGGTCGGTTACGTGCAGGCCCCGTTCGCGGAACAGAAGATCGTGCACGGCGGCAAGCAGTCCATGCCGTTCGACTACAACAACATCAAGGCCCCCTACTACAGTGAGACCGAGCAGGAGTTTCCGGCGGCCGAGGGCGGCGGCAGCTACGACATCGATACGCTGGTCGTCTGGGTCCGGGGTCAACCCACGAACAGCCCGGCTACGCTGTACGTGGCCCTGAAGGACACGCACGGCCAAGTGGGTGTGGTCAGCCATCCCGACCCGGCCATCCTGACCCTGAGCAAGTGGACCGAATGGCGGATCTTCATGCCCGACTTCATGGCCACCGGGGTCGACATCATGTCGGTCAAGAAGATCATAATCGGCGTGGGTAACCGCCAGAAGCCCGCCGCCGGTGGCGCGGGACTGATCTGGCTCGACGACATCCACGCGATCAAGACGCTCACGATGGATCCGAGCCAAATGCCGGTGCAGCCGTAAGCGCGATGGTGCAGCCGCGTTGAAGATTAGAGGACCGCACGTCATAGTGAAGGAACAGGATCGCAATGGAGCGCGAAAGTCGCTTCGAAAATCGGTTTCGGTGTGCAATCAGTCGAGTATTTGGCCGATAATCGGACAAATCAACGCTATTTCATCAACGTATATGTAGGAGGACAACGCATGTGGCAGAAGATGGTTTCTGGTGTGGCCGCCGTGCTGGTGCTGAGCTTGGCCCAGATCACGACGGCAGGACAATTAGGGTATTGGGCGTTCGATGAAGGGTCCGGTACAACCGTCAAGGACAGTTCTGGCAAGGGCAATCCGGGCACCCTCATGAACGGCGCGACCTGGGCCAACGGTAAGTTCGGCAAGGCCGTGCAGCTCGATGGCGTAGACGACTACGTGCAGATCGCGCACAACGTCAACCTGTGCGTGACCACGGAGGTCACGATCTCCGCGTGGGTCTATGCAGAGAGGAATAATGGACCGGGTACCGAAGGCTACCAGGGCATCGTGGCCAAGGGCAACTCTCCGCGGTCCTACAGCCTTTACACCACGACGGCCGGCGCCCTGCACTTCAGCACCGGCCCAGGCGGCGCGTACACCGGCACCACGAGCAGCACGCCGCTGCCGACCAAGCAGTGGGTGCACGTCGCGGTGAAGGTCGAAGGCGGCCAGCACAAGTACTTCATCAACGGCGTGGCGGCCGGCGTCGGCGGATCAAATGTCGTCCTGCCCGGCACGACCGATACATCGGTGCTCCACATCGGCCGGACGGCCGAGGGAGCCACGCGCTCCTTCCAGGGCCTGATCGACGACGTCCGCATTTACGATGTGGCGCTGACCGATCAGCAGATCAAGGATCTGGTCAACAATGCACCCCCGGGCTGGCCCAAGGCCATCAATCCTTCGCCCGCCGACGGCACCCAGGGCGTCAGCACGCCCCTGTTCCAGTGGACTCCGGGCGACGGGGCCGTGTTCCACGACATTTACATGGGCACCGCGCCCGAGCTGACCGAAGCCAACAAGGTCGGCGCGCATCAGCCGTTCAATATGTACTATCACGTGGCGGGCCTGCAAGCGGGCGCGACCTATTACTGGCGCATTGATGAGACCGCGGCCAATGGCACCGTCACCACGGGCGACGTGTGGAGCTTCAAGGTGACACCCGCCACGGCTTGGATCCCTGTGCCGCCGGATGGCGCCGCGTACATGAAGACGAGCGCCGCCCTGACTTGGACACCTGGACAGAATGCCCTCAATCACGATGTCTATGTCAGCGTGAACAAGGAGGACGTCGAGAAAGGGGCAGCCGGCGCCTTCAAGGGCAATCAGAAGACAGCGTCGCTGCAACTGGACGGCCTGACACCCGACACCACGTACTACTGGCGTGTGGACGAGATCGGGATGACCGGGACCAAGCAAACGGGTGAGATTTGGAAGTTCACGACCCGGCCGGTCATCGTCAAAGCCGATCCCACGCTGGTGGGCTGGTGGAAGCTGGAGAACGAAGGCTCCGGCTCGGCCGTGGATTATTCCGGCTATGATCGCGATGGGGTCCTGATGGGTAAGCCGCAATGGGTGGACGGCTACCTCGCCGGCGCGCTCAAGTTCGATGGGAAAGCGGATTACGTCGAGACCAACTACACGGAAGACCTGGCGAAGTGGACGATCTGCTGCTGGGTGACCAGCCCGGCGGCCCCCGCCGCGACGTCGCCCACCGGGCCGATCCATCGGGAGAAGAACTATCAGCTCGATTGGGGCCACACGAACGCCGTATTCCAAGGGGCAACCGCCATGTGCATCGGCGGAACCTGGTATGCCGCCAAGTTCGGAACGCTCGCCGGCAATACGTGGTACCACATGGGCGCGAGCTTTGACGGCACGGCCCTCAAGGCATATCTTAACGGCGTGTTGATCACCTCTACGGCGGCGGCGGGAGTCCCGGATGCGGAGGTAGGCACGCTGAAGTTCGGACGGCACTCGACGGCCGCGCAGTTCTTCACCGGCACCGTCGATGATGCCCGCGTCTACAGCCGGGCCCTGACGGTGGATGAGATCAAGAAGGCCATGCAGGGCGATCCACTGCTGGCCTCGAATCCGCAGCCGGCGCACAATGTCAATGTCGATATCCAGAATGTGACGGAGCTGACCTGGTCGGCGGGCGAGAACGCGGCCAAACACGATGTCTACTTCGGCAAAGACCTCGCGGCGGTGAAGGCCGCCAACGCGAGCGCGCCCGAGTACAGGGGCCGGCAGACCGGCACCAGCTTCTCCCTGGGCGGATTGGCCGAGTTCGGCGGCGGCGCGTATGCCTGGCGCATCGATGAAGTCGAGGCCGATGGGCAGACCATCCACCGGGGCAACGTCTGGACGTTCACTGTGCCCGCCTATCTGATCGTGGATGAGTTCGAGAGCTACACCGACGCGGAAGGCAGCCGGATCTATGAGACCTGGATCGATGGCTGGACCAACGGTACCGGCTCGGTGGCCGGCAACACGACGGCCCCGTTTGCCGAGCAAACGATCGTTCATGGCGGCAAGCAAGCTCTGCCGATGGACTTCAATAACACCAAGACCCCGTTCTACAGCGAAGTCGAGTGCACGTTCTCGCCTCTGAAGAACTGGACGGAAAATGACGTTACCGACCTGAGCCTGTGGTTCCGGGGCAATCCGGCCCGCTTCGTGGATAAGGGCAACGGCGCCTTCATCGTGGGCGCTTCCGGCCATGACATCTGGGACAACGCCGATGACTTCCGCTTTGTCTATAAGCAGCTCAACGGCAATGGCTCGGTCACCGTCAAGGTCGAAAGCCTCGTCAACACCAATGCCTGGGCGAAGGCCGGCGTCATGATCCGTGAGAGTCTGGCCGGCGGCTCGACGATGGCGTACATGATCCAGAGCTTCTCCAGCGGCGCGTCCTTCGGCTGGCGGCAGGTCGCCGACGGTACCTGCGGCAGCGCGACCCAGACGGGCATTGTGGCCCCGCAATGGGTGAAGCTGACCCGTACGGGCAATGCCTTCACGGCCCAGTATTCGGCCGACGGCAAGACCTGGACGGACATCAAGAACGCCACCGGCCAGGTCGTCTCCACGACGGTCCTGATGGGCGCCAACGTGTACATCGGTCTGTGCACCACGAGCCACGACACGGCCAGGACCACGACCGCCGAGTACTCCGGTGCGGCCACCACGGGCACCGTCACCGGCGCGTGGAAAGAGGCCTGGGTCGGCGACGATCCGGACCGCACGAGCAGTACCGCCCCTCTGTATGCGGTGGTCGAGGACAGCGCCGGCAAGACGGCCGTCGCCGTCCATCCCGATCCGGCAGCCGTGAACGCCACGGCCTGGACCGAGTGGAAGATTCCGCTCAGCAGCCTGACCGGCATCAATCCGGCCAAGGTCAAGAAGCTGTACATCGGTGTCGGCGATCGCAAGGCTCCCGTCGCGGACGGCAGCGGTCGCCTCTATATCGACGACATCCGGGTGACCAAAGCCGCAGCAGCACAATGATGTAACGGCCCCCCAAGGGCGGATCTATGAGTTGAAGCACTTCCGGGGCCTGCGCCACACGACGCAGACCCCGGCCTTCTTCGAGGAGGAGAAATGGTTTCTCAACGATTTCTGACAGGTGGGATGCTCGCTTGGGTTCTCATCTTCCTGTCTTCTTCGCCGGCGCGCGCCCAGATCTATTTCTCGGATGACTTCAACGATCCGGCGGCGTCGAAGGGCAAATGGCAGGTGATCACCGGTGACTGGCAGGTGGCCGACGGCGTCTACCACCAGCTCAGCACGGCCGATCCGTGGCAGGCCACCTTTGTGGCCGCGAGTCAATGGAATGAGCAGTGGGAGGAATACACCATCGAGTTCAAGGTCAAGATTCTGACGACGGGCGATGCGCCGGTCAACGTGCTCTTTCGCGTCCAGCCGCAGATCCCGCAGGTCTGGGCTGACCGCAACGCACAGACCGCCCACTTCTATCGCTGGATCGTCAACGGCTGGACCAACACGGAGTCCCGGCCGTACATCTATGACGCCGGCACTGCCACCATGCTGGCGCAGACCCCCAACGTCATGGAGGTGGGCGTCTGGCATCACATCATGCTGGTCGTGACCAAGACCGGCATCGCCGGCTATGTCAATGGCGTGGAGAAGTTCGACATTCAGCACGCGAAATGGACGACGGGGCGGATCGGAATCCAGGCGTATAGCGGCAAGATGGACTTCGAGGATTTCGTCGGCTACGGACCTGCCTACATGCCCGATTGGCGGCTGAAGGCCAAGAAACCCGATCCGGCCGATGGCGCCGTGGGTGTCCAGTTACCGCTGTTCCGTTGGTCGGCGGGCGAGGGCGCCGCGTTTCACAATGTCTATCTGGGGACGACCCGGGAACTGGGTGAGGCTCAGCTTGTCGGCCCCCGCAGCGTCTTGACAATGTTCTACTACACCGGCGCCCTGCTGCCGGGGACGACCTACTACTGGCGGGTGGACGAGATCGGACAAGATGCCGCCACGGTCCATGCGGGCGATGTCTGGACCTTCGTGACACAGGATGTGAAGGCGTACTATCCCACCCCGGCGGACAAGGCCACCACCATGTCCCTGGCCCCCACGCTTACCTGGAGGGCCGGGGTCGGGGCGACCCAGCAGCACGTGTACTTCGGCGACAGCAACGAGGCGGTCAGCCAGGGGGCGGCCGGAGTTGACAAGGGCACGCAAACGGAGACGACCTTTGCACCGGGAATTCTCGAACCGGCGACGAGCTATTTCTGGCGCGTGGACGAGACGGTCGCCGGCGGCGCCATCAAGGTTGGACCGGTCTGGACCTTCACCACCCCCCTGCCCGTGGACGACTTCGAAGCCTATACGGATGACGAAGGCAGCCGTATCTACGAGACCTGGATCGACGGCTGGACGAACAGCACCGGCTCGACCGTCGGCTACGTCCAGGCCCCGTTCGCGGAGCAGGCGATCGTCCACACCGGCAAGCAGTCGATGCCGCTGGACTACAACAACCTGAAGTCGCCGTTCTACAGCGAGGCCGAGCGCGAGTTCTCCCCCGTGCAGAACTGGACCGCCAACGGCCTCGACACGCTGTCCCTGTTCTTCCGGGGCAAGGCCAATAACGGGGCCGGCAAGCTGTACATTGCCATTGAAGATAGCGCCGGCAAGGCGAGCGTGGCCGCGAACGACGCGGCTCTGACTGTGACAAGCTGGACCGAGTGGAAGGTGCCGCTCAGCAGCGTGACGGGCATCAATCTGGCCAAGGTCAAGAAGCTGTATATCGGTGTGGGCGACCGCAAGGCCCCTGCGGCGGGTGGCAGCGGCCGCCTCTACATCGACGATATCCGGGTGACGAAACCGTAAGAGAGTTCGATCTTTGCTGTGTGATTTTTGATTTCGGAAATCAAAAATCGAAAATCATAAATCATAGATCCAAGAAGGAGGCTCACGTATGTACAGGCACATTAGTTTCCTTACTGCTGCCGTGCTCTTGTTGAGCATCGCAGGTCAAGCCGTAGCCCAGCAAGACCCCGACCTCTTCGGTTGGTGGAAACTGGACGACGGCCAGGGTACCATTGCGGCCGATTCGTCCGCGAAGGGTCATAACGGCACGATCCTCAATCCCAACGGCGGCCTGGGGACCGGGGGTTCGGTCTGGGTGAACGACCCCGAGCGCGGCATGGTCATCAGCTTCAACGGAACGGACACCACCGGTGCCTGCGTGACCACCACGGTGACCATCCCCGCACTGACCCTGGAGAACGATTTTACCTGGGCTTTTTGGGCCAAGCAGGACACCGCCCAGGCGACGAACAACGACGTGATTCTGGGTAACCGCTACGGCGGGACGACCGCGCCGCTGCAGTTCGTCAAGTTCACGCCCACGCGCTTCGAGTGCTACAACGACGACGGCGCTTACGCCAACGGGATCAACTACATCTCCATCCCCAACGGCGTTTGGGTCCATCACGCTCTCGTCAAGGATGGAACGTCCCAGACCTACTATCGCGACGGCGTCAAGACCCTGACCAATACGATGACCAAGACCGTCACTGCGAATCCCTTCTACCTGGGCGCCGATGCCTATAGCGGCGTGGTAGAGGCCTGGCAAGGCTACCTGAGCGACGTCAGGCTTTACAGCCGGGCGCTGAGCCTGGCGGAGATCAGTACGATGACCGGGCTGGTGAAGGCCCGCAAGCCCAATCCGGCCAATGGAGCCCTCGGCGTGGCCATGCCCCTGCTGCAATGGACCGCCGGCGGTACGGCGCTGTTCCACAATGTCTACGTCGGCACGACTCCCAATCTGACAGAGGCCGATCTCAAGTCGGCCCGCAGTCCGATGGTGATGTATTACCATGTGGCGGGCTTCACGGCTGGCGCGACGTACTACTGGCGCGTGGATGAGATCGAGAAGGACGTGGTGACCATCCACACCGGCGACGTCTGGACGTTCACCGTGCAGGACGTGGTGGCCTACCATCCCGGCCCCGTGGACAAGGCCAACGACGCCGCGCAGTCCCCCACCCTGACGTGGATGCCGGGCCAAGGCGCGGTGAAGCACCAGGTGTTTTTCGGCGATAATCTGGACGCCGTCACCCAGGGAGCCGCCGGCACGGACAAGAGCACGCTGGCGATGGCAGAGACCACTTTCGCTCCCGGCGCTCTTGAGGGCCTGACAACCTACTACTGGCGCGTCGATGAGATTCTGACCAGCGGCACCAAGACCGGGCCGGTCTGGAGCTTCACCACGTGCCTGTCGGTCGATGATTTCGAGAGCTACACGGACGATCTCGCCGCCAAGACCACCATCTTCGACACTTGGATCGACGGCCTGACCAATGGGCTCAGCGGCTCCACGGTCGGCAATGCGACGGCCCCCTTTGCCGAGCAGGCGATTGTCCATGGTGGCAAGCAGTCGATGCCCCTGGACTTCAACAACGTCAAATTGCCCTTCTTCAGCGAGGCCGAGCGCGAGTTCGCCCCTACGGCGGACTGGACCGCGAGCAACGCCGACACGCTGGTTCTCTTCGTTCGGGGAACGCCGGGCAACAAGCCGGCGCCGCTCTATATCGCCGTGGAGGACGCCTCCAAGAAGAATGCAGCGGTCACCTACCCGGATTCGGCCATCGTGGCGGCCTCGAAATGGACCGAGTGGAAGATCCCGCTGAGCAGCTTCGCCGGCGTGAATCTGGCCAAGGTCAAGAAGGTATACATCGGCGTGGGCGACAAGAAGGCGGCCGGTGGCGCCGGACGCATCTACATCGACGACATCTACGTAACGGTTCCTGTGAAGTAAGCCTATGAAACGACTACCAGGCAAATTCGATCCATCCGGCTTCTCGTAAGGAGGCACATCATGTACCGAAAGACCAGTATGTTGTTCTTGGGCACGATGGTCGCGTTGGCCATCGTGCCCAGCGGCACCGCTTTGGCCGGCCTGGTGGGCTGGTGGCCTTTGGACAGCGATGCCAAGGACATGTCCGGCAATGCCAATCATGGTGCCCTGGTGGGTAATCCGTCGTTTGGGCCGGGCATGGTTGGGCCGGCGCTTACCATGAACGGCACAAGTCAGAATGTCCAAGTCCCGGACAGCCCCAGTCTCCGTAACTTCACCAACCAGATCACGGTCACCGCGTGGATCAACCCCTTGGACCTTGGCAATTCCAACTACTACAGGACCATCGTCGCCAAGTTTGGCCCGAGCGATAGAAAGGACCTCTACCTCTATCTCTTTGTCAACCTCGGAGCCGCCTTGGCCGGACCGCGAGGCACCGACTGGACGCCAAACATCCCCATAGAGATCGGTGCCTGGGCACACGTGGCGCTCACCTATGATGGGTCCACCATGGTCCTGTACAAGAACGGCGTCGCGATGGCCACACTGGGTGCGACCGGCAATCTGATGCTTCCCGACGCCTCCAGCAATGGGCCCCTCTTCATCGGCTACAATACGAGCTGGATCGAGTACTTCAGCGGCCGTATGGACGACGTTCGCCTCTACAACAAGGCCCTGAGCGGGCAGCAGATCCAGGACGTGATCGCCAAGGGCACCAATCCGACCTGGGACAAGGCCGAGAAGCCCAATCCGGCCGACGGCACGGTAGGTGTGGCGATGCCCTTGCTGCAGTGGAGTAAAGGCGATACCGCAACGCTCCACAGTCTCTATCTGGGCACCAGTCCCAACCTGACCGCTGCGGACTTGAAGTCAGCCAACTCCCCGATGACGATGTATTACCACGTTTCGGGGTTCCAGCCTGGGACGACCTACTACTGGCGAGTGGATGAGATCGAGAAGGACGGCGTCACGACTCACACGGGCGATGTGTGGAGCTTTGTGACGCAGGCATTGACGGCCTACTACCCCACCCCGGTGGATGGGGCCAACAGCGCCTCGACCAGCCCAAAGCTGACCTGGATGGCCGGCGCCGGGGCCATCCAACACCACGTGTACTTCGGCGACAGCAACGAAGCGGTCTCCCAGGCAGTGGCGGCGGTCGACAAGGGCACCGTGGAAGAGGCGACTTTCGCCCCGGGAGCCCTGGATAGCCTGAAAACCTACTACTGGCGTGTGGATGAGATCCTGACCGGCAACGCCGTCAAAGCCGGCCCGGTGTGGAAATTCACCACTCCCAAGTCCGTGGACGACTTTGAGAGCTACACGGACGACGAGGGCAATCGCATCTACGAGACTTGGATCGATGGCTGGGTCAATAACACCGGCTCCACGGTAGGAAATGCCCAAGCCCCGTTTGCCGAGCAGACGGTTGTTCATGGCGGCTTGCAGGCCATGCCGCTGGACTACAACAACGCCGGCACGCCTTTCTATAGCGAGGCCGAGCAGGATTTCGGCGGTACGCAGGACTGGACGAGCGGTGGCGTCGATACCATGGTCCTCTACGTGCGCGGCAGACTAATCAACAGCGTGGCGCCACTTTACGTCGCAGTTGAGGATGCGTCCAAGCACGTCGGTGTTGTGGCCCACTCCGATCCGGCGGTCGTGACCGCCCCAAACTGGATCGAATGGAAGATCCCGCTGAGCAGCTTTGCCGGCGTGAACATGGCCAAGGTCAAGAAGATGTATATCGGCGTCGGCAACCGCACCAGTCCGGCCAAGGGCGGCACCGGCCGCGTTTACATCGACGACATCGGCCTGCTGAAGCCGTGATCGTTCGTATCTCCTTATTTCAACTTGTTTTACAGCCAAACGGCAATCTCAAGAGCGGCCCCGACGCTGTGTCGGGGCCGCTCTATTTTTGCCCGTCTTCGCCGTCAGAACCCTCCCTTGGCTAACGGCTGCAATAAATGAGCCTATCACCACGTCTTTATTTTAAGAAATCAGCGAATAACGCAAGGCGATTTCAGGGCAGGCAAACAGCAAAGGCCC
>Ga0315289_10007718_pt1 | contig 15650 bp, 14 predicted proteins | sample YL17G11_40_MG_FD_203452 | JGI IMG/M metagenome (GOLD analysis project Ga0315289, IMG submission 203452) | Sediment microbial communities from Yellowstone Lake, YNP, Wyoming, USA - YL17G11_40 | ecosystem: Environmental > Aquatic > Freshwater > Lake > Sediment | place: USA: Wyoming | collected... | reverse complement strand
CACAGCCGGCACGCTTGGCCATGTCGATCAACCGCTTGGCGATGTTGAGATCGCCGTTGTGATTGATGCCGATTTCAGCGATCACAAAGACGTGCCGGGCGATGGGCCACGGCTCGTGCTGCAGCATCTCCGTCGGAAACTGGGATTCCTCAATCATGATTATTGCTCCTGAAGTGATCACACTGGTGAAGGCGCTCGATATCGTACTATCAGGCAGCCAAATCGTTCTTGAAGGTCGCCTCGGTGCGAGGCTTCCTCATACCTGCGAATGCCCCCCTCGACGGAGAACTCCCCTAAACACTCATCGCAACACACCGAGAGGTGCGTAAGGTGAAGGATGTCGATCACGTACCCACAAGGACAAGCTGCACGCAGAGGTCCCGCAGCAGCCGATCTAGTCGCAACAATGTCCTTTGGCATCCGCGTTGCTCTCCTGTTGAGATGGAAAGAATATGATAAGATTCGCTGGTGTGCGTAAAGCCCCACCGCGATCAGCGTCCTTCGGGTTGCGCCCTGCCACCGCGGCCGTGCCGGAAAGCCCGGCGGCCAATCAGCCGCCAAGTGCTGGCCGTGTACTCTTGAGACCGGCTAACTAGTGAGTCAGCCGGGATGGAAAGCTCGATCGGCCGGCAGGAGCGCCGTGTTCCCCTGCGCGGCGACAGCGCCAGAACTGGCGTCGCCGCGCCTTGGCGACCTGGTCCGTGGAGGATCGAGGGTCTTGGTACTTATCGGCGCTCATTCCCCCAATTCCGAAGACAGAATATCCCATCGATAAGTCAAGGAATATCAATAACGTGCGAGGGGTGATGTAGAAATGGTTGGCGGATATGGCCGAGACATGATGTCGATGCTATCAGAGAGTGGTTACATGAAGAGACTCACGTTCCCCCAATTCCGTTTGTCGGAGATATGGAGAGGCGTGCGGCGGAATGGGTGGGGCGGGAGGTGCCGGAGGCGTGCAGCCCGATACGCATGTCAACCCCCGACCCCTGGCAGCCTGTGGCGGGACGCCTGGAATCTCTTGGGCGGCATGGAGCCTCGGCGGAGCCGACCCGATATGCCCTTTCCCTCGTATAAGATGCGTTTTGCCCGGTGTAGGATGGCACAAGGCAGGCGCCTTGGGCCGGCGTGGCAGGCCTGGAGGCCCGCCGCACGGACGGCGGGGCGAGCATGGGATTAGAGGGAAAGGGGGGGGGCACGCAGAGGCGCGGGGAGGTTTCTCAGAGAGGACGCCCGAGACGGGCAAGCTCCGGGCGCGGAGGTGGCGGTGACCTGGGCTTCGATGCAGGGGTAGGTGCGCTGGATTCCGTCCTCGGGACCGTCAACGTGCCTGATGTTGATGTGCTTGCCGGCCACGGCGGCGACGGTGACGGCCAGCTCATCGACGGTGACATATTGCGGAGAACCGATGTTGACAGGGCCCTCCAGGTCGGATTGCATGAGGCGGTAAATGCCATCGACCATGTCGTCGATGTAGGTATAGGAGCGAACCGCGGCGCCGTCGCCCCACACCTCGATGGTGCCGCCGTGGGTGGCTTCGGCAATCTTGCGGCAGATGGCGGCCGGGGCCTTCTCCCGGCCGTCGCACCGGGTACCCTGGAGGCCGTAGCAGTTTTGGAATCGCGCGCTGCGGACCTGCATCCCATAACGGCGCCCATATGCCATGGCAAGTCGTTCGGAGTAGAGTCTTTCCCAGCCGTACTGGTTGTCGGGATGCGCGGGAACAGCCTCGTCCTCGGTCATCTCCGGCTCGCCTGGCTGCATGTCACGGTAGACGCAGACGGAGGAGGAGAAGAAATACCGGGGCACGCCGAGCTCGGCGGCAGCGTGCGTCATGTGGATGTTGATGAGCGCGCTGTTGTGCATGATTGGACACTCGGCAGCGTGGATGAAGCCCATCCCACCCATGTCGGCCGCCAGCGCATAGACTTCCTCGACGCCCTCAGTGGCCCGGCGGCAGTTCTCCGCGATCCGCAGGTGGAGCCGCAGAAACTCGTCGGCGTCCGTTGGTAGGTGAACAGGTGGTGGCCGATGAAGCCCCCCGCTCCGGTCACCAGGATTGGTGTTGCTTGGGACAGAAATGTTGTTTCTCCCGCAGTGAAACGAAATCGGCTCTGCCGGGTTTCCCGCCAGGGGCGCCCCAAATCACGGGCCGCAAGCCGCCAGCCATGCCTACCGCGCCCCCACCGGCTCCAGCTTGGCCTCCAGCGCCGCCACCTCCGCCTCCACCATGATCCTGACCAGCTCCCGGAAACCGATCCGAGGACGCCACCCCAGCCGGAGCTCCGCCTGGCGGGCGTCGGCCACCAGGTGATCCACCTCGGCGGGGCGGAAGTAGCGGGGATCGATCTCGACATGGTCGCGCCAGTCCCGGTCCACTGCCTGGAAGGCTAGCTCGACGAATTCCTCCACCGAGTGCGAAACGCCGGTGCCGATCACAAAGTCCTCGGGACGGTCTTGCTGGAGCATCAACCACATGGCCTCGACGTACTCCGGCGCGTAGCCCCAGTCCCGGCGCGCTTCCAGGTTTCCCAGGTAAAGTCTGTCCTCCAGCCCCAGCTTGATGCGCGCCGCCGCCCGCGCCACCTTGCGGGTCAGGAAGGTCTCCCCGCGGCGCGGCGACTCGTGGTTGAACAGAATGCCGCCGCAGGCGAACATGCCGTAACTCTCCCGGTAGTTGACGGTGATGGCGTGCGCGAACAGCTTGGCGCAACCGTACGGGCTGCGGGGACGCACAGGCGAGGACTCATTCTGCGGCGGCGGGCTGGAGCCGAACATCTCGCTGGAGCTGGCCTGGTAGAACCGGGTTCGGATGCCGGTCTTGCGGATGGCTTCCAGGAGCCTCAGGGCGCCGCAGGCGGTAATGTCGGCGGTGTATTCGGGGATGTCGAAACTCACCCGCACATGGCTCTGCGAGGCCAGGTTGTAGACCTCATCCGGCCGCAAATCGTATAGGAGGGTCCACAGGCTGGTGGAGTCCGCCAGATCGGCGTGGTGCAGGAACAGCCGCGCCCCGGCTTCGTGAAAGTCCCGGTAGATGCCCTCCAGGCGCTCGGTATTGAAGCTCGAGGAGCGGCGTTTGATCCCGTGAACCTCATATCCCTTGTCCAAGAGGAACTCGGCCAGGTAGGAGCCGTCCTGCCCGGTTATGCCGGTAATCAGCGCGCGCTTCATGGTCTTATCGGTTTTCCCTGAAACTGGTTACTCGGCGTGGGGCCGGTAGTATTTGTAGTACTTCCCGTAGTAGCCGTAGTAGTAGTAGGTGTCGCTGATTTCGCGGTGCACCTCGTTGAGCACCAGGCCCACCACGTTGGCGCGCAGGCGTTGCAGGGTGGCCAGCACCGAGGCCACGGCTTTGCGGTTGGTCTGACCGGCGCGGGTCACCACGATGACGCCATCCACGGCGGTGGCCATCTGTAGCGGCTCAGCGAAGCCCAGCAGGGGCGGAGCATCCAGCACCACCAGGTCGTACTGCTGCGTGGCCTGCTCCAGCAGCGCCGCCAGTCCCTTGCCGATCAGGTCCGCGGCCCGGCGCGAGGGCGGGCCGGCGGGCAGGATGTCCAGCTCGGGTAACATCTCCAGCTTGACCAGCGCGTCTCGCCACGGGGTCTCGGCCACCAGGACGCTGGAGAGGCCCAGCACGCAGGGCACCTGGAAGCGTTTGTGCATGCTGGGACGGCGCAGGTCGGCGTCAATGAGCAGCGTGGCGTGGCTCTGCTGAGCGTGGGAGACGGCCAGGTGAGCCGCCACCGTGGATTTGCCTTCGCCCGGCGCGGCGCTGGTGATCAGCACCGAGCGCAGGCGGTGGTCGAAATCCGCCAGCAGGATCGAGTTGCGCAGCGTGCGGATGGCTTCGTCGTAGCTGGAGACGGTGCGGTCGCTGGTTTCGGAAGCCAGCACCAGCTCGCCGCGCCCGTTGCCGGAGAAGCTGACCGCCGGCAGGCGGCCCCGCCAGGGCTTGACCATGGGCAGGTTTCCGATCACCTCGGTCTTGAGCGTGCGCGCCACCTGCTCGGGGTCGCGCACCGTGTTGTCCAGCACGTCGCTCAGAATCGCCACGCTCACGGCCAGCAGGCTGGACAGCAGCAGCGCCAGCAGCAGGTTCAGCTTGAGATCGGGGTAGACCGGCTTCAGCGGTGGGCGGGCTGAATCGGCGATGCGGATGGCGCTGTTCTGGAAGCCGGCGTTGATGCCGGCTTCCTTGATCTTGCGCACCAGCTCCTCGTACAGCTTCTTGTCGGCCTCGGCCTCGCGTTTCAGCGCCTGGTACTCGAAGGAGCGCGCGTTAAGCCGGTCGAACTCCGCCTTGGTCTCGTTGACCGCCTTCTTGAGCATGGCCTCGCGGTTGACCGCTTCGCGGAACTCAATTTCCACCCGCTGGGCGATGTTCTGCCGGGCTCTTTGCAGAAGGGCCTGCGCCTCGGCCAACTGCGCGGCCGCCTTGCGGTGCTCGGGATGGTTGGGCCCGTACTGGCCCCGGACCTCGGCGAAGCGGGCCTGCGCCTCATCGACCCGCTCGGCCATCTTGCGCAGCGATTCGCCCTGGCTGGACACCTGGGCGGCTTCCAGCGAGCCGCTCTTGACCGACTGGTGAGCCACCTCCTTTCGCACCCGGTCCGCCTGGGCGTTGGTGAACTCGGTGTTCAATTGCAGCAGCCGGGCCGACAGGATGCTGGTCTTCTCCTCCGGGTTGATCACGTTCAGCTCGCGCTCGAATTGGAGCAGGGCGGCCGAGGAGCGCTCCATTTTGGCCTTCAGCTCCTCGAGCTGTTTCTCCATGAACGCCGACAGGCTGGCCGAGGAGCGGTAGCGGATGTTGTAGGTGTGCTCGAGGTAGGACTGGGCGATGGCGTTGGCCACGTCGGCCGCCAGCCGCGGATCGGGCGAGCGGTAGCTGATCAGCAACAGATAAGTCAAGGGCGGGCGCGTGACTTTCAAGCGACTCAGGGTCACCGGCGCCTCCTCCTCGGCGGCGCTGCGGGCCGCCTCCGCCCCTTTGGCCTCCAGCAGCCTGAAGCGCTGGGCCACCGGGCGCAGCACCGAGTCGGACTGGATCAGCTTGACTTGGGTGGCCAGGAACTGGTCGGCATCCGCCAGGGCCGAAGGGGCGGCGTCCTGGCCGATGATCCCGGTCGGCATGCGCCGGTCAATGTCCACCGTGGCCGTGGACGCGTAGATCGGCGTCAGGCGCGAGGAAACCACCAGGGTGGCCACCAGCGAGGCGAAGACGAAGGCCAGGATCTTCCAGCGGTGTCGTCGGAGGAGCCACAGGTACTGGGAAAGCGGCACCCCAGATTCCGGCGGGTCGGGTTCCGGGGTCAGATACGAGATCCGGTAGGCCTCAGGCACCGCCGGCAGGTTCGGTGCAGGAAGGCTGCGCTCGGCTTTTTCGTCTGACATGTCTGTGGTCTCCCCCTGGCTAGCGCCGGTAAATCAAGATCCCGGAGGTAGTGGCGGCCCCGAATCCGGCTATGCGCTCCAGCGCCGTCAGGCCGGCCCGGCGGCCTGAGTTGTCGGGGATGTAGAAAATGTCGTTGGGCTGGAGCGGCACGTCCGGCGCCTGGCGCTGCATGATCTTCTTGATCTCGATCGTGATCTCGTGTCGGACGGTCGAGCCTTCCTCGCGGCGATAGATGAAGGCCTGCTTGGCCGAGTACGAGGTCAGGCCCTCGGCCACGGCCAGCACGCGCAGCACGGAGGTCTCCGCGCCCTCCCGGATGGGGTAGGCGCCGGGCCTCTTCACGTTGCCCACTACGAAGACCTTGCCGGCCTCGGGCACGCGAATCTCCTCACCGCCCGTCAGGCGGAGATTCAGCGCCGGATCCGCCTGGTCAATCAGGCCCTTGATGGGAATGCGCTGGATCAGGAAGGTCGGGGTTCCCCCTTCGCCGGGTTGGGCCCGGCTGACCAGGATCTCCGGGCCGGCCTCCTGGCTGAGGCCTCCGGCGCGGGTGACGGCGTCCAGCAGGGTGACTGGACCGACCGCCTGGAAAGTGACCGGGTTTTTGACCGCCCCGGCGACGCTGATGGGCCGGCTGTGGTACTCGACCACCGTGACGGTGACCACCGGCTCCACGATGAGTTGCTCGGCCTGGAGCGCCTCGGCAATGGCCACCTCCAGATCCCCCGGAAGAAGTCCCTGGGCCTGGATCCGGCGCCGCAGCATAGGCAGGCGGATCAGGCCGTCGGCGCCCACCCGCACCGTGCGCGTCAGTTCCGGGGCATCATAGACGCTGACCGCGATCAGATCGTTGGCGCCGATTCTCTGGGCCGGTAGATTGGCGACCGTGGCATCCGGCGTCGGCTGGATTCGCACCTGCGCGGCCGCCGCCCAACACCCCAGCAGCAAAACAAATATCCTGGACATGCTTATCCTCGCTCCTCATAGAACACAGGCATGAATGCCTGTGCCACCAGTGGCACAGACTTTCCAGTCTGTGTTGGGCCTCGCCTGCAACTTCTCACCCCGGCTGCGGTTCGGCGGATCCGGCCGCCCCCGCAGCCCGTCGTCCTGCGACGCGGCCCAGCGAATCCGCGGCCCGGGCCAGCCGTTGCAGGCCCGCCTCCAGTTGAGCCACCCGCTGGTCCAAATAGGTGATGTGGCTCTGGAAGGCGCCCTCCGGGTTACACTCCATCTCGACGGTCCTCAAGATCGCCGAGCGGGCGAAATCCGAGATACTGGGCACGCCCTTTCGCGCGCACACCGCCGCCAGACGCTCATACTCCTCCTGGGTGAGCCGGAAATTGACCAGACGTTTTCTGGGTCTTAGGGTCGTCATCGGCTCAAACGCAGGAGGCGCAAACTGCCACGGGCCGTGTGCCGGCGCTGAGCAACGGCGCGATGGCTTCCCGATCGATCTCGACGGCGACCGACCGGCGCAACAGATCCACGCTCACCACTACTCGCCAGAAGTCCTTGCTGCGCACCAGGATCCCTTCCAGGCCGCCGAGCGGCCCGCGCTCGATTCGCACTCGCTGGCCCGCCTTCAAGTACGGCCAGGGTTGCAGGCGCGTGTTCGAGCCGGCCAGGCGCCGAAGCGCCGAGATCTCTTCCGGGCTGACAGGGGCCGGTCTGCCCCCGAAGCTTACTATGGCCACCACCCCGGGGCTGGTCAGCACTTTGAGCCGCTCCTCCAGCCCGATCCGGCAGAACAGGTATCCGGGAAACAAGGGCAGCTCGATTTCCTTGACCCGGTCGGTCCAGTGCCGCCGGGAGCGATAGCAGGGCAAGAAACCTTCCAGCCCCTGGAAAGCCAGGGCGCGTTCGGCGCTTTTCTCGTGCTGCGGCTTGACCGCGAGTGCGTACCAGTTGGACGGCGTGTGCATTCCCGAAAACCCTTTGCGCCCGGCGCCGGAGCATGGCTCACGCTCGGTGAGTCCCACTGCTGACTCCTCAACCCTGGGCCCGGAGCGCTGGCGGCGGCCCCGGATTCTGGGCCGCTCTCTGGCCTGTCCTGTACTACGGCTGATTTACGGCGCGATTCTTTTTACTCTGTGGAGATCGTCGCCGGAGCCGGAAAGCGGATCAGGCGAACACCTGAAATTGAAGGCGGAAATTGGGGGTTCAGTCGCTCAGTGACTCCAGCTCTTCTTCCAGGAGCTGCTTCTGGTACAGGTCCGCGTAGTAGCCGCCGCCGGCGATCAACTCGGCGGGCGCGCCCTGTTCCACTATCCGGCCCGCCTCCAGCACCACGATGCGGTCGGCGTGACGGACGGTCGAGACGCGGTGCGAGACGATGATGGTGGTGCGTCCGCGCATGAGTTCCTTCAGGGAGTCCAGGACGCGTTCCTCGGTGAGAGTGTCCACGCTGGAGAGCGCGTCGTCGAGGATGAGGATAGCCGGGTTCCGCAGCAGGGCCCGTGCGATGGCGGTGCGCTGCTTCTGGCCTCCGGAGAGCATGATCCCGCGCTCGCCCACCAGGGTCTGGCAGCCCTCCGGGAAATTGGCCACGTCGGGACCCAGGCCGGCGGCTTCCGCGGCCCCGCGGATCTCCTCCGGGCTGGCCGCCTCCACTCCCAGCGCGATGTTCTCGGCCAGGGTAGCGCTGAACAGGAAGGTCTCCTGGGGCACCAGTCCGATGTGGCGGCGCAGATCCGCGAGCGGGAGGGTGCGCAGGTCAACGCCATCCAGCAGCACTGCGCCTTCGATGGGGTCGATCAGACGCGGAATCAACCGGGCCAGGGTGCTCTTGCCGCTCCCGGTGTGACCTACCAGGGCCACCGCCTCGCCCGCCCCGATGCGGAGGTCGATGCCGTCCAGAGCGCGCCCCGACGGGTAGGCCACCGTGACGCCGCGGAATTCGATCTCGCCTCTCAGGGGCGAGGGCAGCGGCGCCGGGTGAGGCGGCTCGGCGACGGTGGGACGCTCGGCCAGGAGCTGGTTGATCCGCCCCAGCGAGGCGCTGCCCCGTTCGACCAGGTTGACCACCCAGCCCAGGGCGACGGCGGGCCAGATCAGCATGCCCAGGTAAAGGTTGAACATGACGAAGCTGCCCAGCGTCAGGTGCCCGGCCAGCAGCCGGTAGCCTCCCACCCAGAGCACCACTAGAAAACCGGCGCCGACGAACGTCTGCAACAGGGGCATGAACAGGCTCGCGGTGCGGGCCAGCCGGAGACTGTTGCGCACGTAGTCCCGGTTGAGCTCCTCGAACCGGCGCAGCTCGGATTCCTCCTGCACGTAGGCGCGGATGATCCGCACGGCGACCAGGTTCTCCTGAACGCGGCTACTGATGTCGGAGTAGAGCGCCTGGATGCGCTCGAAGCGCGAGTGGATCCTCCGCCCGAAAGACCTCACCGCCAGACTCACCAGCGGCGTCGGGGCCAGCGCCGCCAGCGTCAGCACCCAATCCACCGACAGCATGACTGTCAGGGTCATGGCTAGCGTGAGGATGGTCTCCAGCCAGTACATCAGACCCGGACCCAGCATCATCCGCACGGCGCCCAGGTCGTTGGTGGCGCGCGCCATGATGTCGCCGGTGCGGGTGCGTCCGTAGAAGTCCCCGGAGAGTGTGGTGAGGTGGACGAACAGGTCGTTGCGCAGGTCGTATTCGACGTCGCGGGAAATGCCAATCAGGGCGTAGCGCATCCAGAACTGCACCACGCTCTTTACCGCCGACAGGCCGAGCAGCAGGCCGCAGTAAACAGCCAACGTTCCCGGCCGCCAGGCGCGGGTTACGAGGTCAATCCCGCTGCGCACCACCAGAGGAAGGATTACGGCGAGCAGGTCCTTGAGGATTACGGCCGCAATCCCCAGCGCCAGCCCCCTCCGATATCGCCTCAGGTACGGCCAGACTGCTTTCCAGGCGCGCCGCATCCGGTTACATCCCCAACCAGGTGGCCACCGTCTTTTCCCACTCCAACAAGACGGTCTTGCGGCCTTGGCGGCTGTGCCACCACCCGTTCGCCGTAAAGTTCGGGTCGGGCGCGCCTACCACGCGAAGGTCCACCTGCGGGGCCAGCGATCGGCATAGGTAGGCCGCGCGGCGCGTGTGATACTGGCTGGTGACCACGATCAAGCGCCGGACGTTGCGGCGAGCCAGCTCGCGCGCGACCGAGGCGACCTCCTCGCGCGTGGACTCGCTGTTGTGCGGCAGAGGGATGAACCAGGCGGCCGGGTAGCCGAGCTTCACGGCATAGGGGATGGCCAGGTCGCACTCGTGCATCCCATAGTGACCCGCCGGGCCGCTGACCAGGACCTTGGGAGCATAGCCCTGTTGGACCAGCTCCGCGGCTCGCCGAATGCGGTAGCCGCGCCCATCCCCGGCCAGCACCACGATCATCTCGGCCGGGGAGGGTTCCTCGGAGCGGACCAGGAAACTCCCCAGGGCGGTCAGCCACACTTGGTGGGTGAGGGCCACGAGCAGCAGCGCGGTTGCGGGAACCAGCCAGCGGGCCAGGCGGGACTTAGCGAGGGCCACGCATTACTCTTCGTCTGGGGAGTTCCGCGGGTCGAGGTGGCCCACGGCCTTCAGCCTCTGGTACAGGCGCTCGACCTCGGCTTCGTCTTCGGGGGACAGCACGCGACCTTTGGGGGAGGGCAGCGGCTTGCGGTCCCCGCTAGCCGCCGGCGTTCCCCAGAACCGGCGGTGGGGGACCCCGTCGATCAGCGCCTGGCGCGCCATCCGGCGCAACTGCCGGAGAAGACCCTTGGCCGAATCCGGGTCGCCCGCGTAGACCAGCCATACGCGCTTGTCGTTGAACAGGGTGATCCGGACCGCCAGAGGCGAGATCCAGCCGGTGTGATCCAGCCGGCGAATGTCCAGCCAGGGGATCGCGCGCCTGCCGATCACCAGGTGGGTCTCGTGCACCTGTATCGGCGGCCGCGACCCCAGGAACAGGAGCACGCCGGCGCTGGCCAGCAACAAGAGGGCCGGGATCATGGCCCAGGCCCACGCCAGCCCGCACCAGACCGAGAAAGCGGCTGAAGCCAGCGCGACCAGGCCCGCGATCAGCCAATGTCTCGACGGCGAGTACCGGCTCATTCCACCTCCCTCTCTTAGCCTACGCCTAAGGCCGCTGTCCGTCAACGCGCCTGGCGCACCGCCCGGCGCGCATAGTCCAGGCCGCTCCACAGCGTGGCGGCCGCGGTCAGCCAGAGCAGCAGCGGGGTGCAGACTTCCAGGCCGGTCTCGGGCCAAGCCCGCGCCAGGAGCACGGTCGCGCCAGTCAGCGTCTGGATGAAGGTGCACAGCTTGCCCCACACCGAGGGGGGGAAATCGCGCCGCTGCTTGAGCAGCCACACCGCCAATGCCCCCGCCAGGATCAATATGTCCCGGGCGAAGACCGTCGCCACCAGCCACCAGGGCAGCAACCCGCTCAGTCCGAGCGCCAAATAGGTTGCGCTGAGCAGCACCTTGTCGGCGACCGGATCCAGGTACGCCCCCAGCCGGCTGGCAGCTTGCAGCCAGCGCGCCAGCACGCCGTCGAGAACGTCGGTGAGACCTGCCGCCATCAAGAGCACGAACGCCTGGCGCAACCGGCCGCTCAGAATCCCTCGCACGACGAAAGGCGCCAGGGCAAGCCGCGAAGCCGACAGCAGGTTGGGGAGGGATGCTCTAAGCCACGAACGCCGGGGCGGCCCGTTCGGTGAGCTGGTCAAGACTCAGGATCTCATAAAGCGACGGGTCCGACATCAGGCGGTGGACCAGCGCGAAGTGCATGGCATGCCCGGCGCGTTCGGCCACCACGTGGCCGATCAGTGGCTTGCCCAGCAAGGCCAGGTCGCCCAGCAGGTCCAGCGCCTTATGGCGGCAGCACTCGTCGGCGAAGCGCAGGCCTTCCGGATTGAGGACCGAGTTGTGGTTGAAGCAGACCGCGTTGGCCAGCGAGGCGCCCCGGATCAGTCCCATGTCCCGCATGCGGTCCAGTTCGTGGGCGAAACCGAAGGTGCGGGCCGGGGCAATCTCCGCGGCATAACGCTCCGGGGTCACCTCGACCTCCAGCCTCTGCTGGCCCACCAGCGGGTGGTGGAAGAAAACGTCGCAGCTTAACCGGAAGGTCTCCGCCGGCAGGATCGAGATGCGGCGGGCGCCGTCCTGGACCGTCACTGGTCGCAGAATCCGCAAGTAGCGGCGGGGCCGCCGCGAGGTCCGTAGGCCGGCCTCCCGGATCATCTGAACGAAGGGTAGCCCGCTGCCGTCCAGGATGGGGACTTCCAGGTTGTCGATCTCGACGTAGGCGTTGTCCAGGCCCATGCTGTAGAACACGCTGAGCAGGTGCTCGGTGGTGGAGATCAGCACGCCTTGCCGCATGAGGCTGGTGGCGTAGCTGACGCGGGCGACATGGTGCCAACTGGCCTGGATCGGGAAACCCTCCAGGTCCGACCGTAAGAAAACAATCCCCGTGCCCGGCGGCGCCGGCAAGATGCGAACGGCGACTGATGCGCCGCTGTGCAGGCCTACGCCGGCGGCCTCAGCGGGCCGCTGTAAGGTGGTCTCGTAGCGCGACAAATGATTCCGCCTACGGTACTATCCCCATGCAATTGTCCGGCCGGGCCGTAATTCGGTGATAAGTAAGGCCGGGGGGCGCCTCGCCGTGGCAGAAACGCCACAGTCGCGGGTCAGTTTGTGGCCGCCACGCCTCGGCGCGCCTGCCGGGGTATCATTGGGGGAGCATGACGCCTCCTCGTCTGTTCCTGATTGATGCGTTCGGCTTCATCTTCCGTGCCTACCACGCCCGCGCCCGCAGCGGCGCTCCCGCCATGCGCACCAGCGCCGGGCTGCCGACCGAGGCGGTCTACATCTTTGCCAACATGCTGCGGAAGCTGAGAGCCACGCACGGGCCCGAGCACATCGCCGCGGTCTTCGAAAGTCCCGGTCCCACTTTCCGCGAGCAGGAGTTTGCCGACTACAAGGCCAACCGTCCCGAGATGCCGCCGGAACTGGCAACTCAGATACCCTGCGTGCGCCGGCTACTCGAGGCTATGCGCATCCCGGTACTGGAATGTCCCGGTTACGAAGCCGACGACGTCATTGGAGCCATCGCCGCGCGGGCGCCCGAGCAGGGTGCGGATGTGGTCATCGTCTCCAGCGACAAGGACATGCTGCAACTGGTCAGCGACCGCGTGTCGATGCTGAATCCGGCTCAGGAGGACCTCTGGTACGACCCCGCCAAGGTTGAGGAAAAAATGGGCGTGCGCCCCGGCCAGGTGCCGGACCTGCTGGCGCTCAAGGGGGACGCTACTGACAACATTCCCGGTGCCCCGGGCATTGGGGACAAGGGCGCTCGGGAGCTGGTGGCGCGCTTCGGCTCGGTCGAAGAGGCGCTGGCGCGGGCCTCCGAGGTTGAGCGGCGGGCGTACCGCGAGAGCCTCGAAAGCTACGCCGAGCAGATTCGCCTGAGCAAGCGGTTGGCCACCATCGACACCTCGGTGCCGATGGAGTTCAGCCTGGAGGCTTTCCGGGCGCAACCGCCCGATGAAGCGGCGCTCCGGCAGCTCTACCGGGAGCTGGAATTTCACAGCCTCTTGAAGGAGCTCGGCCCGGAGGCAGAGGCCCAGCCCAGCGACTTCCGAGCGGTTGAGACGCGGGCGGAACTGGAGGGGCACCTGAGTGCGATTCCCGCCGGGGCGGCGGTGGCGGTGTCGGTGGCGGCGGCCGCGGGGGCGGACTTGCTCCGACCGGAGGAAGGTCCCAGGCTTGGCCTGGTCTGGAAGTCCGGCCAGGCGCGCGCAGTGCCCGCCAGCCTGCTCGAAGCGGCGCGGCCGTGGCTTGAAGACGCGGGGCGTCCGAAGATCGCGCATGACCTCAAGGCGATCCACCTGGCGCTTGGGCCGCTAGGCATCGAGCCGCAGGGCTTCGGCGAGGATGTCATGCTGTATGCGTTCCTGCTGTATGCCGAGCCGGCAGGCTGCTCGCTGGAGGCGCTGGCCCAGAGGTTCCTGGAGCGCCAGCCCGGCCCTGGCGTTGAACAGCAGGCGGACTGCGTGCTGGAGCTGGCGCGGCGACTCGGGCCGGAACTGGACGCGCGCGGCTTGCGCGAGCTGTACCTGAAAATCGAGCTGCCGCTTGTGCCGGTGCTGGCGCGCATGGAACGGGCGGGCATTCGGCTGGATCCGGCGGAATTGCGGCGGCTGTCCCAGCTTCTGGAGGCGGAAATCGGGCGACTGAGCGGTGAAATCCACGCGCTGGCCGGGCGGCCGTTCAACGTCAATTCGCCGCAGCAGTTGGGGAAGGTTCTCTTCGAGGAGTTGAGGCTGCCGGCGCCGGTGCGGCGCGGGAAGGGCAAGACTGTTTCGACGGCCGCCGACGTGCTCGAAGAGCTGGCCGCGGATCACGAGATCGTCCGCAAAGTGCTCGAGTACCGGCAGCTCGCCAAGCTCAAAGGCACTTACGCAGACGCCCTGCCGGAACTGATCAATCCGCGGACCGGGAGGGTGCACACCAGCTTCAACCAGGCGGGCGCGGCCACCGGCCGGCTGTCGTCTTCGAACCCTAACCTTCAGAACATCCCCATCCGCACGGAGCTGGGGCGCGAGATACGGGCGGCGTTCGTCCCGCGCCAGGGTTCGAGGCTGGTGGTGGCCGACTACTCGCAGATCGAGCTGCGCCTGCTGGCGCACTTCTCGCGCGATGCGGTCCTGGTGGAGGCCTTCCGGCGCGGCGAGGACATCCACACGCGCACCGCGGCCGAAGTCTTCGGCGTGCCCCCGCTGATGGTGACCCCGGAGCTGCGGCGCAACGCCAAGGCGGTGAATTTCGGCATCGTTTACGGTCTAAGCGCGTTCGGGCTGGCGGCGCAGTTGGGCATCTCGCGCCAGGACGCGCAGCGCTACATCGACGGCTACTTTGCGCGCTATGCCGGGGTGAAGCGGTTCATCGAAGCCACTATCGAAGAAGTGCGCCGCACGGGTGTGACCCGCACCCTGTTCGGCCGCGAGCGGCCCATCCCCGACATCAACAGCCGGATTGCCAACGCCCGGGCCTTCGCCGAGCGCACCGCGGTGAATACCCCGCTTCAGGGCACCGCCGCCGACCTGATCAAGCTGGCTATGATCGCCATCGACGCCGAGTTGCGTCAGCGCCGTCTGAAGACCGCCATGCTGCTTCAGGTGCATGACGAGCTGGTCTTCGAGGCGCCGCCGGAGGAGATTGCCGAGGTCTCGCGGCTGGTGAAGTCCGCCATGGAGAGCGTGCACAAGCTGGAGGTGCCGCTCATCGCCGACGTGAGCGTGGGCAACAACTGGCGGGACGCGAAGTAGGGGGCTGCTGTGCAGTCATGCTATCATGATGGTATGACTGCACGAGACCAAGGACGCGTGGTCACCACGCTCCGGCTGCCCCAGGCCAAGCACAAGCGGTTGCGCCTGGAGGTTATCCGGCGCGGCACGAGCCTCCAAAAAGCGCTGGAACAGGCCATCGATGTGTGGCTTAGTGGGACGCCTCAGCCGCGCGCCCGGCGGCTGCCGGGGCTTCGCTTGCGCGGCATACTGCGGGACAGCCGGGTCATGGAGATCCGCGAGGAGGAGCGGCGCCAGGAACTCGCCCGCGACCGGGGGCGGCAGTGAACGGCGCGGTAGTCTTGGATTCGTGGATTCTGCTGGCTTGGCTCAAGGGCCAGCGGCCCGGGGCCGAGGCCATGGACGTGCTCTGGCGCGCCGCGGCGGCAGGCGGGGTCCGGTTGTTTCTCAATCTGATCAACCTTGGCGAGGTCTACTACCTGACCGCGAAAGCTGCGAGCCTGGCTCAAGCGGGCCGGATCCTTCAGCAACTTCGTGCGATGCCTCTAGAGATTTGGCCGGTTTCCGAAGAGCTGGTTCTGGAAGCGGCGCGGTTGAAGGCACGATTCCCAATCTCTTACGCCGATGCTTTCGCCGCTGCGACGGCTCGGTCGGTGCCCGCCCCTCTCGCGACCGGCGATCCGGAGTTCAGGAAGCTGGAGCGGCAAGGGTTGCTCGAACTGCGGTGGGCGGGGAACGGCTGAGTGGCCTTGTTCTGAAGGCTGAGGTCAGCGGAGGCAACAACTGGCGGGACGCGAAGTAGGGGGCTGCCCGAGCCCGCAAGGCGCCAGCTTTTGTATCGTCGTTCCGGGCAGGAAATGCCTGGACGAACCGGGAGGTGATCACCATGGCCTGCTGGCGGAATTCGGGATAGCGCATGCGATGGGCATTCCGCGCGAAGTAGTCGGCTTCCAGGTGCAGCAGGTGCCGAAGT
>Ga0315289_10007716_pt1 | contig 15654 bp, 16 predicted proteins | sample YL17G11_40_MG_FD_203452 | JGI IMG/M metagenome (GOLD analysis project Ga0315289, IMG submission 203452) | Sediment microbial communities from Yellowstone Lake, YNP, Wyoming, USA - YL17G11_40 | ecosystem: Environmental > Aquatic > Freshwater > Lake > Sediment | place: USA: Wyoming | collected... | reverse complement strand
TGCTTCCTTTGCGCTGAAAATAGAGTACGTAGCCCCTGAATCAACGAATGCCCATTTCTTATGCCATCGCCCAAGATGGAGCAGTTGTACCGGAATAACCGGAATATAGATTCCTTTGTAAAGCGTGCAGGGAAATTCTATACTGCGCATATGAAATCTTCGGGATGGGGAACACCCAAGACCGAAGGGATGGAATTGGGATATTTCTGACGGGCTTTTTCCTCAACTTCTTTAGGAGAGTCCCCAACGAAAAGCTCCTCGTTCGCTACCGCGACGTAACGTCCAGCGTAGGCATCAACCAATTCTTCGAAGTGATCGTGTATCCATTGTTCATCTTTCGTCATCATATCGTCATCCTTCTGATAGTCAAGCTTTGCTACAAATGTAAAAGAACGTGCGGTGAAATGCAAAGCAGTCAACACGTCGAGAGCCTTTCATTTTCTGCCGCCCCGTTCTCACTTGAGACCTAGCCCGCGTGATAATCAGTGCAATAGGCGTGGTCAGTTCTGTGTGTGTAGCGGCTAGAATATCTGCGCACAATCTGCGTCATCCCCGCCTGCCGCAGTGAACCAAACAAGACGGGCAGGTGCGTAATCACGGTGTAGACAGCGCCGTGGGCGAAGTGCCAGCCCGCTCCGCGTTCTGGCGGGCCTGCCTCGACATAGTCGGGGGAAGAAACGGGTGGTTTGGTAGATGACCGCAAAGCCGAGTGCAACTAGCGCATACGCAGCTCCCGCGATCACGCCATTCAATAAGAGCTGCGATAACATCGTCGAGGCACAAGATTTAAGGAATCAGCAGTGTGAGGCAGTTGCTTTAACTGCTTTCTCAGCACATCGGAGCTGACTGCAGGCCGCTCTGCTGGAAAGTATCATTTAAAGGGAATATCTCCAAGGTCTCCTTGAGTGCGTGATTCAACTCGTCATAGCTCACGAACGTATAATGCTTGCACCAGTCAAGTTTCAGTTCCTCTAGTTCTAGCAAATCGGACGCGTGTTTTTGCGTCATACCGGGAATCTCCATCAACATCCTGAACGATGTGCTGCCCGGTATGGGGAGCAGAATGCTGGAAGAGGTCTCAACGATGTTCCCAAAGCTGTACAGCTCTCGAGCAAAGTCAATCGTTTTCTGCAGAGTCTTTGACGTCTCGCCCGGCAGGCCAAGGACGAAGGAGACAATTGCATTTAATCCTACATTTGCGAGCGCTTCTATTCCCCGACGTGTATGATCGGTCTTGCAGCCTTTGTTGCCGAACTCAAGGATGGTATCATCGCCTGACTCTGCTCCAATGAAAACCTCGTAGACGCCAAGTTGCTTAAGTTGTCTAGCCATTCGAGGTGTTATGTGGTTTGGTCTCCCGTAGATTTGAAATGAAACTTCGAGATCGGTTGGTTTGGTGCGCAGGAGCTCGTCTATCCATTTGGGGTCCTCCGTGAATGTATCACAGACTTCCCAGAAGTGTGTAACACCGTATGTAGTTCGCAAAAACCCAATCTCCTCCCAAAACCGAACTGGCTTCTTGTGGCGAACACCGGCATGGGGAATTGTACAAAAAACACAGCCACCATTCGACTTGTCACGCCACACACAGCCTTTCCGCGAATAGACAGCAAGCGATTTCTGAAACGGCTTGAAGCGATTGTACCTCTCAGCAAAACTATCAAAGTATCTCTCAAGTGGAAGCCTGGCGTAATCAGGAAAGGGCAGAGAATTTAGATCAAGCATCGCCGGAGGGTTGGCCACTATCATTCCATCTTGTTGCCGGTAGACAAGACCTGGAATACTCTCGTAAGGCCGGCCCAAGCAATAGTCAGAAAGACTGATTTCACCCTCGCCGACTACTACCGCATCAATGTACGGCTGGTTCTGAAGAATCGCTTCAGGCCTCAGAGTAGGAAAAGGACCGCCTAAAAGGACCTTGGAACCAGCTTCATATGCTTTGGTAGCAATCGTGAGCGAGCTCTCATAAGTGAGAATGTTACAGCTAATAGCGGTGACTTGCGGGATCGGCTCACCTGGCAGTTGATCTGGCGTACCTATGTCACCGTCAATGACTTCCAGTTGAACGTCCGGCAGCTTGTCAGCAATAAATGCGGCAAGCGCAGAAATATTTAGCGGGGGATACGCCCGATAGCGTGAGGTTTTCTGATACGCGTTCGAAATAGGTGCACTGATCAATCTCAACGTTTGAGGATTCATAATTGTATTCCCCTCCAGCTAATTCTTCCGGATTTTTTTCAGCAATTTCTGTCTGAGGTCTTCATTGTCTATGCAAGTTCGAATGATCTGCTCCTTGTTCAAGAACCTCGCCCCCCTAGCCACTTCTTCCCCCCTAAGACACTCATCCATAGCATCGAAAAGCGCTCGGTATTCACGATTTCTTCTGACGACGTAAAGGGCAATAGTATTATCGTCTCCATTTCGCTTTATCACAATATCGCCGTCGATTAACGCAAAGTCCTCTCCGATAACGTCTTTGAAGCGTGATGCAGTCCCTAGGCCGCTGAGTTGCTCGGGAGTTGTCAGGTATAAGTTGACGTTATCATGCATAGCGAAAAACCTAATGATTTGCCGTGGTTTCAATTGTCGGAAGCTGCGCCTTATCCTGCGAATACGAAATATCATCAGTCGTGTGGGCCTCCTACCGACTTGGTTTTTTTTATCGTTCACCACATCTAGGTACTCCAACTTTTCGGTTGGAGTGAAGACCCTCCGTCCGCCGTCTTTCCCGCTAATCACCTCTCTCCTAAAAAACCAGTCCGGCGTGTAATTGCCACTCAGCACCGCCTGAAATGACCTTTTGCATTTCTTAAGAAAGGACTTTATAGCCCGCAAATATTCGTCGTTGCCAAACCTGAGAACTACAATGCCTCCACCGTGAGTATCTATCTTCGCGGACAGTTCTCCAAAAACTCGCTGCATCTGATGAGAAAGCGCAAGGTAGTCCCTTCCGAGCGAACCCAGTTTGGCCAGAGCACCTTTGCCGAACTGCACCAGATGCCCCTGCAACTCAGCAAGCTTGACATCAAATTCCTTGAGATTGGAGAAGTCGATCACGAGAATATCCAGATATGGGGGCAAATTCGGGATTTCATCAAGTACGAGAGGGATAACTGACTTCTCTAACCTGCGCGAGAGATCTATCTCCCATTTAACCCATTTTGATTTTACCGAGTATTTAGATACCACCAATATGACCACATCACATATGGAAATCAAGTCTTTGATCTTGGACCTCAGTTCTTCATTTGGCTCAATGTACCTAAAGTCTATTATGACCTCGTGCTTGAGGTCCCCGAGGTTGCGTGTGAGCCGAAGGACGAACCTTTTCTTATCCTTCGCCGAGTACGACAAGAAGATTGTCGCCATATCCAAGCCCTTGAGAATGAAAAGTTGGCGAGCAAATGCATCGACGTGCTATCATGCCGCTTCCACCCCTCCTTGAGGCATTATCGACGCCAGGTTGTGTAATTCAAGCCAATACTGCTTAATGTCTTTGGGAACTACAAAGTGTTGCTCAACCACAATCGAAACCTTCCTCATAGCACCTCTCTATCTTTTCGTATCAGGCACTTCATTTGGCCAAGAGCGACCCTCCCACTATCGAAGCAAGGGGGCCGCGTTTGCGCGGGGAACTGGTCACCAGAGTAGGAGCTTCCGCAACAAACTCTGTTGCGTCGACTTCCTCCCGGTTCTGATTGACGGAACCTAATTCCTCAAAGAACCAATGAATCCGTAGGCGCTAACTCTGGAGCCAATCAGCGTTCCAAGACAACCTCAGGTCTTCCCGCAATGATCTTCTTTACCGCCATAGGCTTTATAACGTCTCCATTCTCATCAAAAGTTATTGAACCTGAAGCGGCTTCGTACCACTTGATCCTGTAAAGCCCAGCCTTGATTGCCTCAGATGAGATTGACTCAGATTCTTCAAGAATCTTAGCGATCAACATTATAACATCGTACCCTTCAGCAGCATAAAGTTCGGGGTCACGTGCATAACGCTGCTTATATCTCGAACTGAAGCTGTCGACCGATGCACCTCTCGCTTTTGCAGGCAGGATATACGTAGCCCCCTCAGCTGCATTTCCGGCTTTCTGAATCACACTTGGATCCTCCAATGCCTCAGTCTGGAAGAATAACGGAACATTGACCCTCAATTCTTGCGCTTGTCTAAGAACGAGCGGGGTGTCATCCGGATATGATACAATAACCAGAGCGTCCGGTTTTTCCTTCTTGGCTTTTGTTAGCTGGGCCCGCATGTCGCGCGATTCTTGCGCGTACGCTTCCACAGAAAGAATGGCCCCCCCGAGCTTCTTGAAGTTCTCAGCGAATGTCTTCTGATTTCCTGCACCACCCTCATTGTTGATGTACACCATACAGACCTTTCGTATGCCTATGGAATAGACATATTCGGCGAATACCTTGCCTCTGAGCGCATCTGTCGGAATTACTCTGAAGACGTAATCCCCGGCATCTGTGAGCAGTGGGTTCGTCGAAGCGGGGCTGATCATGACAACCCGGTTCTGTTCGACCAAGGGCGCAATAGCAAGGCTTACTGACGAGCATATCGCACCAAGGATTGCAATGGGTTTTCCAGTAGTTAGCATTTTTTGTAGGGCAAGGGTCCCTTTTGCTGGCTCGCACTGATCGTCTTCAATCTCAAGCTTAATTCGCCTCCCTTTAATGCCACCCCTTGTATTTAGCTCATCGACTGCCATCAATGCGGCATCACGTGGTGGAGTTCCCCATTGTGCCGCGGTTCCGGTTAGTGACAATATTGCGCCAATACGGATTTCTTCTTCCTTTCTTACACACCCGGAGATTACCGCGAAAGCAAGTACTGCAAAGAAAAGGTTTCTCTTATACATTATAGATCCTCCCGAATTCTTGGGTTTCACATGTAGGACTTGTACGCACACCGCGGTTCATATCCCTCGTTTCCAATAGACTCCCTGGAAATCGTTGCAACGTTCCCTACAAAGGCGATCGCAATCGAAAGACGTCCTCAGTACAAAAGTCGGTACGCACCTTTGACCTTCCCACGCTGGTACCCCCTCCTCGCGAAGGATCTCCACGATCTTCACAAAGAGCTTCGACTTGCGTGTCAATAATGTTGAGAGTCTATCACACATGAGACTTATACCCACTTCTCAACTCCTACCCTTCATTGCCGTCAAAGTCTTTGAAAATCGTTGCATCATTTGCTGTGGACACAATCGCAATCTGCAATCTCTTGCCAGAACCCGCATGGTCCGGGTCAGTTCTGTAGACATAGCAATACCGATGCAGAGCAGTCCTTGGTAGCATCAAATCAGGTTTCCTTGTTAGCAGAAGATCTTATCAACCTTGACCAGTCAGAATTCTCCTTTGAAATAAGTGACTCGATACGAGAAACGAGGGTCTTGCATGCCTCGTCACCCTCATATGGCGCCACCCGAGTCAAGAACATGAATTTCTCATGCTTTAAGGATTCGCAGGTAGTTCGATAATTGTTCCAATTCTCTTGGAACTGATATAGGCTTAAAATGCCAGCTAGCAGAGCAATTAATGCTCCTAGAATCCCCACGATCAGATTAGAACTAGAAATATATGGTCCAAGCACTCCCGTCAAAAGGGGAATTGATCCTGCGGCAACAAATTCAGCCACCTTAAGCGCTTTAAACCATCTTTGATTCCATTTGCTTTTCTTGTCGTACCAATCGATCTGGTCTTCTAGTCTTTCTTTTATATAATCTGAAGCCTCGAAAATCGTCTTGTTGGAATCCATTTTCAATCTCCATCTATCAAGTAGCGCGTTTTTTGGCCGCTCGTTCAATTTCTTTCATGAGCGTTTCGTGATTCCAGGGAACCACCTTGATCTTATTCTTCTGAATTGCATCTGGGAGAGTCGCTGGAGGGTTATCACCTGAATACATGGCAATCACGCCTTTACCCTGACGTAAGCTTTCTTCAACTTCCCAATTCACCCATTCGCTCTGTGCTGTGGAATTGCCGACGAAGACGATAGTCACAGAAGCCTGCCTTATTCGTTCCCGAATGCCTCGTTTTATGTATTCCGTGTTTTTGCTATCGAAAGGCTCCTTCAAAGATCGATCAACGAATTCCAACTCGGAATCTTCCTTTTTCGCCTGAGCCCTCAGTGCGTTCACCCGATTTAGATCTTCGCCCGCAAAACTGATGAACACGCTTCTTTTCTCGGGCTGTGATGCCTGCTGGATCTTATCCTTCGCGGCCTTCTCAAGAGCCTCGAGCTCGCGCCAACTAAAACCACGGCCACCCCCACCGCCCATAATACCCTCCTTTCAAGATTTAGAATTGAGAATCTCCAAACACGACACACATTTCCCGCACGGCTTATTGAGACCTAGATGGCAAGAATATGTCCCGCGCAGTTTTTGCTTACCGGCGATGGCTAACACTTGGGCTTTTGTGAGATCCATCAAAGGTGCGACGATCTTAGTTTCTCTTCCAAGAGATCGGGATATTACAACTTCAATCTCCCGTAAGAACAATTTCGTCTGGTCTGGAAAGAGATGATGCTTTTCGTTGAGCAAGCCAATCGCTACGGTATTACAACCAAGCCTGTATCCGTATGAAGCAGCTGCCAAAAGAAACATCGCATTACGTCCTGGTAGGAATGCATCAAGGTTCACGTCTTTCCTTTTATCAGTCAAACCAGAGGAGATTAGCTTGCCATAGCCTCGGAGATTCATCTTAAGGGGCTTTGGGAGTCCATATCTTTTGTGAATTTGAAAGCACGCCTCCCATTCTTTCCTTGCCGCACGCTGACCGTAATCGATATATAAAGGGTATAGCTCCGCACTTGCCTCTTTGAACAACAGACTCATCAGGGTAGAATCGATGCCTCCGGACACAAGGGTAACAACGCTCATGCTCGTGCTTCCCTTAGAAAGACTCGCATCGTAATCCAGATTGCCGTGTCTAGTTCAGAGAGTGTCGTTCTGAGAGAGTCGGCGTAACGCCGTAAGCAATCTTCAATTTGTTCATACACGGCAAGGCTGCTCACTGTTTTCACTGAAGTCTTAGCTAATCTATTAATCACCATGTATCGCAGAACATGCGTATCGAGAATCGCGACATCTTTTGCTAAATAAGAATTTCTCAGAAATAGACTTGCTTGCTTCGGTCCTATCCCACAAGCGCACCTCATGAGATTGACTCTCTTTTGTCTTGATTCCAACTCTTGAGCCAACAGATCTAAAAGTCTCCTCCCTTCACGATAGATCATTTCCCAACTCTTCGCGATGTGTTTCGAACGAAGGTGGGGAAATGGATATTTCCTTGTGGTTCCATCCAACTTTGGAGGAAGAAATAGTGGACGGTTTAATTCTTTCGCAACTCTTTCTTGCCATGCAACAGTTCCCAAGGAGTCATTACGTAGTGAGAGGTAACCCAAGTGCTTCAGATGACTAAATGCACTGTAAGCGGTTTCGAATACGACACGGCTTCCGAGAATACAAGCAACTAACTCCTCCCAAAGCTGCTGTTCAGTGAGTCGGGTTGCTCTATTTTGACCATTCATCTCACTGATCTTTCCGAGTAGTTCGATGACCGTCTCTTCTAGAATTTTTGTTGGTTTCATAAGACTCATAGAACCTTCTTGACTTGTTTTCTAAGATTGTCTAGGAAACCACCGTCAAAATATTTTTCCAGTAGCGGAACGACATCATCATCGATTAATGATTTCCGCACTGTGTTCATCCAAGATTCGAAGAATGTCAGGTTATGCAGTAAGGTGGCTGCTTGATAAGTCAAGCCATCACTAATCCCGAGGTCCAACTTTTTTCCCAAAAGTTCTCTTTGATGAAAATGAAGGAGAGTAGCATTGTTTGGATCTACAGTCGTTTGGCACCATTCAAGGCCGTCAAATGTGTCAGCGCCGAAAACAGAAAAAAGTAGCAGTGATTGAGGGTTCCCTGTACCAAGCAGATGAATGGGAATGTAGGTTCCAAGCTTGTTGAGCTCTCTCCGTATTCGGACTAGCGTAACTACACGTTCGATAACACCTTCTCCAAGCTCTCGCTCAGGGATTGCAAGTAAAAGAGGACGGAGTCGATTCGCGATTTCTTTTGTGACCTTGATTAGCTTAGCTGGACTCGCGTGGATTATTGGGACAACGACTCCACCTGAAGCAAGCTTCCTTTGCCGTTCTGTTTCTTTTTCAATACCGGCGATATTTTTTGTAATGCCCCTCATCAAGTCATAATTATCATAAATCATTGCCAAATGGTGCGGCGTTGAATTAAGGACACGTTCATAGCTCTTCGAGGTCCACTTTCTATCTTTCCTCCAATAGCTTTCATAATTGCCGCTGTCCAACATTATGCGAGAACCTCCCTTGATTGCGCGCTTGAGCAGTCTAAGCATTGCGCTTGCATTCTTGCGGCTGGTGTGCACGATGTCGTAGGCGGATATCAGAATGTGTGGTGCTCCGATTTTCACCAAAAGCTTTAGGTATTCGATAGGGTAAAGATTTGTCTTCAGACTGGAGATGGAGGCAAAATAGCAGGGGACTTCGAGCGAACCACCAGAGATTGGTAACTGTACAGCTCTGGCGGTGTCACCGTTTATTCGATAGAGCAGTTCTCTCATTCTCTTTAATCACGCTAGCAATTTCTTCTCAATCATTACAACGTGAGTTTTCTCCTTCGGCATGAGCTTGGGATCTCCTACCGCGTTGCCAAGTACTGAAGGTTCTCCTCACTCCAGCCGTACAGCTTTATTTTGTTATCCGAAAGACATTTTGGTGTGATTCCATATGTATCCTTTAAGCGGATGGCATATACGGGTTTCTCTTCCTCAAGAGTCATCTTTACTTCTTCAGGGACCCAATAACTCAAGTATGTGTCGTTGCCAACAAAGACGATGGTTCTTGATGTCCCCTTGATGGACTTTGAAATTGCCTGCCTAATGACCGCGGAGTCTTCGGTATCCCATCGCTTGAGTAAATCCTGAACCTCGAAGTCAAGATTCGAATAATGAGGATTAATCGCACGTCCCTTGATGTACAAGACTGTTTCGCGATCAGTTTCGGAAAAACTAAAAAAAACGCGAGCCATATCATGCTTCCTTTGTAATCTGAGAAATGAGTATTCCTCGGGTTTGGTACTCTAAAGGGATGGCCACAAGCAGGTGAAGTGCAAGCTTTCTCTCTTCTTCAACCTGGTCTGCTGGTAGGCGCTTGAGCATTCCGGTCAGGATCCTTGGTGCGGTGGGTCGCCGCAATGTTAGCAAACGGCTCGCAGAAAGTCAAATAGTAGCATGGAATCGAGGCTCCCTTCAGCGTTTTGCTTTGCCTTTTGGTCGGGACAAATGTTCGCATCCGGCACCAGCCACAGACGGCCTTGCCACCCTCCTACCCCTCCCTCACCTCCACCACCTCCTCGCCAAGCATATCGATGATTTTGACCGCGACTTTCGTCTTGCCTTTCGCAGCGGGAAGCTCGTATTTTCCGCTCACCACATCGCTCTTCTTTTCCGGAACGTCCGAGAGGCAGACATTGAACACCTTGCCGTCGTAGCCGATATCGATCATTACGCAATCAACCATGCTTCGCCAGTCGTCGATGCGAGGATGGACGACGCCGGTTTGCTGGCTCAGGCGCTCAAGGATGGTGGGGGAGATGAAGTCCTCGATCACAACGTGGATGGTATCATTTTTTCTGGACACTTTCACGCGGGCACGGGCAGGCTCGTGCTTGATGAACTTACCGTATTTCGGGTCCGTGCGAAGCTCAATGACTTCAATCCTGTTCGGCACGTCCCCTTTCTTCCTTAGACGATTCCACTCCTCCACCCACGCGTCGGCGGCGAGCTCTTTGCCTAGGCAGACGACCACGATATCCCGGTCCTCTCCGGGACGAGCAGATAGCTCTTTCTTGATCTCCTCGAGATCGAGCGGTGAGAGCGGATGGTTGAACGGAACGATCTTTACGAGCCGCTTGCCGAGCGTGCCGTCGAAGAACGCATCGCCGCGGGTGCGTGTGACGCCGATGTGCTCACAAGCGAGATTGACCGCCTCGTTGTGCTGGATCTGCAGGTCGTAGTCGTTGACACGATAGACTTCAAACGAGAGCTGCGCCGGTTCAACCTTTTTCTCCCCTGCTCCTTGTCTCCCTAGCTCCAATTCTCCCTGAGTCTCCTTCCTCATCTCCTCCATTTGTTCTCGGATAATCCCCTGCAGCCTCTTGCTCGTTGTCTGGATGGCGCCTTTGTTGATGTCGCAGCTGATCCAGCGGCGACCGAGTTTCTGCGCAACAGCAGCCGTTGTGCCCGAGCCGATGAAGCAATCGAGAATGAGGTCACCAACATTCGAAGTCAGGCCGATGATTCTCTCCAAGAGTGCCTCGGGTTTCTGCGTGGGATATCCCGTCTGGACAATTGCTTGAGAGTTCTCAACATCTATGTCCGTCCAAACATCGTCGATGAGAGTTCCTTTCGCTTCGTCCAGGTAGTGCTTGATTCTGTATCCTCCAGCGGATGTCACATACAACCGGTTGGTCTCTTTCAACTCTTCTATTGTTTCGGGTGTAGCATCTCCCAGATAACTGTCTTTGAACTTACGCCCGTCTGGGTCTTCATGTTTGTACCTCTCTAACATCTCATCGCTGATTTCCACATAAGCCGGATTGTACGTAGACTTATCTCCCTTGGAATAATACAACAGATCGGCATGACTCCTACCTAAGGACTCTTTACCTTTGTACCCACTGGAGGTCATACTTCTCCATGCGACTTGAGCTTTGAATGCATCTGCTCCAAAGACCTCATCAAGCAACATCCGAAGGTGATGATTCTTGCGCCAGTCACAATGTATCCAGAGTGTTCCATCGATTGACAACAACTCGCGTAACAAGAGCAACCGCTCGTAGATGAACTGCAGATACAGATCATTTGCCCAAATGTCCGTATACTGAATCTGCTCACCGAGCGTGTATCCCTCTCCGTTAATCTTTGCTGTTCCCTTCGCTCCGCGCAACTGCACCTTGCGTACATAGTCCGCCCCGCTGTCGAACGGCGGGTCAATGTAGATCAGCTTCACCTTGCCGCGGAAGCCGTTGGCGAGAAGGTGAGCGAGCACTTCTTTGTTGTCGCCGTGGAAGAGCAACCCACCGCGAGGATACGCGCTCGGCCAATCAGGCCACACACTTTTGTCATGCAGCGGCGGACGGGCTTCGACTCCGCTCAGCCTGACGTCCGCCTCTACAGGATTGAAGGATTCGATGTGCTGGGCGGGGAAGGCGATGACTTGGCGGAGCGGACGCTTACCGACCCAGACGAGCATCGGTCTGCCTTTGGCGGCGGAGATTTCAATGGGTTTTGGAGGCTCGGGTTTCTCCGGTGCCTTCGCGCGCTCAGGAATTTGCTTCACTTTTTTGTGAACCCGCGCGGATTGTTTCTTGACCTGCCTTTTTGCTTTTGTCATTGATCAAATGTCAACGAATGCAGTTGTGTAGCTGTCGTTTAGTAACACTCCGCTTACGTTACACCTGTAGGAGTGTTGTTACTTCTTTTGCTCGTCCAAAAGAAGTAACCAAGAAAAGGACGCCGAAATCGGAACGCACTTGATCATACTGCCCACACACAAGCCACAGATTTCGACCGTAAGTTTTTCGAGAAACAGTTGAAATTGAGCAGTTGGTCGAAATCTGAACGCACCTGTTCGATCCGCCCACCCGCACCGCCACGATTTCGGAGGCTCGGGACCATGTACCCCACACCCCACTACACACCGCACGCTACCGAAATCATAGGCAGGTGGGTGAAGGCGGATCGACCAGCGGGTTTAATTTCGGTGCGAGTGCATTTGTCGCTGAGCATGAAGACAAACTCGACGCACCGAAATTTCGGCACGCGGGAAGGAGGCACCTCCACGAGCGTTATCCCGCCCGCCTGCCCGCTGGCGGTCGGGCGGGGATTTCGGAAAGATTTCTTTGGTTCTTTCTTTCTCGGAAAGAAAGAACAAGACCCACACGCACACACCGCCAACAATTTCGACGGCTCAAGGTGCGAGAGAACATCAGTCTTCTCGATCCTATGAAAGGAAACTTTCATTGTTCATCGCTAATGAAAGAAAAAGGCCCAAACCTTTCATAGAACACTGCATTCGCACCGGCTCGGAGGCCTTATGTAACGGTTGTTACATGCCGGCATCGTAATGTAACGGATTCCTGGATTTGTTACATAAGGATTTTCCAATGTAACGATGATGCTATTCCAAAATATCCAGCACGGCTTTGGCCAAGTATCGCCGATTTCGTTCCCTCCCTGTTGTTTCCTTCAGAATTCCCTCTTTTTCCAGCCGCCTGAGGATCTTCATAGAAGTTTGGTGAGTGACCCTGAAACCACTCTGGATCTGGCTGGCAGATGCGATCGGTTGGACGAAAAGATTATCCAGGACTCCGAGCAGCAGAGCGGAGCCCCGCGCGTGTTGAAGTACTCTCCGCCATTCAAGCTGAAGGTCCTGCAGTCGTTTCGCCCGCTCAACGGCATCACTCGATTGCTCGGCCACGCCTTAAAGGAAAAATGAAAGCCACTCGTTCCAGGCTCCTTTCTGGCTTACCGCAAGCAAGAGATCGTAGTATGCATCCCGGTTTCGCTCGAAGAACGCACTGAGATAGAGCAGGGCATACGGGAGGAGTCCCCAGTGTACGAGAAAAAGCGAGATCAACAATCGCCCGATTCTTCCGTTCCCGTCGAGAAATGGATGAATCGACTCGAACTGATGGTGGATTAGCGCCAGCCGCACCAGCGGCGGATAGGAATTCTTCTCATGCAGGTATTTCTCAAACGCATCGAGGGCAATGTTCATGTCCTCCACTGGTGGGGGTACAAACCGCGATTCGTTCAGCGTGCACCCTGGCGGTCCGATCCAGTTTTGACTCTTTCTAAACTCTCCCGGCGTTGCCTGCCCGACTATGTCGTTCAGGCGGGCCTGGCCACCCCGTACCCCCTTCATCAAGTGCTCGTGCAGCTCGCGAATCAGGCGCAGACTCACCGGCAATGTCTCAACACGCTTGAGTCCATACTCCATAGCTCGAACGTAGTTGTACACCTCCCGAACATCGCTGTGCTTGACACCTTCTGTCTTCGGTGGACGCTCAGCGGTATAAGTAAAGAGATCCATCAGGTCCGCCTGCGTACCCTCGATGCGAGATGAAAGAACGGCTTCACGTGCGATGAACGGCCGGATGAGAAGATTCGGATTGGCCATCGTACGACCGAGTCCGGCCAACTCACCGAGCGCGCGATCAGCATCTGACAAGCGTTGCATCAGGTTGAGGTCAATCTGCAACTCAGGCGCCAAGGGGTGCGGAATGAACGCAGAGTATGCTGTTTCGCCGCTTCCGACCTGCTTGACTTTTCCCGCAGTGCTATTTTGGAACAACTCAGGATTCATCGCTGCGCTTTTCACTTATCAAGTGATGTTACGCATAACCGGAAATTGTTAAGTTCGCACCGAAAAAAACACACACCCCTCTGCTCCCCTCTCCCAACCCGCAACCCGACGCTCGAGAGGGGACGTGTAAAGCGTGGATCATGACGCCCCACAAAACCTGAGAGCAATCAGTCCCCTCTGTAGCGAGGGTGTCGTGTGGTAGGGAGAGGGGATGTACCTGTCCGCCGCGCTTTTTGGCGGAGGGGTGTGTGCTTTTCAATGAGAGTTTGTCCGATTTTGGTTCCTACGTAAGGATGTGTGCGTAACATCAGTTATGAATTCAAATGCCGATTTCATCTGATCGTGGGGAATTGCTTCCGCCTTTGTATAAACGATCTCGTACTTCAATCTGTCAGCACCCAGCTCTTCCCATTTTCTGAGCGCCATCGCCTTCCGCCCTTCAACCGTCAGGATGGCTTCTCCCCGTTCCGCCCTTGCCTCATCTTCTTTGGTTGTGGATTCAAACCGGGCGTCTTTGATCTCGACGATCAGCGATCGTCCATCTTTTCGTCGAATCACGAAGTCCGGAGTGTATCGATGCCAGCTGCCATCTTCGCCCTTGTACTCCACGTAAAACTCCGTCTTCTTCGGATCCGTCAGCGCTCCGGTGAAGTAGATATCCTCGATCTCATCCAAGTTCGTGTTGATCTGATTCAGTATCTGCTCGAAGAAGTACTGCTCCGGCTTCGAGTCGAAGTTGTAGGGAGTGTAATGAAATCCGAATTCACCTGATTTCGGTTTCCACTCTTCCCAGTGAGCCAGAAGACCCTCACGGTCGACAGGGTAGCTGATCTCCGCCGTATAGACTTCGGTCCCATCGGTGCTCGTTGCCTTCTCAAACCCATCTAACTTCACCAACGCAAGGCCCTTCTCCACCGTCTCTTCGTGAACGACATATTGACCCATCTGCTCTTCGATTTGTCTCCTAAGATCTTTCAGGTCCACCACCGGGACTTCTGAATCGGAGTACTCCCGTTTGAGCTCATCGTACACAGTCCATATGTCCAGCCGATAGGTGGCTGCCAGTTCAATCGCAGCACTGTAGGTATCGATTGTCTCAGGGACGGATTTGATCTCGAGCGCCTCCCCAATCTGGCGGAGCACACTGTAGGTGGATTCCTGTTCGGCAACGGTCAGCTTGACTTCTTTCAACGCCTCCCCTGGATGCGGTGAAGGCTTCTGCAAGCGAATGCGGTTGCCTCCTTCCTGCTTCCTCACAACGGTTCGAATGATCTGCCGGACGTAGAGCCTGGGGATGTTCAGCTTTCTCAAACGGATGATAGCGCTCTTGCTGTTGCGACTTGCACGATTCAGATCGTCCAGCGTCTCGCCGTAGGTCTCCTGCAGCTGCCGGTCGAGAATCGAGCGATTGTCCATCGACAGATAGATGCGCGCCTTCCTTGCGTTCCCAGGAATCTGGCGAAGGCATCGGCAAGCAGCCTGCAAAACGAAATTGTTGCTCGTTTTGAGTTTTCTCGCCAAGCAACACGCGAACAGTGCAGGAACGTTCCAACCTTCCACCCCGCGGTCAACAAGAAGCGCCACACGGTGTGGCGATTCCCTCAATCGAAAACGATCGAAGTCAGCCTTGCTTTCGTGCTTTGTATGGTGCTCAAGGATAAGCGTAGGAGATAGTCCAAGCTCGGTGAGTTTTGCTTCAACCGTAGGCCGAAGCCGTTCGACGTCGTCCGTCTGCGGAAAGTACATCGCAAGCTTCGACGGTGTGCCATCAGGGAGCGCCGTGTTCCCATATTGCTGAAAGAAATCTTCGATGACCCGCCCGATGTAGGCATTGACATTGTCGTCGGAGAAGTCGTAGGCAAGAATATTATCGGAAACGTCCTTGAGAATTCCGTCGCGTATTCCCTCAGACAACCCGTACCACACAACCACATCACGCAACAACTGGCGCTGGAAATATGGTGTACCGGTCGTATTGACAACGCAGATCAAGTTAGGGCTGTTATGATGAAGGTAATCGACCGTCTTGCGCACCTTTTTCAGCTCTGTGTCGAGAGCCTGTCCATATGTGTGATGCGCTTCGTCAGAGAACACGGCGAGGTGCGGTAGTGAGGCGAGCTTCCTCAAGCGGCGATTGGCAACTTCAGCTTTGGCTTCATCCTCTCTCTCAGCAGGCGCAAAGAGATTCCCGATATCCGATTTTCTGATCGTTTCCTTCTGAATCCTGATCTTTT
>Ga0315289_10007715_pt1 | contig 15654 bp, 16 predicted proteins | sample YL17G11_40_MG_FD_203452 | JGI IMG/M metagenome (GOLD analysis project Ga0315289, IMG submission 203452) | Sediment microbial communities from Yellowstone Lake, YNP, Wyoming, USA - YL17G11_40 | ecosystem: Environmental > Aquatic > Freshwater > Lake > Sediment | place: USA: Wyoming | collected... | reverse complement strand
TTTAACTGCGGTTTAAATATATCCGGGCGCGCAAGACAAAATCTAATGGCGCGCCAACCCAGAAACGGCTGCATCTCGCTGGGTATCTGGAATTGGGATAAAAATTTATCGCCGCCCAAATCAATGGTGCGAATTATAACGGGGTACGGATTCATTTCTTCGGCTACATATTTATAGGCCTGGTAGTGCTCCTCTTCGGAAGGAAGGTCTTTTCTGTTCATATAGAAAAACTCAGTCCGATAAAGACCTATGCCCCCTGCGCCATGAAGCTTTACCGAGGGGACCTCATCCGGAAATTCTATGTTGGCATTTATCTGGATTGTCCTGCCATCGAGCGTTACTGCAGGAAGGTCTTTAGCGGATAAGAATCCCTGCGCAATGCCCTTAAGCCGCTCTTCCTCCTGCCGATAAACGCGCAGGGTCTCCTCATCCGGGTCTATGATCACTATACCCGCATTACCATCGGCTATCAACATATCACCGCTCTTAATCTTTGCTGTTACCTCCTCAACGCCAACCACCGCAGGTATCTCCAAAGACTTAGCCATAATCGCCGTATGCGAAGTCTTACCGCCTATATCCGTAACAAATGCGGCTACGCTCTGTTTGTGCATAGCTGCGGTATCTGAGGGCGAAAGATCGTGCGCCACTACTATCACCTTTTCTTTTAAATCTGATAGGCCGGTGCGGGTCTTGCCTAACAGGTTGCGCAGTATCCTTTTACCCACATCATTTATATCAGCGGCGCGCTCTTTAAGATACTCGTCTTCAATTTTAGAAAAGACATCGATGTATTTCTTTAAAACCTCCGAGAATATAAAAGCCACATACACCTTTTCTTTTTTAAGGCGCGAGATAACCTCTTCGATAAGCATGCGGTCCTCTAAAACCAAAAGATGCGCATCGAAAATCTGAGCCTCATCCTGGCCCATCTCAGAGCCGATCTTCTTTTGCAACTCTATAATTTCTCTGCGGGTTTTAATAAGCGCTTCTTCAAAGAGCTCTATCTGGACAGGTATATCTTCTTCGCGGATAGCTGATTTCGGAATAACAAATTCCTCTTTACCGATTCTATAGGCAGGCCCGATACTTATTCCTGAAGCCGCAGCTATGCCTTTAAGCTTTATCATTTTTCTTCCTCGCCGGTGACAATCTTTTCTAACTCTAATATAGCCAGGTGCGCGTCGCTACCTTCTGCCTCAATTATAATCGGGGTATCCATTTCTACGCCTAACATCAGGATTCCCATAATGGATTTACCATTAACCTCTTCGTCGTCGCGCCTTACCGTTATACGGGAGTCAAATTTATTGGCAACCTGCACGAATACCGCTGCTGGACGCGCATGCAAACCCTGTTTATTTTTTACGATTAATTTCTTTTTAACCAGAGGCATGATTAAATCTCTTCAATAAGCCCTAAAATAATCTTGGCTAATTTTACGGGGTCGTGCCTTATGACATCCTCTTTAACAATCGCAAAATCATCCTCTATCACACGGTAACCCATATTTTCGATCTTCTTTCTGTCATTAATCACAAGATACGAATTCTCTTGTGCGTAACGCTGGAGTATCTCCCGGGGAATTTCTCCTGTATTCACAATACAATAATCAAGGACGCGCGGGTGGCTATGGCTTACAAGCGCCTTTACATGTTCTGAGGCGCTATAACCATCGGTCTCTCCGGGCTGGGTCATTACATTACACACATATACCTTAATCGCCCCTGAGGAAACTACTGCTTCGTTAAGTTCTTTTATTAAGAGGTTGGGTATAATGCTCGTATAGAGTGAGCCCGGGCCTAAAATAATCATCTGTGCTTCCTCTATTGCTTTCACTGCATCCGGTGTTGCCTGTGGCTGGGCCGGTTCAAGAGAGACCTTATGTATAGGTATGTGGGTTTTAGGGATTTTATCCTCACCCACAGTGGTCGTCCCATCTTTATGCTGCGCTACCAATACTACATTATTCAATGTCGATGGGATTACCTGGCCCCTTAACGCAAGAACCTTGCTTGTCTCCTTAATCGCCTTTTCAAAATCCCCGGTTAATCGGGTCATCACAGTAATAAAAAGGTTCCCAAAACTGTGACCTGAAAGTTCTGAATTCGCCTCAAAGCGAAATTGAAATAAGTCCTGCATCAATGTCGGCGCATCTGCTAAAGCAACCAGACAGTTACGTATATCGCCCGGCGGCAATATATCGAACTGCTGCCTCAGTCGCCCCGAAGAACCGCCGTCATCGGCAACGGTAACTATAGCTGTATTGTTAGAGGTGTATTCTTTTAAGCCCGTAAGCAGCACCGATAATCCTGTGCCGCCGCCTATGGTTACAATCCTGGGGCCGCGGCTGAGATGCTTCTTCTGATACAGAATATCGACCAGTTCCGTACCTTTTGAAGACGGCATCAACATAAATGCTGCGATAAAAGAGCGCATCATCATTTTAATGCCCAATATTAAGATTATGATACCCGAAAGCAATACTATCGCATCCAATATTTGGGTTATCCAGTATTCTTCGGTGCGTAAATGCGCTGTTCCCAGAACCAATAGAGCCACGCCAAAAGCGCTTAAGCCAATCCAGCGCTTGATGCCAATCCCCGGGTATAACCACTTAAATATATTATTAACTTTAGTTTTCATGTCCTCACTTACATTAAACTTTTTTTCTCGTCTTCCTGACTTATTATCTTTGTAACGGATTTGTCATCCGTACAGGCACGCAGGGTATCGCGGAAATATTTATCCTTTAGAAGGCGCGAAATCCTGGCCAGGGCCTTAAGGTGCGGCCCGGCAGAATCCTGCGGCGCAACTAACAAAAAGAATATGTGTGCCAATTCTCCGTCCAGAGAGTCAAAATCAACTCCCTTTTTAGAAAGACCGAAGGCAGCTATCAATTTATTTACGCAATCGCATTTTGCGTGCGGTATAGCTATGCCCTGGCCGATTGCAGTCGAACCCAAGGCCTCTCTTGTCATCAGGGCTTCGATAAGCTTATTACGGTGGCGTTTTTCGATTTCACCTGCGTTAATCAAGGCATCCACTAATTCCCTCATCACATCTTCTTTTTTTGTGGATTTGAGTTCGGTAATGATTGCCTTTTTTGACAAAAAATCCATAATCTGCATATACTTCTCCTTTCGAAATTCCGTTTTATTTAAAGGTCCCGCCAAAGGCGGGATACTTTTGCTCCTAGCGTCGCAAAAGTAAGCGGCGGGCGGGACTTGAACCCGCGCCATCCTGCTTGGCAAGCAGGCATTCTACCGCTGAATTACCGCCGCATAACTCACACAGAATAATGCGGACGGAGGGAGTTGAACCCCCAAGGGTTTCCCCATATGGTCCTAAGCCATACGTGTCTTCCAGTTCCACCACGTCCGCGGAAAAAAACTCATGAGCCACCCGCGACCGCACTCCCTTCATTTACTTCTTAGGAGTGCGTCCCCCTTGCTCTAAACTATCTAGGGGGATCTGCTCCTCGGTATATTATCTTATGAGCCACCCGCGACTCGAACGCGGCACACCCACCTTAAACATTTATGTTAGCTGTATGTCGCCATACAGATCAGACTATCCCATCCTCCATACCCAGAATCCTCAAATTAAAGATAAATTCTGGACATGGAGGTCTTGATTATAGTCGTTGAACCTTTCCGCCTGTGGCGGACTTGGCTGCGGATTATCTGCGTTCAAGAATTGTTACTCTATAACTTATGTGAGTATCTTGAAATACTCCAGACTTTCCCGCAATTTACAAGATTTTCGTTAGCGGTTAAACACTAACGCCCCCTTATTTGAGGGTGGTGCTCTACCAGATGAGCTAGTGGCCCATAATCAATTTCTCATTTATAATAAATTCTCAAAGAGCAGTGTTAACTTCTTTGTTTTTTATATGCCCTTAATGCCAAATCCAGTATTTGTCTCTTAGAGATTTTTTCTTTCCAAATTCCGTTTTTTCTATTAGGATTGATATAAATCTCGGGAGAGAAATTAATTTCCTTGGAAAACTTTTCTAAATTCCTTCTCCCGGAAAGCTCAACGCCATTGGCGCGCTTATCTAACCTGCTTTTGATGTCAAATTCGTTCAGTAAATTCATTATCTGCCCTAATACTGAATCTGACTTCTGATATCCTCGTATTCTACGCTTATCGCCTTTATAAAAAACATTCCCCTCGTCATCAAAAAATGCTTTTAGAAATATTCTTTTTTCTATCTTAGACGCTCCATTGTCTAAATAACTAAACAAGTTACCTTTACGATTCTTTATATAATTAGCGAATTCAACATGATAAAAAGTTAGCCCGTAGACACCGTTATCTCTCATTTTAATCTTTGGCTTAGCTTTAAATATTTTATATATAAGCTGCTTCATATGTTCAATCTGATACTTATCTTTGCTATAATAAATGCAGCTATCATCGCTTATCCTGCCATCAAACATAAAATGCGCCACAATATGAACTAAGTCTTCAGACCATAGTTTAGGTTTTACAATCTCTCTGCCAGGAAGACATTTACCTTTTCTAGGATTTATTCTATTTTTGTTTCTTTCTTTATTTCTAATTTGTATATCCTTTATCTGTTTTTGACTTAACGAAATATCTTCTACATGGCCATAAATAGTACTCTTCGCTAATCCTGCGGTAGAAGATATTTCACCCAAAGAGAATCCTTCCCTGCGTAATTTTCTACATTTATTAATTAATTTTGTTTTTAATTTCTCCATTAGAATTCCAATATTTCTTTCTCTTTGCTCTTTAAGAGCTCGTCAATTTTTACGATGTATCTGTCTACGTGTTTCTGCAGCTCGTCAATGCCCCGGAATTTATCGTCTTCAGGGATAACCTTGTCTTTTTCTAATTTTTCTAAAGCTTCTTTCGCATCCCGCCTTATTGTGCGTAACGACACCCTGCCCTCTTCAGCCATTTTATGCACCACCTTAGCCAGCTCCTGCCGTCTCTCTTTTGATAAAGGAGGGACTGACAATCTGATTAATTTGCCGTCATTGGAAGGCGTGATTCCTAAATTAGATTTCATTATCGCTTTCTCAATTTCAGCAATCGCAGTTATATCCCAGGGTTGTATTACAATAAGATGCGCATCAGGCGCTGAAATAGAAGCCAGCTGCTTAAGCAGGGTCGGTGTTCCGTAGTAATCAATATGCAGGCCTTCTACAAGGGTGGGGCTTGCCCTTCCTGTTCTTATTTCAGAGAACTCGCGGGTTACGGACTCAACTGCCTTCTTCATCTTTTCTTCGGTATTATGTAAAATATCTTTGGTAGTCATTGCTTCCTCGCTTTCGGTCGGAAAAGTGCACAGTTAACAGTGTACAGTTTACAGCATGGTGCTGTACACAGTAAACAGTAAACTGTAAACTACTTTACAATGGTGCCTATCTTCTCACCCAATACCACGCGCCTTATGTTGCCCTGGCGGTTTAGATTGAATACTACAATGGGTAATTTGTTATCCATGCAAAGGCTTACGGCAGTCGCATCCATGACTTTAAGGCGCTTCTTCAGAACATCTATATATTTTAATCTATCGAATTTCTTTGCGCCCTTTACTTTTAAAGGGTCTGCGGAATAAACGCCGTCTACCTTGGTTGCCTTTAATATCGCATCGGCATTTATCTCCATGCCCTTTAGCGCTGCGGCAGTATCTGTGGTAAAATAAGGATTGCCCGTTCCTGCTACAAATATTACCACGCGGCCTTTTTCCAAATGCCTGATTGCCCTTCGTCTGATATACGGCTCAGCAATGCGCTGCATCTCTATGGCTGTCATTACGCGGGTGGGTACGCCCATTTTCTCCAGCACATCCTGTAATGCCAGGCCATTTATTACAGTGGCGAGCATCCCCATATAATCAGCCACTGACCTGTCCATATCTAAACCCCGGGAGCCGGTGTTTTCCTGGCCGCGAAATATGTTACCTGCGCCCAGGACTACGGTTACATCCACTTTTATGTCCCTTAGCTCTTTTATCTGACGGGAAATAGAAACCAAAACAGACTGGTCAATACCGTGGGATTTTTTACCCTGAAGTGCCTCGCCGCTTAACTTTAGGACTATCCTTTTATAAACAGGCCGAACCATTATTCGCCAACTTTATAACGTGTAAATCTGCGGATAACAATATTCTCTCCGAGTTTAGCTATAAGGCTACCTAAATAATCTTTTACGGTAATACTGGAGTCCTTGACAAACACCTGTTCCAGCAGGCAATTATTCTTGTAGAATCCTTCTTTATCCTTTTCCTGTTTGATTACCTCGCCTGGCACGTCTTCTTTCTTTATATATAAAGGGTTGCAGGCGGTTATCTGCATAGATATGTCTTTGGTAAATTGAATAAAATCGCTATTGCGCGCGACAAAATCCGACTCGCAGTTAACCTCTAATAACACGCCAATCTTATTGCCCATATGCACATATGCCTCTATCCTTCCCTCGCCGGCAAGGCGTCCTTGTCTTTTTGCCGCAATCTCTAATCCCTGCTTACGCAAAATTTGCGCTGCCTTCTTGATATCTCCGCCTGCTTCCTCAAGCGCCGACTTACAATGCGCAAAGCTTGCGCTCGTCATCTCCCTTAATTCCTTGATTAAAGCCACGGGTATGCGCATTTTTATTTATACCTTTTTTCTAGCTCTTGTTTTTTCTTCCGGTATCTTTTTTACGTGGCCTCTTTTTGTCGGCTTGGTTTCTCCCTCGATAGGTTCCTCGGTCTCCACTATTTCTTCAATCTCTTTTATCTTTATCTCTTCTTCCGGAAGCACTACCGGCTCTGGCAGTTCCTCTTTCTTCTCTTCTTTCATCGCCACGCCTTCTTGAGAAAGATACGAGAGGAATCTTTTTCTCCCCTCCATTATAGCGTCGGCCATAATGCTTGTGACAGTATGTATGGATTTAGTAGCGTCGTCATTACCCGGTATAGGATAGGCAATTAAATCCGGGTCTGAATTGGTATCGATAAGGCCTATTATCGGAATGGATAGCTTCTTAGCCTCACGCACGGCAGTCTCTTCCTTTTTGGTATCCACAATAAAAATCGCTTTGGGCATACGCTCCATCTTGACGATGCCGGAGAAGTTCTTCTTTAATTTAGCCAATTCTTTTTCAAGATGGGCTACTTCTTTTTTGGTAAGCTTGTCAAAGGTGCCGTCCTCTCTCATTTTTTCTATGTCGTTTAGGCGGTTTATGCTCTTTTTTATGGTAGAAAAGTTGGTAAGCAGGCCTCCCGGCCAGCGCTCGGTTACATAATACATACCGCAGCGTAGGGCTTCCTGTTTCACAACCTCTTGCGCCTGTTTTTTTGTCCCGACAAGAAGCGCGTATTCTCCTTTAGAGGTTATATCCAATAAAAAATCCCTGGCACGATTAATACACTCTTCTGTTTTCTCTAAATCAATGATGTAGATGCCGCTTCTTTCGCCGAAGATGAATTTCTTCATTTTGGGATTCCAGCGTTTTTTCTGGTGCCCGAAATGAACCCCTGCTTCTAAAAGCTGTCTGATTAATTCTGAAGGCACTTCTCTACTCCTTCCTTATTAAGCGGTTAATAACTATTATTCAAGATAATTCTATTACTATATCACAATACTTTTAAGTTGCAACTACTTTTGCAATTCCTGCGTCTGGCAAAGCCGTTTGTATATCCCATCCTTACTAAGAAGTTCGCTATGAGCGCCCTCTTCCATAATCATGCCTTTTTCCAGCACAACTATCCGATGGGCGGCTCTTACCGTAGAAAGCCGGTGCGCAATTACAAATACTGTTCTTCCTTCGATCAGTCTATCCAGGGCCTCCTGCACAATGCGTTCTGATTCAGAGTCCAGTTGTGAAGTTGCTTCATCGAGGATTAAAATAGGAGGGTTTTTAAGCAGGGCGCGCGCTATCGCTACCCTCTGACGCTCCCCTCCTGAAAGCTTCATCCCCCTGTCGCCGATAACCGTGTCATAGCCGGCTGGCAGGTGTTTAATAAAATCATGGGCGTACGCCTGAATTGCTGCCTGTTCTATTGCTCCCTCTTTCGCATCAGTATTGCCGTAAGCAATATTAGCCCTTATGGTATCGTTAAAGAGTATTGTCTCCTGCGTGACAATCCCGATGTGTTGACGCAGGGAGATTAAACTTACTTCTTTTATATCTATACCGTCAATTAATATCCTGCCCCTCTTAGGGTCATAGAAACGCGGGATTAAATCTACGAGAGTAGTTTTTCCTGTGCCGCTACGGCCTACAACAGCCAGGATTGAGCCCTTTTTCACCTCTAAATTGATGCCTTTTAAGATTTCCTGCTCTGCATAATTAAACCATACATCATCAAAGACGATGCTGTTTTTAAACCCGGTTAATGCAATAGCGTTTGATTTTTCTTTAACGCTCGGGCTGGTTTCCAATACCTCATAAATGCGCTCGCTGGCTGCCACTGCCTGCTGATTAAGAGAATTCACCTGGCTCAATTTTTTAAATGGCCTTATCAGCGACAGCAATGAACCCAGGAAAAGCCCGAATATGCCAAAAGACAGCTTGCCCGCGATTACCTCTCTGCCTCCCCAGAAAAATACGAATATGCCGGCAATACAGCCCAATAATTCGGTGCTGGGCCCTACGATTAAAAGCCGTTTTATGGACTTCATGGAAATCTTGTAGTAATCGCGGTTTATCCGGCCAAATTTTGCTATTTCATAATCTTCCATATTAAAGGCCTTGACAATCCTTGTGCCGATAATGGTTTCATAAAGTATGGAATTTATATCCGCCATCTTTTCCTGTGACCTCTTGGATAACTTTCTTAATATCCTGCCCACCTTTATAATGGGAAAACTGATAAGAGGAATAAGGATTATGGATATAAGCGCAAGCTTAAAATAGATAAAGAAGGTTAAAAATAGAAATATGACTACCTGCAGGGTTTGATATACCAAATCCGTTGAGCCGTAGGATACGGCATTCTCAACCAGCTTTACGTCATTGGTGATGCGCGAGATGAGTTCGCCCCCGCGTTTATGGGTAAAATAATCCAATGAGAGCGTCTGGAGTTTAGCGTAAAGCTTAAGCCTAATATCCCTGACCACGCGCTGGCCAATATCCGACATAAGATAACTCTGTAAATATCCGAATATCCCCTTAAACAAAAACAGCAGCATAACGCCTATGGCCATGTAGTTTAAGAGTACCACCGGTGACATATTATTTATTTTATCTACAAAGCCGGCTAAATTGGCGGGTAATTTGGTAGGTATAATGATTTTTTTGTTGGTTAAGACCTTATCCGCCAAAGGCACAATCATGGCTAATGAGACCCCGTCAAAAATAGCGGAAAAAGCCATACATACCGAAGCCAGCCAGAATAAGCCTAAATATGGCTTAACAAACCTAAGTAACCTCAAATAATCCCGCATGTTCCATTCCTCCTCAAGGGAAAGGTATTGTATCATACCAATTGACTTTTGTCGAGCTATTTGCTATTATCTTCCTTATGCAGAAATTAAGAATGGGTGTTGTGGGGGTAGGGCATCTGGGTAGCATTCATGCCAAGATATATAGCCAAATCGAGACCTGCTCTCTGGCAGCTGTCTGCGACATAGATAAAGCCCGCCTCAATGAAGTATCCCAGGCCTTAAATGTCGCGGGTTATTCGGATTACCAGGAACTCTTTGATAAGGTTGATGCGGTAAGCATTGCTGTGCCTACCGACCTGCATTACAAAATAGCCTCTGATTTCTTAAAGCATAATGTAGCTGTTTTAGTGGAAAAACCATTTACCACAAATCTTAAACAAGCTGATTCCCTGATTAAAAGTGCCGAATCCCGCAAACTAATCCTGCAGGTAGGCCATATTGAAAGGTTTAATTCAGCGTTCGCCGCCACGCAAAAGCTCATCAGGAACCCGAAATTTATTGAATGCCACCGCTTAAGCCCCTTTCCTAACCGCTCATTGGATGTGGGTGTTGTGCTGGATATTATGATTCATGACATAGACATAATCCTAGGCTTAGTCCCTTCTAAAATAAAAAAAATCGAATCTGTCGGCGTAAATGTCCTCACAAATTTCGAGGACATTGCCAATAGCCGGCTTACTTTTGAAAACGGCTGTGTGGCAAATCTTACTGCCAGCCGCGTATCAGATGAAATAATGCGAAAAATCAGGATTTTTCAGGAAGATACGTATATATCTCTGGATTATAAGGATGCTAAGGCATGCGTATATAAAAAGAGCGGTCTTACGATTAGTAAAGAAAGCCTGCCTATTGAAAAGGAAGAGCCCCTGCAGAAGGAGCTGGCATCTTTTATTGATTGTGTAATTATGCATAAAGAGCCGCTGGTCTCAGGAAGGGTTGCCAGAGACGCATTAGCAGTGGCCCTAAAAATCCAAAATCAGATATGGCAGAAAAACACATCCTGATTATCTGCGGAGAGCCATCCGGAGACCTTAACGCTGGTAATCTCGCTACCGCGATAAAAGCGATAGACCCCGAGATAAGAATCTCCGGAGTTGGCGGAAGGCATTTACGACAAGCAGGCGCCCAGATTATCTGCGATATAAAAGACCTTGCGGTTATCGGCCTTTTCGATGTCCTAAAGAAACTCCCCAAATTCTTCGGCCTGAAAAAACTCATCCTAGAAAAAATTAAACTTGAAAAGCCGGAGGCAATAATCCTGGTTGATTTTTCCGGATTTAATCTCAGGCTTGCCAAGGCAATCAATAAAACAATTCCGGTCATCTACTATGTTAGCCCCCAGGTCTGGGCATCAAGGCAAGGAAGGATAAAAACCATAAAAAAGTATATTTCAAAAATACTTGTGCTATTTAAATTTGAGCAGGAATTCTACAAGAGATACGGGATAGATGCGGATTTCGTCGGCCATCCTTTGTTAGACATTGTTCATCCTACAATGGAGAAGAAAGAGTTCTTAGCTGAATTGGGTTTTTCCGAATCTAAAACTACCATCGCACTCCTTCCCGGTTCGCGCAAACAGGAGATAGAACATATTCTGCCTGTGATGTTAAAGACCTCTGTCCTTATTGCTGAACATCTGCCAGACGCCCAGTTTGTAATTGCAAAATCTCCTCAGGTAGATTTAGATATTTACAATCGAATAATGGACAGCTTTAAGCTAAACCCCGCACCTATGCATAGATGCGGGGTAAATTTAATGCTTGTTGAGGGAAGAACCTATGATTGCATTGCATCAGCTGATTTCTGCCTGGTTGCCTCAGGCACAGCTACGTTAGAAACAGCAATAATGGGAAAACCCTTTGCAGTGATTTATAAAATGAATCTCTTGAATTATCTTCTCTATCGTCCCCAGGTAAGAGTTCCTTATATCGGAATGGTAAATATTGTGGCGAAAAGAAAAATTGTCACTGAATTTATCCAGTTTCAGGCAACTCCTAAGAAAATATCCGAAGAAGTCTTAAGAATACTCCAAAATCCCTCTGAAATAGAACGTATGAAAAACGAGCTTAGTCAAATCAAGTCGTCGCTCGGCGAAAAAGGCGCAAGTAAAAGAGCCAGCCAAATTATCGTTAATTTTTTAAATAAACAGTAGGGTCAATCCTTTATCGCCTTTTTTTGTGGTTATACTCACAGAGGCCTCCTTGCCAAAGCTATGCGTTCATCGATGGGCGGATGGTCAAAGAAGAAAAACTTAATTATAGGATGGGGATTTCTATCTGCCAGGTTTTGCACAGAGAGTTTACCCATCATAGAGATAAAGGCATCTTTTAAGCCGGTTATTTTTAATGCCTCTATATCCGCATTTCTTTCCAATCGTCGGCTGATATAATTTTCAAACGGCTGCATAATTATCCCCAATAATACAAAATAAATAAGAACCAGCGGCAAGGCAGCGATATCGGATAACGACGAGAGGCCGAACAAACTTAACGTAGAGGAACTGGTCCTGAATATAAGGTAAAAAGACATTATTATAACGCTAGAATTTACTAAAATAAGTTTTAAGAGGTGTTTTAATCTATAATGGCTAAATTCATGCGCCAGTATTACCTCAATTTCATCATAACTGTATTTATCTTTTAACGTGTCGCTCAGGATGACGCGCCTGGTAGCGCCCCAGCCGACAAACGCAGCATTTGCCTTCAAGGTCTTTTTGCTTAAGTCTATCTCGAAACAATCCAGGATCCTTACCTTCATTTTATTTGCCAGATTCATAATCCGCTCTCTTAAGTTTTCATCTGAAAGCCGTTTATATTTAAAAAATAAAGGTATGATTACTACGGGGGTAAGTTTTGCCAGGATTAAACTAAAGAATATCCAGAATAATGAGATGGCTATCCACCAGCTATGAATAAAATGCTTTAATATATAATAGAACGCGGCAATGAGGATAAGCGCGATGATATAAAATATAATGCCGGCTTTGATCTGGTCTTTAAACCAGTCCTTTATTTTTTGCTCGGATAAATGGAATCTATGCTCTAAAATATAGGAGTGATAAAAGTTTATCGGGAAATCGAGCAGGTAATAAACAATAGAAACTATTAATATATATAACGGGACAATAAAATAATAATTCGGGGTAAACCCCCGCACCAAAATTTTTGGTGCGGGGGTAAATTTCAGCAGTCCAACTGCAAGAATTTTTGATAAACCCGAACCCAAAAACAGTAAAAGAAGGATAACTTGATAGAATGTATCCAGAATAGAGAGTGTATATTTAAGAGAGGAATATCTTTTGGCTGGTTCAGCCATATCTACCCCGTTAGAAATTTTATTTTTCATATCCTTACCCCTGGTATTTCTAACGGGGTCTATTTGGACTATTTCTCTGTAACAGGCGTGATGTTTATGAATGTCCTCACTTTTCCGTGACTGGTTTTCTTTTTAGAAAAATAAATCTTGCCCGGACAAAGGGCATACAATGTGCCTAATCCTTTTACATTGACACCTGCTTTATAGGTTGCTATACCTCTTGCCAGAATCTCGCCGGTCTTAACAAGCTGTCCGCAAGAAATCTTAAGTGCTGTGTCTTTCTTCGGCCTTGATTTTCCACCTGTCATCTTATTACCTCCTCACTCTTAAAAGGGACGGTTCTCTACGAGAACCGTCCCTACTTTAATCGAGCAACACTTTTTCGTCTTTAACCGGAAGATATGCGTTCAGGCCTTTCTGGGTGAGCTTCTCGAATAAGGCCTGGGATTGGTCATCATCTCCGTGCACTAAAAATATCCTCTTCAGAGGCAGACACCCCAAAACAAAATCTATAAGTTCAGTCTGGTCAGCGTGGCCTGAGAAGGCATTAATTACAGCTACTTCGGCATTAAGCTCGTATTCAACCCCGAATATACGCACAAAACGGACCCTGTCTACAATTCTTTTGCCCAAAGTATCCTTTGCCATATAACCTACAACCAATATTGTATTTCTGGAATCCTCGATATTGTTTATCAAATGGTGCAGTATCCTGCCTGATTCGCACATCCCGGAGCCCGCAATAATAATCATCGGCCGTTTATCGTTATTCAGCGCCTTGGATTCCTGCTGCTGGCGGATATATCTTAGGTTCAGGAATTCAAACGGGCTTTCGCCCCGGCTTATGGCCTGAGAGGTCTCTTTATCCATATAATCAGGATTGTTCTGGAATGCCTCGGTTATGTTTGTGGCAAGAGGGCTATCCACGTATACAGGGATAACAGGTATGGCTTTTTCTCTCAAGAGTTCATTCAGAAAATAGATTACCTCCTGGGTGCGCTCCAAAGTAAAAGAGGGAATAAGAACCTTGCCCTTGCGCTCCACAGTGCGGTTAATTACCTCTTTTAGTTTTGACTTTGCTTCTTCTATCGGGGTATGTAATCTTGCCCCATACGTGCTTTCCAACACTAAATAATCCAGCCCCTTAACAAAAGTGGGATTATTAAGCATGGGCAGCCCTTTCCTTCCCAAATCAACCGCATAACCTAAACGGACTATTTTTAGACCATCTTTTATATCCAGAACCACAATCGCTGAACCTAATATATGCCCGGCATCGTATAAAGTGACAGAGATATCTTTTGTCACGCATAATTTCTGACCGTAAGAAAGAGGACGGATTTTTTTTACCGCTTTACCTGCATCTTTGCTTGTATAGAGTGGTTTTCTTAAAGGTAAACCCAGCCTCCTGTTGATTTTGTTGACATATTTTGTGTCTTCCTCCTGGATTTTTCCCGAATCTTCGAGCATAAGTTTGCATAAATCTTTGGTGGCAGAGGTCGCATATATTTTACAGCGTAACCCTTTTTTGATTAAACTGGGCAGGTTTCCGCAGTGGTCTATATGTGCGTGAGATAAAATCAGCGCATTTAAGGCATGCGGATTGTAATTGAAGGTTGTATTGACTTGATAAAATGCATCGCGATGGCCCTGAAACAGCCCGACATCAATCAGGACTTCTGATTTATCTGTTAATATGAGGTGGCTTGAGCCGGTAACGTTGCGCACCCCTCCTAAAAATTTTAAATTTACCCCGTTAGAAATATCTTTATTCCTATCTCGTTGCGCAAAATTTCTAACGGGGTTTACAGGCATAAAAAATTAATCCTTAGCTCTTATTTTAACAATGACCGCAATAACTAACATAATATATACCAGGCTGAATATTAATAAAGTTTTGTTGTCCAGGAAATATTCTGCCAGGGCGTAAGGATTAAATGTATTAATGCCTACGCCAAAAAGGACATACTGTATCCAGAAGATTTTAAGGGGCGAGCCGAGAATAACCGCTGTCAGATACCTTCGAAAATGGATTCTGGTAAGGCCTGCCGCGAGGTCTAAAAATCTATAGGGGATAAGTGGGGCAGCCCTAAAGATAAAAAGCCAGGAGAAATTGATATTGCCCAATTTCTCGTCTAATTTTTTGTATTTTTCCGAAAGGCGCTTTTCAATGTAGGCCCTTCCTAAAGAACGGGCAAGATAAAATAATATGAATGCATTGATTATCTCGGCAATACAGATAAATAGGGCGCTTAAAAGCGGGCCGAATAAAACCGCGCCCATCAGCCAGAATACATCTTTAGAAAAGAAGACAAAAAATGTAACAATTACATAAAGAACAACATAGATAATCCCGCTATAAAATAAAGGAAACCTCTGTAACGACTTCTGGATTGCCTGCGTATCTATATGAAAATATCTTCCTAAATACCAAATCAGGAATACGGCGATAATCAAAATCAGAAATTCAATCTCGTGTTTGTATCTTTTGATATGTTCCACTTTAGGTTACAAAGAGATTGCGGGAAGAAAATTTTCCATCGGTAGTAAGATTTACGCCCAATCTTTTCAGGCCGACTTCATCCCCGGGCGTAGGAATGTGCGTCATGTGGACCTCACAGGCCTTAAGCTCTACCAGCTTTTTCATTGCTAATTCCGCGGTATGATTGGTAGTTGCGCTTATGGAAAGCGCAATCAGGGCCTCTTCTAAATCCAGGCTCTCGGATTCTGTGTTCAAAATCCCTTCTTTTAATACTGCAATCTGGTCAATTATCTTTGGAGAAAGCAGGAGAATTTCATCCGGGATATTGGCAAGGACCTTTACGGAATTTAATACGAGGCTTGAAGCGGCATGCATAAGTTTTGAATTCTTGCCGGTGATAATACGGCCATCGCTTAATTGAATAGCGGCTCCGCAATATATCCCCTCATT
>Ga0315289_10007713_pt1 | contig 15654 bp, 11 predicted proteins | sample YL17G11_40_MG_FD_203452 | JGI IMG/M metagenome (GOLD analysis project Ga0315289, IMG submission 203452) | Sediment microbial communities from Yellowstone Lake, YNP, Wyoming, USA - YL17G11_40 | ecosystem: Environmental > Aquatic > Freshwater > Lake > Sediment | place: USA: Wyoming | collected... | reverse complement strand
GTGGATGTTTCTCTTAGCTCCTTATATTGGTGCATTGCCAAATGGAAGAAAAATTAGTGATCCATTAGCTGATGGAGGCTGCAGTCCACATTCAAAATATGACCGGCAAGGCCCCATGGCTGCCATAATATCTGCATCTAAGATCGATTTTGAAAAATGGAAGGCGGCTATATTTAACCAAATGTTGACTACTTCGAGCGTTGAGGGCGAAGCCGGTTTAAAGAAGTTCCAGAATTACGTTGAGACAGCAATGGATTTAGGGTTAGATATGATCCAGTTTAACGTGTTAGATAAAGAAGTTTTAAAGAAGGCACAACAAAATCCTGAGCAATACCAAAATCTTGTTGTTAGAGTTTCGGGTTTTAATGCTCATTTTGTTGATTTAGCTAAATTTGTTCAAGATGCTATTATAGAGAGGAGCCAACATCAGATTTAACATGAAAAAACAATAACATCGAATACCTTTCTTTCCTGTCCATTGATATGGGTGGGGAAATGTGAAATCGCGATAATTAATGGCCCAACCAAAATTCTAATAATGGAGCTGAAAAAGATGGTTGGGCTTTTGTTTTAAATTCTGCTATAGACATTGTTTTAAGTTTGAGGTTTTTAAGGTTATCTCATGCAGGATAGACTCCAAGAAATTTATAGAATTGAAATGGACGAAATGGGTTGGGTATCAAATCTGCAAGACTTCGTCGTACATGACGGACCTGGATTGAGGGTTTTGATTTTTCTAAGAGGATGTCCATTAAAATGCCATTGGTGCCAAAATCCAGAAAATCAAGACACATCTCCACAACTTTCTTACCGTAAATCACTCTGCTTAGATTGCATGCAATGCGCGGAAGTCTGTCCTGTCCCGGGCGCTATTATTAAAGACAAAGAAAAAAGGATTGACAGAACTAAATGCATAAAGTGCATGAATTGCATTGATGCATGCTTAGGAAAAGCTCTACAGAAAGTAGGGGAACAGATGTCAATACAACAGGTGTTGAGAAGTGTACTCCCCTATAAGCCTTTCTTTGACCACTCTGACCGGGGAGGAATAACTCTCTCGGGTGGAGATCCAGCATTTCAACCCGTGTTTACGTTGGCATTGCTTAGAGCATGTCGAGAGCATGGAATCCATACAGCTGTCGAGACTTGTGGCTACACAAAATATGATAAACTTAAGCCGATTGTAGAAGCTTCTGATCTCGTAATATATGATATCAAACACATGGATGAAAATAGCCATATACACGGTACAGGAATATCGAACCGTTTAATATTGGAGAATCTTAGTAGACTTTGTAAAGAAGTCGACACAGAGATTGTTGTTCACATACCGTTGATTTCAGGATTTAACGATGATGAGGAGAATATTGGTGAGATTGCAAAATTTGTTAGCTCCTTGAATAAAATTAGACATGTTGATTTATTGCCTTTCAATGAATTGGCTTTGGAAAAATATAGAGCCCTGGGAATAAACTGGGAATACACTGAAGTAAAACGACAATCATCCGAACATTTAGCCAGACTGAAAGAAATAGTGGAATCCTATGGATTGGAAGCCACCGTAGGGGGGTTATGGTGAAACTACTTTTTAATTGAAACCGTTCCTCCAGAACCGACCTACCTTGGTTTAACCGAAACAGATCCTCAAGCGTGGAGCAAATAGACCGGAATATTTTTGTAGAAACAGAAACCCTTGGATCAAACTATTCCATGATCCTTATGAGCAAAAGTATCATTTTGATCGATTCACCACACAAGCCGACCGATGCAATCAAATGGAAATACGAAGTTGATTCAAGAGGAAATGCAATCCACTCGGTGAATAACAATCATCATATTTATTAAGGCGAGTAAAGAAAAAGTGTAAATCGTCTCTTTTTTGGACAAGCTAAATTCAAGCCTATCTTTTATGTATAACAAGGAGGACCGTATGAGAATCCTCGCGGATGAGTTACTTACCAATGCAATTGATATGCACTGCCACTGCTACCCAGAGTTTTCTCTGGAGGCCAAGAAAAGGATGGAAGACATTGAATGGATAACACTGGCTGCTCGTATGGGAATGAGAGGGGCTGTTCTGAAATCCCATTTTTGGCCCACGGTGACGAATGTCTACTTTCTGGAGAAGCAGATTCCTGAAGGGTTTAAGCTCTTCAGCAGTATTACCCTGAATGTGAACTGTGGCGGTCTGGCCGCATATGCCATAGAAGCTGCAGCCAGTATGGGTGCAAAAGTGGTCTGGATGCCAACTTGGAGTGCGAGGAATGATCAGCGAGTCCAATCCATGAGCCGCATGATCAAGAGATTTATTCCCTCCCTCGAAAATTACAAGATTGAGGGGATAAGCGTTTTGGATTCCCAAGGGCTCGTTCCTGAGGCGAAAAAGATCATTCAACTTGCTCACGAGAAAGACTTAATTCTTTTTACAGGCCACCTTTCTGCTGCAGAAGGCGTCGAAATAGCAAGATATGCCAAAGAGATTGGATTTAAGAAGCTGGTTTTTGGCCATCCGGATAACCCTTCCATCAATGCCAGTATTCAGGAAATGAAAGAGGTGAGCAGTTCAGGGGCCTATGTGGAGTTTTGCTTCCTCGGGACGCTGCCTTTACTTCAGCGTAAGCACCCGAGGGATATGGTGAACTTGATCAGAGAGGTAGGGGCTGAACGATGTATCCTTACAACGGACTCTTTTTATGATTGGGTGCCCCCTGAACCTGAGATCATGAGGATGGGTATTGCTAATTTGCTTGAATTAGGGATCTCAGAGGATGAGATGAGGATGATGGTGCAGCATAACCCGGCAAAACTTCTTGGATTGGACGTGGAGAATAAGTAGCTTAAAAATATGAAAAGGTCGGAGGGGATCATGGCGAAGGCTCTTGTGACCGACGAGGGCAAGGTCATCCTTGGCGAGCCGGAGAAGAAAACGGTAACGGATGCCTTGTTTGACAGGTCATTACGAGGCGGAAGGCTTTTTCTGGGACTGCTCATTTTATCGACAGTTGTCTTCCTGGGATGGTTTCAGTTGAGGGTAGGGATCTGGGGGGCCTATGAGGGACAGATTCAGCGGCCGGTCCATCTGCTATTGTTTATGTTCTTAATATTTCTTTATCCCCTGTTCAGGGAGAAGGCGATTGGGTTCTCCGGTGTCATAAAAAATATTCTTCCCGCCATCTTTTGTATCGTTATCCTCTACTATTACATGGGTAACTATCAAGAGATGATCCTTCGGATGGGGATTGCAGAGCCGGTGGACTATTTTTACGGAATCGTCCTCATCCTGTTGGTCCTTGAGGCTACGAGGCGTACCGCCGGGAATGCAATCGTGATCGTAGGCTCCGTGTTTATCCTCTATTCTTTTTTCGGAAACTATTTTCCAGGGCAACTCTTCCATCGGGGTTTTTCACTCTCGAGGATTATTGGGCTTCATCTGACGACGACAGATGGTCTATTTAGTATTCCCCTCGAAGTTTCTTCCACTTTTTTAATTCTTTTCATGCTATTCGGGAGCGCCTTATCCAATTCGGGCGCGGTTGACTATTTCTTGGATATTGCCAATGCTCTCGTCGGGAAATACAATGCTGGTCCAGCAAAGCTCGCGGTCATCGCAAGCGCATTTGAGGGGACCTATTCGGGAAGCGCTGTATCCAATGTAGTGGGGTCTGGCAGCGTGACCATTCCGTTGATGAAAAAACTCGGATATGATCCGGCGTTTGCGGCGGCCGTAGAGGCCTCTGCCTCAACAGGAGGCCAAATTATGCCTCCCGTCATGGGTGCGGGCGCCTTCGTCATGGCGGGTATTCTTGGGATCCCTTATTTTGCTGTCGCGAAGGCTGCCGTCATTCCTGCGATTCTTTATTTCGGGGCGGTTTACGTGATGGTTGATTTGGAGGGGCGAAAGATTGGATTGAGTCCGCTGAAGGAGGTGCCCCGTCTAAAGACCGTGCTTCTCAAAGGCGGGCATCTGTTAATCCCTTTGATCTTATTGGTCTATATGCTGATCGCAGGTTTTTCCCTGATGAGGGCGGGATTCATTCTCTTTGCCTCAACCATTCTTCTCAGTTTTTTGAAGAAAGATACGATCGTGACCCCACGAAAATTCCTCAATATCCTCGAATGTGGCTTTAGAGATGCCTCCTCCGTGGTGATGATCTGCGGGACGGCAGGCTTGATCATTGGGTCTATCATGGTAACAGGGGTGGGCCTCAAATTAAGTCGGTTGATCTTAGCCATGGCAGCGGGGCACCTCTGGATCGCCTTGATATTTACCATGATCGTTGCGCTCATCCTGGGGATGGGGATGCCCACCGTGGCGGTCTATATCGTTCTCAGTACCTTGTTAGGACCCGGTCTCAAGTTACTTGGGACCTCCTTACTGGCGGCGCACCTTTTTATGTTCTGGTTTGCCGTCATTGCAGCGTTAACCCCTCCTGTGGCCGTAGCCGCTTATGCCGGAGCGGCCATCGCCCAATCCGATCCATGGAAAACAGGTTGGATTGCATTCCGATTCGCTTTGTCAGGGTTTATTGTCCCCTACTGTTTTATCTATGGTCCTGCCCTTATCATGCAGGGGACCTGGCCTGAAATCATCCAGGCTTTCATTACTGCTTCACTGGGAATTTTCTCCTTAAGTGTTGCCGTCGAGGGTTGGTTCTTAGTTCCCATCAAGAATTGGCTGGAAAGAGGAGCCCTCTTCGTGGCGGCTCTTCTGCTGATCAAACCAGGTTTAGTTTCGGATATCATCGGGCTCGTTATTCTGGCTGTTGAAGTGGGATGGCTGATCTCCCGAGCGGGAAAATGGGAGACCCTCTTTTCAAAAGGGAGGATAATTTTAGGCTTTAAAGGAGGTAAGGGATAAGAGATGGATTCTCAAGGGGAGTTTAGGAAGCTGTTTGAGCCAGGGAAGATAGGCACCCTGGAACTCAAAAATAGAATTATTATGCCTCCCATGTCGACCAACTTTCCGACTGTGTGGGGTGAGGCTACCGATGTCATGGTGGAATATTTTAGGGCCAGGGCCAGGGGGGGGGCGGCATTGGTTTTTCTTGAGGTTGCGCAGACAGCCACTGCTTTGGATCCCCTCAAGCAACTTCCCACGAGTCTTCGGATAGACGATGACGGATTTGGCCCGGCACTGGCCAGAGTCGTAGAGTCTGTCCATGAAGTGGGTGGGAAGATTGGCATCCAGCTCTCCCCGGGATTCTCCTCACAGGCGAGGATAGGGCCATGGATCATTGGAGACCAATATGTCAAAGAGGTTCTCCCTGTCAGTCCTTCCGGAGTACTCCATCCTGAGGTGAAAAGGCCAACCCGGAAATTGACTTTAAAAGAAATCGAGAAGATGGTTGAATTATATGGTTGGGGGGCGCTACGGGCAAAGGAAGCGGGTTTCGATATCATCGAAATTCACGCCCACTCTGGGTTCCTCATCGGACAGTTCCTCTCGCCCTATTTTAATCGCCGGAAGGATAAGTATGGGGGCTCACCGGAGCGCCGCTTCAATTTCCTCAAGGAAATCATAGAATCGACCCGTTCACGGGTTGGCAAACAGTATCCGATGACGGTCAAGTTCTCCATTGACGAGTTCTTTGAAGGAGGGAGAGATTTAAAGGAAGGTCAAGAGATTGCCCGGCGGCTGGAAGCGGCGGGCATCAATGGGATCACTGTGTCCTCAGGTATTCATGGATCGAAGCGGCCTTCCATTCCTTCGATGTATGCTCCAGACGGGGTTTTTATGCCTATGGCGGAGGCTTTGAAAGAGGTCGTCTCCATACCCATCATCCTCCCTGGCAAAATGGGGGATCCCTACCTGGCAGAGAAGGCCCTTGAAGAGGGCAAGGCAGATTTCATAGGCTGGGGAAGGCCTCTCATCGCCGATCCGGATCTGCCACGCAAGGTAGCGGAAGGACGTCTTGAGGAGATACGAAGGTGTATCCACTGCAACGAATGTTTGCGCGTCCAGTGGGCTCACCGGGCTCCCCTTAGATGCACGGTGAACCCTGTCGCCGGAAGGGAAGGTCGATATGGCGTCATCCGGCGGGCCGATAGGAGGAAGAGGGTAGTTGTTATCGGGGCAGGCCCGGCTGGCATGGAGGCAGCAAGGGTAGCAGGTTTGCGAAGGCATGACGTGGTGCTTCACGAACGGAGTAACGAACTGGGCGGGGGGCAACTCAAATTGGCGTCGGTCCCTCCGCATAAAGATGTCCTGAGACGTCTTGTTGATTATTATACTGCCTGTTTCAAGAAATTAAGCAATGTTGAGGTTATCCTGGGAAAGGAGGTGACTGCAGAGGAGGTCGTTAAGGGAGGCGCGGATGCTGTGGTTTTGGCGACGGGTGCGGAGGGCATCCTCCCGGATACATCAGGGGGCAAGAGCAACAATCTGATGACGGCACACCAATTGCTCTCCGGCCAGAGAACCACAGGAGAGAGGGTCATAGTGGTAGGGGGTGGCTCCGTAGGCTGCGAAGTGGCGAATTTCTTGGCTCAGCAGGGAAAGATGGTCACCGTCGTAGAAATGCTTGATTTAGTTGCTACAGACATCCATAGTATGGTGCGTGTAGGTTTGCTCGAAGAGTTAGATAAGTATGGAGTGGAAATCTTAACGGGTGTCAGATTCGAAGCTCTCACCGAGGAGGGTGTAGAAGCTGTTGACAGGGAATCGCGAAAAGTAAGGTTGAAGGCAGATACGGTTGTCTTTGCTGTTGGTGTAAGGGCTAACGATCAACTCGCGAAAGATCTAAAAGGAAAGGTTAAGGAGCTTTGTATCATAGGGGATGCCAAGCAGCCACGGCGAATAAGGGAAGCGATTTCCGAGGGATACATTACTGGCTATGATCTTTAAGACAGGAGGGAAAAGGTATGAAAAAGTCGATCGTGTTTTTCATCTTAAGCTTTTTGGTAATCATTTCAATCACTGTTATTGGTTCAGCACAAACCAAGAAAGATATTGGGATCAAAACAGTGACCATCGCCTCAGGTCCGGTGAGTGGCATGTGGTATCCTGCAGGGGCGAAGATAGGGGAATTATTTGAAAAAGAATTCAACCTGAGGGTCACCGTGGATATTGGAGGGTCCGCACAAAACATTCGACGAGTAGATGCGGGAAGGGATGCGGATATCGGGTTTGCTTCGACACCAGAGGTTTATAATGCCTATCATGGCATGGCCCCGTTTACTAAGAAACTTACGAACATGAACTTATTGGGCTGCTATACCCCTTACTATTATCAGGTTTTGGTCCGGGAAGGAGCCGGGATTCAGACGTGGAAGGATCTCAGGAATAAGCGCTTTTCGCCTGGTAACGCAGGAACGGGAAGTGAAATCCTGTCCAGATACATCCTGGAAGAAGTAGGCTTGAGCTACGATACGATCAGAAAGGCCGGGGGGAATATCGAATTCAGAGATTATTCCGGATCCGTGGAGGCAATGAAAGACGGGAATCTTGACATCATGGCTGCTTCAATGAATTTTCCGATACCTGTCTACGACGAATATCTTTTAAGAAACAAAGGATATTTCCTCCCGGTGGAAGAATCTATTCGGACGAAAATTGTCCAGAAATATCCAGCCTATTCTTCAACGGATATGCCTGCTGGGGTTTACAAGGGGCAGAACTCACCTGTCCCGACGTTTTATTACTGGTCGGTCTTTGTCGTGAGGGCGGATCTGCCTGAATCGGTCGTTTACGAATTGACAAAAGCAATCTACAAAAACGATAAGGAGATCAGGGCGCTGATGGCTGCCCTGAAAGACTTCAGCACACAGAACGCTTTAAGTTGGAATAGAATACCTGTCCATCCGGGAGCCAAGAAGTATTTCAAGGAGGTAGGCGTCTGGAAAGACTAAGAGGCCTGTATTGCGAATAAGCACTAAATAACGTATCAATTTGCTGTTTGAAAACGGTAAAGAAATAGCGCATCAAATAAGCTTGTCATTCCTGCGCAAGCAGGAATCAATGTTTTGATCCCATTGGTTCTGGATTCCCGCTTGCGCGGGAATGACATAACAATCGGCCAGGCTAAAGGCTTTTGCAAAAAGCCAAAGTGTTACAAATTAAAAAACATATTTGATTGCCCTCCGGGCAAGGTGGGAGGTTAAGGAGAAAGATATGTTAGGAGGTTATATTGGGAAGGGTTTGCGGGTAGATCTGACCTCTGGAGGCGTTCAAGAGGAGAGATTCCCTGAAAAGATCCTGAGGCAATTCTTAGGGGGGACAGGGCTTGGGATAAAGGTTTTATACGATGAGGTGCCGAGCTCGGTTGGTGCTTTTGATCCTCAAAACCGACTAATTTTTGCTACCGGTCCTTTGACGGGGACCACAGCCATAGGGTCTGGCACTTACAGCGCTGTTACAAAGAGCCCATTGACTGGGTTTGCCTGTGCGGCCCAATCGAACGGCCACTTCGGCTCAGTGCTTAAATTTTCGGGCTTCGATTTCATCATCCTTCAAGGCGCTGCTTCGACGCCTGTCTATTTGTACATCGATCACGGGAAAGTTGACCTGATTCCTGCAGACGATTTGATGGGAAAAGATGCCTTTGAAACGGAGACGCTTCTGCTTGAGAAGCACAAACCTTTGGATCGATCACGTATGAGCGTAGCCTCGATCGGTCCCTCGGGAGAAAACCTGGTCTTGTATGCAGCCATCCAGAATGACCTGGGCCATTTCGCAGCAACCGGTGGAACAGGAGCAGTCATGGGCTCGAAGCGGCTGAAGGCGATCGTTGTTCGGGGGAGTGGTTCAGTTCCCCTCCCCGAGGGGCAACAGGAAAGGATTCGGGCTCTCGCCAAGGAGTGGGTATCTGAATTTTTGAAATCGCCGAGTGGGCAATGCTATGCCAAATACGGGACGGCTGGCCATTTCCTTGCTCCTCATTGGAATCGCGGAGGAGTTCCGGTAAAGAACATAACCACCAATCTATTCCCCAACCCTCAGGACTTCGACGGAAGCTTCCTGTATGAGAAACTGATCAAGATTAAGTCGAAGAAGCCCTGTCATGCGTGTCCGTGCATACACAACCCTATTATTGAAATCAAGGAAGGACCTTATCAAGGGTTTACCGCTGAAATGCCGGAATACGAGGACTTGGCGGCATGGGGGCCCAATGTAGGAATCTCTGATCCTGCTCAAACGATTATTCTAACAGACCTTAATGACCGGTTGGGGATGGATGTTAAGGAAGCTACCTTCGTTGTCAGCCTGGTGATGGAGTGTTTTCAGAGGGGCCTAATTTCTTCTGATCGTTTGGATGGCATCAAGCCAAACTGGGGCAATTTTGAGGCCGTTAAGGAACTCCTGAGAAAGACTGCCTATAAAGAGGGGATAGGTCGCGTTTTGGCCGAGGGTGTTTATCGGACGGCGCAGTGGATCGGAGGAGATGCTCTCCAACGGGCCGTTTATGTGAAGAGGGGCTTCGCCCCTCATGTCCATGACAACCGGGGGAGATGGGGAACTCTTTTTACCCAGACCATTTCGAACATGGGATCCCAGGAAGGGATCGACATGACCCAGAAGGCAGATCATGAACTGGGTTTGAAGCCTACCCTCTTTTCTCCTGAGCTTATTCCTATTTCTCAGGTAAAGACCGGACATCGTCGACAATTCGGGGATAGCCTCGTCGTCTGCTATCTACCTTCGACCTGGGAAGGAAGTTTGAAAATGAATATTGATTTCCTCAATGCCATTACGGGATTTAATCTGAGCAAGGATGAGGCCCTCGAAATTGGAGAGAGGATTGTCAACCTTCTCAGGGTTTTCAATATAAGGAATGGCCTTAAACCTGAAGACGATTCCTTCTCACCACGGCTGGGCCAGCCACCAACAGAGGGGCCCGGTGAAGGGAAGACACTGCTTCCACATATAGCGAATGTTCTGAAGGAGTATTACAGATTGATGGGATGGGACGAAGAGACAGGTAAACCGCTGCCTGAAACTTTAAAACGACTGGATTTGGAGTACGCCATAAAGGAGGTAAAATAGTTTTTCATAAATTCGTAAAAAGTCTAAAATGGAGGAAAATGTAATGCTGAACTTGATTCAGCATCTAAAAAATTAAAGACCTAGAAGACCCTGAAACTCGGTACGAGTCGATCCCGACAAGTTCAGGGTGACAAATTAATACTTTTTACGAGAAAATCACTCTCAGATTTTTTCATTCATTAAAGATCATCAGAGGAGGTGTTTTATGAGATTAGGGTTTATAGGTATTGGTAATATGGGGAAACCGATGGCTGTAAGTCTACTTAAAGCCAATCACCAACTGGCGATCCATGATCTTAATCCCAAGCCCCTTGAGGAGTTAGCGAAAATGGGAGCGGTGGTAAAAGTCAAACCATCTGAGATTCCGCCAGAGGCGGAAGTGATCTTTCTTTCGTTGCCCAGCCATGTGGTTGTTGAGGAGGTCATGTTGGGGGCTGATGGGGTCGTATCCACTTTGAAGAAGGGGCAGATCGTGATCGATACGACGACGAGCCTTCCTTCTGTTTCGAGAAGGATTGCCGAAAAGGTAAAAGCCTTGGGAGCAGACTTCCTCGATGCCTCTCTGAGTGGGGGGCCCGATGGAGCCACGGCACAGACGCTGACCTTCATGGTGGGAGGAGAGGCCAGTGTGTTGGAGAAGGTGAGAGGCCTCTTGGAAACGCTCGGGAAAAAGATTTTCTACATCGGCACCCATGGATTAGGCAATACCATGAAATTGGTCAACAATATGTTGACTGCAACAAATACTGCCTGTTTTATCGAGGGCCTTGTTATGGGGACCAAAGCAGGGATACAACCTTCTGTCCTCTTCGATGTGATCAGCTCCTGCAGTGGAAATAGTTATGCGTTCCAGAAAAAGGCGCCCCGGATTCTGAATGGCAACTTTAAGCCGATGTTTGCTCTTGATCTGGAGTACAAAGACCTCTCTCTGGGAACGATGGTAGCCCAGGAATTAAAGGCACCTGCCCTTCTAGCCTCATTAGCAAAAGGATTGTTTGAAATGGCAAGGGCGAAAGGACTTGGGAGTGAGGACAATGTGGCCCTGGTCAAGGTATTTGAAGAGATGTCGAACGTTCAAGTGAGGAAATAAAAAGACCTTTGGATAGTATTATGTTGATTAAATTATATGGACCATTCAATGAAAAGATTGGGGAAAGTTTATTAGAGTTCAAAATTGAGGGTGAGCTACCTCTCAGTGAATTTTCAAAAAGGTTAATTGAGGAGTTCCCGATCTTTAGATGTTATATAACCGGGGGAAAAAGCTTCGATATTCTCAATTCAATTTTTTTTATTGCTCGAAAAGGTATAATTCTGGGACCCAAAGATATTGTCAATGACGACGATGAAATTGAGATTATGGCTCCTTTAGATGGAGGTTAATATTAATGAAATTAATTAGGAAAAAGAAGGAAGTGTTATGAAAAAAACAATCCTTTATTTATTGTAAAAGCCAATTTACCAGAATCAGTCGTTTATGAACTAACAAAGGCAATCTATAAACATGAACGAGAGATTAGGGAACTGATGGCAGGGTTCAAAGACTTTGGAATCCAAAATGCTTTAAAGTGGAAGAAGATACCTTTGAATTCTTTGATTGACATAGTATCGAATGCTGAGAAATTAGGGAGTGTTGCTGAATTATGCAATTTCTTGGGACCCCGATCTCTTTGCATCTAGTGTCCTGTTTCAAAAAATCATTGAATAAATCTTAGAATGTGTCTCGTACCATAGGCCCTCACCCGCCCCCTCTCCCCCGCGGGGAGAGGGGGCGGGTGAGGGGGTACTTCTATATATCCCTCTAATTATCTACCATGAACAAGAGGAACAACCGAAATCTCATTTTTATCTCCCTTTCTCAACTTGGTATGGCCTTCTCTTACAACTTTGTCATGGTTTTTATGCCCTTTTTTATCATCGAGATCAGCCCTTATTCATTCCAGGAAACTTTGATCTGGGTTGGTTTTATCATAGCAGCACCCAGTCTTGTTTCAGCGATTGCATCTACTTTCTGGGGTTCCTTGACGTCACGTTTCAGTCCCAAGTTGCTTTATCTGAGAGGTCTGCTTTCCCATGCCGTGCTGTTCTTGTCGATGGGGTTTACATCAGACCTTTATATATTACTTTTTCTCAGAATATTGCAGGGGGTATTGGGAGGTATTTCCACGGTTGGTCTCATCATCGTCTCTTCTTCATCATCGAAAGAGAGGATCTCAGAAGATATCGGTTTTTTTCAAACTGCCTTTACACTGGGTCAATTGATCGGTCCTCCCATCGGCGCCCTTGCTGCAGCGGTATTTGGCTACAAAGGTGCATTTGTAAGTGCTTCGGTAGTGCTTTTTGCAACGGTAACACTCTGCTATTTGAATGTGACGGAGGTTCCTCATCAGCCAAAGCAGGAGAGGTTCTTTGGACCGAGCACCATCAACCGGCGTACCATCATAGGGTGGATACTCTGTTTTACAGCTACTGTCCAATTGATGTTCTTGCCGAGTGTTCTTCCTAATGTATTTGAAAATTTTAATATAGAAAGGGTTATCGCTCTAAAATGGGCCGGGATAGTGGTCATGCTTTATACAGCCACAGCTATGATGGGTACCTATTTTTGGAGTAAATTATCCGTAAGAATTAGAAGAGATAAAATGATCTTAACACTCATTATATTCGGAACCTTCTTCCAATTGTTACTTTCTATCAGTCAGGGAATTGTTGATTTTGTCCTAATCAGAATGGCTCAAACAGGATTGATAGCAGCTACTATTCCCTTGATAATCTCAATTTTTGCTACTGAACTGAGAGGGGGTGTTATTGGTTTCCTGAACTCTGCAAGATTTGCGGGAAACGCCATGGGACCAATCATTGCAACTTCAGTCCTTGCAGTCTCCAATTTGACAATTCTTTATCTCTTCATAAGTGGAATGACGATTCTGGCCTTATTCAGTTTTAAATTTCTATTTAAAAATGTCGAGGAACATAATATTTTGATCCATTAAAGAGAGATGTTTTTAGGTTTACTTCTAAAACTCTAATCCCCCAAATCCTCATTCGATTTTGAGGTCATTTCTGCATTATTAATATTTTTTTACTGAATCCTCCCTCGCCTTGAAGGCGAGGGGTTTCCACCATCCCCGAAGGGGACACTAAAATAAAGGGACTTTTTCCAAACTGGCAGGACTGGAAGGATAGTATTAAGCCCATCCTAAGGGGGAGCGTGCTCGGTTTTTTTCTTGGGGTATTGCCGGGGGGTATGATTGCCATATTTCTAATGCTCATTTCGTGCATTATTCCTGCTCTCCGGAGAAAGAGAGAAGCGACTCCTATAGAAAAGACTGTATAATCTGACAAAGATAATAGATGGATGTTATAATTAAGGGAGGTCTAAAAAGATGATTTTAACTGAAACCTTGACGAAGGCGATAAAGTTCTTTCCTCAAAAAGAAGCCATTGTCTGTGGAGGGAAACGGTGGACTTATCAGGCATTTTACGATCGAGTCAACCGTCTTTCTCATTATTTAAGAGATTTAGGAGTCGAAAAGAATGATAAGGTAGCCATCTTGCACCCTAATTGCCACTATTTTTTAGAAGCCTATTATGGCATTACACAGATCGGAGCGATCTCTGTTCCAATTAATTATAGGCTCTCGTCTAAGGAGATTGCTTTCATCCTTCAGGATTCGGAGTCAAAGGTATTGATTGTTGATCCAATGTTCGAAAAGCAAATTGATCCTATCAGAGGGGAGATGGGAGGAATAAAAAGGATCATATGGACTGGAGAGGGAAGGGATACAAAGGAAACTTTCGATTTAAATTATGAAAGAGTGCTAAATCAAACGGGGCACCATGGTCTTCCTGAAATCAATACTACGAGTGAAGATATTGCCCAGATCTACTATACAAGTGGGACAACGGGTCGGCCCAAAGGGGTGATGTTATCACATAAAAATGTCACAACCCATGCCCTTGGAACCATTGCAGAGTTGCATCTTATGGATAGTGATGTGTGGATTCATGTGGCTCCGCTCTTCCATTTAGCCGATGCCTGGGCCACCTGGGCGATCACCTGGATAGGAGGGACTCATGTATTGGTCAGGGAGTTTGATCCCAAGGTGGTCTTAGAAGCCATCGAAAGAGAAAAGGTCACACTTACTAATCTCATCCCGACCATGCTTAACCTGATGGTCAACTATCCTGATGTAGGGAAATTTAATTACGGTAGTTTGAGAGTTCTTTTGAGCGGAGGTGCTCCCATCGCTCCAGAAGTAGTTCGGAAGATCATTGAGACCTTTAAGTGCGACTATATCCAAACCTATGGGATGACAGAGACCAGTCCTTATTTGACACTTTCTATTTTAAAAGATCATTTGAAAAAAATGGAAGATGAGGACCGACTTCGATTCAAGTCCAAGACAGGTAGAGAATTTATTGGAGTTGCACTGAAAGTGGTCAATGACCGGGGAGAGGAAGTCAAAAAGGATGAAAAAGAGGTAGGTGAGATCATTGTGAAAGGGGATATTGTGACAAAGGGATATTGGAAATTACCTGAGGAGACAGAGAAATCGATCAAGAATGGATGGCTCTATACTGGTGATATGGCGGTGATGGATGAAGAAGGCTATGTGACGATCGTCGATCGAAAGAAGGACATGATCCTGACCGGTGGGGAGAATGTCTATTCAACAGAGGTTGAAAATATACTCTATATGCATCCAGCGATCTTAGAGTGTGCAGTCGTTGGTGTTCCGGATCAGAAATGGGGTGAGGCAGTAAAAGGGATTGTGGTATTAAAACCTGGCCAAAAGGCAACTGAGAGTGAGATCATCCAGTTCTGTAAGGAGAGGATAGCTCACTACAAGGCCCCTAAATCGATCAATTTTATTGATGCCCTTCCACGGACTGGTTCTGGAAAGATCCACAAGAAAGGATTAAAGGATAAGTATTGGGAGGGTTATGAGAAAAAAGTCCATTAACTAAGAGGTTTCCACTCACTTAAGTCCAAAAAGGCATCACATTTGGTGACATGAAAGTGTTAAGGGATTCCATAATATTTGATCCATCAGGTAGGATGAAGTATCTTTAGGTTAATATTTTATTTATCAAGCTCTTCATTTGATTTTGAGGCCATCTCTTCTTCCAGGGCCTCATTCAAACCATCCGCATCCCCCATATCCTCGCCCAACTCCTTTCCCATTCGCTTCATCCATTTGGCCATACTCTTCGGATCCCTTTCATCCAGGCCGCCCCATTTCGAAGGATCGGCCAAACTTTCCATTCTGCTCTCTTCCGAACGAATCACCCTTACTTTAGAAAGGACTCGGGACATCTTTTTACTTTTACATCGCTTGCATTGGGGGATAAAAGTCTCATCGGTCTTGATCAAAAGAAATTCAGAGGTCCTTCCACAATCTTCACATCGATATTCATAGATGGGCATGTTGGCCTCCCCCCTTTTTTCTAACGGCAAAATAGAAATAAAGGAGATTGATGACACCGGTGAAGGCTAAGCAGAGAAACATGATTGGATAGTTAGTCCATTGAAGGATGATACCCATGATCACTGAACCCATGCCAGCCCCAAAATCAGAAAGTGCCATATAGGTGCCTATCGCCGGGCCTCGGGAGGGGCCTGCAAGGTCAATGGCATAAGCCACCAAGGCTGGATAGAAAAAGGCAGTCCC
>Ga0315289_10007711_pt1 | contig 15655 bp, 12 predicted proteins | sample YL17G11_40_MG_FD_203452 | JGI IMG/M metagenome (GOLD analysis project Ga0315289, IMG submission 203452) | Sediment microbial communities from Yellowstone Lake, YNP, Wyoming, USA - YL17G11_40 | ecosystem: Environmental > Aquatic > Freshwater > Lake > Sediment | place: USA: Wyoming | collected... | reverse complement strand
CAGGTACTCCTGCAGGACGTCGCTGACGGAGGTCGCGACCACCTTCGGCGTCCCCCGGGCGGCGAGCTCCGGCTCGGAGATCCCGAGGAAGGCCTTCGCGTTCCGGAGGTGGTATCCGGGAAGGACGAGGGTGTAGGTGGCGTCCTCCACAACCGGCACGTCGCGGATGGCAAGGGAGACGAGCTCGTCCCGGGCGTCGTCGTGCACCGCGCGCACCCCGCGGTTCACCTGGTAGCACTCCCCCTCTCCGGTCCGGTTCTCCCGCCTCATGATGTGGCGGAAGATGCGGAGGAGGTCGCGGCCCGTGACGGTGAACCTCGTCAGGGTCTCCTCGAACGGGAAACACGCGGCGAAGTCCCCCAACGTGACCACAGGGCCAAGGCGCTTGGAGCGGATGGATCCACTCCCGACCAGGATCACGTCGGCCCTCGTCACGTCGGCCAGCGCATCGGCCACGAGATCGCCGAGCGGGGTCTCCTCGGTCCGGGCCGGGTGAACAAGCTCGGAAGCGAACTTCGTCAGGACCGATCCGTACTTGCGGTCCACGAGCTGCTTGAAGGAGTCGATGTAGTCGTGCAGCCCCTGGTCCGGCTCGGCAACTCCCTGCTCGATCGGGACGAGCCGCCAGTCCCACTCCACGATGCGGTTCGTGTCGTCGTCCACCGTAAGGTCGAACCGCCCGATCTGATCCGTCCCCACGCCCGCCTGGGCGACAAGGATCCCGTTCACTTCCGCGGGCCGCTCGAGGATCGTGTGCGAGTGGCCGCCGAGGATCAGGTCCACGCCCCACTCCGGCTTCAGAAGGCGGGCGAGCTCGAGGTCCGACTCGAATCCGATGTGCGTCAGAAGCACGGTCAGGTCGATGTCGTCGTTCTTGTAGGCGTTCGTGATCCGCCCGACCTCCGCGCTCGCCTCCTCCAGGGTGACGAAGCTTGCGATCAGCTCGTCCTTCGCCAGGTCGGCGATCACCTTCTCCGTGACGATCCCGATGAACAGAATGTCGAAACCCGCCTTCCGGACGATGTGGTAGGGCTTCATCAGCCGCTTCTGGTAGGGCTTGAGGTAGAGGTTAGCGTTCACGATCGGGAAGTTCGCCACCTTCTCCAGGAAGAGGAGGTGCGGGAGCCCGTGGTCGAACTCGTGGTTCCCGAGCGTCACGACGTCGGGCGCAAGGTAGTTCATGATCTCCATCGTGGAGATCCCTCGGTACTCGGCGTCGATGATCGAGCCCTGGACCATGTCCCCGGAGATGACGTAGAGGACGTTCTCCTCCTCCCGGCGAACCTTGTTCAGGTAGCCCGAGAGAAGGGAGAGGCCGCCGATCATCTTCCCGCCGCCACTGCGGACCTCGGCGAGGAAGTCACCGTGCATGTCGTTCGAGTGCAGGATCGTGAACCGCCGTGTATCCATCCCGGCCTCCTTTCCCGCTCGGCGCCCAGCCGTGCCCGCGTCCGGGCGAGCCCGGCTCCCACAGTGTAGCGCCGGGACGCCGGACCGTCCGTCGGAGTTGGAGATCCCTCGGAGGCTCTGCTGAGGAGTGTGCGGAGAACCGCGTCCTCAACGGCACCCTCTCTTTCTGCCGCACGAGGCGCAGGGCGTGAGGTAGCTCAGGAGGGGACCGCCGGCGAGGGTCAACGGTGGAGGACGTCCTTTCCGCTCTAGCGAGGGAGCGTTGCGGCCCGCTCCCTGATCGCGGCGCGGATCGCCTCGGCCATCTTCGCCCGGTAGGCGTAGCTGCGGGCACCCGTCACGAGCCGGCCATCGATGACCGGAGGACAGTCCTGCCCAAGGTAGATCCCCCCAGCCTTCTCGATCGCCTCCTGATCCGCCGGGTGGCCGACGACCTTCTTCCCGCGGATCACGTTCGCCGCGGCCAGGACGCGCGTCCCGCGGCACCAGCTAGAGAGAACCAGTCCCGCGCTCGCGGCCCGGCGGAGGAGGGCCAGCGCCTCGGGGGAATGAATGAGACCAGCGTGCACCGGGCCCGGAAGGATGCTGATCCCGTCGTACGAAGAGACGTCCTCAATCTCGCAGACGAGGCAGTCGACCCGCAGCGGAGGAGCACCCCGCTCCTGCCCGAATCGGCAGGGTTGAACGACGCGGTCGATTCCGACGAGCGTCAGGTCCCACCCGAACCGCCGCAGCTTCTCCAGGATGGAGAGCCTTCTCTCGTTGGAGGTGCAGTTCAGGCCGTACATGTCCCCGACCAGGAGGAGGAGCCTCGCCTGCGATCCCTTGCGCGTCTTGCTCATCCTGTATCCGTGGCTCGAGTCAAGCCGAGGCACGACTCGCCAAGGCCGCGCCTCCCCGGACTCCCCAACTGGCCCTGACGAGACCTGATCGCCGCAGCACACATCTCACCCCGGACTTCTGCCTTCGCCCCAGTGCAGAGGGGAGGGTGGCGCTGTCTTCTCCGCGCCACCCCCTCGCCCTGTTCGACCGAGAGCCCCGCCCTCGATCTCCAAGAAGGAAGATGCCTATCCACTGGGCATCGCCTCACGCACCACTCATGGTGCCGAACCCCACCGATCGCCGCTCGGCGCGTCCCATCGGATGCACGAGCGTGGGACCGACGATCCCCTGCTCCCGACGAGACGCTCCTCGGCGGACGAACCGCCCACGCTTGGCCGAGGCCGCAGGTGCGCCGTTGGACCCGACGGTACCTTCGGCAGATCCCGGCGACATCCTCCATCGCTTTGTTCTGTTGCCTGGTCCATGCCCCGCGGGCCGCCTCCCGCCCCTCCGATCGGCGTACGCTCCTCGGACGTCGAGCCGTTGCCCGTGCCTCGCGCAACGAGGGCCCGGCGACCGGCGTGCGGCCCCCTCTCCCTGACCCCAATACCATGGATCCACTCTGTATGTCGCTGGTTTGGCTGGTCTCGCTGGCCGGTCCGAGCGCAGGGCTCCCCGTTTCTCGAAGAGCGCGGAAACACAGATCCTGACGGGAGCGCCAGCATAGGCGGCCCGTGTCATCCGGCCGTCCGTGGCCGGCACGAACCGACCAAGATCCCGCGGTCAGCGTCCTGCAGAGCTCAGGGCACGTCCTGCTGCGAGACAGGCCTCTTCGCATCCCGGTCTTGAGCGCGGCACGAGCCGGATCCGCGGCCCGCGTCAACGCGGGCAGCCACGCCTGGACGGCGCGCTAGGCGACGTCCAGATGGGAGGAACCCACGGCGGTGCGCCCCCCCCGCCCCCCGCGCCAGCTGCACCCCTCACCCGGTGTCCTCGCTCGAGCAAGACCCCGTCCGCCGGCTCCAGGGGCTCGCACAGCTCAAGCCTCCAACCCTGGGCGAGACCGTCGTCTGCGTCCGTCTCCCTCGCCCCCGACCAAGCCGGGAGATGCTCTTAGGGACGAGCGAATCTGGGAAGGCCCGTTCCCTCCAACTCGTCCCCACGCGGAGGCGAAGGAGGGCACCCAGCGTCTAGAGATCCGCACCTTGGGCACTCGGATGCCCTTGGCGCGGGGAGAGGAGACCGAGTTGGGGCTAGGGGAGAGACCCGTGGAACCCTAGCGTTGAGGTGCCTCTCCACGAGGTGGAAGCATCGGCGGCGCCTGCGCGCCGCGCGGGTCTCGTCCCGAGGGATGCATCTCGTCCCTCGAAGGAGGTGCGCGAGTGAGGAGGATCGGGCTAGTACTGGCGCTTGTCGCCGCAATCGGTTTCGCCGGGGTCGCCCAGACGCTGGTCGCGCCGCGGGTGGTGCAGGGAGGCGTCCTGCTCTTCGACAACACGACCGGCGCGCCGACCACGAAGGTCGGGATCAGTTTCAGCGTCGCGGGGGTCACCCTCGCCCCGCAGGACATCATCGCGTTCGGAGGCAGTTTGGCGACGAACGTCGTGATCACGACGACGTTTTGCTGGATCGAGGTCGTGGTCGACGCGGGAGGGACGCTTCAGGTCATTCTTCCGGCCGAATACGCAGGCGCCGTGACTGCGGCGTTCTGGTTCGAGTAGTCGAGCCCGTCGGCGCGTCCACGTAAGGAGGAGTAGCAAGATGAAGAGAAACGTGTGGGTTCTTCTGACCGCGGGGATTCTCTCTGTGGCTCTTCTGGGGCTGGTCGGCTCCGCCCAGACGCAGGTCCCCTCCACCCCCGGCGCTCGCCTCGGCGGCACGTTGACCGTCGGTGTGAGCCAAGACTTCAAGGACCTGGACCCGAGGATCGCCAACTCTCTGTACGACAGCTACGTCGTGAGCGCCGTTTTCGACCGACTCATCGCGTTCGACAAGGACTCGCTGAAGCCGGTCCCGTACGTGGCGAAGTCGTGGGAGGTCTTGAGCGACAAGGTCACCCGCTTCCATCTCAACGAGGGCATCAAGGCGACGAACGGCGAGCCGATCACCGCGGAGGATGTGGCATTCACGTTCAACTGGATGGCCGATCCGGCGAACGCCTCGCCGAACGCGAGCGAGGTCGGATGGATCGAGAAGGTGGTCGTGGTCAACGAGTACACGATCGACGTCATCACCAAGGACGAGTTCGCGCCGTTTGCGCCAGGGTTCGCCCAGGAGAGCCAAGCGATCGTCCCGAAGGACACCGTCCTCACCATGGGCAGCGACGCGTTCAACCTGAGCCCGATCGGAAGCGGCCCGTACAAGTTCTCCGAGTGGCGCACGGGCGACCGGATCATCCTCGAGCGCAACGAGGGCTACTGGCTCGTGAAGCCGAACCTGGACAAGATCGTCTTCCGCGTCATCCCCGAGCTCTCGGTCATGATGCTCGAGCTCGAGTCCGGCGGAATCGACCTCGCCGACAACATGCCGGCCCAGGACGTCGCGCGCTTCCGGGCAAGCGCTGACGTGACCGTCCAGCAGTGCCCGAGCCTCGACTACGCCCACCTGTTCTTCAACTTCGACATCTCCCCGTCGAACGACCTCCGCTTCCGCAAGGCCTGCTACCTGTCCGTCGACATGGACGCCGCGATCTTCTCCATCTTCCAGGAGACGACGGGAACGCGCGCCTACGGCTGCGTCCCGCCCACCCTCTGGGCGAACGACGGCGACTACCTACAGAAGGAGGTCGCGCTGGAGGAGGACGACGCCGAGGCCAAGCGCCTGTTCGACGAGCTCAAGGCCGAGGGCGTGATCCCACAGAACTACAAGTTCAACCTCTACTGCCCGCCGGATCCACGCCGGACGCAGCTTGCCACCATCGTTGCCACGAACATCAAGGAGAACGGAGTCGATGTGGAGGTCCAGCCCCTCGCCTTCGGGCCGCTCCTCGACCTGTACTACGGTTCGGACGCGGACCCGACCCGCTCGACGCTGGTCGCCGGGATCATCGGATGGACGGGCGGCTCTGACCCGCACGACTTCATCTACTACCTCCTGACGTCGGAGAACGCCACCGTCGGGACCGCGAACAACTTCGCGTTCTACAAGAACCCCGAGGTCGACCGGCTCGTGAAGCTCGGCGACACGACCCTCGACCAGGCCAAGCGCGAGGGGTACTACGTCCAGGCGCAGCGGCTCGCCTTCGCGGACCACTTGCACATTCCGTGCTATCACAAGTTTACGACGAACGGGGTGAGCAACCGCGTGAAGGGCTTCCAGGTGGATCCGCTGCAGAACCTCTACTTCTGCGATCCGCAGCACAACGTCTGGCTGGAGAGCTAGGGGCAAGGCAAGCGCCTCGACCGTGAGGCCATAGGACGAAGCAAGGGGTCGCCGGGCGGAAAGACAGCCCGGCGGCCCCCAGAGAAGCCGCAACGAGGAGGAGAAGGTGGCGAGCTACGCACTTCGGAGGCTGGGGCAACTGATCCTGGTCCTGCTCGGGGTGACCGTCCTCCTGTTCATCCTCCTCAAGTCGATGCCCGGGGACCCGGCCCGCGTCATGGCCGGCCTGGGCGCCAGCCCCGAGACGATCGAGGCGATCCGGCTGAAGATGGGTCTGGACCGCCCGCTCCTCGTCCAGTACTGGCGGATGGTGAGTGGCCTGTTCAACGGACAGCTCGAGGCGATGACCTATCACAAGGGCGTGTGGAAGCTCATCCTCGAACGCCTGCCCGCCACCGTCGAGCTCGGCTTCTTCTCTCTCTTGTTCTCCCTCGCGATCTCCATCCCCGCCGGTCTCCTGTCCGCCATCTTCCGCAACTCCTTCCTCGACTACGCCGTCACGACGACCGCCCTGACCGGGATCTCCATTCCCGTCTTCTGGTTTGCCCTCATGCTGATGATGGTCTTCGGGGTCATCCTGAGAGTCCTCCCCGTCTCCGGCCGGGGCGAAACGCTCTTGGGCTGGTCGTTCTTAACGACCGATGGCCTCCGCCACCTGATCATCCCGGTCTTTGCGCTGTCGTCGGTCCAGATGGCGATGAACGCGCGCCTGACCCGCGCCAGCATGCTCGAGGTCCTGCGCCAGGAGTACGTCACCACGGCCCGCGCCAAGGGACTGAGGGAGAGCCTCGTCCTCATCAAGCACGCCTTCCGCAACGCCCTGGCACCCGTCGTGACGAACATCGGGCTTCAGACGGGTGCGCTCTTCGCCGGGGCGATCCTGACCGAGACGACGACCGCCTGGCCCGGGATCGGCCGTCTCGAGGTCGAGTCGATCTTTCGCCAGGACGAGGCGGTGGTCTTCGGCCTTGCCCTGTTCGTCGCCGCCGTGTTCATGGCCGTGCAGCTCCTCGTCGACCTGGCGTACGCGCTCATCGATCCCCGCATCACCTACGACTAGGAGGCGCCCGTGTCGATCCAGAGCCTGGTCCTCTCTCTTCTCCTCCCCGGCCTGGGGCACCTCGCGAACGGTTACCTCGTGCGCGGGATCCTCTTCCTCCTCCTCGACGCGCTGCAGGCCGGGACTCTCGTCCTCGCGGTCACGCGGGGCCGGCTCGCCTGGCTCGCCGGACCCTCCGACTACTGGTTCTCCACCCTCGTCCTGCTTCTCTTCTTCGCCGCTCTGTGGGCCGGAGCAGCGCTCGACCTGCGCCGCATCCTTCACCGCGCCCAGTGGCCCGAGCGCGGAGAGGGGTACTGGGAGATCGTCGGGCGACGCTTCTCGCGCGATCCCAAAGGGATCGTCGGCCTGTTCATCATTGTCTCCGTGGCCTACGTCGCGCTCCTCGCTCCGTTCTTCGCAAGCGGAAACGCAATCCATATGGAACTCCGGGAGGCCCTCTCACCACCCAGCACGGAGCACCCTCTCGGCATGGACAACTTCGGCCGCGACGTCCTAGATAGGATCCTCTTCGGAGCGCGCGTCGCCCTGGGCGTAGGCGCCCTATCCACGGTCCTGAACATGCTCTTCGGAGGGCTCCTCGGCATCGTGAGCGGCTACTTCCGCGGACCGGTCGACGCCGTGATCATGCGCCTGCTTGAGGTCGTCAACGCGATCCCATTCTTCGTCCTCAGCCTTCTCGTCATCGGCCTGTGGGGTTCCTCGATCCCGAACCTGATCATTGTCCTGGGGATCTTCGGGCTCGGACCGGCCAGGATCATCCGAAGCGAGGTCCTATCTGTACGGGAGCACGACTATGTGATGGCCGCCCGCGCCATCGGGGCTCCCACGCGCCGGATCCTCGCGCGTCACATCCTGCCGAACTCGATTGCCTCCCTCCTCGTCGTCACCACGATGACGATTGGCGTCAACATCATCATCGTCGCCGGACTGAGCTTCCTTGGCTTTGGGGTCAAGGCCCCGACGCCCGACTGGGGGGGAATGCTCCAGCAGGCCCAGGAGTTCATGCGCACCGCCTGGTGGATGGCTGTCTACCCAGGCGTGTGCATCATCCTGACCGTCTTTGGGTTCAACATCCTCGGGGACAGCCTGCGCGACGTCTTGGACCCCCGTCTGAAGTAGAGGTCGCCGCGCCGTTGGAGAACCCCTCTGCAAGCCAAGCGGAAACCCGTTCTGCATGCAGAACGGTTACGCGCTGGACGACGCTGGAAGGCCACAAGCTAGCGCGAGACGTGCCCTCCCCGTGCCACTCAGTGCTCCCGACGACGAGTTCCGCACGTTCGTGGCTCCAGCACGAGCGGAGCTCCGGGATGCCACCCTCCTCAGCGCGCCAACTGGAACCCCAAGTGGACTACTCTTGAACTCGGCCCGTGGGCCTGGCCTGCCGCAAGGAAAGCACGTTGCGCAGGAGCATCTGGTCTGTGGGCCGGCCGCCCCGGAGGCGTCCATGTCGCCCGACGAAGGCTCCAAGCGGTCACTGAGCGTGCGGAAGCACTCAGATCTTGGAATAGTCCCCTGCCGGGACGCTCGGCTCTTCACATGGACGTGACCCCGTATGCGTCACCGTCTTGAGGTACTTGCCCGGCGGCGGGCCAGCGCTTGACCACCGCGAAGGCGGCGACTAGACTGGATGGAGCTGCCCGCGGAACTCCGTGAAAGTGATAGAGCACGTCGTCAGCGCCGAGTAGTGTCTAGCCGATGGCTGCTCCTTGAGACTCGTTCACCGTGCCTAGAAGGGGGGCCGAGCGATGAGGTGCGTAGCGGGAAGGATTCTGGCTCTCGGTTCATGTTGCCTGTTGCTGGCGCAAGCCGCGTTCGCCCAGACAACCCAGACTTCGTGCACAAAGCCGTCGGATTGCGAGAAGTTGAACCACCTCTCCGCATTGGACCAGCCAGCCTGTTATGACACGCTTAAGTATTTTACCGGCACTGAAAGCCTGTTCACGGAAATCGATAAGGCCGGTAACAAATGGCCGACCTTGAAAACACTTCTACCCGTCATCAAGACGAGCTTGTTCCTGCATAATGTTTACACCGGCTATCTCCAGACCGGCAAGTACATCACCTACAAATGCGGCTCTAGGGGTTTCTGCGAAGTTGCGAAAACGGACCCTTATGCCGAAGGGACCTACAAGGGCTGCACTTTTGGATGCATCCTGAACCTGGAGTATTCCGGAGAAGAATACTCGAACATCTGCGTCACGAGGGTGTGCGAAGAGGGACGCGTTGCAGGGACTGACGCTTTTTGCGACACGTCACTTGGTAACAATGCCTACTACGAGCACCAGTTGTGGTGGTGTGACTCGGAAACCAGGATCGGGATGCTTTGCGGAGACGGCGGCTACTGCACAAAAACATCAACCGGCGTGGGCTGCTTTCCAGTGGAATATGCATCCGCCCAAGGTACGCGATACGCCCTGCTGATACCCAGCATGGACCAGCCGATAATGGTGGTTGCATACCAAAACGGGAAGGCCATTGCCCAAGAGCCAGTCAGCAACCTGAGCGCTTCAGCGTATATTGCCAAGTATGGCCCGGTGCAGGCAAGTACGGCCTATTCCTTTGCCCAGAGCACGGGACTGGCGACGGCCGTCGCTTCAATCGAGAAGAGGCATTCAACAAGAGCTCCCTCGCGCATTGTCGGTGCAGCGCAGCTCTGCAGAATGAACGATGCTAGCCCGGAAGCATGGGGCAAGTCGTGCCGGCTCGCGCTCAGCCCAGTAGAGAGCCACGACACCCCAAGCGCGTGGTACCCAGAAGGAGTCGCATCGCCCGGCTGAGCTGCGACTGTGGTGCGCCCATGGAGGGAAATGGCGGAACGCGCCTTTGCGCGCCCTGACTTGCGGGCTCTTGCCACTCGGAACTAGCCTAGGACTCGCCGCATCGTACTCTGGGAGTTCTCTCGTAGCGGGCCGGTCCGGATGGTGAGACAGCGCGTTCACCCGGCGCACTCCCATCAGGGACGCAGGTGGTGCAAGTGAGAGGAGGTCATGAGATGACGACGCGACGATCTGCGATGGTCACCGCCTGGCTTGCTGCCGCCCTGGCCGTAGCTTCTTTATCAACGGGAGCCGATACCTACGTCCCCCCCTTCGACCTTCCCATGCTCGGAGGCGGAACCGCCAGCGAGCAGGATCTTACCGGTGATGTTGTCCTGGTCTTCCTTGTCCCGGACTGCAGCGCGTGCGAGACAGTCATCGACCGTGTTGTGGGAGTCAGAGCGCAGTATCCGGGAATCCGGTTCCTGGTCGTGACAGCAGCGCCCTCCGACGCGCTTGAACAAGAGCTGGCGACGAAGGAGCTTTCAGTGCCAGTGATCGTCGACTCCTATGGTCTACTAGCGTCGCTGTGTCTGGTGCGAACGGTGCCCGCAGTCTGTGCGTTTTCATCGACGAGACTCGTCAACAGACTGGACTGGGTCTTCTCGGATGAGGATCTCCGAAAGTGCCTCGATGCTCTCGTCGCCGGGGTAGCTGTCGCCTGGCCCTGGGGAGCCGACCTGCTGCGCGGGCAGGCGGCGCCAGCGTTTCCTCTCCGAGACAAGGCAGGCGAGACTGCCATATCCCAAGATTCCTTGGCGCCCAGCCTCATCGCGTTCGTCATGGAGGACTGCCCGTACTGCCAGAGCATGCTCCCCGCGCTGCTGCGCTGCTGCGAGTCCCTGGCCGTGCGCCTTGTTGTTGTCGGCACGGAAGATGCAGGCGCGTTCTCTGCTTTGGCATCCGAACGTCTAGAGGTCCTCCCTGACCCGGAGCGGGAGATCGCAGACCTCTACCACGTCTCGAGCGTGCCAACCTTCTTCCTGATTGACAGTCACGGCAAGGTCGAGTGGTTACACGAAGGCGTAATGGAGGGGCTCTGGAGCATCTGCGAGGCGGCCCTGCGAAGGAACCAGTGAAGTGGGAGTCTGACTTGACCGTCTGAGAACGGAACTGGGGTAGTCGTCGTGAACCTCCGCACCAGCCTTAACGCTTGATAGGGACACAATGCAGCCGATGGGAGCCTGGCTCTCAGACTACGCTGCGGCCGTGGTCAGGTTGGTGTCGGCACGTGGTCGCATCAACTCGGCGGGGTTCAAGACCTGGCAGCCCCTCTCTTGCGAGTGAGGTGAGAGAAAGGACCTCTGGAGCTAGTACCCCATAGTGGACTACTCTTGAACTCGCGCCGCCGCCGGAGCCGCCCGTGGAAGACCAGCTTGACAAGTGGACCATTCACCGGGGGCGGGTCAGTGTCCACCCCTCCTCTCGGATCGGCCCAACATGGCGCTACGCGATGCCTTGAGTTCAAGTCCCGTTCAGCCCAGCCTATTCCGGACTCTGCTAGAAGAGGGAGGTTGAGAGACCAGCACATCTCGGCGGACGATCTTGGACGCTTCCGCTGGCCAAGCGCCGAGGAGATCCACTCACTCCTTCTGGCAAATGGTGCACGCTGCGGTTCCAAGCGTAGTACGTGTAGCCGTTCCTTAGCAGTGGACCGCTGCCACATCTGTGGGCTCCATTCACCCATTCCGGTTGCTGTTCGCGGACTCTATCCTGAGTTGTCCTCCGGTTGCAGGCTGCCTACACTCTTTGCGCGGAGGTGGTTCGGATGAAGCGGTTTGCGTGGGTCTTCGTTGTCGGATTGCTCGTCGGCCTGGCGGCCGCCGCGCAGAAAGTGCCCGAGTACCACCTTGTCGGGAACCTGGAGGACGTCTTGGGGACGGTAGTCACCGACCAGGGGTACCAGGAGGCGAGCTTCTTCGGGTCCATCGGGTTCGACGTCGTGAAGGAAGAGAAGGGCCTCCTCATCTATCTTTCCGACTTCAACCTCGTGTCAAAGGGCGTCTCAGCAATGAAAGGGAAGACGGGGTTGATTAGCCTGCGCCTCGCAGATGATCAAGGCAAGAGCATGAGCTACGACCCGTGGTCAGGGCGTGGCTCCATTGAGTTCTCAATGGTTCTCCACTACGAGCTCATCGATTGGGTTCTAGGGTTCACTGAAGGCGGGACGAAGGGCGAGATGGATATGCGGATTCCGTACGCCGAGATGATGATCGGCAAGCTCAGCGTCTGGTTCCCCGAGGGCCTCACCGCAGCAGATGGGGGAAGCACCGGGGTCGAACTGGAGGGGACGCTTGAGCTTAGCTCGCCCGTACTTGGTGCAATCAGCACAATCTCCTACCGGAGCTCCGGGCGTTTCGACTGGGTGGCGTTCCGACCAGCTCATTGCCTCCGGATTCAGCCCGTGTTCATTGGCACCGGGCCTACCGACAGCACGGCCACCGGCAGCGCGTTCCCCGAGCTCATGGGACGGGCCATAGAGCTTTGGAACCGGTGCGGCAGCGTGCAATGCGTCGAGTTCGTGGTGAACGAGCCGAGGTACATCAACAACTCGGCGTACAAGGTGCTGGAGACAGAGGCGGAAGCCGATACCCTGAGGGCTGAGGCGAGCGTGGCCAACGCGGTGGAGGTATTCGTGGTGGATCGCATGGACTTCGTCTGTTCGTGGGGCGGAGGAATGTGCTTCGACGTCGGAAGTGCGTCAGCGCAGATCGTATCCTGCGATCAGCAGCTCTCCGTTCCCAACCCGTGCCCCTGCTCTGATTGGTGCCCGGCGACATGCTTCCCGTGCCCTCCCTGCCAAGTCGGGGCCGTGAACTACTACCACCTCGCCCACGAACTCGGGCACGCCCTGAACCTCGACCACCCAAGTTTCCACCGGTGGGGGTTGGCCGAGGGCGCGGCCGGGTCGAACTTGGAGCCGAGCGGCTTCTGCTGCGACAACCCCAACGTGCAGACCGCCAGGAACTGCCGCAACGCCGCGAGCCCGCTCCTTTTCTGGGGCGACTTGGTTCCCTGCTTCGGCATACCCGACATCATGGACTGACCACGCCTAGATCTGCACGGATTCAGACGGGCGGAGGTCGGGAGGGACCGGCCTCCGTTCTTTGGCGGGCTGATGCCTAGATCGAGAGCTCCTGCCGTCATCACGCGTTCACTCCAGGCCCTCTGTGCAAGAGGTGTGAACAGCCCCGGGATTGCCGGAGACCACATTCCTTGAGACGACCGGATCACGGCAGACTGGGCACCAGTCCGTCCACTTTGCCCTCGCGAGCAACGGGGCATTAAGAGGGCCTTTCGTTACCCCATAGTGGACTACTCTTGAACTCCCAGTCTGGGCTGCTGGCCGCCTGCACCAGGGCGTTGGTACCGGCTGCCCAAGAAGGGCTAGACTAGCTTGGGAAGTGGACCGTTCACTGGCGGCGGCACAGGTCCAAGGAGTAGAATGTAAAGCGTGAGATGGCTGTTGCCACCAAGTACGTGGGTACTGGTCATACTACTCTTGGTGCCCTGCAGGGGCGCCGAGTCAGGCAGCACGTCGGGCACCAGCTTTGCGGCGGGGACGTTGGCGGCTACCCAACAGCTCACGCCGACGTCTACCGCAACAGGTTTTGTGACTCAGGACGAGACCTGGTCAGGCGAAGTCCTCGTGGTCCGACCGGGTGTGACTGTGGCCAGTGGAGTGACCCTCACCATCAAACCTGGGACGACCGTGAGGTTTGAGCCTGGCGAGCGAGGACGAGTCTCCAGCTTGACCATGTGCGGGCGGCTTGTCGCGGTTGGGACTGCCGCACAGCCGATAAGGTTCACATCGAGCGCGGCCCCACCTGAGCATGGAGATTGGTATGGAATCGTTCTCCGTCCCGGTTCCTCCGGAAGCATTCTCGATCACGCAATCATAGAGTTCAGCACCACTGGAGTACTTGTGGAAGACAACGTTGTCATCTCCAATAGCATCATCCGGTGGGTGACTGGTACTGCCCTGCCCTTGTATTCGACCTGCACTATCATAAACAACCGGGTCTACCAGTGCGGCAGTAGTGCGATTGAAGTGCACCGGGCCGAGCCAACGATCGCCTACAACACACTCTGGGGCTCTGCGGCAGTAAGCGGAATCAGGATCGAGGCAAAAGCTCACCCCTACATCCACCACAATATCATCAGGGACAACTTCTATTCGGGTATCAGCATCACGTGGGGTTCATCTGCTGCCGTGGAGCACAACCTCATTACCAAGAACGGCAGAGGTATCGACATCGCTCAGGGCGGATCCGCCGAACGGAGCGTCATCCGCTACAACAACATCTTCGACAATGTGGCTGGCGATCTGTGCGTCGATGTCCAAGAAAGGGTCGACGCAGCCCACAATTGGTGGGGAACAACGAAGAAGTCGACGATTGAGGCCCACATGATTGTCGCACGAGGGGCCGCGGTTGCTCACCGACCTGATGCCACCGCTCAGGTCGACATGAGCAGTCCCGTCTACGACTTCGAGAACGACGAGACCTATGACGATCTGCCGAAGACTGATCGCGACACGTTTGCATACGTCTTCAGCGAAAGAGACAGCACAAGAGAGGTCGTGAGCTCGATCACTCCCCCGAGCACACCTGACGGCATTGCCTGGGACGGTCAGTTCCTCTTCGTTGCTACCGCGAGCACTCCAACCGATGTGATCTACAAGCTTGGGCTGTCTGGCGACATTGTCGGTGCTTTCCGGTCTCCGGCCGTGGAAACGACCGGTCTCGCCTTCGACGGAGAGAATCTGTGGGTCCTCGACTTCGTCGAAGCCTTGGTCTTCGAGGTGGATGTTGCCGGGCGAGTGTTGAAGTCCATCGCGGCTCCCTGCTCTGAACCACAGGGGCTAGCCTACGACGGGCGGTATCTCTGGACTTTCACGAACCAGATTCATGGCCGGCTCTTCCAATTTGACACTTCCGGTAGCACCATCCGGACGCTGGACACGAATGGATACGACGGTCTTGCCTGGGACGGAAAGTACCTCTGGATGAACGGGGTGCCTGGAGAGCTTACCCAGGTGGACCCGGCGAATGGACATGTCGTTCGGGCCATAACCTCGTCTGGAGTCTCGACCCACTACTTGGCTTACCAGGAGCCGTATCTGTGGACCGCGGAATGGGCCGACGAAATCGCGGCGCACACGAGACTTGTGAGGCTCCTGCCCAGGAAAGAGAGAATCTCCGTGGACGGACTGCCGAATGACTGGGTGGGACTGGCCGCCGCGGTCAATGATCCGAAAGGAGACAATAGCTGCGGGGATACAGATATCCGAGCCCTGTATGGCTTCACGTGTGAGGGGGTACTGTATTTGATGCTGGAATTCGACCGACCTGCGAACTACCAGCAGCATTTCGACTTGAAGATCGACTTCAATGGAGATGGCCTGCAAGAATACGACCTCGTCGGCTTCTTCCCTGGGCAGCCCGAACGAGCTGTCTTGCTTCAAGACTACGTTCGCCGTCAGTCGCGATACATACAATACACGGTGGATTTCTCTGGCTCCGAAGTAGCAAGTAGCGTTGGAGAAGTATTCGAACTGCGATTCCCCCTCCGGTTCATCGAAGGGAAGACGGCCTTCTACGTGAGAGTGTTCGTAGTAGATGGAACAGGCCCCAGTTCCTGTCTGGTCGATATGACGGATTGGGCCCGTGTCAGCGGCTGCGCGAGTCCGTGACACGCGGGATGACCGCAAGCGGGATCGTCGTACAGCGGCGTGCAGCTGACCCGCCTCCGTTGACGCCCCACTCTTTGGCCCAGTGTGGTCCTACCTACGCAACGAGGAGAACCCGATCTCCAGAGAAGTCGGTCCGGAGTGAGCGCCGCGATCCGGAGGACGGGCGAAGGGCTGATGTCGGGTCCCGCTGCCAGGCGCTCTTGAATGCCTCTCTCACCCCATAGTGGACTACTCTTGAACTCCCGCCGCCCCTGCCGGGAGAGGGTCAGCCCAGTTTGGAGGGTGGACCGAACACCGGGGGCGGGTCACCTCCTCCCGATCCTAGCATTCGCCTCGGACCGTTCTGGCCCGACTTTGAAACCGCTCGAGACAGAAGGCGCAACAAGAGGGCGTTAGGGTCTGGTTGGGGTGTCGCGTGGCATCACACCTTCCCGCTTGGGGGAGGTCAGTCGAGCTTCTCGAGCCTGC
>Ga0315289_10007709_pt1 | contig 15657 bp, 20 predicted proteins | sample YL17G11_40_MG_FD_203452 | JGI IMG/M metagenome (GOLD analysis project Ga0315289, IMG submission 203452) | Sediment microbial communities from Yellowstone Lake, YNP, Wyoming, USA - YL17G11_40 | ecosystem: Environmental > Aquatic > Freshwater > Lake > Sediment | place: USA: Wyoming | collected... | reverse complement strand
TCACCGCAGCACAAGCGACAAGCAACGACGACAAGATAACGATCATCGCGCCGGTTGGTAAATCGGCCGCCGCGGCGTGGAGCCGCGAGAATAGAATCGCCCGCAGTTCCTTGTAGAACGCCGCCACGACAAGGGCTTCCAGGGCGGCTGCACCTCCCATGATGTAGAAGTCGCGCCATCGGCAGAAATTCAAGCTGCCCCAAAGGAGACTGCGGACTTCGTTGTCGGAAATCCCGTAAACACTGAACAGTCCGAGTCCGAGAAACGCCAGACCCATTGTCAACGAGAACAGCATTCCGAGCAGCACGTTGGAATCGACGCGAGCCGACTGCGGATCGAGGGTTCCCAGGAGAAGGGCCGTCACGATGGCCCCGAGCAGAGCAGGAAGCAGCAGAACCGGCCCCGTCAGACCGCATAGACTTCCGAAGACTGCCCCAGCCAATGCCGCGTGAGAGACGCACACACCGAGAAAAGGAACTCTCATGCCAACGATAAACGTACCGAGCATACCTGTGGAGGCACCGGCCAGCGCTCCGCAACAGATCACAGGTGCCCAGAACAACACGTCAATCATGGCGACAGTCTCCTCGCGGCGCAGCCGCATAGCGACCGCCAGCTTCCACGAGCCTCAGCCGCGATCCGTATAGCGCCTCTACGAGTTGGCTTGTGAGCACTTCCTCGGGCCGGCCATCAGCGATGATTTCGCCAGCGCGAAGGACCAGCAGCCTCCGGCTGCACGGCGGGATCACTTCCAACTCGTGGCAGACCAAGACAATCGTCAACCCGGTCTCATCGTACAGCCGTTGAAGACTTTCGACGATCTGCTCACGCCAGAACAGGTCCAGGTTCGCCGTGGGTTCATCCAGCAGCAGAATCTCCGGTTCTTGGACCATCGCCTTGGCGATCAGCGTCTTGCGCTGCTCGCCGCCGGAAAGGCCCGCGTAGGCACATCTCGACAGATCGGCCAGGCCGAGTCGTTCAAGCCACGTGTCAATGATGTCCCAGTCCCGACGAGTCAGGCGACGAAAGAGACCGGCGATCCCCGTTCTGCCGATGGCGACCACCTCGCGGACGGTCAGCGGGGTCTCACTGTGCGCCGCAAGCACTTGCGGCACATAGCCGATGCGGCGGCGCAGAAGGCTCACCGACACGCCCGCACGCGGCGTCAGCGATTGCCCTAGCACGCGAATCTCGCCTGAAATCGGCCGCACAAAACCGAGGAGGCATTTCACGAGCGTGCTCTTGCCCGCTCCGTTCGGACCCAAGATGACGACGACTTCGCTGCTGCGAATTGCCAGATGATCGACTCGAAGGATGTCTCGCCCTCCAAGCCGAACATCGAGCGAGCGGATTTCGACGATCGGGCAACTCATGGCTGCTCCCCAGCGGACGGCACGACGGCAAGCAAGGCCGCGAGATTCCGCTGAACCAGGTCGTCGAAAGCTTGATCTTTGCCAGGCTCCGGGAAATTGCCGAAGACGACAACTTGCGCATGAAGGCGGTCGGCCAGCGCGTCAGCCAGACGCCGACCTTCCGGTTCGTTGGCGATGATGATGCTTGCCTTGGCTGCTTCCCCGGCTCTTACAGTCTGGTCGATCTCGCGCGTGCCTGCTGTATCGGTACTGGAAAATGTCCCCGTAACTTGCAGGCCCAGCCACCGGCAGAAAGCCGCCTGGTGCCCACTGGCCAACACGGGGGTATCGCGCAACCCAGCCTCGTCAATTCGGCGGGCTACCGCAGTTCCCAACTTGGTCATGCGATCGGACACTTGGGCCAGCCGATTGTTCGCCTCTGAGAGGCTCAACTCGCCTGTGGATACGAAGTGATCGGCAAGCTGCCGACATGCCGACACGTAGCTTTCTGGCACGCACAGACCGCCTGGCACTTCGACGGCCAACGTTCGCAGCGAACTTCCCGAGCGCGGGCCGAGCTTCTCGTCGAGTGCTTGTTGGAAATCGAATCGCACTAGCAGCCGGCATCTTGCCAAGTCGGTGATCTGACTCGGGCGCATGTCGAAATGGCCCGGGCACATAGCGGGACCGGCCAACCGGACCAGGGGCACATCTCGCCGCAGCACGTCCCCAATAGCGGCCTCAAGATAGGGACTAGAAACGGCCACTGGGGCATCCTCGGCCACCCCGACCGCCTTCGCGGCACCTCCTTCACCCTCTGGCGACTGCCGGGCTGTCTCGCATCCGCTGGTAAGCAACACCGCGAACACGCCATAGATCATCCATTTGTCGTTTCCGCACAGTCGCACAGCACTCCCTCCTAACGATGTATATGCGATAGACTCTTAAGTAGTGCAAGTCCTTGACGCAGCCAAGGCACGACAGTAGTATTATGCTCTGGAAATCCGTAATACGAAAGCCCTTGCGCAATGGAAGCTCCCATCGCTCGCAAAATGACGGCGTACAACCAATTCGTCCCCGACGATGATCCTCGTGTCCCTTTCTTCGATCGCCTTGCCACACAATGGGACGAGTCGGAGCAAGACCCGGCCGCGACAATCGGACGTTTGGAGCAGCTCGTGGAACTGCTCGACTTGCGGCCGGGCGAGTGTCTCCTCGAAGTGGGGTTCGGCACCGGCCAATTGACGGCTTGGCTCGCGGAGCGGGTCCGGCCGGGAAGAGTCGTTGCCATCGACTTCTCGCCGAAGATGCTCCAAAAGGCCAGTTCCAAGGGCATCGCTGCCGAATTCCGGCTGGCAGACGTATGCCGAGACGACTTGGGACGGGCTGAGTTTGATGTTGCCTTGTGCTTTCACAGCTTTCCGCACTTCCGCGATCGGTCGGCCGCCTTGCGGAATCTTGCCCGTTCTCTGAAGCCTCAAGGCCGCTTGATCGTGATGCACCTGCGAAGCCGGGCTGACGTGAATGCCTTTCACCAGAGCGTCGGCGGCGTGATTGCCACCGATCTCCTTCCAGACGACAATCAGTGGGAGAGATGGCTGGACATGGCTGGCCTGAAGAAGCAGAGGATGATCGACGGCCCGGGGCTTTTTTTCCTCCGGGCCGATCTATGCCCCAATGAATGACTCCGACGCCAACGTGCTGCGCGACACCATCCTGGACTCGATCGCCGATGGCGTGTTCACCGTCGATGACCAGTGGCGGATCACGTCATTCAATCGGGCCGCCGAACGGATCACCGGGGTGAAGCGGGGGGATGCCCTGGGGAGGCCGTGCTGCGAGGTCTTTCGCGCGAGCATCTGCGAAACCGCCTGTGCCCTCCGCCGGACTCTGGCTACCGGCCGGCCAATTGTCAACAAGGCAGTCTACATCCTCGACGCTCCCGGCAACCGTATTCCGATCAGCATTTCCACCGCCGTCTTTAAGGACCACAATGGCAAGGTCATTGGCGGGGTGGAGACCTTTCGCGACCTGAATCTGGCAGAAGACCTGCGAAAAGAGTTGGAGGCCACGTGCAGCTTTGCCGAAATCGTCGGCCGCAGCGCAGCCGTGCGGCAGGTTTTCCAGGTCTTGCCGCAAATCGCAGACAGCGCCAGTACCGTGCTGATCGAAGGGGCCAGCGGCACGGGCAAGGAACTATTCGCTCGGGCCATCCATCGCCTGTCGCCTCGTCGCAAGAAGCGGTTCGTCGCCCTGAATTGCGCCGCTCTGCCTGACACGCTGCTGGAATCGGAACTGTTTGGCTACAAGGCGGGTGCGTTTACCGACGCCCGCAAGGACAAGCCGGGGCGATTCGCGCTGGCGGACGGCGGCACCATCTTCTTGGACGAGATTGGCGACATTTCGCCGGCTATGCAAGCCCGCCTGCTCCGAGTTTTGCAGGAGCGGACATTTGAGCCCCTCGGGTCCGTGGAACCGGTCCAGGTTGACGTGCGGGTCATTGCCGCCACGAACAAGGACTTGGCCAAGCTGGTCCGCAAGGGGACGTTTCGCGAAGACCTCTTCTATCGGATTCACGTGGTCCGCATCGCACTGCCCAGTCTGCGCGACCGGCGCGAGGACATCCCGCTCTTGATCGAACACTTCATCGCCAAGTTCAATCGCTTGCAGGGCAAGGACGTAGTGGGCGTTTCTGATGAAGTCCTCGCACGCCTGATGGAGTACGACTATCCGGGCAACATTCGCGAACTGGAAAACATCGTCGAGCACGCTTTCGTCCTGTGCCGCGGCGGCCTGATCGAACCGCACCACTTGCCGCCCAACGTTCGCGGCACGTCTAGCGGCGAGGCCATTCCCAGCATCGCAGGGATGACGCTCGAAGCAATGGAGCGTCTTCTCATCGGCAATGCGCTGCGGCGAAACAGCGGCAATCGCACGGCCGCAGCCAAGCAACTGGGCATTGACCCCAGCACGCTTTTCCGCAAGGTGAAAGCCCTCGGAATCGAACTGCCGGAGTCGGACGGCCGCAGCAGGTAATATTGCATATTGCCACGGTATGAAAGCCGCTACCATTGCAGTGTGCAACGCTGCCGGTGTTATCTCCAGACGATGCGCGACTCGTAACTACCTGCCAGGAAGCGGGTTACGCGACAATCCTAGTCCTGTCGGCGACTCGGCACGCCCCGTGCGTTAAGGACCAGCCATGAGAGTCGCCGTACCAGTCTGGCAAGGCCGGGTGTCACCGGTCTTCGATGTCGCCGGCCAGCTTTTGCTGGTTGAACTCGTGCAGGGCGTCGAGGTATCTCGCCGCGAGTATCCGCTGCCTGATGCAGAGCCGCAGCAGCGTGCCGCCCAACTCTCCGAACTGCAAGTCGAGACTCTGATTTGCGGGGCGATTTCCCAGGCTTTAGAAGCCCTGCTTACTGAGAACGGGATCAGGGTCCACGGCCGTGTATGCGGCAACGTGGACGATGTGCTGAAGGCGTTTGTCGCCGGGACGCTGGGTGAATCGCAGTACGCCATGCCCGGCTGTTGTGGTCAACAGCGACGGCGCTTTCGTGGCGGCTGCCAGCGTGGCCGGCGGCGTTCCAACGGGTGAGGATCAAGCATGAAAATCGTTGTCACGACGCAAGGAACGAACTTGGACAGCGCCGTCGATCCGCGCTTCGGGCGAGCCAAACATCTCCTGTTGGTCGATACCGAGACCATGCAGACCACGGACCATGATAATGCTCAGAACCTCAATGCCCCGCAGGGTGCGGGCATCCAGGCCGCTCAAGCGGTCTACAACCTTGGCGCTGGCGCGGTTATCACGGGCAATGTAGGCCCGAAGGCGTTTACCACGCTACGCGCCGCGGGAATTGCCGTCTATCTCGGTGCTTCGGGAACCGCCCGAGAGGCCATTGAGCAGTTTCGGGCGGGCCAGCTCCAACTGGCGGAAAACGCAAACGTGAAAGGACACTGGGCGTAGTCACTGGCCTGTGTGGTCCCGCGAAACACGCACGGTTGGCTTTGAGTCAATGCGCCATGGACCGACTTTACATGAGATAGGAAACCTTATGCTCCCAATTCGTCTGCGATTCGCTGGGCGGCTGTTCGTCGCAACAGTCGTCTCACTCGCACTCGGAACGTTGGCCTATGCCGCGGACAAGGCCCAAGGGAAGCCTGAGCCGCGCCCCGCCGCCAAATCCGACAAATCCAAGGACCGGGCGGAATCTCTCCGCACGATCTTCTCCCACCTGGGCCTGGGCAAAGGCTCGGCCATTGCCGACATCGGTGCGGGCGGCGGCCAGGATACCTGGGTCTTTGCCAACCTAGTGGGCGAATCGGGAACCGTCTTTTCTCAAGAGGTCGTGGAGGGCACAGTCGAGTCCCTGAAGAAGGAGGCGAAGAAGAAAGAACTCTCCCAGGTTCGCGCGGTGCTTGGGCGCAGCGATGATCCGTCCTTGCCCGCCGCTTCCGTCGATCTGGCATACCTGCACTACGTCTACCACCACTTCGCCAAGCCACGAGAGATGTTGCGCGGGATTTGGCGATCACTCAAGCCTGGTGGCTACCTCGTGGTGATTGATAAAGAGCGCGGCACGTTGCGTGATTGGGTTCCCGAGAACGTCCGCGCGGAGAAGCATCATTGGACCGCCGAGACGACGGTGGTCAGGCAGGCCAGGGAAGAGGGATTTGCCTTCGTCGAGTGCGCCGAGGACTACTGGCACGGAAAGGACGAGTTCGTGCTCGTCTTTCGACGGCCCGCGGCGGTGAAAGAGCCGGGACACGACCCTGATCCTTTTCTCCCCTTGTCTGTGGAGCAGACTCGTCATCTTTTTCTCCCCATTGGGCGTCCTTATCAGCGGCCGGTTCTCGTTGCACTCGGCGAATCACGAAATCTAATCCCGTCGATCCTGAAAGCCTCTTCCGGCCCGGGACTTGAGATCGTTCTGGAGGAATGGGCTACCCAAAAGGACGAAAGGCCCCTGCTGCCATCGCAGGTGTCTTTGCCGTCCGTCCTGACGGACAAGGGCGACCCCCACCTGGGGCCTGAGCCGGTTGATGTCGTCTTCTTCTTGGACAGCTATCACCTGCTTTTCCACGGTGACACCCTGCTGTCGAAGCTCCACGAAAAGCTCTCGGCCGCCGGCTGTGTCTATATTCTTGATCGGGAAGCCAAACAACCGGTATCCCGGCGTGAGGCAAGCCACAGGAAAAGGATCGCCGGGGAGACCGTGACGCAAGAAATGGCCAAAGCGGGCTTCTCTCTCTGGTTCTGCGGCCCCCAACCGGCCCCGGATCGTTTCCTACTCATCTTTGGCAAGACGCCGGAAGCGGAGATGTTGCCCAAAGTCGATCCGTTCGTTGGCGGCCCGGAAATCCCTTGCACGCCCGGAGAGTGGCTCAAGCAGAATTCGTGGCGGCTGCGGGGCATGAAGACGGCGGACGGAAGGGTTGTGCCTTTGGCGGCGAACGAGCGAGGAGGGGCAGTCGAAGCGATTCCTGCTGCCGCGCCGGGGAAGGAAATGTGGCGACTCCCAAAAAGCAAACTCGTGCTCTCCTTCGACAAGAAGGGGGAAACGTACTTATTGTCTGATTTTCGGTCCACTGACCAACCACAGTAATTCACAAAAGGAGACTAGCAATGCCAGGTGGAGATCGAACGGGTCCGATGGGAATGGGACCGAGGACCGGCCGTGGGGCCGGCTATTGCGGCGGGGCCGGCGTGCCCGGCTTCATCAGCCGCATGGGCGGGGCCTTCCTGGGGCGGGGACGAGGACGCGGCGGCCGTGGATGGCGAAACATGTTCTACGCCACGGGCCTGCCCGGCTGGATGCGAAGCGCCCCAGGCGGCGTCGCGCCCGCAGAGGTGCCGGCGTCGGAGGCGGAGAGGCAGTCTCTCCAAGATCAGGTGGAGACGCTTCAGTCGCAACTCGACGAAGTGAAAAGGCGACTCGCGCAGTCTGAAGCCGCCAAGACGGAGAAGTGACTACAGCCTTGCAAGCGTGTCGTGAGGCGAACGCACGCTCAAGGTCTCTTATCGTCCTTAACACGAAGAGGAGCAAACGTGGCGAAATCCCCGAAAGAGGTTCTTGCGGAATTTCAGGAAAACCTGCCTAAGTTGCAGAAGGCAATCCCAGAGGTGACGGCCGATTTCACGAAGAGGCTCATGCCGGACGCACTGAAAGACGGTGTTCTGACCACCAAGGTCAAGGAACTCATTGCCCTCGGCATCGCGGTCTGCACGACGTGCGACTACTGCATCGCCATTCATGTCAAAAAGTGTTTCGAGGCCGGTGCGACCAAAGAGGAGATCGCGGAGGCGTTGGGAATCGCAATCCTCATGGGCGGCGGCCCTGCGCTGACGTATTCCACTTTTGCCATGCAAGCCATAGAAGACTTCGCCCCGAAGGCGTGAGCGGTTCCAGTCGAAGCTGCCCTGGGGAAGGTAATGCCACTCGTATGAGAATCGCGATAGCCAGCGGCAAAGGCGGCACGGGAAAGACCACGGTGGCAACCAACCTGGCACAGGTGGCCGCCACGGACGGCCGCGCGGCGGCCTATCTCGACTGCGATGTCGAGGAGCCTAACGGGCACCTGTTCCTCAAGCCCGCGATCCAGCGGCAGCAGTCGATCGACAAGCTGCTTCCGATGGTGGACCTGGATCGCTGCACGTTCTGCGGGCGTTGCAGCCAAGTGTGCCGCTACGGCGCGATCGCTTGCGTGGGCAAGCAAGTGCTCATCTTTGCCGAACTGTGCCACTCGTGCGGAGGCTGTGTGCTGGCTTGTCCCGCCGACGCCCTGCGAGAAGTTCCCAAGCCGATCGGGGAACTGCGGCTGGGCATGGCCGGCCCGATCCGGTTCATCGAGGGCCGATTGAACGTGGGCGAAGCCATGAGTCTGCCAGCCATCCGTGCCGTCAAGGCGGCGTCCGCCCAGGCTGACCTGACAATTCTCGATTGTCCGCCGGGCACCTCCTGCCCGGTGATCGAAAGCATTCGCGGCAGCGATTTGGTCCTCCTGGTTACGGAGCCGACGCCGTTTGGGCTCAACGATCTGAAACTGGCCGTTGAGATGCTCCGGGCCTTGAAGCTGTCACTGGCCGTCGTGCTCAACCGCTGCGACATCGGCGACGATCAGGTCCGTCAATACTGCACGAGTCAACGAATTGCCATCCTGGCCGAAATCGCCGATGACCGGGCCGTGGCCGAAGCCTATTCTCGCGGCCAATTGGCCTGCGTCGCAGTGCCGTCGTTTGCCGGTCGCATTCGCTCGTTGCTCAATCGGCTTCCCAACGGAGCGGCACGATGAAGGAACTGGTGGTCATCAGCGGCAAGGGCGGCACGGGCAAGACCTCGGTGGTCGCCGCGTTGGCCAGTCTGGCAGGGCGGTGCGTCCTGGTTGACTGCGACGTGGACGCCGCCGACCTGCATCTGATCTTCGAGCCCAAGGTGATCCGCCGCGAGGATTTTACAGGCGGCGGGAAGGCGCGGATCAAGCCCGGCCACTGCACCGCCTGTGGAAAGTGCGAGGAACTGTGCCGCTTCGACGCGATCTACTTCGACGGTCCCGGCAACGGCCGGGTGTCGCGGACGTTCCGCGTCGAAGCGACGGCGTGCGAGGGGTGCGGCGTTTGCGCCGATTACTGTGCCGAAAACGCGATCGAATTCGCCCCCGCCATTTGCGGCCAATGGTTCGTTTCCGAGACTCGCTGTGGGCCGATGGTCCACGCGAAACTAGGCATCGCGGCAGAGAACTCGGGCAAACTGGTCACTCAGGTCCGTCGAACCGCCCAGCAAGTAGCTCTGAACCAGGGCCTCAAACTGATCCTCTGCGACGGCTCGCCGGGCATCGGCTGTCCGGTGATTGCCTCGCTCACCGGCGCAAGTCTTGCGCTGTTTGTCGTCGAGCCGACCGTATCCGGCCTTCACGACTTCTGCCGCGTTGCCCAACTGGCGGCGCGATTGGACGTGCCGGGGCTGCTGGCGGTGAACAAGGCGGACCTCAACGAGGACATTGCCGAAGAGCTTGAGGCAACGGCCGTCAAGCACGCAATCGTCTTGGCGGGCCGGATTCCCTACGACCGCGAAGTGACCCGCGCGCAGATTGCTCGCAAGACGGTGGTGGAAGCATCGGATGGTCCGGCGGCCCGCGGCATCCGGCAAGTCTGGTCCGTCGTCGAAGAGCAACTCCGCGTGTGTGCCGCTTCTCAAGCTAGCGGCTTGGTGCAAGTCGTCAACCCCAGGGACAAGCAAGTCTTGGCTCTCAAACCATGAACGAGTCTGACAAGTCTGAGATCAATGTGCTAGGCCAAGTGTCTCCGCAGGCTGCGGAACGGTGTGATAATCCCCGCAACTACGGGCCATTGGAGAAGTGGAACGGCCACGCCCGCATCACCGGCCCTTGTGGCGATACGATGGAGTTTTGGCTTCAGGTGGCGGAGAAACGAATCGTCAGTGCCGGGTTCACGACGACCGGCTGTGGCCCTTCCCGGGCAGCCGGGAGCATGGCCACGGAACTTGCCGTCAACAGGCCGCTTCGCGAGGCCGGCTTTATTGAGCAGGCCGACATCTTGGAAGCCCTGGGGAGCTTGCCCAAGGACTCCGAGCACTGCGCTCTGCTGGCGGCCAACACGCTGAAGGCGGCAATCCGGGATTACCTCAGCCGTAGTATGTCCGAAAACCGTAGTATGTCCAAATCGGAGGACTGCGGGCACTGCTCCTCGACCGACTGCTCGTCCAAAGAGCGGCAACACGACGAGTCCGATGAGCAATTCCATGAGCGACAGGCGCTAGTCCGAAAGATGTGCCAGATTGGCTTCAAGCTACTGGTCATGTCGGGCAAAGGCGGCGTTGGCAAGAGTACCGTGGCCGCCAACCTCGCGGCGTCGCTCGCCATGTCGGGAAAGCGCGTCGGGCTGCTCGACGTGGACATTCACGGCCCGAGCATTCCGAAGCTGATGGGCCTGGAGAACGAGCGGCTTGTTGCGCATGGCCAAGAGATCATCCCGCTTGAGATCGGCGCGAACCTCAAGGTGATGTCGATCGGATTCCTCCTGGCAAGTGCGGCCGATGCGGTGATCTGGCGCGGCCCGATGAAGTACGGCGTCATTCGGCAGTTCTTGAAAGACGTAGAATGGGGGCCGCTAGATTATCTGGTGATCGACGCGCCACCCGGCACGGGTGATGAGCCGCTTTCGGTGGCGCAGCTTGTGGGCCAGCCGGCGGGGGCGGTGCTGGTCACGACGCCGCAGGACTTGGCTGTTGCCGATGTGCGACGTTCCGTCTCATTCTGTGAAAAAGTCGGGCTCCCCGTGGTAGGCATCGTCGAAAACATGAGCGGACTGGTCTGCCCGCACTGCGGCGGTGAGATTCCCCTGTTCAAGACGGGCGGCGGCCAGTCGCTAGCCCGTGAAATGGGCGTCCCGTTCTTGGGAAGCATCCCCATTGACCCGCAGATCGTTCAGTGCGGCGACAGCGGGATGCCCTATGCGCACCGATTTGCAGAGAGTCCCGCCGCCAAGGCATTTGTCGCGATCGTTGATCGCATCGTGGCCGGTTCGCCTCGAAAGCAATCCTGACCTAACCATCCTGTACTTGGAGAAACGCCTTATGAAAATCGCCATTCCTATGGCCGGCGGTCGGCTGTGTACGCACTTTGGCCATTGTGAGCAGTTCGCTTTGGTAGACGTGGACGATATAGGCGGTAAGCCCACCAGCACGGCTCTGGTGACTCCGCCCCCGCACGAGCCGGGCCTGCTGCCGCGGTGGTTACACGAGCACGGTGCCACCGTAATCATTGCCGGCGGCATGGGACAGCGGGCGCAACAACTGTTCGCCCAAAACGGAGTCAAGGTTGTGGTCGGTGCGCCGGCCGACACGCCCGAGAGCTTGGTAGAAGCCTACTTGAACGGCACTCTCGCATCCGGGCAGAATCTCTGCGATCACTGAGGTACGAAATGAGGGGCCATCACGGCGACATTTCGCTGCTTGCCTTTCGTCAACACAGCCACCCGGATTGTTTCGTTTGCGGTCAAATCGCCGGGTGTGGCCTGGGGCTAAGGTTCTGCGTGGCCGAGGATGGCGTCGTAGAGGCGTCCTTCTCCTGTGAACCGACGTTCGAGGGCTACCCGGGCACGTTGCACGGCGGTATCGTTTGCGCTCTGTTGGACGGTGCCATGACGAACTGCCTGTTTGCCCACGGACTGGAGGCAGTGACCGTGGAGTTGAGCGTGCGTTTCCGGCGTGCTGCGACAACAGGTCGCCCAGTGACGGTCCGCGCGCAGCTTGCCTCTTCCGCGCCGCCCCTGCATAGCCTGACGGCCGAAGTGCTTCAAGGCGGGCAGACTATGGCGACGGCTACGGGGAGATTCATCGAGAAGCACACAATAGCCTGGTTTACTTAGGGAATCGCAATGCTCCGCAAGGTGCGGATCAGCGTGTTGGCGGAAAACACGGCCCAGGGTGCCGGTCTCCTGGCCGAGCACGGGCTGGCATACTGGATTGAGTGGGATGGGCGGAAAACGCTTTTCGACACAGGCCAGGGTAACATTCTGGCCAACAACGCTTACCGACTGAGCATACCCCTGCGGGAGGCCGATGCAATTGTGCTTAGCCACGGACACTACGACCACACGGGCGGACTCGCCGAGGCCCTGAAAACGAACCGGCTTGTGACGGTTTACGCCCATCCGGCGGCCTTTGCGCCGAAATACGCCCGCAAAACCGACGGCTCTGCCAACGAGATCGGAATGCCTCACCTGGCAGAAAGAGCCATTCGATCGCTGCACAACCGTCTGGTCTACACCGATCAACCGACCCCGGTCGTCGATCGGCTCACGGTCACCGGCCCCGTGCCCAGGCTAACGGATTTCGAGGACACGGGCGGGCCATTCTTCTTGGACCAGGCTTGTACCAAGCCGGACCCACTCGAAGACGACCAGTCGGTTTTTTTCGACACCGTGGAAGGAACCGTCGTGCTTTTGGGCTGCGCGCACTCGGGCATTATCAACACGCTCCAATACATCCGCCAGTTGACCGGCGACCGTCCCATACGGGCCGTGATCGGAGGGATGCACCTCGGCGCTGCTTCCTCAGAACGGATCGAGCGGACCATCGAAGAACTCCAGCGAATCGGGGTCCAGCAGCTAGCGCCCGGGCACTGCACGGGGATGCCCGCCACCGTTGCACTGTGGACCGCCTTTTCGACCATCTGTGTCGCCTGCCATGTGGGCAAGACATTTGAGTTCAAGATCACGTGAAAGAAGATGGTGTCTTATGAATGGTTCCCCCAGAGAGCCGCCTTCGCCGCTGAACGATCACTTCTCCTGGTATGAGAAACTGATCGCGCGGGCATGTCTCGCCGGAGCGATCCTCACCGCCGGGGTAGGCATATATCGGGAGAACAAGAGCATCGCCATCGGGTACGCGGTGTTTATCGCTCTCGGTTCGTTGTTGGTGATCTACGATTCTCTTTGCGTGTATTGCCCGTACCCGTTCGCGTATTCCGACTGCCTGTTCTACCCGCTGCACAACACCAAGACTCCAAATGGGGGCTGCAATGCCTAACCCAACTGCCGCTCAAGTTCTTGATCGCGAGTTCCTATCCATCCGCTGCCGGTTGCTCGACTTGGCCGCGGGGATGGACCGTGTGGATCGAGCCGAGGGCCAGGTAGCTGATGACCCGCGATGGCGGCAAATCCACCAGGCGATCGAAGCGATTGCCGGTCCGAACGGCAACCGCGCCGAGCGTGCGCAACTGGTGTTCTCGTTGCCGTACTCGGAGAACTGGCGTCGCGAGTACGGAGTGTAGGAGACCAAGACCATGCACTTTATCGACCCCCACATTCACATTGCCTCCCGAACTACCGATGACTTGCAGGCGTTGTCCAGGGCCGGATGCCTGGTCGTGGGTGAACCGGCCTTCTGGATGGGGTATGATCGGTCCGGCGTGAACAGCTTCTACGACTACTTTCGCCAGTTGACCGAGTGGGAACCAAAGCGTGCCGCCAACTATGGCATCCAGCACTATGCCTGGATGGGAATCAACGCCAAGGAGGCCGAAAACGTCGCCTTCGCCCGGGAAGTCATCGCTGTACTGCCTGAATTCCTGGACCGTCCCAACGTGTTAGGCATCGGCGAGGTTGGGCTGAACAAGAATACGAAGAACGAGGTATGCACGCTGCTGGAATTGATCGACCTGGCTGCGAAGCGTAACGAGCAGATGCTTTTCCACACCCCCCATCTGGCCGATAAATGCCAGGGCACGCGGATGATCCTTGACCTGCTGCGGGGCGACAGTCGCATGGATCGCAGCCGAGTGTGCATCGACCACTGTGAGGAGCACACGATCCGCATGGTCCTCGACGGCGGATATTGGGCGGGAATCACCCTCTATCCGACTACCAAGGCCACGCCGGAACGCGCCGCCGACATGGTGGAGATATACGGCCCCGAGCGCATCCTGGTGAACTCATCGGCCGACTGGGGGCCTTCCGATCCGATGGCTGTGCCGCAATTCATGTTCGCGATGCGACGCCGCGGCCATCCAGAGTCACTCATCCGGCAGGTCGTCTATGACAACCCCCTGACGTTTTTCAACCAGAGCGTACATTTCAAGTTCAGGCGGCCTGACTGACATACCATCCGTGACCCTCTCGTACACTGGCTCATCGAGGAGCAGGAATCATGCACATTCGGATGTCGGGAATCGGGGCGGCCGTCTGTCTCATCCTTCTTCCCCCTCTTGCTATCGCTCAGGATTCAAAAGCGCCAAAGGGCGTCGAAAGCGAGCAGTCGCTACCTGGCCGACACCTCTACGTGGTGGAAGATGCCCTCAAGCTCTGCAAGCCCGCGAAAGGTTTTTGGGTTGATCTCGGGGCGGGCAAAGGGCAGGTTGCGATTCCGTTAGTCGAAGCCTCCGGCAATCCTGTGATGATGGTCGATCCCAACAAAGAAACAATCGCAGAGGGTCTCGAATTCGCACGGAAGAAGGGGATGGCAGACCGACTATTCGCTGTTATTGGGCGTGCAGAGGAATTGCCGCTGGCCGACAACACGGTCGATTTTGTCGTCAGCCGGGGCTCGATATTCTTCTGGGATAAACCGGCCCGCGGGCTCAGAGAGGTCCATCGCGTCCTGCGACCGGGCGGAAAGGCGTTCATTGGCGGTGGTGCCGGGAGCGGCTATCCGAAATGGGCGGTCGAGAAGCTCATTCAGGAGCGGAAGTCGCAAATACAAGGGGAAGACGCGGGAAAATGGAAACGATTCGTCGAACTGCGCCGCCCCGAGCAGATGAAGAAGTGGGCAGAAGAGGCGGGACTGTCCGAGTACGAAGTCATGGGCAAGGGCGCGATCTCAGCCGACGACGACAAGGTGGGTCAAGGCGTTTGGCTCATGTTCGAGAAGAAGACGCACAGCAAACCATCATCCCAAACTGAAGGAGGAGTGCGATGAAACGACGCCAGTTCTTAGAAACCTCCGCCGCAAGCCTTGCGGCAGCCGCCTCTCTGGGCGCGGCACCGGCCGCTCAAGGGACAGAAGCGTCCGCCGGAAAGCCGATCTCGGCCGATCACTTGGCGAGAACTGCCGGCGAGCACTTCCTCACGAGCAATCGCGCTTGCTCTGAATCCATCCTTATGGCCGGCTGCGAAGCCCTCGAAATCAAGAACGAACTGGTCCCGGACATCGCCCTGGGCCTTGCCGGTGGCGTAGGGCTTCAGGGAGACGCCTGTGGCGTCTTGACGAGCGCCGCGATGGTCCTCTCCCTCGCCATTGCCCGGAAGGAAACCGAGTACCCGAAGAAGAAGATGCGGATCGCCCACGCGGCCGGGCGCATACACAGCGAGTTCAAGAGACAGTTTGGCTGCACCGACTGCCGAACGCTGTGCGGACTGGACCTGACCACCGAAGAAGGCAGAAAGAAGCTGGTTGAAGGTGTGAGGTTGCAGAAATGTGCCAAATTCGTAGAGGCTGGCGCGAAGTTGCTCGCCCGGGAGCTTGAGGCAACCTAGCGCCGTTGGCACAGGTTAGGCATTAGGCTGGAGGTGGCCAGATTGAGGTGGCCACGCCGACCAACTGGCAGCCGGGTGACGAGGTGATCGTTCCCCCGCCCGGATCGTGCGGCGTGGCTCAACTGGTGGCCGATCGGAAGCCTGGCTTGCTGGGAGAAATTCCGGGATGAGGTCAGGAGCAATCGAATGGGAGACGAGGTGAGGATTGGAATCATCATCTGTGACCGCTATCGCACCTGCGCGGGCGGCAAATGTATCCGTGCGCTGAGGAACCGCGAAGGCGCTTTCAGCCGCTACCAAGGCAAGGAC
>Ga0315289_10007708_pt1 | contig 15657 bp, 18 predicted proteins | sample YL17G11_40_MG_FD_203452 | JGI IMG/M metagenome (GOLD analysis project Ga0315289, IMG submission 203452) | Sediment microbial communities from Yellowstone Lake, YNP, Wyoming, USA - YL17G11_40 | ecosystem: Environmental > Aquatic > Freshwater > Lake > Sediment | place: USA: Wyoming | collected... | reverse complement strand
GCATCCGAAAGGAAAGGAGTTCGGCCATCTTCTGAAAGGGTGTAAAGAGGTGCCGATGTTTATCGATTCTGCTGGTGAAGTGTTGTCGATACCACCGATAATAAACTCCAACTTTACAGGCAAGATTACGAAAGAAACAAAGAAAGTTTTTATAGAGTGCAGTGGGTTTGATTTTAAATTCCTGATGCCTGCGATAAATGTTTTGGCTGCTGCATTGGTAGATAGGAATGCCAAGGTTGAGAGTGTGGATGTTGTTTACGGTAAAAAAATCATTCGCACGCCAGACATGACACCGAAATCTGCTTTTGTTGATCTTGATTTTGTCAACAGACTGTCTGGGTTGAATTTAAATGCAAAGCAGGCTGCTGATTTGCTAGAGCAGGCACGATACCAAGCAGCTGTTAAAGGTAAGAGGATTAATGTGTTGTATCCGGCTTACAGGCAGGATATAATGCATCAGAGCGATGTGGCTGAGGATATTATGATTTCTTTCGGTTACAACAAAATCCCGCTAGAACAAATAAGGCATCAAACAATGGGCAAGGTTGATAGAAAAGAGATTTTGACAGAAAAATTAGAGAATGAAATGGTTAAGCTTGGTTTCCAAGAGATATTGTCTTATACGCTAACAAGCAAGGAACAGCTGTTCAAAAAAATGGTTTTGAAGGAAGGGGAGGTTGTGGAAATAGAAAACCCAATTTCATTGAACTGGAATGTTTTTAGAAACTGGCTGTTGCCGAGCTTGATGGAATTTTTTTCAAACAACCAGCATGTCACATACCCGCAGAAAATTTTTGAGATTGGTGATGTGGTACTTATTGATGAAAAACAGGAAACGGGGACGTTAGATGTAAGAAAGCTGTCTGCGGCTGTGTCAGATTCGAGGATTGGTTATGAAGATATAGCACCAATTTTAGATGCTTTTCTTTCGTCTATGAAAGTAAATTATAAACTTAAGAGATGCAAGCACGCGAGCTTTATTGAAGGCCGCGTTGCGGATGTTGTGGTTAACGGTAAAAAAATTGGCTTTATAGGCGAAATACATCCTGCTGTTTTGAAAAACTGGCGTCTTGAGATGCCTGTGGCTGCTTTTGAAATAGATTTAGATGCGATTTGCAAATAAAATTTTTTACCTCAGCCAACCATCCAGTTGACTAGTCTTTCAAGGATATTCAAAGTCTTCGGCCTCTTTGGCGTGAACGGTATGCCTGACAGCTGATATGCAAGCTTTCTTATTTCAAAAGCAGCTGGTGAATCGCCATCGTAACTAAGTAGTGGATGCTTCTCAGCAATACTTTTTGATACAGCAATGTCCTCTGGTATTTCAGCTATAACACTATGACCTATCATTCCTTCTATATTTTCTTTCGTCATTTCATGATCCCTTCCTCTTATCCTGTTGACAACAACGCCCAAAATCTTTTTGTTCAGTCTCTGCGCAATCTGAGCTGTTTTCAATGCATCCACAACACTGGGCAGGTCAGGATTGGTGATAAGTATAACCTCATCTACTGCCTGTATCGCAGCAATTGCCTCTCTTCCTAAGCCAGCTGCAGAATCCACAAGAACAAAATCTGCTTTTTCCCTCAGGCCCATAACCACCTCAGGCAGCTTTCCAACATCAACATCCTGCAAATCCTCAACAGACATGCTCGCTGGAACAAAGCTTACACCCATTGCATGGGGGTATATAGCATCCTTTAGATTTTTGCTGCCACGCAATACATCGTGGATTGTATTTGGTTGTAAATACATGCCTGCATGTATGCCCAAGTTTGGGGTTGTTAGGTTGGCATCAACGGCAATAACCTTGCTTCCAAGATAGCTGAGGGAAACTGCTAAATTTGATGTTAAAGTAGTCTTACCAACCCCGCCTTTGCCAGACGTTATAAGAATAGTCCTTGCCATCAAATCACATATATCATTTGCATTTAAAGGGTATTAAATTATTTCCCCTTAAATAAGACAAAGTTTATTCAGAAAGAGGATTATACAAAATAAATTTATGGTGGTGTTCTTACTTCTTAGTAACCAGTACCTTTTTATTTTTCTTACCACCACAATGGCCGCAACTCATTTCATTCACCATAATTATATAAACATGATAAGATTAAAAAAATGCTGTTAAACTATAAATTTTTTATTCCCTAAAAATGAATATGGGAAACGGTCGTAAGAAAGTTTTTAGAGATGTTCTAGGTGCCGTTAAATCATGCTACGGCCAATTCAGAGTACGGCCAATGAATAATAACATTCATAATTCTACCATAGAAAAAAAAGAGATGACACCCAAGGAGTTTGTGGATGCATACAGAAGGCAAAATGAAAATAGAGGTTTAGGTAGTTACGTATATTATGATTCTGAAATGGAGATTATATGGTGGGTTGGTGAAAATCCCGATGGTAATCAACCTTGTGTTTACCTTTCAAAACTACCAAAGACTTTGGGTGGGAGATTATATAATGGTGTGAGAAGGGTTTTCAGTAGATCTAATAGAAGTGCCGGGATATAGATATCTCCTAGAAATTTGGGAATTTTCATAAAAAATCGAGATTAAATTTACTTCTTAGATTTGATTGCTACTATACTTATTTCCAATCTGGCACCTAATGGTAATTCTTTCACACAAACAGTTTCACGGGCCGGAAATGGTTCGGAAAAATAGTTTCCTATCCTTTAACACCAGACCAGTCCAACCTTGCATTACATTTATGGCAAAATGGTTGTTTCAAACTTAATTTTGCATCACAATCTTTATGTGTATACATTCTATCGTTTACAGTGCTTGTCTTTTCCTTAATTATTTCTCTGAGGAAGTTAGATATCTGTTTACCATTTCTTCCAGCCAGACCTAAAAGTTTTGAATAGGTATCCTCATCTAAACGTAAACTTATTACGTAAGTATACATAGACATCACCTGAAATTTAATGTAAACAGCTGCTATTGAAGAAGAATGTTTCACTTTTACTGATTTAACTCATATTGATTGATAGTTCCTAAGGAAGAGCTACGTAAACATGAGAACCTTCTCATTTTATTATTTCCACTTTTTTCTTAATAAATAAGGTATACTCCTGTATACAAACTGATTATAAACAACTGGTTACGGTATACATTACTCTATTCCCAGAGCATTCTGGCAATGTGTTACCCGGGTACAAACCACCAGCTGTATCAAAAATCATCCAATTTCCATTATTCATTATGAACCATTGAACATACAAATTTGCACCATAGTGCAAAGAAATTGTATTAACATAGGTCTGCATATCAGTTCCGACAGAAGCAAAATAAACTATTGTGTAAGCATGTTTACATGTAGTATCTATAACTACTTTTGCTGTACCACCTATATTTTCAATCATAGAAGCGATTAATACTGCCTGATTTTTGCAATCTCCAGATTTTGTTGCAAGAGTTTCTGAAGGTGCATAAGGAATTCCAGCAAGAGGAACATTTTGATAAATTATGTTTGATTTGACCCAGTCATAAATATCCAAAAGTTGATCGATACCTACTGTACTATATGAACCAGGATGTTGTCTAATGGCTTCAGACGCAACTTGTCTAACTTCTAAATTGTAAGGATTGATTTTATCGCAATACGCACTATAGTAAGGTTCCTGATTTTCATAAAATTGAAAATTATAATTTGTTGTCGTTTCAGATTTAGGAATTGTAGTTGCTATGATTGTTACGACTGTTGTCGGCACGGTGGCGGTTATTGAAATTGTTGTCGTAGTTGTTTCCCGATAGTAAGATATTAATCCTCCGAAAACGACAAAAAATATGAAAATTAAGAGCAACCCCACACATAAAACTTTAAGATCATTCCAAGTAGATTTCGGTATAACAACCTCAATCTCAGTTCCAGTTTTCTTCGGTTTAACCACAATATCATTTAAAATCATCAGATATTTAAATGGTAACTAATTGAGAACTAAGTAGTTCAATTCCTTAAAATCACAGATTATTCATGGTAGATAAGTGGATATTAGCTGGTAAGGTGAATTCCAGTTCCTACCGGTCAAACGTTTTAATTAAACTACAAGAAAGCCCCAAAACACCGACTCAGCTATCAAAAATATTGAACATAAAAATATCTCACATTAGCAGAGCGTTGAAAGAGTTATCTGATTTGGGTTTGATAAAATCTTTAACGCCAGAATTGCGGAAAAGCAAAATGTATGCTATTACACCGCTAGGAAAGCAAATTATTAATCAATTAGAAACTTATAAATCCTAAATATTTCTTTTAATATCAGTAGAGAAATTTATCAATTCAAATAATGTCCAAATACATCGGGCGGATAATGCCTCACCTTTGTTGCCAATAAAATATTTTTTATTTCGTCCATGAAGGATTCCATGCCTGAACGAACGATAAAGGTATCGCATATGTTTAGAAAGATTTTTATTTTCTATTTCACCCCATTTGGATATTATCTCCATGTTTATGTGATGTTTCTCAGTTTTGTTTAGTTTTTTATTTACTGAATCTATTGCGACACCATCACATTGTGCTAGGAGAACTGGGATAGAAAGAGTAAATTTGCCTTGTAAATGTGCTTTTAGGCAATCATCGATAATAACCTTTCTTTGACTATATGCTTCATGACCCTTAAGCCATTCTTTTAAAGTTTCTATATTTTCAGAATCTCTCAAACTTTCAATCAAATACCTCTCAGCCTCTCTGGAGCCCTTTTCTTCAAAAATTTCAAGTATATTATTAAAAAAAGGAATACTAAGTGAGCCGAGCCACTTAAATTCAAAATCCGACTTTTCTAAATTGTCATATCTTCTTTTCATTTCAATAATTTTGTCATAGTCAGTTTTTGGAAGAATTTTAGAAAAATCGGGAATAGTCTCCATTATCATATCTATTTCACGCTGATAGAAGGCAGAAAACACTGCAATTGATTTCATTAGTTCTTCATATTTTTTTATCGATAATGCAGCATAGCTATTTGATGGAATTTTTTTATCCTTCATAAATATCATATTAGAAGTAGTATTATTTTATAATTTTTTAATCGTTTTCTTGTAGATTTTGAATGATTTATCGCATGTTGCTTTTTGTCTCATATACCATAATTGACTCTTTCCAATTCCTAATTTCTTAGCTCGTGGATTTGTTAATGATAAAATCTTCTGTCTCAACTCAAAGTTATCAGTTCTACTCATTTGAACATTTGGTTTGATGAATTCAATACTCTTTGTTTTGCCTAACAAATATTGTGCTAACTCTCTTGCTTTCAGAAATATGATGTAAGACCATCTATATTCTCTTCCTAGATAGAATGTCGTTTTATTGAACTGATTCTCAATTTGTTTTATTAGTTTCTTAGCACCAATGGGTCTTAGTTTGATGTTGTAATTTTCTGTTCTGATGAAGTGTTTCTTATCAAACACATTCTTTTCTAACGCATTGATTATAGCTACATCAACAAGCCATCTGAAAGGCTCTTGCAAATCATAAACTAAAGGTTCTTTTCCAATTGTCACTTCATGCAGAAACCCGACATGCGTATCTAGACCAACAGAGTTTATTGCTTTTCTACACTCGCATTCAAGCAAAGAATAACCATAGTTAAACAAGGCATTAATTGGGTCTACAGCACCCATCGGTTTTTCAGTCTTGCCGATTTTTCTATTTCCAAAGACAAATCTTTTAGGGAATATTTTTACTAACTGCTTCCAGTATATCTCTGCAACTCTGCCTTCAATCATTAGAATTTCAAGAATTGTTTTTACTTTATTGAGTTTAAAGGATTCTTTTTCTATACTATCATTTATTTGTGGATACCTTTCTTTTAACCATTTTAGAACTGCTTTTGTACTGTGAAATTTTCCTCCAATTAGACCTTTGGCTATTTGGATTCTTTTCGGACTTTCATAAGCTCTGTATTGCACAAATTTTAACTTTGTTTGTTTTGCTTCTGGGGGTAAGATTGTTGTTAAAATTTTCCCATTCCAGTTCAATATGCTTATCTGCGTATCTTGCTTAGTCAACCACCTAATAGCCTCAAAGCTTATAGAACCTCTTGTGCCATATATTACAACGTTGCTGAAAGGAAATCTTTTAGGAAAGAAGACAGTTTTCGAACCATCGCCATTTCTGACTACCAACTTACCATCATCTACACTAACGTCTATGCCATAGCCGTTTAGAAAGAAGAATTTATTAGAACGATTCAAATTATTAATCAAGTCCATATCTGCCATATTTTTATCACCTCAACAATGATAGAAATATGGTAGAGGACAAATAAATAGTTTAGAAATTATTGTTTGAATTGGATTTTTGTAAAATTTATTTGGAACAGCAAATTCTTAAGACCTTTTTGCTGCTTATTTTAATGAATCTTCAAATGTTGTTCCAGTAATTGAGTTAACAAAAAGATGTTTTATTTTTCCATGCCCTTCTACCTTTAAATGATAGAATGGGATTACTAAGGAATTCAATTCGTTTATTGTTAATTTCTGTTCAAGGATTTTTCTTGGTCTCTCGGAAGGCTCTCTAACAATTTCTTTATGTAAATGTTGAATAATTTTTTCTTTTTTTAATTTAGATTTAATTGTTTGTTTCTTCTTGTTTGTTGCTTCTTTAAAAGTCGTAACTATATCTTTTTTTAAATTACCTTCAACGTTATTTTCATTTTCGTCATCAAAACAAAGTAAAGCTTTGTTGATATTCAAAACTTGTTCAATAACATTTGGTAATCTTGCTTTACCATCTTTAGTGAGATTTAAATCTTGTATTCCTAGTGTATCCAACATTTTTTGTGAAGCATTTGTAAGAAGACTTTCCAAACCTTCAAATTTTATATTTGATATAGAAATACTTGAGCCGATTTTTCCCATGAATTCGCTTAGTTTTACATTCTCCTTTGAAAAAGGCACTTCGTTTTCATCATTCTCATTTACCCATATTCTCTCGATATTTTTTTCTACTGGAACCGTATATTTAATTTCATTAGCTTTTCTCCAAAATCTACATCCATATACTCCCGAAATTAACCAAAAGTTTTTATTCAATTCATTGACAAAACTTACTTTGACATCTTTTCCTTCATCCTTTTCACCTTTGAAAAATCCTTTTATCATGACACCTACTTTTCCACCAGTCGTCACATATTTCATTTTTTCTGATTCAATCTTTCTCTTTATTTCATCTTTCTCATATTTCGGTGTTATATGAAAAGACTGCAATTCACATTCTTCAGTTTTTAATTCAGAATCTTTATTATCTAATTCAATTTTGCCCATATTCATATTTCAATGTATTAAGAGATTTAAGCTTTGATTTTTTATGAAAGTTCCCAAATTTCTAGGAGATATCTATATCCCTGTAGTATAGTGCCCCCACAGGGATTTGAACCCTGGTCCTGAGCTTTCTCTCAAACGTCGAAAGGCTCGTATCCTTGACCGGGCTAGACGATGGGGGCGTCTATAGTTGTATTGATTCTGAGTATAAAAGTATTTTGGTTCTTTATCGTTTAAGGGCTTTGGTATAGAACTTAAATTTTTAACTGTACAATAAATCATTAGATAAAATGAATGGATTAACCAGTCTTTTCAAACCGCTCTATGATATTCGTCAAGACTTTACTAGAGGAATACAAAAGGTGGAAAGTATCAAAATGCCTTCCTTGGTTGATGTAAAAGGTTATGTTAGCAGGAACCGTTACTTCTTGGCAGCTTATGCTTCGCCTTTTGTAGGATTTGGGTTGTCATGTATTACAAGAGACAATACATATGCGTTAGGCAGCCTTGGTGTTGGTACATTTTTTTTTGCTGCCGGTGTAGCTGATAATTTGAGGAAAAAGAATAGAATGTTATGGGGGCTATTAAAAAGATCGAATGCTGCATTAGGAAAATCAATGGAATATTCAGAAAGATTGCTTGATTATGCAGACCTGCTGGAAAGGGAAATTGCTAAACCGAAAGGTAAATCTGTTGCGTAATTCTTAAAGTGGGTTGAAGTAAACCTAGAATCGTTATTTATCTTAAACTTCTGACCAATTTATTGGCTATCTCCTGAAGTGACTTGTCCATGTCAGGATTTAATTTGTTTTCAAAAATGTCATTGCAATTTCCCTTGAGCTCACTTCTTGAGCGGAAACTCTTCTTTACAGGGACTTTTATTCTCAATGCCTCGCAAAACCATTTTGCGAGATGGTTCCTGCATGCGTCAATGAATTCTTTATCAGTTCCAACTACGATCACAGCAGCCTTTTTGTTCGATAAATCTGGCTTTTTTGTGAAATGATATGACGTATATAAAACAGAGCATTTGTCTATAAAGTTCTTGAACAATCCGGGAGGCATGGCAAAATAATTTGGCGTCACAAATACATAGCCGTCAGTCTTAACCATTTTATCAATAATTCCTGCCATATCGTCATTGTGCTTGCACTTTAAATTATGGTTGCAATACTCAATACAACCCTCGCATGTTTGGATGTTTTTTTCTCGTAGTAAAATGATTTCGTTTTTCACTCCTTTATTTTCTAAAATCTCTTTTAATTTTTTAGCGATTGCCTCGGAATTGCCTTTTCTTGGGCTTCCGCACATAGTCAGTATCTTCATATTATCCTTATTTCAAATTAACAAATCTCACAAATATAACTTAATTCAAGTGGGCCCGGGGCCGATCGAATTTCAAATAAATTAGGAGATTTTATTTACAGCTGTAAAAACATTTGTAAGAGGTGGGATTTGAACCCGTGTCCAGAGATAATTCCACTTTTGTTCGAGAAGCTCTTATCCTCTCGGCATTATGTTGGCCGGACTAGACGATGGGAGCATCTAAAAGATATTTTTTTTTATGGAAAGAAGTAGATTTAAACGTTAGGTTACTGGCCTTTTGATGATTGAATAAACAGTTCTGAAGCTTCTTTCATATTTTTTAGGATTGGCCCTACAATTTCAGGTGGTTTTTTTAAAAAACCACAAATTGGACTAACAAATGAAATGTTTTCTGCACCAGCCTTTTCTGAAACATCTTTTAATGTTTTTAAAACAGTTGCTACATCTTCTATTTCTGTGTTCGAGATGATCCCTGCTACTAGCTTTTTTCCATTTTCTTCCAAAGATTCCCTAGTGATTACATCGAGATTTTTCCTTTCTTGGTATCCGCTAAATGGTATGTTTAGAATAGGGACATTTTCCAGTTTCACCAACTCATCATAATATGCTTTTCCCAGTTGTCTGCAAACATGAATAGAAACTCTTTCTTCTTTTATTGCCGATTTAGTGAGGCTTTTGAAAAGAGAATTTAAAACATCGTTAACAGATTCTGGTAATATTTCTGTCAGGTATGGTTCATCTATTTGTAAATAAGAACCCAGTTCGACAGCTCTCCGTGCTATGGATCCTACAACTTTAACAGAATCTGAGTATAGTTCTTCATATGAGAGTTTTTCATAAGGTCCCAAGCTTTCATACAGGCCTCCGCATTTGCCAAAAAATACAAGGGATATAGGACCTGTAAGTGCTATTTTAACTTTTACATCTTTCCTCCCTTTACCATCTAAATAAGATCTAGCTGCTTTGTAATCTTGTATTTTCCAGCATTTGTCAGGATCCAAGTTTTTACTGGGGTCATCTGCATGCCATATTCTGTCTGTGAATTTTATACCCATGTATGCCAATTCTATGCCGGGATTCTGGGTAACATAGTCTTTCATATCCCCATATGGCTCTCCATCGGATACAACATGAATTCCATTATCTAGCTGCAATTCAATAGCCTTTCTTATAGCTTCTTCATGGGAAATGGAAATTGGTTGAGTTGGAAAACTTCCAATCACAGTTCTTTGTATCGGCATACATTATTAATGATACCAAAAAAATTTAAGTTAGCATTATTAGAGATTTGGGCCCGGAGAGATTTGAACTCTCGAAAATTTAAATATAAGTAAAAACAAAAATAAAGAATGAAATTTAAAGGGACATTATTAAAAGAAATACTAAAAGAAAATAATGTAACAAATAAAAGAGCTAGAAAATTGATTGCAGTAATATCACTGTCAGACGCATCTTGCTATATCGATAAAGATGGAACAGCTAGATGGAGCTTGAGAACATCTCCAGAAATGAATCTACACGAATTTGTTTTTGATTTGTTTCAATATGGTTTTAATCTGGAATTGCCATCTTTTTACAGAACAAACAGAAAAATTTATAAATCTTCTGAATTTAATGGAAAAAGTTATTCCTTTATTTTGAATGAACTTTTTAGATTTTCACCATCTTTCAAAAAATTTCCTAGTAAATCTAATTCACAAGATAAAGAATCTTACTTACGAGAAACTCAACCAAGATTAGATTTCATTTTTGGCGAACCTGAATGGTTTAAGGTTTTATGTTTGAGAATTGTTATGTCGTTAGAAGGTTCTATTATTACAAAGTTTATGGTAAAAAAGAAAAGATATAAAAGTAAAATATATTATCAATTTCAATTTGAACCCGTTTTAGAACTGGCGTGTACACATCCTCATTTGATTTCTTCTTGGAAAAGGCTTTCAAAAGAAGTTGGATTAAACATGATAGAGAAATATGATAAAAGATCATGGAAAGGAATAATAGGACTGCGAACAAGTGATAAAAATTCTATTTTAAAATTTTTAGAATTGGGGGGATTTCTTTTTAATTTAAAAATAAATAAATCACCCCCAACTGCATTAGTAAGTAATAACTCATTTTCAAAACAAGTTATTTTGAAAAGTATCATTGAAATTCTTAAAAATCAGACAATTTCATTTCATTTTGGATCAAAAAGAGAAGCTGAAAAATATCGTCAAAAATTTATTCGAGATATCTACGTAAAGACAAGAAAAAATATTAGTGGGCACGGCCGGATTTGAACCGGCGACCTATCGATTATCAGTCGATTGCTTGTTGCTTTTCAGTTCCAACCAGGCTAAGCTACGTGCCCTTACGTTACTCCTTTATTATCAATTGACTTTAATTTTTATATCCATATATTTATTTCTATGCAAGAATCAGTTCTTATTGTTGACAGGGCCAAACTCTTCTCGCAAAAAAATTTCCAGGGATTTTTGCAAGCTGGCGAGCATGATTTTTTTCAAAACATAGCTGAGAATTTCAGGTTTGAAAAGCGGAATGAAGTGGAAAGCAATCCTGCGATAAAGCAGATAATTCCTTACAATATTTTGCTCAACGGCAGCAAGGTTTTCCTTTATTGGAGAAAGGCAAAACAGACAGACGAACGGTCAAAAGAAAAATATTCAGTTGGTATGGGCGGTCATATCAATGATACAGACAAATCAAAGGATTTCAGGCAGATAATAGAAAACGGTAGGCGGAGGGAATTGAAGGAAGAGGTTGATTTAAAAAATGGCGAATCAGAATTAGTTGGTTTTATAAACGACGAGAGTGATTCATTCAACAGCGTGCATTTCGGGCTTGTTTATTTGGTTAAGGTGAACAGCAATATTAAAATAAAAGAAGAAGATATTATGGAAGGACAGTTTGTCGAGATAAAAGATTTGGGAAAATATTTCGGCAAGATGGAAAGGTGGTCGCAGCTGGTCTGCGAGAATTTGTTGGGCCGATAGATCAACGGTACCATAAGCGGTAAAGATCGTCTCGTTCGCAACGAGGAGGTTCGGGGTTCGAATCCCCGTCGGTCCACTGGTGGTTGGATGAAAAAGAAAGTTTTAAAAAAAACAAAAGTAAAAAAAACAGATGACATGGAGAAGAAGGTGTTGCTTGCACTAAAAAAAGCAATCGACCCGGAGACTGGGATTGATGTTGTTACCATGGAGATGATAAAAGACGTGGAGGTGAAGGACAATATAGCAAAAATAAGGTTTACACCGACTACACCATTTTGTCCGCTTATATCAACATTAACGGCAGAGATAAGGCAGGCTGCAATGACAGTGAAGGGATTGAAAAATGTAGAGGTTGAGGTCAGTTTTTAGTTTATGAAGATGGTTGCGCAGCAGATGCTGGCATGATTCTTCCTTCTCTTTCTAATTTATGCAGATATCTAGCTTCAAGCCGTACAACTAGCCCTCGATCCAACCCTTTAGTCATGCCGTATCTAGCAACCAAATCAAGTGCCTTCCCTTTATCAGTATCTCTAAGTCCGCAATAGAATTCTGTAAATAAATCGTCACTCAAGGGAGAAAGCGTATCAACCCTGTATCCATTAACCACTGCATACGCTTCTAAATAATTTCTCTTTTTAATCAGTTCTCTAATTTTATTGAGCGCTTCAGGAGAATCTGGCGGTGTCAAAATTTTACTAGCTCTATCTTCCAATTTACTAGTTTTATCTTCCAATTCTTTTAACCTTTTTTTTGTTTCAACAGTTTCGAATATCACGTCTAAATCTTGTTGCTGTATTTGAAAGGGGAGGTAACCGCTGTTCGGTTCCTTCATTTCTATTTCATTCTCCCAACTTTGAAGTGCTGGAACAATTACTAGTTCGTCTACAAGCAATTTTCCTATTGCAGGTATGATCAATTCATTCCTGGTATGTTGATACAGTGTCGGCATGATTTATTATATGAGCTAAAAAGATTTAAACTGTGCGGTATGCAAGAAGTGTGAAGAATAAAATAAAGAATAGAAAGAAATCTGTTCTCAAACCCCGAGCTTAGAACTTCATCAAGCTGTCGACTAGTTTCTGTGTTGCCTCTTCGTGGTCCGGTTCAGGTTTTATTAGATCTCTAACTAGCCTTTCAACCGTCTTTCTCTTCTCAACCTCGCCCATCTCGGCTATTGCCTTGAAAGGCTCAGCGAGCTTGTAGGTTGCTTCTTTGGTTGCGTTCAATTCTTTCACAACCTCGGCAAGAGCGCACCACAATTGTGCAACTTTTACGTCTTCAGCCTGGCAGTATGCACACTTGTACTTTTTTGTCTTTTCAAACAAGTCTGCCAATATCTGTTGAGTATCGTCACTCAGGCATTCTTTCCAATCATGCTCTTCGTCGAATATCATTCAATTCACTTACTCTTTGTATTAGATGTAAAATTTAAATACTTATCGGTAGTAACACTTTCCACAACTGTCATTATTCTTCACTTTCCGATAGCGTTGGTAGTGACATTTCACAGCAAGCCACTTCATACTCCGCTTCCATTGGCACCAGGCAGTGTCTTTGTTGCAGCATCTCCCAGTAAACTGGCTCTGCTATAGCAGCCGAACCCTCCCCTGTCTTTTTGTTGCATAACACTTTTACTGGTTCGCGCAAACTCCTGTCCGGATGATTTCTATATAATTCATTAATTTTTTCTACTGCGGATTGGCATAGAAGGAAATCGCCACAGTATTCTCTTGTCCGATCAACACCTGATAAAAATTGGGATCTTGACAAAAGCAAGGATTGCTCAGTCCTGCCCATTACATAAAATCTAACTACTTTACAAACCATGTTCAGCAACCGCTATTACCAAATCTTTCTGCTCCGCATCCACTGTGCCTTTTGCCTTTCATCAGCCACAGCAAGAACAACACAAGCAGGGCAATTACAACTAAACCCAGTATTACATATCCTATAGCCTTGTAAGGCAAAACAGGCAGTCCTGACCACACAGACCAGCCTGTAAACCAGCTTGTTGCTCTAATAACGTGCAGCTGTGAAGAGGCTGAAGATTGTTCGCTGCCAGTAGAAGCAGTTATGCTAAAGTCAGCATCCGAGGCATCACAAGGCACGCTTGCATACGCCTTTACTGCAGCTTTGTCGCTAGCCTCTACATCTACTGTCTTCAAAAACTTTAACCAGTCCGCTGCGTCACCAGTAGCAACAACATTAATAGTTGATTTTGCATTTCCTACATTTATCACGTCAAAAGTGAAACTGTTTATCTCGCACGGCTTAACATCATAACTCTTCTTCAGCGAAACCAGTGGCATGGATGTGGTTTTTTCCTTACATTTGTCACCGTCACAACCATATGGACAATGTTTGACAAGCTGCCATGCTTTACTGCAATCAGCGTTCTGATACTGCTGCTTCAAATCGTCGCCAAAGCACTGGTAAGTGTCCAAAGCACGAGGCGAACATTGAAAACGGTCTGTCACATGGAAAACGCTTGAATAGATTGTCGGATCTACGTTACAGCCAGCATAATCCACCTTGATCTTATAGTAGCCAGCAGTGTCAACAGTTTTGCTGCATGTTACGTATGAAGTGTATCTTCCGTTCACGTAAACACTCGAAGGCGAGCAGCTCATCGAGGAGCAGTAAGAGCCATCGTCCCTGCACAAGTATGCATTTGTATTAATGTAGCCGCTGCCGTCGCCATAATTGAAAAGTGTTATTGTTGAAGAAACTGTGTCGCCTGTGTAGGCATCAGAAGGCGTAGTGACAGAGGCGGAAACGCCGCATATGTTTCTATTAATCCCGCACGTGCCTGACTGGAATTCAATGTTTATCCAGTCAACGTTGCAGTTGCTATACTGATACAACCTTTGCAACCAGTTGCCGTCGCACCTGTAACTGTCCTTATAACCTTCAATACATTGCTGCGTCATACAACTATTACCGGAGCAGCCGTAATTACAATACTGCTGGTTTATCCAAGTGTAGCTGCAGTCGCTGTTTTTGTATTGCTGCTGTACCCAGTTGCCAGAGCACTGATAAAGGCCAGTATAACTAGGTGTGCAACATCCACCGCAACCGCAGCCACCGCAAATAGTTGTTGTGGTGGTTGTGTACAATCTACTCAGACAAACGTTTGCATTCGTGGTTTGGCTGCATCGCACAGTCGCACTAGTGCTTTGCGAACTGAAGCCAGACGCGCTTGCAGTTATGCTGCACGTCCCAACAGGCAAGCTGTAAAAACTAACATAACCATTGCCGTCAGTATAGCCGCTTGGATCTGCTGCACAATTTACAACAACATAAGCACCGCTTATCGGACTGCCACAACTGCAGTCTGTTACATGGACTTGTAGATTACCGTATTGTGGGTAAACATAAGGAATTGTTGTGGTATATTGAGTGGTGGTTGTTGGAATTGTTGTTGTAGTTGAAGTGGTTGTGCTTGTTTGGGTGTAACAGTTACCTATGCAGCAATAAGAAGTATCATTTGCGTGTATCCAGTAACCATTATTACCACCACAATATTGACTTGGTGAACAACTTTGCCCACCCAGTTGAGAGCAATAAACAAAAGCATGAACGGGTGTTGCAGCAAAAAATAAAGATAGGACTGCAAAGGCAAATATAATTAAATTCAAATTTTTATTCATTTTATCCAACCAACTTATTGTTGTAAACTATTCTTGTACCATCCATCACTTGCCATGTAATTTCCTTTTCACACTTTGGATTAAATATGTAATTTAAATCTTTTAAACTGATAGGTGCGAAAGGCCTTTTGATTATTTCACCAGATTGGTTGTAAAGTGCCAGAGAAACTACCAAGTCTGAACTATTTGAAGGGTCGTAGGTTTCGCTTGATGGATGAGCTTGCCCTGTTGGAATGTATTTGAGATAAACCCTAGCACCTTTACTCAAGTCGGCATCCTGCATTATATACTGCTGACCTGAAGGCATTCTTTGCAATGCCTCTGTTCTTCCCTCTTCAATTTTTGCTTGTATCAAAGGTGCTGTGTCAGGGCCTGTCATAACAGTGTCATTTAACAGCATGGAATCTAGAAAATCATACT
>Ga0315289_10007705_pt1 | contig 15660 bp, 9 predicted proteins | sample YL17G11_40_MG_FD_203452 | JGI IMG/M metagenome (GOLD analysis project Ga0315289, IMG submission 203452) | Sediment microbial communities from Yellowstone Lake, YNP, Wyoming, USA - YL17G11_40 | ecosystem: Environmental > Aquatic > Freshwater > Lake > Sediment | place: USA: Wyoming | collected... | reverse complement strand
CTCTCTCTCTCTCTCTCTCTCTCTTCCTCTTCCTCTCTCCATATACTTACCAGAAGGCATACTCGGCGCAGCGGTGCCTTCCGGTCGCGTACCGGTCAGGCCACGTCGCCAGCGCGGCCAGCGCGCCGACGCCGCCGCTCGAGCCCACGATCAGACTGAAGAGCGCGCCCCTCGAGGACCCCCCCGCGACCGCCACGGGCACCAGCGCAAAGCCTACCGCCGACGCCAGCAGCAGCCCAAACGTCTGGTACTTGCGGTCGCCCGTGGCCCTGCACAGGGCGCCGGCGAGGACCAGGGCCAGCGCCGAAGGCGCGTAGACGGCCGTCGACTTGAGCGCGGCGTGCATCGCCGCGTCCGCCGCGGCCTTCGGGCCCGGGTAGGCCGGTGGCACCGCGCTTTCGCCCCCCTTGGCCGCGCTCGCGGCGGCAGAAGCCAGAGCCTCCTTGCTGAAGGTGTCTGCGATGAGCAACGGGGCGAAAAAGGTCACGGCGAAGAAGGCCGTCTGGACTAGAAGGATAGCTATCCCGAGGGTCCACATCTGCGGCGACTTGGCGACCTGCAAGGCCTCCGCGGCCGCGGCGAGGACGGACTGCTTTTCGTGGGCAGGAGCTGAGCAGGGAGCTGCGGCGGCGAGGGCGTCGCCCTTTGTTGCCGCCGCCACCGCCGCCACCGGCGCTGCTGCCGCTGCTCCTTCGCCTCCCGCCGAACGGCGCTTCTGCCCTCCCTCCCCTCCTTCCTCCCTCGCCTCCCCCTCCTCCTCATCTTCCTCTTCCTCCTCCTTCCGCGCAGCCAGAACCCACGCCTTCTCCTCGGCGCTCAGCCACGAGGAAGTCTCGACCGAGTCCGAGACCGCAAACGGGATCGAGAGGCCCAGAGCCACGGTCAGCAGTCCCTCGACGACGAACATGACCTGCCAGCCCCGCATCCCCAGGAATCCCTCAGCCGGTCCGATGAAAGCTGCTCCCAGGGGCGCGCCGAGGACCTGGGCGAGCACGGTGAAGACGAGGACCTGGAAGTGCAAGTGCGGAAGAAGTTTTTTTTTTTTTTTTTTGGAAATGAGAAATGAGGATGAGGTCGAGGAGAGGCTGCTGCGAGAAGACGGAAAAACTCCCTCTCCCTCTCCCTCTCTCTCTTCTTCTTCTCACCCAGGAATAAGCGTACGCCATCTCCCTCTTGGGCAGGAACCGTGACAGCAGGAAGAAGCACCCGGGCATCGTCCCTGCCTCTGCCGCGCCGAGCGCCAGCCTCAGGACCACGAGCAGAGCGAACGACGTCGAGGCCTTCATGCCGGCGACGCCGACGACGGCCGTGAGCGCCGTGATGGCGCCCCAGGCAGAGACTATGACGCAGAACCAGACTCTCAGGGAAATCACGGTGAACATCAGCGCCGAGAGCCACATGCAGAGCCCGTACGAGACGAACATGACCGCCGACGCGAAGCCAAACTGCGGCCTCGACAGGCCGATGTCGTACAGCAGGACGGGCGCGGCGAGGGCCAGGTTTGACCTGTCGATGAAGGTCGCGCAAGTGATCAGGCAGGCGACGGGGACGGTGCGGAGGTAGAGCTTGCGCATGAGTCGTCGGCGGCGGGCGGGGTCGAGGTCGAGAGCGGAGGCGACAGGGTTCAGTCTCAATTGGTTGTTGTCGCCGCCGCGGCCGCCGCCTCTCTCTCCCTCTGCTGCGCCCGTCGCATCACCCGGCCGAGAGCTCGACCGCATCCCAGCTCTTAAGAATAAAAGGCCGGATGCAACGCGCTTGTCTCCTCGCTCAGCGCGCGCCAATTGGCTCCAAAGAGCTCGCTGGCTAGAGAGAAGAAGAGCGTGGTAGTGTGCAACACTCTTTCTTTTCCCGCCTTTTCCTTTCCCCCACGCGTGTCTTCTCTCTCCCTTCAACGCTTTCTCGGCTTCCTCTTTCCTCGCTCTTTCGCTGGAAGAGCCTTTTTGTTTCGGCGTCATTTGTTGCTAGTGTTACACTTGTTTTCCGCCCTCGGGCGCGCGATCATTTTCCCGTTCTCTCTTTCTTTCTTCACTCCTTCGCCGCCTCCGCCTGCACCTTTTCTCCCTCCTCCCTCTCCTTCTCCTTCGGCGGGGTAGGAGGAGGAGGCGGCGGCAACGACAGCACCAGCTGTTCCGTCGCCCCCGCGGCGAACGCCGTCAGAAGCGCATCCGCCGGCGTGTCCGGCTTGAGCCGCAGCGAGCCCTTTTTGAACACCAGCGGCACCGTCCTGCGGTAGAGCGCCTCGGCGTCGAGCTCGCCGGCGCGCATCTTCACGACGCCCTGGACGTCAGCGCGGGCCGAGGCCGCGAGCCCCGAGCAGTGCCAGATGAACGCGCAGCGCTCGGCGTCCTGGGGGTCCTCGAAGACGATGAAGACCTTCGGGCCCTCGCGCCGCACTCCGTCCCCGCCGCCGTCGACGCCGCCGCCACCCCCGTCCTCGTCGTCGAACCCGGCGTCAAAGTCCGCGGGGAGCACCCCGTGGATCTCCAGCAGGCTCCTCTCCCCGCGTCCCACGCCCATGATCGGCACCGCGAAGGTCTTCGCCGTGGGAGAGTTCTGGTACCAGAAGCGCTCGCCGACGTGGCCGACGACGACGGCGTCAAAGGTCGGCTCGGGGCTCGCCCTGGCGCCCTGGTTCCGCGCCAGCGGGTCGACGAGCTCCGCCTCCCCGGCCCCGCCGGCGGCGGGAGGGGCGGCGGCTGAGGCCGGGACCGCGTCGGCGACCTCCTCTTCATCGGCGAAGAGCGAGGCGACGGGCTCGCCCGCGCGGATCCGCCGCTGCGCCTCGGTCTCCCCCCGCGCGGCGGCGCGCAGCCGGTCGAGGTCGGCCACGCTGATGCGGGAGGAGGGTGCCTCGCGGGGCGGCTGAGGGGCGGCGGCCTCGGGCTCGGGTTCGTGGGCGGTTTCATCGGCGGCGGCGGCGGTGGTGGATTCGCCTTCGGGAGCGGGAGCGGGGGTAGGAGCGGGAGGAGGGGTGGGGGGAGAGGGAGCTGGAGCTGTCGCAGCAGCTCTCGGTGCCTCCTCTTCTCTCTCGACCTCGACCTCGACCTCGGTCGCGCCGCCGCCGCCCTCCTCCGCCGCCGCAGCCGCAGCCGCCTCCTCCGCCGCCGCCTCCCCCTTCCCTTCCTTCGCCTCCCGCTCCAGCCTCGCCATCGTCCTCTCGTACTCCTCCGCGACGACCGCGGCGCCGCTCCCGCTGGTCGGGGACCAGACCCGCGCGGCCCCCGCGACGGCGGCGGCCCGCGCCGCCGCGCCGAGCAGGTCGACGCCGCAGCGCTGTGGGTGCGCGGCCCTGGCCAGCCGCGCCAGGACCAGCCGCTGCGGCTCGCCCGGGCGCGGCAGCGGCCTGAAGGCCCCGCCCCCGGGCACGAACGCCAGGGCGCGCCCGGCCTCCTTGGCCGCGCCGTGGAGCTGCTCCGGGGCGGCGCGGACGACGGAGGCCAGCGGGAGGCCCTTCTGAGGGGAGCGGGCCCCCGAGGAGGAAGAGGGAGGGGGCCCCTCAGACAGGGGCCCGCCGGGCGCGGTCAGCCAGCGCGACCACGCCTCGGCGTCCTCCTCCTCCTCGAAGGCGAGCCACACGAGGTCCGGAGGAGGAGGAGCTGGGGGAGAGGAGGAGGAGGAGGAGGAGGGGGAGGAGGAGGAGGAGGAGGTCGGGGTCGAGGGGCCCCCCGCCCCTCGCCGCCTCGGCAGCGGCACGGCCGCCTCGGCGACGCCCGACGCCATGCGCACGCGCCAGACCGCTTTGCCGAGGACCCACGCCGGCACCGCTGGCTGCCCTCCTGCTGCTGCTGCTGCTATTGCTACTTCTGCCGCTACTGCTGCTGCTGCCGCCTCCGCTGCTGCTCGCCCCGTTTCGGCGACGACCTGCTTCCAGTCCCTCGGCCGGCCCCCGGAGGCTCCTTGCTGCTCTCCGCGTTCCTCCTCTCCTGCTCCTCCTGCCGCCGCCGCCGCCCTCGCCGCCGCCGCTTTCGCGTCCTCCCTCGCCGCCCTCCTCTCGGCGCTCCTCTTCTGCAGCGCGGCCACGACCCCCATCGACGCGGCCGCGGCGACGACGGCGGCCGAGACGGCGGCAACGAGCAGCAAGACGTCCAGCGCCGTCCCCAGCCCGAGCCGGCCACCGCCGCGCGGGGCGCCGCCGCCGCCGCCCCTCGGCCCGCCGAGAGCCGCCGCCTGCGCCGCCTGCGCGCCCAGCTCCCGGTCCCGCTCCCGCAGCGCCGCCACCAGCTCGTCGCGCTGCCTGTCCGCCATCTCGCGCGTCAAGTTCTCGCTCCTGGCGATCTCCTCGAGCCGCAGGACCGCCGCGGTGACCTCGGGCGTGATCTCGAACGGGGACTCGAACTCGAGCGCGGTGCCCGGGACGAGGAGCTGCTGCTGCTGCTGTTCTCCTTCGTCTTTGCCTTCTTTGCCTTTTGCGTTTCCCTTGACTTTGCCTCTGACGCTGCCGTTTCCCCTTCCCGCCGCCGCCTCAGCGGCCACGGCCGCGATCCTTTCTGCGGGAAGGCCGGTCTTCCTCGCCAGAGACTCGAGCGTGTCGCCCTCCTCGACCCGAACCTCGATGACGACGGGGCCCGCGCTCCGCTCTCGCCGGGCGACGGCGGCACGGAGCTCGCGCTCCTGCCTGCGGGAGAGAGTCGGCGGCGGGGACCGCACGGGCGCAGGCGGGAGGGCCGAGGCCGGGGTCGGCGGCGGCGTCTTTGACGATGACGACGACGACGACGACGACGACGACGCTGGCGGCTGCTGCTGCTGCTGCTTCGACGACGACGTCGATGCAGATTCGACGTCCTCGCCCTTGGCTGACCGCCGATTGAAGATTCCGGCGCATGTGAGGCAAGGGATCGACCGTCTGGTCCTCGACTGATTGGCATTTCCGAGGCCGAGCGTCGCAGGAGGGCGCAGCAGGGGGCGCATGTGGCGAAGCATTGGAAAGTTCATATCGCTCGCTCGCTCTAGTCGACGGGAAATGAATTTTGCTCGATGGGTACTGCTCAGTCTTGAAGAAAGAAAAAAAGGGGGGGAAACGCCCTTCTCTCTTTATCCGCTTCAGGGCCGCCCTGCGATGACGCGCCCGGGCTCGGAGACGCCCGCGCCGCCTTCGGGCGACGATGCCGGTCCAATTTCCGCCGTTCCAGCCGCCGCATCAACGGCGATCTCCCCCGCGGACCCGCGCCTGGGGCGCTGCGCCTTTGCCGTGCTCCGCGGCAAAAACGTCCACGAGCTGCCCGACGGGACGCCGGTGGACGAGTATTTTGTGCGCACGTTTGACGTGACGCTTGGGAGGCGGTCCCGCGGCGGAGGGGCCGACGTCGTGATCTCTGGTTCGTAGGAGGGAGAGGGAGAGGAAGAGAGGCGAGAAAAACTCATTGCATCGCAAGGCGGAAAAAAACGAAAAAACGTCGACCTCTTCTTCTTCTTCATCTTCTTCTTCTTCTTCTCTCACCCTCTTCTCCTCCTCCTCTTTCCCCCACCAAACACGCAACGAAAGGCGACAATATGAACATATCGAGGCAGCACGCCCGGATCAGGTTCAACTTTGAGCAAGGTGCGTGAAAGAGAGAGAGAAAGAGAAACGAGGGAAAGACCTTTGGGTTCTCTTATCTTCTCACCTTCTCTCTCTCCCTTTTTCTCTCTTCTTTAACTCTCAGGCTGCTGGGAGCTCTTCGTCCTCAGCAAGAACGGCGTCATGCTCAACGGAGTCAATTTGCAGCCCCCGCCGCGGAAAGAAGAGGAAGAGAACGGGGCCGAGAAGAACAACGAAGGAGCGAGCGCTAAGCCTCCCGCGGCGGCGGCGACGGATGCAGCGATCGCTCGCCTGGCCTCCGGCGACGCCCTCTCCGTGGGCGACAGAGAGTTCTCCTTCCTGCTCCCCTCAAAGAGGGCCGCGGTGCTCACCACGGAGGGCGCGCTGGACCCGGGGTGGCGGCTAGGGCTCGCGAGCGGGAGGGCGGCCGCGGCGGTTGGCGGCGGCGGAGGGGTCGCAAGCCCGGGGCCGGCGCCTCCCGCCGTCGCCTCTGCTGCCGCTGCCGCTGCTGCTGCTGCTGCTGCTCCTGTGCTTCCTTTCGTTGCCGCCGTTGCTCCCGGCGTGTGTGTCTCGAGACCGGACACGGCGAAGACGCGGTCAGTGGAGAGGGAGGCGGAGGAGGAGGAGGAGGACGGGAAAGGAGGCGAGGAGGGGAAACGGTGACGCCAGCAACGGAAAAGAGCTCAATTTTTTGCTTTCTTCCTCTCCGTCCTCTTTGGAACCCTGTAACGAAACAAAACTGAAACTTGAAAAAACGAAAACGCTATTTTTGGTTGACATTTGATTCCGCAGTGGGGGAGAGGAGGGAGGAAGCTAGCAGAAAAAACAAGGACGGAAAAAAAACGGGAAAAAAAAGGTCAAAAAAGTGGGGAGGTGCATATCTTCGGTGTTTTTGAGTTTTTTTGGTTCTCTCTCTCTCTTTCATTTTCCCCCCCGTCATCTAAGCTTGCATCTCTTCGCCGCCGCCCGTCACAGCAGCGGCAGCGGTAGAGGCCCCGAACGCCAGCTGGTACGGCGGCGGCGGAGGGGCCAGCGGCGCGAACCCTGGCACGGCCCCGCCGACGCCGACGGCCGAGCCGCCGCCGCCGCCCGGCGCCCGCGGCTGCGGGGGCGCCGCCGCGGACGAGAGGGCGTGGGCGGCCCCGAAGGAGGAGGCGGCGGCGGACGCGGAGGGCGCGGCCGTGGTGGCGCCTCCTCCACAGTCCCCTTCCGCCGCCGCCGCCGTCGCAGGGCCGGCCTCCATCATTGCCTCCGCTCCCCCCGCGCCGTCCGCCGCCGCCGCCGCCTCCTGGACGGCGCTCTCGAACGCCGCCGCCTCGTTCTCCGCCGCCGCCTGCGCCGCCGCCTGCGCCGCCGCCTGCGCCGCGGCCGCCTCAGCGTCCTCCACGGGGTCGAAAGCGACCGGGAACCGCGTCACCCGAGGCTTGTCGGCCAGGATCGACCGCGAGAGCTGGCTAAACAGCGGAGGCTTGGGAGGCGGGTCCTGCTCGCGGAGCTCCGGGTCCAGATACTCGTTGTTGACGTAGTACCCGACGCGGAGGAACTCTGCGCTTTGGTAGCTGCAGGTCAGCAGCAGCACGGTGACGCCCACGACGTCGTCCGAGGGGAGCTTGGCCGGGTCCGGGGGGTCGGCCTGGAGCGTTTTTTTTTTTTTTTTGTGGACGAGGTGAGAGAGCAGCGATCGCGGGCGCGGAGAACGGTGAAGAAAGGAAAACCTTTCCTCTCTCTCTCTCTCTTTCTCTCTTCCTCTCGCATCTCATCTCACCTGGAACACGAAACGGTACTGCCCGGGGAACACGGGCCCGACGAGCACCGAGTCGAGGACCTGGTCGTACTTCTCGGACTCGGCGGAGCCGACGTAGGTCAGCTTCCACTCGAGGTCTTTTTTTTTTTTGGGAAAGGAGAGAGGTCGAGGTGAGCAAAGCGGAAGAAAGCCGTTGGGAACAAAACGAGTGCTCTCTCTCCCTCTCTCTTTCTGCTATCTGCTCTTCCTTTCCCGTCCAACTCTCTGCGTTCTGGGCATTATCTCGGTCTCCTCTGCCAATTGAGGAGTCGAGAGGGAGCAGGCAGCCCACGCGCGAGGGAGGAAAGAGCACCGCTCTTCGATTCAGACTGGTCGATTTTCGAAAAATCGAGGGGAAGAGAAAAAAAAAGCTCTCGACAGCCGACGTCAATTCAAACAACCAAACACCAAAAACCGTACGCACCATGCTTGAGCGGGTAGAGGCACTCGTACTGGATCTCAAATTGCAGCGGGTTGGTGAACGGCGCGGGGTTGTCGAGCACTCTGACGCTGGTCACTGAAACTGCCGCCATCGCGTCTCAAGAAAGCTGATGAGGAGATGAAACCGTTTCCGGCGTCGACGTCGATGTCTCTTCGGCGCTGCTCTCTCGCTCGCTTGGCTTCGCCGTCGCCTGATTTTTTCTTCGGCGTCGAATGGCAGAGAGAGCTTCCTCTCTCAGGCACGAATCCTTTTTCGAGCTCGCTGCGCGGGACGACCGCTCGCTCCCCGAGACCGCTTCCTCCGGCGTCGAGAGAGCTGCGCGGCGAACGCTCCGACGGGAGCGAGAGAGGGGAGGTTGGAGGGGAGGAAGAAGAGGGGCGAGGGGGAGGAAGCCCTTCTTGCTGTTGCTGTTGGTGGGAGGGGTGGAGGAAGCAAAAAAGAAAGAAAAGAGCTCGAGAGTGAGTGTGTTTCGGAAAAAGAAGGCGAGAGGAGAGAGGAGTGAGGAGGAAAAAAAGGGAAGGAGAGCGAAGCGGAAAGCTTTGAGAAGGGACAAGGTTGAGAGAGGGAGACCCAAAAAAAAGAAAGGTTTTTTTCGACAGCTTTCACTATTTTTCGCTCGCCTTGTCGTCGCGACCGCTCTTTTCTCCCTATCTTCGCCCTCTTTCTCTCTCGCGTTCTTCGCCCCCCCACACACACACAAACCACACACACACACACACACACACACACACCAACCCCGCGCGCACCTCTCGCTTCCCTCCCTCTCTCTCTCTCCGCTGAGCGAACACACCAAGAGAGAACCCGGAAGAAATGCCGTCGCCGCCGAAGGAACCGAACCGCGGAGAAGCCGCTCTCAAGGGCGCGCCGCCGCCCCCTCCCCCGCCTCCAAGGCCGCCCCTGCACGGCTCCGAGGAGTCCGCCGCCGCCGCGTCCGACTGCGCCCGCGCCCCCGAGGAGCGCCTCGCCGCGTCAGGGGGACCCCGGCCGTCAGCGGCGAGGGCGGCGTCGGCGGCGCCCAAAACGAGGGGCGCGCCCCGGGAAGGCCCGCGGCGCTCAAGCCGTCGCACTTTGACGAGCTCGTTCACCCGAAAGCCGCGGCAGCGTCTGCCGCTGTCCGCGGGAGGGACTCGAAGAAGCACGGTCACGCCGTGAGGCACGAGTGAAGAGCTCATGTTCGCAGTGTCGTTGAAAGATAGCGCAGGGAGCAGAGAGGGATTTTTTGTAGACAACAGTTTTTTTTACCAACCCTACTCTTTTTATGCACCAAAACTTGGCTCTTTCGTTTGCCTCTCCGTCCCTTGTTCATTTTGCACGCACTCCAAAAAAACTCGTTAAAAGAAAGGAAAATCGAACAGAATGGAGACGAAGAACCATCGGAATCTATGCAAAAGAAGAAAGTAACAAATCGAAACGACAACGAGACGGAAAGATCGAAGAAAGAAGTTGAAAAAAATCAAAAACGTTGAAAAATCAAATGACCTGCACGCGCGCCTGCACGACCGCGACCGACCCGTCCGCCGCCACCACGCCCTCGACGTCCTGGTCCTCGAGCCCTCCCATCGCAGCCTTGACGGCTCTTCCGACCTCTCCCAGTTTCGCGAAAGTCTCCTCTCGGAACACGGCGTCGAAGACGATTTTCTCGCTCGAGTAGTCAAGCGTCCTCGTCGCGAGCGGCGAAAGCGTGACCGAATCGTGCAAGCCCGCCCCGGAGAACGCGCCCAGGTCCTCGCCGTTGGAGTCGGAGCGCGCGATGAGCCCCGGGGCCGTGGCGTCGGCGACGAACCAGCCGAGGCGCTTCGACGGCAGCGCGAGCGTCTCGGTTTTGCCGGAGCTCGAGGCTCGGAAGGCGGCCGCCCTGCCCGGCGCCGCGCCGACCAGGGCGTCCCCGGCTCCGACCACCACCTCTCCGTAGACGGCGCCCTCCTGCCCTCCGCCCCCTGAAACCTTCGCGGTCGTCGGGTCGGAGGTGTGCAGCACGAAGGCGTACGCTGCGGGGACGACCTCCTGCACGAGGACGCCCATGAAGAGCGCCGCGTCGCCGCCGACGACGCCGGCCGCGCGCCGGGCGAGCCAGGCGCGGTCGGTCCACTTCGACGCGAACACCGCGGAGACCGCCTTCCAGGCTCGCTTGAACTCCGCGCTGGCGTCGCTGCAGTCGGGGTTGGAGAATTCCCAGAGGGAAGCGGAGGGGATCAGGCCGGCCGCGGCCGCCTTGGCGGCCATCGCGGAGCAGAGCTCGGGAGTCGGGCGCAGGCGGCGGCGGACGGCGCGCCGGAGCGCCGCCAGCGCCGCGGCCGGCAGCGGGGAGCTCGCCGAGGCCGCGGCCTTGTCGGCCTCCGCCTGCCACCGCGCGACGTCTTTTGATAGAGCGGCGTTGACGGGCTCGGACAGGAGCCTCTCAAAGGTCCCGTGCGGCAGGGCGACCGAGTTGGGGATCCGGATCGCAGGAGACGACGATGACGACGACGGAGAAGGGGCCGCCGCCTGCAGCTTTCGGCGGAGCGCCGCGAGGTTCCCGGCCTTGCCCCCGACGGGCGCGCCCTTGGCCGAGTACTCCTCCTCGGAGAGGACCCACTCCTTCGTCTTCGAGGGCTTGGGGAGCTCCAGGGAGGCCTTCGCCTTCGAGGAAGAGGCGGCAGCAGCGGCAGCGGCGGAAGGAGAGGAAGCGTCGTTCTCCGCCAACGCCGCCGTCACCTCGCCCGCGGCGCTCACCCGTAGCGCCGCCCTCTTCCCGGCCGAGCCCGCCAGGGCGGCGAGCGCGGCCTCGTCGAAGCACGTCGCCAGCAGCACGCCCTGCGCCCTCGCCCGCAGAGCCACGTGCGAGAGCGCGTCGGCGACGGAGCCCGTCAGCACCGCGACGACGCCCAGCGGGATGTCCTCGTTGCCGCCGACGGCCGCGGCGACGACGACGGTCGGCGTCGCGGCCAGGTCGTCGCCGGCGATCTCGCTCAGCGACGCCAGCGAGCGGATCACGCCCACGATGGACCCTTCGGCGCTGCTGCTGCCCGCAGGGGGGGCGGCGACGATCTCCCAGCTCCCGGTCCCGGCAGCCTCGCGGGCCCTGGCGTCGATCGCCCGGAGCAGACCCGAGAGCACAAACGTCGGGGAGCCGCGGACGACCTCCTCCCCGAAGTTGGCGATGTAGGCCGGGTCAATCTTTTCGCTCCCGATCTTCTCCAGGAAGGCGTCGGCCACGGGCTGCGTCAGCGAGACCACGCGGTCGGCGTGGGCGGCCAGCGCCAGCGAGGTGCGCTGGCTGGCGCTGAGCACCAGCCTCGCGGCGTCGGCGGACCACGAGCCGTCGTTCTCGGAGCTTGAGGCTTTCGCGCCCTCGGCGACCCGCTCCCACAGGCCGCGGCACTGCAGCAGGTCCTCCGAGTCCGAGGCCCCGCCGATCGTCGCGTTGCGCAGCAGCAGCAGCGTCAGGGAGCACAGGTCGTCGCCGGACATCGCCGACCAGTCCATCCGCTCGACGGAGAGCCTCAGGAAGCCGTCCAGCGCGATGTCGAGCATCGCGACGTCGCGCGACGCGCCGGGCCTCGCCCACGCGCCGCGCAGCGCCTCGCGGACCTCGACCACCTTGCCCGGGGCCCACCACTCGCCCCGGTGGCCCAGCAGGTCCTCGACGCTCCAGGCCAGGGCGCCGTCGAGCTCGCCTCTGGCCATCGCGAACGAGGTGTCCAGGTCGGCGCCGGCGTGCGTCGTCTTCAGGACCCAGAGGTAGTGCTCAAAGGCGGGGATCAGGTGCGGCATGAACTTGGGCGCGCAGCGGATGGGGTGATCCATCGTCGCGAGGTCCTCCCTCGTGACCCTGCCCGCGTCCCAGAGCACCCGCCAGAAGACGCTCTCGTCGCCGCCAGACTCCCGCAGGAAGGCGAGGTAGGCCTCGCAGATCGACACGTCCTCGGGCGTCGTGTTGGTGTGCAGCTTCTGGTGCCACGCCTCGAGGAACGGCTCGTCGATCCCGGGGCGGTGGCCCTCGCGGATGCCGTGGTCGCGCATGATGTGCAAGATGCCCATGCGGATGTCGTCGCCGCCGCCGCCGCCGCGCGGGAGGAGCGCCAGGGCCGCGCGGGCCAGAGACCGCGCCTCGCCGTCGAGCGGCGAAGGTTTCCCCTCTTCTTCCTGCAGGAGCGCCGCGACGCGCTCCGCGAGCCGCTGCTGGATGTGCGCCGCGTCTTTGGACTGGTAGCAGGTCCCGCCGTACCAGGGCAGGACGCGGATCGACGACAGCCGCAGCCAGGTCAGGATGACGGCGATGCCGGCAGAGCCCATGGCCTCCGCCTCGGGCAGCAGGTCCGCGGCGAGCGCGAAGCGGTTGAACAGGGACCAGGTGCCGCTGGGGTTTCCCTCCGCGCCGAGCACGCGGGAGAGCAGCCCCTCGGTCGAGGGCTCCGAAAGCGGGACGCGGAAGTCGCGCCCCTGGTCGTTGGCCCAGGTCCCCGCCTCGGGGTCGTGGAGCACGAACAGCAGCGACGGCGGCGGAGGCACGCCGCCGTCGCTCTCGAAGACGACGCTGATCCCGTCGGGTCCCAGCGGGGTCTGCACCGCGGCCTCCCCGGCCTGCTTGGAGCCGGGAGGCCAGCACCCCTTGGCGGGGAGCACCGCGAAGCCGTCGCTGCCCCAGTGGACGAGCAGGGACGCGGGCGGCGGCGGCGCCGCCCCCGGCGTCGGCGAGATCGAGACGGTGGTCGTCGTCTTGACGCCGCTCGCCTCCTTCGTCTTCAGCCTCGTGACCTTCACGTCGAGGTTATGGTCCGGGTACTGTGCCTCGTAGACGACGAGGGGCGTCGCCGCCGGGTCGCTGGGGGCGGCCGCTGCCTCCGAATAGAAGCCGTCGTCGGGCTCGTCGTCGGCGGCGGCACTGGCCGGAGAGGCAGCAGAGAGCGCCGTCGCCGTCGTCGCCGTGGGCGCGGCGTGGACAGCCACGCGGCGAGCAGCTGTTACTCGGACTGCCGCGCCGATGGAGATCTGCGCCGCGGCGGCGGAAGAGGAAGGAGCAGGCCTACGCGGGGTCGGTTTTTTGTTTTTTGTTTGCTGGGCCGAAAAAAGTTAGGTTGAAAAAAGATAGAACCGAGGAGAGACGCTGGCCAATCGAGCGGCAGCGATAAAGAAAGTCGCGGTTCCATAGGCGTGCTTGCGCTTTGATCGCGTTTTTTCTAAGCTGAAACTCAAGCATTCGGCAACTGCCACTCGATGAGATAAGAATCGAGGCGAAAGAAAGCGCACAACGTACCTGGCGCGGCGCGGGGCGATGACTCGAAGCAGTTCGGCGTTGCCGATCTTCGCGCTTGTCGAGCGAGCGGAGGCGGAGGCGGCGGCGACGATTCCATCGCTGCCGGCACGCGTCAGCGCCTTGGCGTTCAGATGTGACGCGGTGACGCGCATTGTCGAGCCGGGAAGAGAGGGAGCGCAACGAGAGCGCTGGAAGGGCGGGGAATGGAGGTGAGAAAGCAAGCGAAGTGCCACTGTTGTCGAGAAAAAAAGAAAACAAAAGTTTTGTCGAGTCGACTCGACGAAACTTCATAAAAAAAATTCCGCTCTCTCGCTCTCTCGAAAGCAATCGACTCGCTCCGCACGTGCCGTTTCCTCCCTCTGCGGCGCCTTCTCTCGCTTTCGTCTCCAGCTTCTTGGTCTCCGCGATGTCTCAGCCCCCTCCTGGTGCGTCCGAGAGGGATAAAGAGAGAAAGAAAGAGGGAGAGAGAGCTTGCAGAAGACACATTATCTGTCGCACATTATCTGAAGTAGCACCTTCACCTCTTCCCCTCCTCCTCAACCTCGACCTCCTCCAACGACTCTCTCCCCCCCCAAAAAAACAGGCTACCCTACCACCACCGGCGCAGCCTACCCCCCCGGAGGCTACCCGGGAGGCTACGACCCCAAATTCGCCCAGGGAGGCCCCCCTCCGAACTACGTCCCGCCGCAGGGATACGGAGCGCAGCAGCCAGGGATGCCCCCGCAATACCCGATGCAGCCCCCTCCTGCTTACGGCGCCCCTCCGCCCGGACAGATGGCGCCGCCTCCGCAGCAGCAGAGTAAGGGCGGCGGGTGCCTGACGTGGCTGCTGAGCTGCGCGTGCTGCTGCCTGTTCTTCGAGATGTGCTGCAACTAAATCGAAGAGTTTTTCTCTCTTTCTTTTCGACTCCGCTTTGCCTCCAAAGCGAGTGTGAAACGTTGAGAGAGCCACTCTCTCTCACTTCCCCGCCGTAGCGCGCGCGCGAGGGAGGAATCTTCCGCGAACTAAGCCAAGTATCGAAGAGAAGAATGCGCGTGTGCGTGGAGAGAGAGGGGTGTGTGGGGGGGGTGATAAGAAAGAGAAAGAGAGAGAGGAGAGACTGAAAAACAATGATATCAACTCATTCCCTTGAAAAGGTTTTTATTTACTTTTCTCTCCCCCTCTCTTTCTCTCCCTCTTTTTCTCTCTTTCTCTCTCTCTTTTTCTCTCTTTCTCTCTCTTTCTCTCTCTCTCTTTCTCCCCCGCCCTCTAACCTTTGTGCGCGTGCACGTAGTCCCTGAACCCGAAGTTGGGCAGCAGGCCCGCGTGGACGAAGCTCGCGATCTTTCCCGAGAGCGCCGCGACGAGCACGCAGCCGCCCGCGGCGGCCGCGGCGGCGCGGCTGCCCAGAGCGGCGGAGGACCCCGCGCCGACGACCGCCGCCAGGCCCAGCAGCGCGGCCCCGGCCAGGGCGACGAGGAAGTTCCTCGCGCTCCGGAGCTGCCTCTCTCCCCTCTGGCAGACCGTGCAGAGCCTCACGTGCTGCGCTTTCCGGTCGAGGACCTTCTTCCTCTCCTCGGCCGAGCCGGGCGCCGGCGGCGCGGCGCCCGCCGAGGCCGAGGCGGCCGCGCCCGAGGACCCCGCCGCGGCGGCGACCCCGGGCGCCCACGCGGGCCCGCCGCCGGCCTCCCTGTCGAGCCAGATGCGCAGCTGCGTGACGAAGACGTCGCAGCTCGCCGGCATGTAGTACAGCTGCGGCCACCTCTTGGCCGCGTCGGCCGCCTCGAGCGACGCCATCCTCTTCGCCTGGCCGGCCAGGAGGATGCCGTCGCCGTCGAAGATCGTCCCCTGCATCCAGTGGCGGATGAAGGGGAACCACGAGAGGACTTTCGTGAGGACCAGGCGCTGCAGCAGGAGGAGCCTGGGCGGGGACGGGCGCGCGGCCGCCTCGAGCTTCTCCCCCGCGCTTTTCGCGCCTCTCGTCTTCCCGCCGTCGGCGCCGTCGCCGTCGCTCTCCTTCGTCTCCTCCTTCTTCTTGACGACCCCGTCGAAGACGTCGACGAGCCCTCCCTCCGGCATGGGGTACGACGCGTCTGCCAGGAAGACCCTCGCCGTCCCTGGGCTCGTGGGCGTCGCGTAGAGGTTGGTCGAGAAGACGAGAGCGCCGGCGGAGTAGCGGTACCGCACGAACGCCGGCGGCGCCCACGCGACCCGCGCCGTCGGCCTGAGGTCTCCTGGCGGCGATTGCACGGACGCCATCGCGACGTCGACTGCAGGGTGGAGAGGGTAGCCCTCTGGAGGGGGAGCGCCCGCGGCCGGGGTGATAAGGGTCATGGGGACGGGCTTGGCGTTCTCGCGGCGGAGGGTGCCGAGGCCGTGGTGCGAGACGGGGAGGTGGCTTTCATTATCATTTTTTTTTATCGAGGAAAAAGAGGTGAGAGCGAGAGAGGAGAGAGAGAGAGAGAGAGAGAGGAGAGAGAAAGAAAAGAAACGCTTCCTCTTACCTCGGGTCGGTCAGGTTTTCCAGAAGGATCTCGTAGGGATAGGCGACGTCGCGCACGTACCTGTGAAGAAGGGATTGAGCGAGGGAAGGGAAGGAGAGAGAGAGAGAGAGAGAGAGAGAGAGAGAGAGAGAGAGAGAGAGAGAGAGAGAGAGAGAGAGAGAGAGAGAGAGAGAGAGAGAGAGAGAGAGAGAGAGAGAG
>Ga0315289_10007704_pt1 | contig 15660 bp, 7 predicted proteins | sample YL17G11_40_MG_FD_203452 | JGI IMG/M metagenome (GOLD analysis project Ga0315289, IMG submission 203452) | Sediment microbial communities from Yellowstone Lake, YNP, Wyoming, USA - YL17G11_40 | ecosystem: Environmental > Aquatic > Freshwater > Lake > Sediment | place: USA: Wyoming | collected... | reverse complement strand
ATCGTGGGGACATTCATGAAATTCAACGGCCCCGGAAGGCTTGTAGTGACCAACGACCTTCTGTCGCCGGTGGTCAAAATCGAGAGGACCCTGGATATTTCAATTGTCAATCAATCGAACAAGACGGTTATTCTTGAATCCATTGCCGGGCTGGACATTTCGATCACCAATACCGGCACGGGCGAGCTGTATATATCCGACTTCGTGGGCGGCATGCTGGTTGACGCCCCTCTTGGCCGTATGTGGGCCTGGCAGTTCAACGCCGAGGGCAGCGGCCCTCCCTTCCCCCATGTGAGCATTACGGTCAACAATATCAAGACATGGTCGATTTTCGGATGGAAAGACGAGGTCAACGGCACCGCCCTGGAGCTGAAAAAAGGAGCGCTTGAAATCCTGGGCTTCTGCCAATATTCCAATATGAGCGGCGCTGAGCCGATGTTTATCATCGGCGAAAGCGGAGAATTCACCCTTGCCGGTGAAGCGGAGGTCTGGTTCGGCGGCAGCGGGTATACCAATCTGGTGCAGCAGACACGCGGCGGGGCAACCAAAACCCTGACCCGTTCTCAAAATGGCGGCAATAATATGCCGCTATTTGTGGGCTACGATTCAGTCAAGGTCGCCAACGCGGTGCCGGTGCATCGGTTAATCGCCCCCGACCGCCAGATACCGGGGCCCCGCGTGAACGTGCGCGGCGGCGCGTTGTTCGTTGCCGGAATGGAAGGCGCCGGAGAAAAAGCGGCACCATTCGAGATCTTCTCCATCGATGGTTCCCGGCCCGTGATGCGCATCGCTCAATCAATTGACAATAGATCATATTGCATCACGGGCCTGCCCGCCGGCGCGTATGTCGTGTCGCCGGGCAACGGGTGGAAAAGCGGACAGACCGTGGTCATTCCATGATTAAAGGAGCAATTGCCATGAGATCCACACGATCCGGAATAGGTGCGATGATGATCTGCGCCCTTCTGGGGCCGGGGGTTCTTCATGCCGCGGTGGCGCGCGCGCAGCGGGCAACCGGATACACATCCAGTCAGCCGGTCATCGCCGCCACTATCTTCGTCAAACCCGACGGCGTCGACAACGCCGACGGTTTATCCCTGCAAAATGCCGTAAAGACATTAGCCAAAGGCATTGCGCTTGCCGGCACAAAGCTGCAGCAGGGAACGGCAACGAAAATCCAAATCTATCCGGGGACCTATCGCGAAGGAGGCATACGCATCAATAGCGACCAGCTCGGCGGGTCCGCCAATTCCACGCCGCTGGTGATCGAAGGGACGGAAAAAGGCAAGGTGATCATTTCCGGCTCGGTGAGCGCGGGATGGGAGCCGTCCACCTGGAAGACGGTGGACTCCATAAAATTCATCTATGAACATTCCTGGCCGTATTCCTGGCCTATTTCCGGACTCCCGCCGGGCGAGGTAGCGACCTGGTATACCGAATTGCTGCGCCATCGGGAAATGGTTTTTTATAATGGAATCTTGCTTCGTCAATATCTCGCGTATACCGGCCTTTCCGCAACCAGGTTCACCATTGATCCGGCAAGCGCGTTTGGCCGCATTGTCGGCGGCCGCTTTTTCGTCAATGATACAACTAAAAAAGTATATATCCAATTGCCGCAGGCGCTGTCGCCAAGCGGTTTGATAGAGGTGGCGGAAAAGGGCTGTCTTTTATGGATAGAACCTAAAACGAACCTCATTGTCAGAAACCTGATATTCACCCATTCCAACGATTACATATGGCAGAACAGCGTCTGGGGATCGGCAACGAGGTTTTCGCCCCATGGCAGCTCTGTTCTCATCGAAGATTGCGACTTCCGGTATAATAACGCGGCCTCAAGCGAACTCTTCCAGGCGCAGGCGTCCGCGTATCGGCGATGCACCTTCAGCAACAACGGATGGCGTGGCCTGGGGCTGGGAACGGTTAACAATATCGTAATCGAATCGTGCCGTGCCGACAGCAACTCGTGGCGCCAGTTCTGGGGCAGGCACACGGGCCTGGATGCAGGCGGAATCAAATGCGGCGTATCGGGCCTTATAACGATTTACAAATTCGGCTCCGTGGGCGGCACCAGCGAAGCTTTGTGGTTCGATTGCGGCAACACGAATATCACCATGGACCAATGTACTATTCCGCAATTTCAGCCGTCGCCCATCATGCTTGAGGCAAACCCGGGGCCGATCACCGTGCTTAAAAGTGCCGTCGCCTGGGTGGCACCGATCGGCACCTCGAACGTGGTGTATGACAGCTGCACATTCGCGCGCGGCCCGACCATTTCGGACCAGAATTTCCGCACGGTCGGCGGCTATACGGCTGTCAATCAGAATTACGGGGTGTATCATTGCACTTTTACGATCAATGGTCCGGCCTATTCGTGGGACGTGAATTCCCTGGACCCGGACATCTGGTCGCGCCTCTTCGGCTCATTGGAGTCCGATTACAATACCTGGAAATGGGACACCCGCTATACCTATCGGGGCGACACGCTCTTCTGGGACCGGAATAAAAACGCGATTTCCTTTGCCCAATGGCAGGCGCTGGGCAAGGATGTTCATTCGACGTTCCTTGATCCCTCCACGCCGACAGATCCCGCCAGCCGGTATCGCGGCGTCAAAGCGGGCTTGCCCGGACACACGACGGCCCGTCTCTATGCAATTGACGGTCGAGCAATCGGCACGGCTTTTTCCGCGGGGGTATATCTGACGGCAGCTCCCGGAAACGCAATGCGTCGGATCGTCGTCGGCGTCAATCCCGGGAAGGATTAGAAGGCCGGCAGGCTGCTGATCGGAACTGCATTGAACATTCAAAGGGGAGGATGATTATGGCGAGAGCAAATTGGATGCGAGGGATCTGCGCCTGCCTTTGCGGGTGCGCATTCGGCGTGTTGGCGACCGAATACGTATTTCCTGCCGGCGCCAATGTAATTGACATTTCCAAAGCGCCCTATTCGTGTGACCGCACCGGCAAGACGGATGTCTCCGCGGCCCTGACAAAGGCACTCGGCGACGACAGCCGCGATCTGTTCGGCTGGGGTTGCCCCATTGTCTACATGCCCAATGGCACCTACCTCGTCCGCAACACGGTCCAATGGCGCTTTCCGCCCTATTCCGTGGGGCCTCATCTTGTGGGACAGAGCCGCTCTGGGGTGGTGATCAAGTTGGCCAAAGGCACCTGGCCGCTGGGGAACGAGAACAAAGCGGTCATAAAGACCGGCGAGGGCGTGGCGCAGAATTTCAATCGCGGCCTGTGCAATTTGACGGTGCTGGTGGACAGCAATAACGCCGGCGCCTTTGGCGTCTACTGGTACGGCAACAACCAGTCGCTCATGTCGGACGTGGACATTATATCCGCGGACGGCAAGGGCCTTCAGGGCCTGCACCTGGGGCAATGGCAGTTGACAAATGGTGGCGAGCAGGGGCCCTGCATGGCGCGCCGGATTTACATCAAAGGGTTCGGCATCGGCGTTTTTTCTTCGGCGCTCAACAGCGTGACGCTTTCGGAAATCCGGCTGGAAGGCCAGTGGAAGCAGGGCGTGTATGTCGAGAAGGACCCCTGCTATATCGATGGTCTCATTACCAATGACACTTGCGTGGCGCTGTGGGCCGCGGGACCGACCGTCTTGACAAACGCGGTCCTGAACAACGGAGGGACCTCCCAGTTCGGGATCCGGGTCGTGGGACAGAAGATCTTTTACTGCGCGGACGTAACATCCACCGGCTACCGGTCGGCCATTGTGAGCAGCTATAACAACCCGACCACGGCTGTTTCATCGATCGGCCAGTTCACCCCCACGCCCGCGGTGACGCTTTTTCCCTCGCCGGCGAAATCGATCCATCTTCCGACGAAATATGCTCCCGATGTTGCCTGGGAAAGCGATATGAGCAAATGGGCAAGCGTGGAGGATTACAAGACCGGCGGCCGCACCGATGCGCAGGCACTGCAGGCGGCGATTGACGATCCCGCAAAGACCACGATCTGTCTGCCGCGCACCAAGACCTATACGATCAACCAGGCAGTGCACCTGCGCGGGAACATTTCCCGGCTTATCGGCACGGGCGGCACGCTCAACGGGCCCGGCGGTTCTCTGATTGTCGACGACGGCGCCGCGCCCGTCGTCATACTCCAGAAAATCGGGAACAACCTGAATGATTTTCCTATTATCAAGAACACCACCCGCACGGTGGTCATCGAATCGGGCCTTGCCGGCCCGATCCGGGTCCAGGCAGGCGGCGAAACCTACATCACCGACGTGGTCGTTTCGCTCGAAGTCGACCATCCGCAGGCGAAAGTCTGGGCGTGGCAGTTTAATGCCGAGGGCAGCGGCGACGACAACCTGATCGTGCGCAGCGGCACGGTGCGCATCTTCGGCTGGAAAGACGAAGGCACGGGCCAGCCCATGCATTGTCTGGGCGGCACGACCGAAATCCTCGGCTTTATCGAGTATTCGAGTTCCGCCAGTCACGACGGCCTTTGCCTTATGGAAGTGGCCAATGCGAACGTGTCGGTGGCGGTGATGTCGCAGCTCAACTGGACCAGCGCCTATTATTCCCTGCTTGTCAGAGAGACGCGCAGCGGCACCACCAAGACCCTCATGTCCACAGCCAATAGCAACGGGAATAATATTTCGCTCTATACGGCCTACGATTCGGCAAGCGTGCAATCGGGGACAAAGCGCACCGATCTCAAGGCGGCGGAAACCCCCGCGGACCTCCTGGCCTTCTCGACGAACGCGGGCACGGAAGTCTGGTACCGCACCGAGCGTCCCGCTCCGGCCACGGTTTTGGCGTACGATCCGGCGGGGAGGATAATTGCGGTTGTCAATGAGCCGTCCACGACCGCCGGCGTGCACCATGCCATGCTTCCGCATGCCGCGGGCGTCGCGTATGTCGAAGTGCGCGCGGAGGGATCATCGATTGGCCGCATCGCGGTGGAAAAAGAGTGATGTGCGGATTACCCATAAGGAAGGCCTGATGCAATTTTCTTTCCGTCATTCGATCGGCAGGACGTGCCTGGGGATTTCGATCTTCGCCGCAAGCAGTGCTGCCGTCTCGCTGACCGTCACGGTCAAGAACCAGCCCATGCAGCAATTTGCCGGTCTGGGCCTGAACGTGATCCAGCATCCCTCATACGCAAATTATTCCGACGTCAAGCGGCAGGAGCTGGCACGCAAGCTCTGGAAGGACGGCCATTTCAACGGCATGCGGCTGTGGGATTTTTCCAATCCGGGGGAATTCAGCACGACCGGGAACAACATCCCCCTTTATTTTAACAACCATATCGTCTCTGATGCGCGCGCCAACGGCGTGAACATGGTCATGCTGGAAACCAACGGATGCGGCACCGTGCAGGACCATGTGGAGTTCTATGCAAGCCTGCTTCTCGATATGAAGCAGAAGAACGCGATAATCGACGCGACCGCATTCCGCAACAAGCCCAATACCACGGGATCTTCCGGCGACTGCCGCTGGACGCCCCAGCAGGTGGTGGACGGCACCAAAATGCTGCGGCGCAAACTTGACAGTCTTGGAATGTCTGATATCAAGCTCAATGGTCCGGAAACGGTGGAATGGTTCCCGCGGCCGGCACCCGAGCACGCGGCGAAATACGATTATCTGGCCAGCGACGATTCGCTGTATCTGAGCGCGTTTGTCCGTGACAGCGCGGCCGTGCGCATGATCAATGCATTCGGCAGCGAAACCTACGGCAAAGGGATCACCACGCAGATGCAGAACATGGTTGCTCCGTATGGCAAGGAATACTGGGTCACCTTGTGCGCGACCGACCCGGCGCCCATAGCCGCCGGCCAGGATGTCAACTATGTTGACTCAACCATCAGCCCCATTACCGCGGCGCAGGTGCTTTCGGACCTTAACCACGGCATGACCCGGTGGTTCGGATGGGCATGGTCTGGCTATATCGATATCGATGACAATCAATCGACCAGCTGTAAACCGCGTTACTACTTTGTGCGCAACATCGGCGAAGCATTCGATCCGGGAGCGCGCATCAGGAAATGCGAATCGACGCCGGCATCCCCCACGACCGACATGCATTTCAACTACAGCCAGGAGCCCGCAATCACGGCGGCCGCCGGCTGCAATCCCGACGGCACGTGGGCAATCGGACTTGTCAATCTCCGGGGCGTGCATGCACAGCATTATGCGTCGTATTTCCAGGCTTCCGGCGATATGCGCTGCACGGTGACCGTGACGGTACAGGAGCTTGCGGCCGTGGATTCGCTGCGCTTTTTCGCCGCGCGCTGCCATGGTGTGCGGACGGCGATCCAGAACGATCCGGCGGTCGTGATGCGCAGCGGGACGGCGAAGGTGGTGCTGGGGCCTCTTGATGAAGTGGTATTGCGGTCGGACGCAGCCTCGGCGGTCTTCCCCGTTTCGCGCCGAATACCCGGCGCCGCCGGTCATGCCGCGATTTTCAGCGCGCCCGGCAGGACGGCTGTTCTGTATCGCATTGACGGCCGCGCAATCGGGTCGGCTTCTTCCGCGGGAGTATATCTGGCGGCCGCTTCCGGGAACGCAATACGACGGATCGTCATTGCCGGGAGAAAATAGAGGGCCGGCAGCCGGGATTCAGGAATGCCCGATCGGCATTACATTCAATCGAAACCACTATTCCATGGAGGTATATGATGGCCAGAAGATTTCGGATACGCGGAATATGCGCATGTCTCTGCATATGCGTCTTCGCCTTCGGCGCGGCGGCGATTGATTACGTCTTTCCCGCCGGCGCCGGCGTGGTTGACATTACAAAATCACCCTATAACGCCGACCGCACGGGCAAGACGGACGTTTCCTCCATTCTCACCAAAGCGGCGAATGATATTATCGCCATTCCCGGCTGGGGCCCCACGACGCTCTATCTGCCGAATGGTACCTATCTGGTGAGAAACACATTCGCATGGAGCCTGAATTCTCACGGCAACGGGATTGGTCCGCATCTCATAGGCCAAAGCCGGAAAGGCACGGTCATCAAGCTGGCCAAAGGCACCTGGCCTTTGGGGACCGAAGGCAAGCCGGTCATCCAGACCGGAGCAGGAGATGAAAACAACTTCAATAAGGCGATTATTAATCTCACGGTGCTGGTCGACAGCAATAACGCCGGGGCTATTGGTATTGCCTATGTCAGCAATAATGACGGATTGGTATCGGATGTTGACGTTATCTCAGCCGACGGCAAAGGCCTGTACGGCATTCAATCCGCCGGCAATTATACGGGAACGACGGTGGGCGGCAATGGCCCATTTATTATCCGGCGCACCTATATAAAAGGCTTCCAGATCGGCATGCGTGCATGCGGGACCCAGAGCGAGACTGTTTCGCAAATCAAACTGGAAGGCCAGAGCAAATATGGACTTTGGGCCAGTTGCGGGAACCTGACCATCGACAGCCTGACGACCAACGATACCTGCATTGCGGTGGAGGCCGAAGCGGCCGTGCTGTTGACCAACGCGCTGCTTTCGGGCGGATCGCCGACCGCGTATGGCATCCGCAATTTTGTCACATCATCGTTCTTCCGCGATGTCAAAACCACCGGCTACAAGTTCGCCATCAGCAGCGTGGGCATCGTGCGCCCGCCGCTCGTTTCCTCGTTCGATGAATACTCACCTTCAGGGAGCATATCGCTCTTTCCCTCGGCAACAAAGTCCATGAATATTCCCGCCCGATACCCTCCCGAAGTTCCCTGGGAGAGTGACTTTACCAAATGGGCATTCATCGAGGATTACAAGACCGGCGGCCGCACCGACGTCCAGGCCTTTCAGGCGGCCATCGACGATCCGGCAAAGACCACGGTCTGCCTGAAGCGAGGCGCCTCCTATCTGATTGATGGGCCGGTGTACGTGCGCGGCAACATCAGCAGGATCTATGCGGCCGGCGGAATGTTTCATACCGTCAACACGAACGGCAAGCTGATCATCGAAGCCGGAACGGCGCCCGCCGTAATGATCCAGAAAGTCTCCATGCAGAATGTGGGCGATGGGGGCGATCCCCCTGTCTACATCGTCAAGCGCGCCAGCCGCACATTGATCGTCGAGTCGTGCAATCAGCTCGATTTCTCCATCGAAGGGGGCGGTGACGCGTATATAACCGATATAACCAGCCGCAAAAACTATGTTGACAACGCCCAGGCCCGGGTGTGGCTGTGGCAATGGGAAGGCGAACCTGTAGGCGACAGCACCTTGACCGTCCGCAATGGCATGGTACGCTCCGTGGGCTATTATGATGAAGGGGACGGCAGCGTGCTTTTCTGTCTGGGAGGCATTACCGAAATCCTCGGCTATTGGGACTATAATATCTGCACCAGCAAAAGCGGCGATTATCTGCTGACTGTGGGGAGCGCCGCCAATGTCTCGGCGGCGGGGGTATGGCAGCAGAATTTCTGCAGTCCCTGGGCCGGTTACGATGAGCTCGTGTCGGAGACACGCAGCGGAAGCACGAAAATCCTGTACGGGTCCGCAGGCGCCGGCCGCGTCGTAAGTCCTGCGGGAGGGAATATCGCGTTGTATACCGCCTATGATTCCGCCCAGATACGGCAGGCAATGGCCGTGGCCGCCCTTCGTCCGATGGTGCCCGTGGAAAAAAACCGCATTGCGATATCGGTCCGTCAACAGACAGCCGGCATGGAAGTCCAATACCGCACGGCATCGGCAGGACCGGTCACGCTGATCGCGTACGATCTCGCGGGGAGAGCTATCGCTGTTGTCAATGAGAACCCGGCAGCCGCCGGCGTTCACCATGCCATGCTTCCGCATACCGCGCGCGTGGCGTATGTCCAGGTGCGCGCAGAAGGAATATCGAAGGGCTGCATTGCGATAAACAATAATTAAGCCGCCGGCAATCGGTACGGATTTTCGCAAAGATGCCGATCCTCCTATTTCGGAAAATGTATAGGTAATCAGGCTGTTAATGATTTTGATATGCGCATCATCGCTTATTACTCTATCTTATAACCATACCATTTTCCAGGGGGGGTTATGAAAAGCGCTATTTCCGCATTTCTCTGCATTTCTGCAGGAATCTTCCTTTTCGCCGGCAATGCCGGCGCCTACAATGCGGCGCAAGTCAATGCCAAAGCTGTATCGGTCCAGTGGCGGCATGGCATAGGCACCGACTGGTCGTCCATGTGTTGCGAATGCTGGGACGTATTTCCGCAAGGCACCATAATGGTCTACACCATTACCAACGGCGTTGTGCAATCAAATCCTGCAGCCATTTACACCCGCGATAAGGGCCTTGCCACCTATCCGGCATTCAATCTCAGCGGAACCAAAATCGCCTTCTTTCGCAGCAGCAAAGCGCCGGCGACCTCCGGCAACAGCTGTTTGACGGTCAATGGCGGCAAGAGCTATGTATCGGTCATCAATACCGACGGCACCGGTCTTACCAACCTTGTTGAGATCCCCGCGGCGCCGTCGGGAGAAATGCTCCCGCTCGATTGGCCGGCCGGCGACTGGATCTATTATGAAAAACCGTACAATATCCAGAACGGCGACCCCACGGGTGTTGACATCTGGAGAGTCAACGCGGCGAGCGGGGCGGCGGAGCAGGTCTGCAATCTCTCCCAGGGCAGCACCTGCACCTACTGGCGCCGCTTTTCTCTCACGCTCAAAGGCGACAAGATGGCCGGTCAGACCATGGGGAAGTATGAATGCTCTGGCGGAGTGGGCGGCGGCAATTGCATTTGGAATTTCCCTGTTTCGGGATGCAACCTTAGCAACGGCAAAGGCGAATGCCGCGCTGCGTGCAATATCTCCATTTCTCCTTCAGGCGCGGTGGTCGGCTCCTATTTTTCCGGCGCGCATACCCAATTGGAGTTGGGCCAGGGGACGCCGGGTGTCTATTCGTTTGGCTGGGGATGGGGCATCGACCTGTTCAATCAAGTAGCCGCCTGGGCTGGCGAGGATGTAGGCGCGGGCTGCGAGCTGATCCGCTGGGCCGTCAACTCCGACAAATGGGTGTTGCAGAATGTGGGCTGGTATGGCCATGCCGATAACATAGCCGAAGGAAGCAATGCAGTGGCCTGCGACTGGGTCGATAAGGTTGCCTTCAACATCACGAAGAACCCGAAACTGCCCAGCGCGGACGCCAACGGCGTCATGCACATCAACAGCTGCGCCGGCGATATGTGGATCAACGATCCGACGAACAATCCCAATGGCAACAAATACGAAGATCTGAGCGGCGTATGGCACACGGTCGCATCCACTGCGGCCGACGGCGAATATTCCCTGCTGATGGAGAAAAAGCCGGCGGCCATTGCCATGACTCCCGCGGGGCTGGTGATAACAATCGACCCCCGCGCATCGTCAAGCGTCTCGATCACCGATATCAAGGGGCGACCCATCATGTCCCGCGTGGTCCGCGGAAATTCGCTGTGCGTCCCCCGGAGTCTATTGACATGCGGCACATATATCGTGACCGTGAAAAACGGCAATGAACTCCTTCGCAGGATCGTAACGCAGACCGGCGAGTGAATTGTCGCGGCGAATCCGCAGCGGTCAGCTTTGCGCAGAACGTCTCCCCCCCCTTCGTTCGCGCGAGCTGGCCGCTGCTTCTATACCACCTCGAACGCCAGCGCCATTGTGTCTTCGCCGCTCGTGCCTTCCTCATAAAATCAAAGTGAATAGCTGATCAGGTTATTATTTAAAAGTCTATGCACAAACCTGAGTGCCGGAGTATCTTATTGATGTGATCGGGGATATATCCGGCGCATTTATCCACTTGATTTAGCAAATGTTAAGCGATTAATATGCGGTCATGGTGCTCATAGGAAGACCTCATGAGAAGCCAGCAAATAGCACGCGCTGCAATTGCATCAATCCTCTGCGCCGGATCGATGTTCTTCGCAGTTGGCGTCGACGGCATTGCCGTTTCCACGCAGACTTCCATCGTATGGCCGAATGGTCCCGCGGGAGATATTATCCGCTATGACATTAAAAACAGCGAGGTAGTGGCAGTGCGCAAACTGATCGACGGAGGCGGGGGAAGCAGCACCGCGAATCGCGGGGCATTTCCGGTGCTTGACTTTTCGGGTACCCATGTCGCTTTCTATCGCTGCACCAATAGCGGAAATTTCGTTTCGGTCATGAACTCTGACGGCACAGGCCTGCGCGATCTTGCCAGGATCCCCGATGGCTCGGGCTATAACGCATGGGGCTACCTGGATTGGATCCGTCAAGGCGGGAGTGAATGGATCTACTATATTCTCGGCGGCGATGAGTTCGGCAACGAAGGCAACAAGCATCTCTGGCGTGTCAATGTCGACAACCCGCAGCAGAACGCGGAAGTCGTCAAATTTCAATACTATGTCTGGCAATGGGGCATGTCCGCCGATGCGTCAAGGATGATCCTTCGCATCTGCTGCGATGCTGGCATGCCCGGTGAGATGTTCAAATATGTTTTGCCCGGCACCGGCGCAATCACCGCCGCGACGAAAATCGACTATGGTGCGGGATGCGGCGTGGCATTGTCGCCATCAGGGCAGTGGCTGATGTATCTCTCCGGGGGTTCGCATACCTACATGGTGATACAAAATTGGGATAAAACCGGTATTGACGATCCCAAAGTGCCGTTCACTGCTTATCCCCAAATCAACGGTTGGGCGGTTAACTCCTCAGCATTAAAAACCCATTGCGCCTGGTATGAATCCACGAACGGCATTGACATCAGCCTGGGTTTCGGCATGGAAGGCAACCGGTGGTCTTCCAACTCCGATAAATGGCTGAGCCTGCGCATGGGATGGCTTGAAAGCGAGGGCGGTTCGGGCCGCGACGGGTTCTGCGGGGCCAACCAGGTGGTGGCCAATTGGCAGGACAGCATTGCGGTGAACGTATCGAAAAATCCGCGCGCGTGCGCCGACAACGGCCAGTTCGCGCCCATATGCGATAAAAACTCTCCGGCAAGCGAGTTCCGCCGCAATGATGCGGGCGATTTTATCGTCACGGCTCCGATTGCAGATGTCAACCAGGACCTGCGCCAATATCTGACCAATACGATTGAACACCAAATGGCCGGGCGCTCCGCGGGTGGGGCAATTGACTGGCGGATCGCAGGCGGCGCGATGGAAATCGTACTTGACGGAAAAGGACAGCATACGGTCACGATAGCCGATGCCGCGGGGCGGCCGGTGCGGGCGCGCAGCGGGCGGACAGTCATCAGCATTCCCTGCAATGATCTTGCGCCGGGGACTTACTTGGTTCGATTGACCGGCGCGCAGGGCGACAGGAGCTGGATTGCGGTCCTGCGGTAGAGGCGATAGCATGCATCGCAATTTAAATCATTATCCATAGGAGGCGCATATGAAGCGAAGAACACGCAATTTTCTTTACCTGTTAAGCGGTTTGGCGGCCTTGTGCGCAGCGGGCACCCAAGCCCAGACCACCTACTACGTGTCAACCTCGACAGGCAACGACAACAACAACGGAACGGCGCTGGCGACGCCGTTTAAAACCATCAGCAAGGCCGCATCGGTCATGAGCGCCGGCGGCCGGTGCCTGATCCGCCAGGGCATCTACCGCGAAACCGTCAAGCCGGCGAACTCCGGCACTTCCGGCGCGCCCCTGTCCTTTGAGGCCTATAACAACGAACTGGTGTATATCAGCGGCGCCGACCTGATCACCGGATGGACCGTGCACTCCGGCAGCATTTACAAAGCGCCCATGAGCTGGAACCTGGGGCGGTACGAGAACCAGCTTATCGTGGATGGGAAAATGGCTTGGATGGCCCGCACGCCGAATGTGGATGAAAGCACCAGCCCCAATATCCTGTGGTGCGGCGGCGGTTTCGGCGTAGTTGACAGAAGAAGATGGCATACGCTGGCCGAGCCGGTCGCCACACCTCAACGGGCCTGCTTCTGGGCCACCAATGACGCGGGGTATGGCCAGGTCGGTTCTTCGTATAATCACAGCGTGGATAATGGGCCCGCTTCGCTTTTCAACCACCCCAATGACTTTTTCAAAGGCGGGCTGCTCACCATTCAAGCTGGCTACTGGATGGGTTCGGGACTGATCAGCGGCTCAACGTCGACTTCCAGCAACACCAACATCACTGCGGGCAGGATCATGTCAATGTCCCAGGAAAACGGCGGCGGGCCTGGCTGGATCTCGCATGTGTTCGCCCTGCTCGATGCGCCCAACGAGTGGTATCGTGACAGCGCATCGCAGACTCTCTATCTGTGGGCGCCCGGCGGCGGCAATCCGTCAACCCACGTCGTGGAAGCCAAACGGAGAGTTCTGGGATTCGACCTTACCGGGAAGCAGTATGTAAACCTTAAAAAACTGCGTATCATTGCTACCTCCCTGACCACCAAAAATGCCACGAATTGCACAATCGAGGAGTGCCAATTCAAATACGTCTCTCATGACGATGTGCCCTCGACAAATGAACTGGGCGTTTATTACGAAATCAATCAGAATGTGGGCGACGGCCACCTTGGCATCTATCTTGGCGGCAGCAACAACATGATGAGCAAATGTCTGGTCAGAGGTTCGGCTAGCTCCGGTATCATTATCGGCGGCAAATACTGCACGGTCACCAATTGCCGCGTCACCTCATGCGATTATTCCATTTCCTACCATGCCGGAATTCTTACCATCCCCGATAATGGGGATTGGTCCGCGGCAAATATGCCTGCAGGCGCGCGAATAACCAAATGCTATTTCGCCTATAATAATAGAGCAAATATTCAGGTCGGCGCCCATGCCAATGCCACCGGCAATGGCAACGACGGTATCAAAATCCAAAACAACGAATTCGGCACGGCCGGCTATACCAGCGAAACCGGATTGGTGGCCATGCAATCCAGCCAGGGAGGCGATTTATCCTATAATAAATTTCATGATGCCGCCTTCGTGGATGTCGGCAGCACGTGTCTGGAAGAGGATTTCGGCGCCCAAAATTGGAAGGTCCATCACAATGTCTTTTATCAGGGAGATTCGTCGGTAGTGATGGCCCCGGGCGGCCCGGTTGTCCTGCGATGCTGCGACTTCACCTTCTCCGCATTTGGTGGAGAAGGGTCCATGTGTTTCAATAATACGATAGTGGATCTTACCGAGCCTTTGCATTTTGACTGGCAGTACATGACGACCGATTTCACCCCAACCGGTCCTCCCTGGGCAACGCCGATCCACAAGAACGACCTGTATGCCTTGAGCGACACGACGCCGTGGAAATTCAAAGACGCCCGAAAACGCGATTACTCCCTTACGGCGCTCTCCACGAAGGCAATTGACAAAGGAGTGGTCATTCCCGGCTATGTGGACACGTATAAAGGAGCTGCTCCGGACCTGGGCGCCTTCGAATACGGCGATACGCCGTGGGTGGCCGGTCCGGATTGGGCGGAAGTGGCATGGGTGTATCCACCCCCGGATCTTTCCAGGGGGCGTCCGCTCGAAGCAAGAAACAGCAACCGCATCGCTCCGCTTCGGATGTCGCGCATGGGAGACTATGTCACGCTGAACGCGCCCGAAGCGCAGGACCGGACCGTCCTGGTCTTCGACACGCGCGGCCAGGTGGTGTATCGAGCGCAGTGGAACGCGAAAGCAAACACTCATGTCCTTGACACGCGCGGATGGACGAACCATGTATATATGATCAGAGTGGTGTCGGATGCCGGGGTTATCTCCGGAAAACTGTGCGCCGGAAGGTAAGGAGGAGCCTTTCGGCACACTGAATCACCTGCCGCGCCGGTGTGGCGTGGATTATTCCATTCAGCAAGAGGGGGGACGTGTGAACCAATTGGCCATAATGGTAATGGTGGCGCTGGCCACCGCGATCTCGGTATGCGCCATGAACGGCACCGCCGTATACACGCACTGGTGGTGGCCCACCGTGGTCGAGGATGTCTGGAATCCTGCCGAGTTCGAACGCGGCACGCTTGTGGTTGCAAAGATCCAAAACAATACGGTCATCAGCCGCGACACGATTTACAAAAGCCTTGCCCAGTATCCGGCGCTGGACTGCACCGGGACCAGGGTTGCATTCTTTCGCTGGGGCCTGCAGGTCCAGATGGATGCGCAAGGCCGATATCATCCGGTGGCAGGGACCCAAAACGCCCAGAGCTATATCAGTGTGATCAACATCGACGGATCCGGCTTACGGAATCTGGTGGCGGTGTCGGCCCCGTGTGTCACGTCAAATAGCGCACAAACCAGCGACAACAACGAGGGAAACTGTCTTCTTGACTGGACGTGCGGCCAATGGATTTACTATGAGAAGCCCACCAAGACAAGCGAAATCTGGCGGATCAATGTTGTCGATCCGTCGCGTAACGAACGCGTGTGCAGCTACGGAACAAACCTTCGCAGGTGGGATTTGAGCTGGAACGCACAGTATAGCGGCTGGCAGAGCAGGGGTTCCACCGTTTTCAACGGCGGTTCGTCTTTCCCCGGACTCTCCTCACGTCAATTCTGTACGGCGTGCAATGCCGCGGTCTCCTGCGGCGGCAACTTCCTTGCCCATTATTACGGGGGCCAGCATAGCGACATGTTTTGCTCCAAGTGGCATCCAGGCTTTGTCGAAGGCTACGACATCAACTGGATTCCGGACGTCGAGGGATGGCTGGGAGAGAAGATAACCTTGCCCAACAACGGCGGCGCCGATCTGATTCGCTGGTCGGTAAACTCGGAGAAGTGGGTGCTGCGGCAGATCG
>Ga0315289_10007701_pt1 | contig 15663 bp, 15 predicted proteins | sample YL17G11_40_MG_FD_203452 | JGI IMG/M metagenome (GOLD analysis project Ga0315289, IMG submission 203452) | Sediment microbial communities from Yellowstone Lake, YNP, Wyoming, USA - YL17G11_40 | ecosystem: Environmental > Aquatic > Freshwater > Lake > Sediment | place: USA: Wyoming | collected... | reverse complement strand
GGAGGCATCGTGCCTTCCTTCTGTGAGCTCTTCTGTCGCTGCATTGCGTGCGCGCCGTGCGGCTCGCTTCGTTCGCGGGGAGAGGGAGGGGGGGGGGGGAAGAGGGGGAAAGAGCGCGTGCCTGGGCACCGGAGGGAGGTCCGGGGCCGGCGGGAGCGGCGGGAGGAGGCGGCGGGGCTGCTCGTCCTCGCCGCCCGCGTCCTCCGCTCCCGTCGCCCGTGCCGATGCCGATGACGCTGCTACTGCTTGGTCCGACATCGAGCTCTCGCGAGAGGGCGCGGGGATCGCTCTCTCGTTCTCTCCCGCTGTGCCCGGCGCCACCGCAAAGGGCGAGCGATGGGAAGAAGAGGAAGAACAGACGGGGAAACGAATGCCTTCTTGTCGTCGACGTCGTCCGTCGTCGACCCCGGGTAGTGATCGGCTTTTTCCGTTTTTTTTACCTCTTTGGGGCGAGAAGAGAGCCAAATTTTTCACTAAACTCGACCCCCCCTTCCCCCCGCGAGACCCCCTCCCAGCTCGTCCTTCGCACTCCTCAAGATGGCTTTCGCTCTGGCCAACCGCTCCCTGGGCGTCGCGACGCAGGTACGGCCGAGCGCTCAAGCGCAACAGGGGGTTGCTGCTGTCGCCTCTCTGGAATGAAGACATCGCCGTCCTGCTTTGGTCGTCCTCTCTCTCAGTCCTTGTTTTGGGCTCTAGCAGAGAGGAAAGAACTCGAGGCCACCACGATCATCATCCTCTCCGCCACGGGCATCTCTGCTGCTTTTCTCCGGTCTTCCTTGCTTCTGAGACCTTGCGCGGGCTCGTGCAGACCCATCGGATCTCAAGGGGGACCCCGCAACGGCAGGCAGAGGCCGGTGGCACGGCTGAATTGGTCAAACGAATTGTTCTTTCGAGGAAAGCTCACCCTTGTCTTGATCGTCGGCCAATGTCGTTATCTTCTTCCTTCTGCTCGCTCTCTGGTCTCCATCCGCCGCCCTCTGCCCGAAAGTTGCCCCCTTTCAGCTCACTTGCTCCCAGCCTACGAACCGAATCCGCGAAACGCTAACGAAAATCACTCAAACTTTTCAAAAAAAATCAAAAAAATGCAGCGCCGCTCTGTCGCCGCTCGCGCCGAAGGCAGTGCCGCCCCGCCGCCCCCTCCCGCGCCCGTCAGGAAGGACCGCTCCAAGGACCAGCTCATCTTTGCTTCCGAGCAGTCCCTCGGGTAGGTTGGGAGAGTTGGATGCACGAAGCTGTTTTCTCGTCAGCGAGAAGAAGACCCAGAGAGCGCTCTATCTTTAATTGAGCAAGAGCCTTGGACCTCTCTCAACCTCAACCTCAACCTCTACCTCAACCTCACCCTTTAACTCCCTCCCTCTTTTCCCAAAAAAAAACAAAAACAAAAACAAAAACAAAAAACCAGCTACCTCAACGGCACTCTCCCCGCCGACTACGGCTTCGACCCGCTGGGCCTCTCCGACCCCGAGGGAGCGGGCGCGTTCGTCAACCCCAAGTGGCTCGCCTACTCCGAGGTCATCCACGGCCGGTGGGCCATGCTCGGCGCCGCCGGCTGCATCGCGCCCGAGATCCTCGCCTCGGCGGGCGCGATCCCGCAGTCGCCCTCGGAGGTCCTCTGGTTCAAGTCCGGCGTCATCCCGCCCGCCGGCACCTACGAGCGCGGCTACTGGGCGGACCCCTTCTCGCTCTTCTGGCTCGAGGTCGTCGCGATGCAGTTTGCCGAGCTCAAGAGATGGCAGGACTACCGCCACCCCGGCTCGCAGGGGAAGCAGTACTTCCTGGGGATGGAGAACGCGTTCAACGGGTCCGGCGACCCCGCGTACCCCGGCGGGCCTTGGTTCAACCTGTTCAACCTGGGGAAGACCGAGGCGGACATGAAGGTGTTGAAGACCAAGGAGGTGAGACGGATGGGTTTTTTTTTTTCGAGTTTTTTTGTTTTCCTCCGAGCGGAGCGGAGCGGAGCGGAGCGAAAAAGCTTTCCATTATCCTCCCTCGAGCGATCGAAGCAGAGCGAGGAAGTTTTATATCGTCCTCCTTCGAGCGAGCGAGCGAGTGAAACGAAGCGAAGCGAAGCGAAGAAGCGCCCTCTATTTTGAGTTTCCGTTTCGCTTTCTCTATTTTTCTACTTCTCAAACGATAAGAAAAACGATAACGTTTCCCCCCTTAAAAAAACGAACAAACAACAGCTCAAGAACGGCAGGCTCGCGATGCTCGCCATCTTCGGCTACGGCGCACAGGCGATCCTGACGGGCGAGGGCCCCTGGCAAAACCTGAAGGACCACCTTGCCAACCCGGTTTCTGCCAACCTCGTCGGTGAGTTTTTTTTCCTTTTTTGAGGAGAAACGGGAAAAAGAAATGGAGCGAGAAAATAAAAACTCACGAAAGATCTCGGAACTCCCACAAACTCAAACATAACACGTCTCCAGGCAACCTCAACAAGATCGGCGGCGTGACCCTTTGAAGCGGTTTCCTGTGGTTTTTGAGTGGGGAGAGATCACAACGGGGTGATGATGAGAGAGAAGAGAGAGAGAGGGTGGTGGTGGTGGAGGAGGTTTGAGAAGAGGCAAGAAAAAAAAATAAAGCCTCCCCTCCCCGCCGCCCTTTTTTACTTTCCTTTTTCCCTCCTGGGTGACAGAGAGAGAAGAGGGAGAGAGAGAGAGAGAGGGCGAGAGGCGCGCGTGACGAAAAGAAACCTTGTTTTGTAGAGAGAAAAACAAAAAAACCGCTACTGATTTTCCAAAAATGTTTCTTCTCTGCTTTTTTTGTTACAACCTAAAGTCCCGCTTGGGCTTCTCTCCTCGCTCTGCCTCCACCGCCGCTGCTTCTTCGTCGTCGCCCTCCATCACCGCCACCTCGCAAGCTTCGACGAAAGCGTCGATCGCCGCAGAGGGGACCCCGAGCTCCGCCGCGGCCTTCCTCCGCGCGTCGGCTGGAAAACGGTCCTGATTCGCGGAAGACAAGAGCGACTGCAGCGCCGCGGCGTCCAGCCTCTTGTGCTGCTGCCGCTGCCTCTGCCGAGCCGCTGCTGCGGCCGTGGGAGTGGAATAAGGGCTCGCCGCAGGGACGACGCTCCTCGACCGGATCGCGCCTGCAAGCGCCGCGCCCAGCGCCGCGCCGCCGCCGGCCGCACCGAGCGCCGCGTCGGCGGCCTCGTGCTCCCTGATCGCGGCGACGGTGGCTCTCGAAGCCGCGGCCAGCCTCTTCTCGGTTTCTTCCGCGGCTGACGTTGCTGCTGCTGCTGCTGCCGAGGTGGCGGCCTTGGAGGAGGAGGAAGAAGCGGTTGCGGCGGCGGCCTCGGAGGCAGCTCGGGCGGCTGCGGGGCGAGCGGCGCTCGCGGCGGCGCCCATTGATCAAGTTTTTTCCTAGACTCTCTTCTCTTCCTCGCGGGCCACAAGCTCTCTGAGTCTCGGTCGCAGAGCTCTTTCAGAAGTGTGCGAGCTCTCTTTCTCTCTCTCTCTCTCTCTCTCTCTCGAAGCGCCTGTGCGAGGTCCGGTTTTCTTTGAAAGCAACGCGAGAGCGAGAGCGATTCTAAAAGAGAGAGGAAAAGAAAAAAGAAACGAATTCTAAGTTGTGCGTTCACAGATTCTATCGATCGGCTTCGCAAGGAAAAAAAAACAAGAGAGGAGCATCGTCCCGTTTCAAAGGAGAAGACAGAGAGCTTGTGCGCTGCTCTGCCGTCTCTCCTTCTCAACGATGCGCCCTCGAGCTGCTCCGGCCTCCAAGACAGCAATCGGCTCCATCTGGCTCCCAAAACCGGCCGATACCCTCTCGCTGAGATCGAGGCGATCGACGACGACGACGACAACGATGGCCTCTCCCTCTTCGACCTCCGCTGCCTCCGCCCTCACCTCCCTCACCATCACCCGCCCCGACGACTGGCACCTCCACGTCCGCGACGGCGCCGGGACGCTCCGCGCCGTCGTCCCCGCCACCGCCGCCGTCTTCGGAAGGGCGGTCATCATGCCCAACCTCGTCCCCCCCGTCACCAGCGTCGAGGGCGCGCTCGCCTACCTTGCCCGGATAGAGCGAGCGATCCCCTCGTCCCCTGCTCCTCGCTCCTCGTCGCCGCCGCACCGCTTCAGGCCCAGGATGGCCCTGTACCTGACGGACAGGACGACCCCGGAGGACGTGAGGGAGGCGGCGTCCAGGAGGGAGACCATCCACGGGTACAAGCTCTACCCGGCGGGCGCGACCACCAACTCCGACTCGGGCGTCACCGACCTGGCCGGGCTCGATCCGACGCTGAGGGCGATGGAGGAGCTGGGAGTGCCCCTGATGGTCCACGGGGAGGTCACGGACGCCGAGGTGGACGTCTTCGACCGGGAGGCGGAGTTCATCGAGCGGGTGATGGGGCCGCTGCTGGTCGACAAGTACCAGAAGCTGAAAGTCGTGATGGAGCACATAACCACCGGTGAGAGAGAGAGAGAGAGAGAGAGTTGTTGGTTTCCTTTTTCTAGAGCTTTTTCGGGCTCTTGCTCTCTTCATCTCTCTCTCTGTGTCTCTCTTTCTCTCTCTCTCTCTCTCCCTCCCTCTCTCGAGGCTGTTGTGAGAAGAGAGGGAAAAGGAGGAAGAGGAGGAACTCGAGAAGAAGAAGTTGGGACTTCAAAAACAAAAACGAAACAAAACAAAAAAACTCAACTTCTTTGCCCTCTCTCTTTCAAAAAAAAAAAAAAAACTCTCTTCAGCCGACGCCGTCGACTTCGTCTCTTCCTCCAGGGAGGGCGTCGCGGCCACCATCACCCCGCAGCACATCTCCCTCTCGCGCAACGCGCTCTTCACGGGCGGGATCAGGCCCCACAACTACTGCCTGCCCGTCCTGAAGCGCGAGCGGCACCGGCTGGCGGTGCTCGCCGCGGCGACGTCCGGCTCCGCCCGCTTCTTCCTGGGGACCGACTCGGCGCCGCACGCCAGAGACCGCAAGGAGTCGTCGTGCGGCTGCGCGGGCATCTACTCCGCCCCTGCGGCCCTGCCGCTGTACGCGGCGGCGTTCGAGGCCGCCGGCAAGCTCGACCGGCTCGAGCACTTTGCCTCGTTCGCGGGGCCCGACTTTTACGGCCTCCCTCGCAACGGGGACACGATCACGCTGTCGAGGTCAAAGTGGAGGGTCCCCGGGGAGTACAGATTCGGAGAGGGGGAAGAGGAGGGAGGAAGGGGCAGCGAAGGGTCCAACGTGGTCGTTCCGATGGGGGCAGGGTCGGAGCTCGCTTGGCAGGTCGTTTTGGAGTGAGTCGAGATTTTTCGTTTTTTTGTTGTCTCCCTCTTTTTCTTCCTTTCAAGCTCTGATTTTTTTTTTAAGAACAAGAAAAGATCAAACATCAAAGGCAGAGAGCCTCCCCTTCTCTTCTTCTCCCCCTCTCTTCTTCGCCCTCCCGGCCGCCTCCCCCCTCGAGATCGCCTCGCGCCGCATCTCCCGCAGCCTCTCGGCCCGGTGGCGCCTCCGCGAGTCGTCGGCGCAGGTCAGCGAGCGCCGCAGTGCCCTGTCGAGGCCGCCCGAAGCGACGACGCCCGTGAAGGTCGCGTCGCCGCCGCCGCTGCCGCCGCCGGCGCCTCCCCCGGCGCTGCCGCTCGGATCCTGCAGCCGCAGCGCCGCCTCCGCCGCGTTGATCCTCTCTGCAGCGAACCGCGGGAGGTCGGAGTAGTCCTTCTCGTAGTCGTCCCAGGCGACCGCCGTCTCGTCGTCCCCGCCCTCGCCGCCCTCGCCGCCGCCGCCGCCGCCGAGGTCGGACCCCCGGGGCGGGGGAGGGAAGTCGACCCTCTCTGCGAGCCGGGGCCACCAAGTGAGCGACGGCGACGGAGCAGCAGCAGCAGCAGCGGCCGAGGAGGAGCGGGGCGAGGCGGCGGCGGCGAACAGCTCGGCGTTGGCCTTGGCGAGCGTCACCAGGAGCCCCTCCTCTCCCACCCCCCCGGGCGCGAGCAGCGTCCACGTCGACTCGTCGGGGACGACCATCCTCTCGAGGGCGAGGTCGAGGAAGACCTCGATGTCCTCGAGCGTTTCCGCTCCCGTTTTCGCTTTCGCATTCGTTTTCGCTTTCGCCGCCGTCGCCTCCGCTTCCTCGTCCCCGCGCTCGCCACCTCCTCCGCTCCCGCTCCCCCCCTTCTTCTTCTTCTCCTTCTTCTTCTTCGAGGACGCCACGAGCAGCCTCCTCGGCGAGATGACCACCTCGACCTCCGCGGCGGACAGCCCGGCAGCCGCCACCGACGCCACGACGACGCTCACCTCGCCGGCCGACTGCCGCCAGCGCAGGCCGAGCCGCGGCGCGTCCAGCCATGAGTCGGCGGAGCGGCCCGAGACGTCTCTCGAGGAGTAGTGCACGCGCGAGAGGGCGAAGGCGTGGCGCGGGACCGGGGGGAGGGGCCGGCCCCTGGCGTCGGTGAGTCGCGGCGGGGGTTTGGAAGGGGGCCGGAGGAGCAGCGGCAGGGAGAGGTCGAGAGGGGGAGGGGGAGGGGGAGAGAGAGGGACGAGCGCGGACGAGGGAGAAAGAGAGGAGGAGGAGCCTTCTTCCGGCTCCGCTCCTCCTTCGGGCATCTTCCCTTCCTTCTCTCTCGCTTCCTCCTCCTCCTCCTCCTCCTCGAAGAAAGACACCCGGATGCTCGTCGGGCAGAGGCAGATCTCTGCCAGGGAAGAGCGGAGGCTCGCCTCCAAGGAGGAAGAAGGAGAAGAGGAGGAGTCGCCCTCTTCCTCCTTGGAGACCGAGGCCGAGAGCGAGAGCGAGAGCGCAGCGCCGCCACCTGCTCCGCTCCTGGAGACCTTTTCGAGAGCCACCGCCGTCCTCGGGACGCGCAAAGCCTCGGAGACGCGGAGCAGAAGGGCAGAGCGAGCTCCGGTGGCGTCGAGAGAAGCAGAGGAGCCTGAAAACTCGAGGCCGAGGCGGAGGCGTCGGCGGCGCGGAGGAGGCCTCCCCCCGGGGCGACTCCCCGACGAGGGCGACGAAAGGATCTCGCCGACCTCCCCCGGCGGCAGCTCCCCGCTCTCCTGGATTTTCTTCAGCAGCTCGACGAGCGGGGACGCCAGGGCCGAGGCGGACAGCTCGCGGCGACGGGAGGCCTCCCCCTCGCTGGTGGGGCTCGCCGCCGCCGCCGCAGCAGCCCCCGAGGCAGCGGCGCCCGCCGTGGGGGCGGCGCGCCGCCGAATCCTCGCCAACCCCTCCGAGAGCGCCCTCGCGGCCTCCCTGCAGTCCCCGCGCCCTTCCTCGTCTCCTGGCCTCGCGAGCAGCGCCCTCGCCAGTGCCAGAGCCGCGGCGTCGGAAGGGGCGGGCCGAAGCTGTTGCGGGCGAGTCGGGTCTTTTTTTTCTCTTTCTTCCTTTTCTTTTTCGATTTGGCCAGCAACCCTGGAAGCTTTTTCTTTTTTTGACGAGGGTTGGCTTTCTTCGACGAGGCTCAGCTCCAGCGCCCTCCGCGCGTCCGCCACGGCCGCGCGCCACTGCCCCGCTGCCGAGAAGACGCCGGAGCGCTCGACGAGGAGCTGAGGGAGCGAAGGAGGAAGAACGAGCCACCTCGCGAGGGAGGAGAGGTAGGCTGTCGAGGTCGCGGCGTTTTGGGCCTCGGGGTCGCGTCTTCCGGCGTCGCTGTCGCCGCCTCGGCCCGCGACGACGGCCGCGGCGGCGGCTCGCAGGCTCGCCGCTGCCGCCTCTCCCCCTCCTCCTCCTCGTCCTCCTCCTCCAGAGAGCGGAGACCGAGGGAGAAGCCTCCCGGCCTCCTCGGCGGGGGCCAGCACGGAGTCGCACAGCAGCGAGGCCGCGTCCGCGGCGCGGCGGGCCCCACGGAAGACGCCCTCGCGGACCGCCGCGGCGCACTCGGAGCGGCGGGCCGCCGCCGGCGGGAACGGGTCGCCGCCCTTCCCTCCTCCCGCTCGCTCCCCCCTTCCCCCTTTCGCCTCGCTCTCCAGGGCCCTGTGCGCGTCCACAAAGGCCATGGCGGCGGCGAGGTGCTCTCCGAGCCCTCTGAGAGCGGCCCCCCTGCGCCAGTGCGGCTTGGACCAGCCGAGGCGACCTTTTCGCCGCTGGCGCTGCTGCTGGAGAGGCGAGAGGCAGAGGGCGAGCGACGGCGACGCGGCGTCCCCTCTCCGCTCTCCTCCGGCCTCTTCCTCCTCCTCCTCCTCCTCTTCGGGAGAGGAGAGCCTGATAGCTTCTTCAGCGGCCTTGAGAGCCTCCTTGAACCTGCCCGCGGCGCACAGGGCCGCGGAGGCGTTGGAGAGCGCCCTCGCCCTCGAAGCGGCGGCGGCGGTGGCGGTGGCGGAAGTCGAGAAGGAGCACGAACGAGCCGTTGCGGCCGCGGAGGACAGATAGAGCTCCGCGGCCTTGCCCCTGTCCCCTCTCTTCAGGGCGTCGGCGGCCCTGGATGCGTCATGCGCGGCTTTGAGGCGACGGAGGGCCGTGGAGTGGGGCAGGGAGGGGCTCGGAGAGGTCATAACGGCTGGAGGGAAAGTGGGGGGCGTTTTTTTTTTTTTAGGTTTTAGTTCCCGTTTTCGTCGAACGAAAAAGTGGAGAGCGACGACCACTGTTCCGCTCGAAACGTCGATCGGGCAAACTCGCTTCTCCGTCGACTTCGCCCCCTCTCTCTTTTCCCCCGATGGGGCTCTACGACGACCTGCCGGTGGCCAAGGGCGACCCGGCCGCCGAGGCTTCCGCGGCGGTCCCGTCAGTCCCGGCGGCGCTCGCCCCGGCCGTGCGGCGGATGGCGGCATCGGCGGCGAAGCATCAGCCCCGACCGGCGGCGGCGGCGGCGGCGGCGGCGCCGGCGACGACCGCCGCCGCTCCCGCTCCCGCTCCCGCTCCTCCCGTCCCGCAGCAGCAGAGGCAGAACGCCGGCAGCGGCAGCGGTCCCGGGCCCCATTACGCGGCCTCCTTCGGGCCCTTTGACGACGACTTCGAGGAGTACGATCCGCGCCACCCGAACGACTTCTCGGCGCTCGCGGCCCGCAGGGAGGCCGCCGCCGAGCAGGCGCGGCTGCGGGCCGAGGCGGCCGCGGGCGCCGCCGCCGCCGCCGCCGCGGCGGCGGACAGGGAGAGGAGGATAGCCGCGGCGGCCGCGGAGGCTGCGGCGGCCAGGGAGCGCGAGGCCGCCGAGGAGAAGAGGCGGCGCCAGGAGGAGGAGGAGGAGGCGCGGAGGGAGGAGCAGGAGGCGCCGAGGCCGCGGGCGGGGCTCGGGAGCGGCCGCCAGCTCGGTCCCTCCGGCGGCGCCGTCCCCGACGCCGAGCGGGGGATGCCCCTGGCCGCCAGGATGATGGCCAAGATGGGCTGGGAGCGAGGCAAGGGCCTCGGAAAGCAGCTCCAGGGCGCGCCCCTGCCGCTGGTGGCGAAGAAGACGAGCGCGAGGGCGGCGGTCGTGGTCCCTGCCACGGAGCGAGAGGAGCAGCGCGCGGAGGGGGAGGCCAAGCGCCCGGCGGCGGCGGCGGCGGCGGCGGCGGCGGCGGCGGCGGCGGCGGGAGCGGCTCCCGCCGCCCCCTCGTCCCTCTCCTGGCCGGGAGAGGGCGACGACTCGTCTCGCGTCGTCCTCCTGACCAACGTCGCCCCCCCGGGGCTCTCCGAGGAGGCCCTGGGCGCCGCGGAGGACGAGGTGGGCATGGCCGCGACCGCCAGCGGCGGCCTCCGATCCGTCAGCGTCTTCGAGGTCGACGCTGAGAATCCCTCCTATTTCTCCTCTTCCTCTTCTTCCTCTTCGTTCCCGCGGGAGGCGCTCGTGCGCGTCTTCGTCGAGTTCGGGGACGCGGCCTCGGCGGCCAGGTTCGCGAGGAGCGTGCGAGGGCAGCCCTTCTTCGCCGGGAACAAGAGCCGCGGCGCCGGGGGCGTCGCCGCGAGGCCGTTTTCGCTCGGGAGGCTGCGACAGGGGAGGCTCGCCCCCGAGCCCGGGGACGTCCCTTGAGATGAGGGCAAGATCCGTGCGCTGCTGCCGCTGCTGCCGCTGCCGCTGCCGCTGCTCCTGTAAAACTACGCCTATCCGAGGCTGTAAAATGAAAGAAGAAAAAAAAATTCACTGAGGACGGAGCGGGGTTTACAAACGAAACGGAAAAAAGAGGACAAAACGACGACGTCAGTGCCCCTCCCGGCCAAAATCCAACTGCTGGTGCAGCTCCGGGGAGACGGGCGGGTTCCTCGCGTACAGGGTTCCACCAGGCCTGTAAGGAACCGTATAGAGGTCCGGGTGGGACTTGGAGGCGAGCTCGGCCTCGCCGCGCTTGACGAGGGCCGAGCCCGTGGCGGGGTCGACCTGTTTTTTTTTTTTTTTTTTTGAGAGAGAGAGAGGAGAGAAAGAGACCAAGGAGGTCGAGGTTGAGTTTCTTCTTGCTCTCTCTCTCTCGCTTTTTCTCCTTTCTCTTCGTCTCTTCGGCGCTTCTCCAACCCACTCACGTTCTTGTTGGCCTCAAACTGGCCCCGGAGCTTCTCTGCCTGCGGTGATTTGAGAGCGTTTAGGGAGAGAAAAACGGTGTCAGAACAGAGAGAGAGAGAGAAAAACAAAGTCGTCAAATGAAGAAGAGGGCGGCGATGGGCAGCAGACGGGCTGAATTTCCTTCGTCCCTTCTTTTCTCCTTTCAGCTTACCTCTTCCCAGAATAGCTCCCGATCCACTGCCCACGACTGGATGTTCTTGAGCGCATGGCGGTAGAGCCTGGCGACGCGCGCGGCGTGCTGCACGGCGCCGGCGCTGAGGGCCGTCGGCGAGGCCATCGCGAAAGTCGAGGTGGGCAAAAATCTGGTTTTTGAAGCTCTACTGTTTCTCTCCTCGATCGATAGAGAGAGAGAGAGAGAAGCGCTTGCTGTTCGCGCGGTTCCAGGGAAGAGAGGGTCAAGGAGGCGAGCAGAGTTACTTTCTGTTTGACGTTGAGATTTTTCGACTGTCTCGTTCTCTTTCGAAAAAAGAGGAGAAGAGAGAAGCGAAGGAAGAGAAAATGAAGAGCAAGGGGGAAAGCTGCAAAGTTTTTTCCACTCTCGAAGAAAAAAAAAAAGCAAACATGACAGATTCCGAAGGCGACGGCGACGCCGTCCACGTCCTGGACGTCGACTCGGACCTCGGGGAGCCTCCCCTGGACTCTGCCGCTAGGAGCGCCTCGGCTGCCGCGGAGATGCCACCTCCTCGTCCTCCTCCGAGGAGCAGCACGGCGTCGAGTTCACCGGCGTCGCCATCGCCATCGATCTCCGCTGCCGCTTCTTCGAAAACCTCGACCTCTTCCTCCTCGCCGTTCGTCCTCAACGACCGGAGCGTGGCGACCGGCGGCGCGCTGCTGGTCGCGCTGCTCCTGATGGTGATAGGTAAGAGAGGCTGTGTTGCTTTCAATTCCTTCGGCGGTGCTGCTCCTGCGGGAAAAGGCAACGGGAAGAGCCTCCCTGACCTCGAAAAACAAAACAAAACGAAAAAAAACTTGAACCCCCTCGAAACAAACAGCGGCCCTCTTCCTCCGCGCGAGGCGCCCCCCGAACACAAACCGCCGCTCCGCCGCGGGCACCCGAGCCGCTCTGCTCGCCGGTCCCTCCGGTGCAGGAAAGACCACCCTGTTCCTCCAGCTGACGAAGAAGAAAAACAGAAACGGGACCGTGGCTTCGATGACGGAGAACGAGGGCATCGCCGCCGTTCTTTCCTCTCCTTCCCCCTCCGGGAACAGAAACGCTCTCCGCCGCGTGCCCCTCGTCGACGCCCCGGGGCACCCCAGGCTCAGGGCTCTGGCCGCGTCGCGCGCCCCGGCCGCCACGGCCATCGTCTTCGTCGTCGACTCCTCGGACTTCCTGCCGCAGAAGGCCGGCGCCGCCGAGGCGCTGGCGGGGCTGCTCGCGGGCTCCTGGCGGCGGAGGAAGGGCGTCCCCGTCCTCCTAGCCTGCAACAAGAGCGACTGGGGAGAGGCCGCGCACTCCCCCGAATTCATAAGGAGGAGGCTGGAGAAGGAGGTCGACGCGCTCGTCGCGTCCGCCGCGACGGGGGGGCTCGCGGGCGGGCAGAGCGAGGGAGGCGGAGAGGGCGGAGACGACGAAGGCGGCGGTCTCGCGGCGCTGCTCCGCCGCGCGGGCGAGCCCTTCTCCTTCGCGGGACTCGCGAGGGCTGGAGGCCCCGCGCTGGAGACGTGCACTTGCTCTGCGCTGAAGGGGGAGATCGGGAGCGTCTCCGGGTTCCTGGCGAAGCACGGTTGAGATGGATGAAGAGGAAGAAGAAGAAGCGATAACTTTTGGTTTTGGACTTGGTAGAAAAGTTCGTGTTGTTTTGATGCTGCAGGTTCAAAAATCAGAACGAAATGAAAAAACAAAAAAACTCATTCTCTCTCTCTCTCTCTCTCTCTCTTTCAAGAAACCATCGTGGCGTACGCGTCCCCTCCGGAGCCCCCGCGGCGGCGCCCTGATCCGCTGCCTCCTCCAAAGTCGCGGTCGCGGTCCCTGCGCGAGTGCTGCTGCTGGCGCTGCTGCCTCTGCGGCCTCCCCCCACCGCCGCCGCTGCCGCCTTGCTGTGCTTGCGCCGCCGCCGGGGGTACCGGCACGGCCTTGGGCGCCCCCGCGGCCACCGCCTCGACGAGAGAGGCTGACTCGGAGATCCCGTGCGTCACCGAGGCCAGCAGGAGCATCGCGAGAGCGTCCGCCTCCGCGGTCGCAGCAGCCGAGGAAGTCGAAGAAGATGCTGCTCCTCCTCCTCCGATGTTTTTCGCGCTCTTGAGCAGCGCCGCCGCGGCCCGGATAGCGCCCCGGTCGACCTCCCTCTCGCCGCTGGCCATCGCCGAGACGGCGGCGCGGATCTCCTCGATGCGGGAGGCCATCGTGGAGACAGCGGTGTGGAGGGACTTGAAGTGGCCCACGACTGTTTCATCGTGTGCAGTTTTCGAGTTTTTTTTTGATGAGAAGAAGAAAAAGGACGAGAAAAAAAAGAACGTCGTGAGAGGAAAAGACCCGAAAAGAAGAGCTAGGAAGATCGTTTTTCCCTTCAAAACTCACGCTGGTCCGTGCCGCTCTCGTCGGCTCCGGCCGGCACGGCCCTCGCGGCCTGCGCCACGCCGATCCGCTCGATCTCCGACGAGTCGATGGTGAAGGGCGCCTCCGACCAGGAGCCCCCCGCCGCTCCCGCCGCCGCTCCCCCTCCGACGGCGGCGGCAGCGGCGGCGGACGCAGTGGCGGATGCGGCAGCGGAAGGAGCGGGCGAAGCGCCGCCGTCAGAGGCGCCCCCTCCCCCCACGGGGACCCACTCCCAGAGCCTGATGGGCAGCCCCGCGACCGACGTGCGAACGGAGGCAGGAGAGCGCGAGGGAGAGCGAGCAGAGGAAGGGCCGCCGGGTCCGGCGCCGGGGCCGGAGGAGCCCCCCCCCGGGAGCAGCAGCGCGGTTGGGTCAAAGACGAGGCCGAACGGCGCCGCGGCCTCGGACCCCTCCGCGGGGGACAGGGCGTCGTGGACCGCCGCCGCGGTGGTCCCGGCGCCGCCGGGGGGCTGCGAGAGAGGACCGACTGCGTACCAGCCGACGAGGTCGAGCGCCGGGAAGGTCTGCTTGTCTGCGGAAGAAACGTTTTTTCCCCCCCCCCCGGGGGGGGGGGGGGTCTCGAGAAGGATGAGAAAGAGTTAGGTCGAAGAAAAGAAAAGTTGGATCCTCTTCTCTCTCTTTCTTCCCTCTTCTCTCTCTCTCTCTCTCCCTCCCTTTCTAAAAGCGTACACTGGTCCAGCCTCCGGCGCAGAAGCGCCGCGTCCGGCCGCGCGCCCGCGACCGGCACCACGAGCTCGAACGAGTTGGCGACGTCGACGGTCCTCGTCGCGCCGCCGACCGACCCGAGCAGGCACCCCGCGACGCGGGCCGTCGCGTCCGCCGCCTCGGCATCGGCCGAGGCGCTGCTGTTGCTGCTGCTGCTTCCGCCGGAGCTGCTGATGACCTTGGCGCGGGTGACGTGGTCGGAGATGTTGACGACGACGAGCTGTTTTCGGTCGTGGTGTTTTTTTTTTCGCGGGTGAGCGAACGAACGAGGGGTCGGCAGGCCGATCGGGTCCCGATGCCTCTCGCTCTTTCCCTCTCTCTTTTCTTGTCCATCGGCCGCGCTCACCGGGTGGAGCTTGTACGTCAGCCCCGAGGAGCTCGACGTCGTCGTCATGGTTGCTGCGAGCGGCGTGGAAGGAGAACGGAGAGAGAGCAGAGAGAGGAACGCGGAGACGACGACGAGGCGTCGATGCAGAAGTGACCTCTCACTCTCTCTCGCTTCTCGCTCGAGGCAAACCATGCTCCCTCAGCTCTCTCTCTCTCGCTCTCTCTTTTCCTTGGCCCGCAGGCTCGAGTTCGAGCTCCTCTTCGTCTCGGCAACTGGAGCACTCCTCTTCATTATCATAAATTTGGAAGTGCGTAGAAAGGCCCGAAGAGTTCGTGACGAGGGATGCGTTTTTGTTTTTCGTTCCTCTGAGCCGCAGAGGGTTCGCATCGATCGCTTCGATCGTCCGAGGCCTTCCCTCTCGCAACTCGGCCTCCTTCGTCTCCCTCTTTTCTTCTCGCTCACCTCTCTCTCCCCTGCATCCCCCCCCCCTCTTTCTTTCTCGCCGCCCTCGACTCCCAAACAGTTCGGCTTCCGAGCCACGAGCGAGCTCTGAAGAAATGAGACCTTTGAGAGCGAGAGCGGTAACGCTCGCTCCTCCGTCCCGCTTCGTCGCCGCCGCCGCCGCCTCTGCCGTGCTTCCTCAGCAGCACAAGAGGCGCCGCCGCGTCCTCCTCCGCCGCTGCGACCTCCCACAGGGGACGCCCACTCCCTGGCTCGTCGATGTCGCCAACACCTGCAGGCTGACCGACCTCGACGTGCCGTCGCTGGAGCTGTTCTCCTCCGAGGAGGGAGAGGGAGAGGAGGAGGAGGCGGCGGAGGCGGCGGTCGAGGGGCGGGGCGGCGGCGGCGGCGGCGGCGGCGGCAGAGACGGGAAGAGGCACGGGGAGACGAGGAAGGCGGCGAAGGAGAACGACAGCGTCGTCCTCGTCCGTCTCTCCATCTCGCCGACCCTCGGGGGCAGCCGCGGGGGCGGCAGGGCGGGCTCCTCGGGGTACTTTCTCGAGGGGGAGGTGCGGACGGAGAGAGGGGTCGTGCTGGCCTGCTCGGGCTGCGGCGCCCCGGCGGCGCCTCCCTCGGCGTCCGGCGAAGGAGGAGGGGGAGCGGAGGGAGACGAAGGAACAGAGGGAGAAGGAGGAGAGGGAGAAGAAGCACAGGGAGGACCGACGGGAGCTTCCTCTCGTCCTCGCCCGCTGCGGGGGACGATGCGCCTCTTCCTGAGCGCCGACCCGGACGATGCCGACGACTTTGACGCGCCGCCGAGAAGGGCAGAGAAGAAGAAGACGAAGAAGAAAGTGAAGCAGGAGGAGGAGGCGAGGGAAGAAGGCGCCGGATGCGAGGAGGGCGGCGCTCCGGGCGGGCCCTCCCCGGAGAGGGAGCGGCGGCGGCGAGGGCGGCGGGAGGAGAGGAAGGGGGAGGGCGGCGGCGCCACCGGCCGCGGCAGCCGCCCCCGCGGCCCGACGTCCTCCTCCGACGCCTCTGTCATCTTCTGGTCGCCCGCGAGCTCCTCGGTCGACCTGACGGACGCGGCGGCCGCCGCGCTGGCCGTCTCGCTGCCGGCGTCGCCCTGCTGCGCCGCGTGCGCCGAGAGGGCCGCGGCGGCGCGGGGGGAGGGCGGCGGAGGCGGCGGAGGCGGGAGCGGCGGCAGAGCAAAGGGCCTCAACTGGAGCGCCTCCGGCGAGGTCTCGGGCAGC
>Ga0315289_10007700_pt1 | contig 15664 bp, 9 predicted proteins | sample YL17G11_40_MG_FD_203452 | JGI IMG/M metagenome (GOLD analysis project Ga0315289, IMG submission 203452) | Sediment microbial communities from Yellowstone Lake, YNP, Wyoming, USA - YL17G11_40 | ecosystem: Environmental > Aquatic > Freshwater > Lake > Sediment | place: USA: Wyoming | collected... | reverse complement strand
CGCTCAGCCGTGCCAGGGGAAGATCGAAGTTCGTGATGATGTACCCCGGATAGGTCCCGCTGCGGAAAAGATACTCGCCAAGGTTGCGCGCCTGGTCATTGTATTTATATTCGAACCGGCCGACGGATAGAGAAAAATCCAATTTTTGTCGATCGCCAAGGGATACAATTCCCGCTGCTGTCGGAAAGTAAATATCAATATTCTGCTTGGGAAATCCTTCGGTCTGATCGGGATTATAGGAGAAGGGAACGGAATTATACCACAGCCGCCCTTCGAAGGAACCGATGGCGCTGAGATGTTTGCCAATCGAGCTTCTCAGTGAAAAATTAAGAAATGCATGGCTGACCCAAAGGTTTCTAAACTCTCCTCCGGAAAAATCCATTTGCCTGTACCGGGCCTTCACCAACTGGCCGAATTCAATGGCGGCATATCCGCCTATTGCAGGCTGTCTGGTGATTTTTGCGGAATCGAAGGCTGTGTTCTCGGCAAACGAACATGCGCAGACGATAAACACCGCCAGAATTCCTGCGATCACTTTCTTGCGCGGCGCAACAAATAAAGGTGCCATACGAGCGTCGACCGCTTTGACGATCTGGCCCGTCTCAACGGAACTGCCGGCTTGATATAAATGCCGATTCATTGCTGCCTCGAATGGATTAACAATTTCAGGGCCCGCGCCTGGTCGTTTGCAGGTTATCATACGATATTATACTGCAAAAATCTCACGCGATCCTGCTGATTAATTAACGGAATATTGCTCTGACTGGGGTTTGGGGCGGACTATTGTGATTGGTGCGTGCGGCGGACATTGACCGCAAGAATCTGCGCGCGCGTGCCGGTTCCGTCATGCGGGGAGGTTTTTTTTACCGGCGGAGGACCCACCGATCCCCGGTTGACAATAAAGGGAATGGAAGGAATGGTGCCGCTTCTCCCGGCATCTTCGGGTTCCGCCCCGCACAGGATGCGCGCGGCCAGGTAGCCAAGGCGGGAGAAGCCGAAATCCACTGTGGTCAGCGGATACATCGACGTAACCGGATTGTTATCAAAGGAGATGGTTGACAATCCGCCGGGTACGGCAATCCCCGCCAGCACCGACCAGATCTGGTACAAATGCGCCATCCAGTCGTTCATGGCGATAATGGCCGTGGCCCCCTTGCTGAGCAGCGATTCGAGTGATGGGGCGGCGCGCAGATAATCCTTCGGTTTCATTTTCAATCCGGCAGGCATGCTCGCGGCTATCGATTGCGCGAAGTCGGAAACGCTTTTGGGGGAAGTATCGCTCTGCTTCCAGAATTCCTCGGTCTGCTTGATCATGATGAGATCGGGCAGGGGAGACATACGTTTGGCCAGCCGCTTACAAAGGCCCAGCCGCCGTTGCACCCAGCCACCGGAATACCATGACGGAATGGGAATGCCGATGTCCCGATGTCCCGAGGCTGTCAGCCGCTGCAGAGCGAGACTGACCGCAGCGGATTCATCCAGGTGCATCCGGTAAAACGGGATGGTCGTTGCCAGTTCCGATCTCGTCAAATCATCCCGCTCGTCGGAGGCATCGAAGAAAATCACCGGCCGTTTGCCGCCGGAAAGCGTGCGAATCCACCGAGGGGCGGATTCGGCCTCCAGATACGGATCGAGGATGATGGCGCCGCGGTAGAAATCCCCCCAGGCGCGAATCAGGCGGGCGATTTCTTCGTGGCCCTGTGGCGTACCGGAAGAATTCTTCAATCCGCTCTCCAGCGTTTTTGAGCACATACGAACGGTGATGCACTTGTCATGCAATTCGCTTTGAAGCGTCCACAAGAAAGGCGCCAAAAAGCCGTTTCCCCACACATTCTTATGAATGCTCTCGCAAAAAAGCAGAATCGAGGGCCCGGTTTCCCCAAGGGGATTATGGTGTACATCGGCCTGCCTGACCGGCCTGGGGCCCACGATCCAGCTTCTGCCCCGTTTGTGGATCAACTGCTCGTCCTGAAGCCTTCGGAACCCCAGAACTATTGACATTCGAGAAATATGTTCGCTGTTCGCAAAAAACCCGACCTTGGGCATCCGTTCGCCGGGCCGGAACTCCCCGTCCTGGATCGCCTGCCGCATTGTGCGAAATACCTGTTCGTCGGCGCTGTCGCGCGTTTTCCCTTCGGCGCGGTCGATCCGCCTGCCGCGCGATACCGCAACCAGTCCTTCGTCGCACAAAACGCGAACAGCCTTGCTGATCGTTAATGTGGATGCCTGGAAAAGCCGGACCAGTTCGTTCATCGAGGGGATCGCATACGAAGGATCCGCCTTGATGCGAGTGCGCAGGTCATTGGCGATTTGCCCGAACCGGGGGGATTTCTGTTTTGTACGCTTCATGAAAATTGAATATACCATAAAACCATTCAAAGATCCAACCGAATATTTGTCCAGTATATTAGTACATGAAACAAAGCCCGATCCGTGTGCTCAACCGATTAAATTCATCCTGAAAGGCGGGAGGTCTATGAACAGAATTCGGCTCATAGCCGCGGCTGCCATGATCAATCTTGCCGGCAATTCGCTGTCGGCCATCACCAACTCGACCGGAACGCCGTTGGGCGGTATCGGCGCCTCTTACATTGTTTACAATGCGCGCACGGGCGGATTCGCAAAGGGCTACCGGTTGACCGGCAATCACTGGTACACGGAAAAGTCCGTCCCCGGCGGCTTCCATCTCTATACCAGGGTGAACGGGACAGCCGCGACCAGCGTCAAAGCAACCACCGTTGATGAAGATGCTCAGCCGCCGATCTATCGCGCGCACTATGCGGCACTTCAGAATGTCAAGTTTGACCTGCTGGCATTCGGTCCGTACGCCACGGGCGACGATTCCGCGGCCACCTTCCCGCTGGCATTTTTCGAGTTCACCGTCACGAATAACAACAGTGTCAGCGCGGAGGCTGCGGTCGCCCTTGATATCGACGGTCTTGTCGGGAGCGCTCCCGTTCGTATTGACGGAGGATTTTCCACCCAGGGCGCAGAAAACGCCTCGGTGATAGCGGCAGCAGCAGCTTCCGGGGCGCAGGTGACAGCCGGGTCCTCGGTTTCCGATTTCTCAGCGGATGGTGTGCTTGACAACAGTAACGGTCACCTCGTTGCGGTCATGGCGATCGTCGGCCCGGGACAAAAAGCCGTCTTCCGCTTTGTCGTGGCCTGGTACCAGAACTTCGGCAGCGAAGGGTTCTACTACCAGAACTACTTCGCCGCATCGTCACCCGCAGCCTCCTGGGGTATGGCGAATTTCTCCCGGATCCGCGCTGGCGCCACCGCCATCGTTGACCGTATCATGGGAAGCAATCTCCCATCGTGGTTTAACAACTATATCCTGGAGAACCTATATCCGCTCATGCACAATGGACAAACGGCAAAGGACGGCCGCGTGGCCTTCAGAGAGGGGACCTATCACATCATCGGCACGCTGGACCAAATGGGTCATGCGCAGCTTCCGGTGTCCTATAATTGGCCGTCCATCAACTGGCGGCAGATGGAATATTTCGCCCGCACGCAGATGCGCGCCCCCGCGGAAGGGGCTATCCATCACGATTTCGGCACGAACGAAAGCATGTGCGCCTGGGATGCGCGCGATGCATCGGATGGGCATTACGACTATGCCCCCCAATATGGCGGAATCAGCACCTGGGGCGACCTTAATGCGCTGTTTGTTTTGAATATCTATGAACTTTTTCTTGCCACCGGTGACACTACGAAACTGCGAATGCTCTGGCCGTATATGAAAAAGACGGGCGCATGGATGCTCGTGCAATGCTCCTGGGGCGGCGCGGGTTCCTATCTGCCGATGAATGTGGCGGCAACCTATGATGATGGCCACAATGATAAAGACATTTACTGCTCATCGCTTTTTCTCGCTGCGTGTTCCGCGTTCAAAGAGATGGCATCGGCAATGAACGATTTGGCCGCACGGGACAAATGGGCGATGCAATTTGCCAATGGACGCAACCAGTTCGTTCAGCGGTACTGGACCAGCCAGTATTTCCTTCAGCATCCGGATTATGATGCCGCGGGAGGATATGGCGGCGACGGCCTGGGTACCGAACAATACGGCGCGGGTTATGCTCTTGCCCGCGCTCTCGGTCTTCCCTCCATCCTCGACGACGACAAAGCGCAGTACTGGTTCAGGCGGGTATATCCTGTTGTCAACTTCGCCGGCCGCATGAGCTGCTGCTGGCATTTTTATGAGGTCGGCCATGCGGGCCAGTGCGGGATCGCGATCGGATCGCCGGACAGCGGCCTGGACGTTCACAACGTTGACTACAGCGAATACCACACGAAGAACCCCCAATGGGTTTTCTGGCAGGGGATCTCGAATATGCAGGGCTACTACTCCTACTGCACGGCGCCGGTGGTATGGCGGGCCCTGTTCCTTCTTGAGGGCTACACCATTGACAATTTCAACAAGCGGCTCTGGTTGCGGCCGGCCCTGCTCAAGACAATGCAGAACCGGCTGACCAATGCGCCGTTGCTTCTTCCCGGCAACTGGGGGACCTTCAATTACAACGGCAACGACAGCGCGGGCCGCACGCAGGACCTCATCGTGGCGTACGATAAATCGCTGACAATGCGGGAAATCGTGCTGCGGAACAATACCGGCGGCACGAGCGCCGCATCGCTGGTGATCAAAAACGGCGTCGCGATCGCGCATACCGATAGCTGCGAAGGGACCGGGTTGGATGCGATCGTCAGGATCAAACTGAGCCAGCCGGTCGATCTGGGCGCGGGCGGCGTACGCGTACTGCTTTACAAGAATAAAAGCCAGTTACCGACGGTCGGGGCAATCGCGGACAACAGAGATGCCCCGATGCCGCGCCCGCAATTGCAGGTGCTGAGCACGGATCGCATCACGGTCACCTGTTCCTCGCCCGCGACGCTGGTTGTGGATCTTTTCTCGATGGACGGCCGCCTTGTCCAGTCGATTACCAAGGGGCTATTGGGGAGCGGGACCCATGCATTCCCGATCAATTCGCGGCTGCTTTCGGATGGCGCGTATGTTATCCGGTTGACGGGATCGGGTATTGACCGCACGGTGAGAATGCTGGTGAGGAACTGATTTACAAAATGCCGGATGCGGGTACATACACCAAATCAAAAGCTTATCCCGTCTGGGTTAATTACAGCAGGTGCTGCATATCTTGCAGTCGAAAAGTCAATGCCACCTGGGCATCCATCCGCTATCAACGGGAGGGTTTAATGAACTGTTTACGTTTTAAAATGGATTTCTGCACTCAGCGAACAGCATCTGCGAAAAAGAAGCATTCCCGGATGCCTGCACGAATTGCGTGGTTCGTTGTGATGCTTGCGGCATTCAGCACAAATTCCCCGCGGGCCCAGCAAAATCCCGCCTGGACCGACACCGGCGTGCTGGTCAACCATGTCGGGTTTCTTCCCAAAGGGATGAAGTGCTTTGTTTTTAAGACTTCAGCTGCCGTACCTTTTCAGATCATCGACACGGCGAGTAAAAATGCCGTGTATAGCGACACGGCGGAGCGGGCTCCCATGGACATCGTTGTTCCACAGTACGGTCCGTACGTTGTCGGCGACTTTACGGCGCTCATCGCCCCGGGAATTTATCGCATTCAGGTTGGTGGGAAAACTTCCCGTCCTTTTGCCGTTTCCGCCGAAGTATATCGGGACGCGGAGCGCAAACATTTTAACTATTTCACCAAGCAAAGGTGCGGCAATACGACAAAAAATTGGCGCGGCGCTCCATGCCATTTGGACGACGGCAAAAGGCTTGACAACGGACAGCATCAGGGCGTGGTCGGCGGTTGGCACGACGCGCACGATGTGCGCAAGTGGCTTGGACCAACGCTCTTCGGTCTGGTGGGTATTTCGCGTGTCATGGAGATTATGCCTCAATGGGACCCGGGCACGGCTTTCGAAGAGTTGCGATGGGGAAATACCTACTTTCTTAAAATGCAGGAGCCCCAGGGATACGCCATGGAGTACTGCGCGGGCGACGACGGGAATTACTGGAGCGATAGCAGGATCGGCACCGGCGACGACCGGCCGATTCATACAGGACCTGCGACGGTCAAGGCCCAGTATCGTTTCATCTGGTCCGAGGCAGCTCTTGACAGGATGATACGCGGTCAGGATTCGCGCTACGCTGACTCATGCTGGAACGCGGCAATAAAATGCTATGCCTGGACCGACGGAAAACCGGCTTCAGCAACGGAATATGCCTCGGCAATCATGGGGTGCCTGTCGATGTACAAGACCTTAAGCGATTCATCTTATAGCCTTCGGGCCGTGGCTTATGCCGAGAGTCTCATGGCGCTGCAGGTAACGGTTGCCGTCGATCAAAGTCTTCCGATACGAGGTTTTTTCAGATCCAAAAAGGGCGTCAACGACTATTTCAGAGAGTGGTATGAAGGTAACACTCCGCCTATCGCTCTTGGCGATCTGATCGAGACCCTTCCCAATCATCCCAACGCAGCACGCTGGAAAGAATCGCTGCGGATGGTTTGTCATGAGTATATGTTGGCCTTATCCAAACGGAATGCTTTTAGCATCGCACCCTACGCTATTTATGGTGTTCCTACCAGTTGGAGCATCCAGATCGGCCAGTCGGCTTACTCGTATCGCTATGGCGATGAGAATAATGTTTTGGGCATGAACTCTCCGTTGGCCTCAAGCGGCATCGCATTCGCTAAAGCGGCGGCGATATTGAACGATACGGCGCTTCTTCGCGCCGCCCAACGTCAATTGGATTGGATTTTCGGCGCTAATCCGCTCGATGCCAGCACCGTTACCGGCGTGGGCTATAATGTTCCTGATGGCCACCATAATGGAAATATGGCGGCGCCGAACACCCCCGATATCGATGGCGGAGTGATGAATGGCATCATGTGCTGTTTCTGGGCCGATCAGATGAACTGGCAGAGTTCGGAATACTGGACACCCCATGTGGCGCACGCCATGTGGCTGGAAGCCTTGCTTAGCAAAACCGAATCGCCGGTGTCCCTTCAACCGTCCGTCGATTCACGGCCGAAATTTTCCAGAGTCAGCGAATTAATCGTCGACAAACCGGGTATGAACGAGCTGGTCATCCGATTGACGAGCGATGGTATTCGTTCGGTGACGCTGTATACCATGCAGGGCAGGCCGATCGCCAGATGCAATGCCGCGGACCGGGGCATATGGAAGCCGGGCAATCTGAAGCCCGGCTGGTATCTGCTTGCCTGCGCTTCATCGGCGGGAATATCCACTCGGAAATTGCTGGTGGGCTGTCAGGTGAAATGATGGTTTACCATTCTGGGAAGCATCGGGAGCGCAGAACCGGCTGACCAATGCGCCGTTGCTCCTTCCCGGCAACTGGGGGACCTTCAATTACAACGGCAACGACAGCGCGGGCCGTCACTCCTTTTCCCCCGGTCCGCGAGTGGCGCGCGCAAACCTTTACGTGGTCCGCTTGACAACAGCGGGTTTGGCGCAATCCCGATCAATGACATTCGTGCGATAGCCGGCTCGCTGATGGAGCAGCATCCGCGGAATCTGGATTATAAGCGAAAATTGATAAAACCATAAAAACATAAACTCAACAACCTGATGATTTTCTCGGTAGATTGAAGAAGACTGACCAAGAAAACCATAAAGTCCAATCATCCTTATCAAGGGGGTATCATGAGTGTCATTACCCGCACTACAATCATGCTCGCGGCAATACTGCTCGCGGGTCAGTTCTCTTCAACAGGCGCCGTCGACGGCAAGCATATAAACGGGATTGCGGTTTCCGAATGCACGCGTAACGGCGACTATAACTGGGAGACAATGGCAGCGGAAGGAGTTTTCGGTCAGATCACCAATTGGGGCAAGATCTGCAAATTCAGTATCCGCGACGGGAAAAGTGTAAGCTGCGACACCATTTTCGGCAAGAGCGGCACTCCGTCAGCCGGAGCCCTTGCCTCGCATCCGTCAATCACGTTTGACGGCAGGCGTGTGGCGTTTTACCGTCTGGGCGCAACGGTGAATTACGCCGCAAATCCTCCCAAGGGGCAGCTTGTCGGATCTCTCAAGGATTCGGGATGGATATCAGTGTGCGACACCAACGGCCAGAATCTACGCAATCTCGCGCGAGTGCCCGGCACCCGGCTTGAGGATTGCCGTTTGATCGACATGGGTCCTAAAGTGGAATGCGTTTCAGGGGATTGGGTTTACTACGAGAAGCCCCCCTTTACCGGAGAGTTCTGGCGGGTCAATATCAACAGCCCGGAATCAACGAACAAGCCTATATGCAAGATGCAGAGGGGAAGCTGGTGCACAGAGAACAGTTGGGATTGCAGTAGTATTGGACCGTGGGGCATCCGCAGGTGGTCTATCTCAAAGGCGGGCAACCGGACATGCGGCCAGATATTCGGTTGCTATCCTTCCTCAAATGAGGTGGCGAATTTTCCCTATGCAAATGGTTGGTATCGAGACCCCGCATCGTTTATCGGCGGCAGGAGCGGCTGCAACGGAAGCATTTCGGCCGGCGGGAGATACGTGTCCTTCTATAACGGCAATCACTTCCAGGCAAATATATCCATGATTTCCGGAGCCAACGGACCAATCACGGACCAGATCGAACCGGCAGGAGTGAGTCGCAGTCCATCGCTGGGCGATCTGGCCACCTGGGCGGGTGAGTCGCGGCAACTGAAATGGGGCAACCATATGCGTTGGGCGGGCAATTCGGAGAAGTGGATCCTCTGGGCTGGACTACACTACTATGACGATGCCAACTTTGTTATCGAAACAGGTGGCATGGACCAGGTTGCCATGAATTGGGTCGACAAGGCAGGCATGTACATTTCGCATAACCCATACTACGACAATTGCATTGTCAACCGAGTATGGAATTGGAGTTGCAGCAAGGCAACCATCTGCAATCTCGGGGGCGACCTGTTTGTTTTCGGCGGGCCCGCCAACTCGTATGAAAAGGTCGACGGAACCTGGCAATATGTTGCTCCTGTTGATCCGGTATCAGTACAACCGCAGACCCAACGATTTTTGGCCGCGGATTTCAAAACCACCATTGATAACACAGGAAACATCCATATCCGGTGGTCAAGCAACGGCCTGTTCCGGCTGGAGATAATGGCACTGAACGGCAGAACGATGATAGCCAGAGACGTCCAGGGCGACGCCATTATCCTGCCGGCGGGCGCTTTGCGCAAAGGCATGTATGTGGTACGCGTTTATGATCCCACGCGTTCTCTGGATTTTCTGGCACAGACGAAGATTGCGCTCTGAACGAAACGGATTGTCAGGATTTCCCCCCTTCCTGACACGGCAATGGCGGTTGCGCGAATGCGCAGCCGCCGGCGCCGAAATAAAGGCGGGATCATCCAACATCAACAAGGCGCATGGTCATGAAACGAGCAAACGGCCACCGTCTGCTCCATCAACACCCGTATTCGTGGGCGGTTGCAGGGTTTTTCGCGGCCGCGATCGAGGCCGGCGCACATGCGGCAGTGCCAATCCTCCTGCGGACCGCAACGATTGTTTTTTGTGTCGCCGCAAGTATATCCTTCGCCCAAACCTCAATACAAATTTCCATTGACGAAGGTGTTGCTGGTGCAAACTGCGATTTGACTCCGTATTCATTGGGTCAGGGCGGCCTGTCGTCCAAGCTGGTGTTCCACGGCCAGATCAGCCGCTTGAGGGAGATCAATCCGCGTACCATCCGTTTTTTCATCCAGGAGTATTACAACCTGTATCCTGCGCACAACACCTATCATTGGGCCAGTCTTGACTCAACTCTCGACGATATCGTCGCCACCGGCGACCGTCGTTGCTCTTACCGATATCGGCAGGGCGCTTGTCGCTCATTGCCAAGCCGGCAATGCACCGCTTGATTTTTATTCCTGGCACTGCTACAGCAGCAATGCGGACGATATGGCGGGACAGGCCAGTTGGATCAAGGGAATGCTTCCGTATCTTGCCAACAAGGAAACCATGATCAGCGAGTGGAACATGGCTATCGGCTGGAACCCTGGTGATCCGAATTTTCAGCCTGCCTATATCGTCGAGGCAACGTGCGGATTTGAGGCGAATGGGTTGACCATCGGTGCGTATTATCATATCCGCGATTATGTGTGCGAGACGCCGGATTTCGCGTCGTGGTTTTCCGACAACGGAAGACTGATGACCGGCGGATGGTGCGCGGGCTGCGCACACTACCATGGCATGTGGGACAATACCAGCGAAGCGCGCATGCGTCCCTCCTTCTACGCTTTTCGATGGCTGAGCACGATGGTTGGGAAGCGTTTGGGAATCACCGGGGCAACGGCGCAGGCGAAATGTCTTGCAGTAAAGACAAACAATGGCGATTTATCTATTCTGATATGGAACTGGAAGCAGTGGGAGGCGGCCGCAACTACTTATAATGTTACGATAAGGTTGTCCCAGACCCAGAGCGGAACTTTTAAATTGATCTCGCTTAATTCTGCGACGGTGGATACATCGATAGTACGTTATGGCAACGTGAGCGAGCTTGCATCGAATCCGATATCGTTTACGCTCGATAAATATCGAGTATATCGTATTGCAGTCTCAAAGCAGAGCGCTGCTTCTGCGCCTCGTCGCCATCAGCGATCTGAAGCCCATCCCCTAGTGAATCGGAACGGTTCGTTGTGCATTTTACCTTCGTTTTCTGGAGCAGGAGAAATAGTGTTAGTTAACGCGCAGGGGCGCACTGCACTTCGCAGAGCAATTCCTCAAGCCGCAAGCATAGATTTGCGAGACGTGCTGCTGCCTCCAGGATTGTACCAGGCGGAAATCACTGCAGAAAGAAGAAATATAAGCGCACCGGTGGTGATTTGGTAATTCAAACACCCGGAGCTACCATGTCATCTCCACATTTTGCAAGGAGGAAAGCAATGTTCTTCAAGAACCACACCAGCTTTTGTGCCCGATTTGCGATTGCTTTGGTATTGTTGGTTGTTATGGGCAACCTATCCATCTCATCGGCATACACTCGGGGGCGAGTAAAGGTGATCGAAAACACGCCCATGACCGACCAGGGGACTCTGCTGCGGGGAGTCAGTCCTTTGATCTGGGGGCCTGGTCGAACGGGCAATACCGATAGCAAGAGCTATTATGACGGGCTTAAAGCCAGCAAGCTCAACTCCATTCGCCTGGCCGTTCAATTTGCACCCCAATGGCAGACAGACACAGCCATTGCGCCCAAAATACCGCTTATTGACAAAGCGCTGGACGTCGCGGAATCCGCCGGAGTGTATGTTGGCATCGACTTTCACGATTGCGGGCACTACGAGATGCAGCAATGCATGGCGTTCTGGAACATCTGCGCTCCCCGATATCGTATGCGCACCCATGTCATTTATGAGATTTACAACGAAGCAAGTTGGGCGTCACAGGATTGGGGCCCGGCCTATCGGTTTGTGCGTGCACTTGCTCCGCTGACCCACATAATAATTTTTTCGAGTGGTCGTGCAGGGGCTGAACTCACGGGCTCCGTACCGCAAATCAAAGGGATCGATTACTCAAATACGACCGTTGGGTATCATCCGTACTTTACCTCGACGACTTCCTTTGTACAGACCCTTCACAAGACCTATCCATGCATGACGACCGAAATGACACCATACCCGGGTTTGCACGATTGGGGCGACGACATGTATCTGGCCGGCAACCGCAGCGACAGCCTGGGATGGGTGCGGTTCCATGAAAAGGAAAAGATCAGTTGGTGGCTCTGGGGTATTTCGCCCGGAGCGCAAATGCAGCCTGTTTTTACCTATGCGGAGCGTGATGGATACACGTGGCAGGCCGACAATTTCACCACGCCGCCTACGGTGCCCTTTGGCGTGAATTTCGCCGCGGGCGCCGACACTATCTGGAAGGGAGATAGTCTGGTACTGCAGTGGGAATGTCCGCATGCTACATCGGTTTCCTTTGACAATGGCATCGGCACGGTGGCGGCATCGGGATATAAAGTCCTGATACCCGCGGGTACGACCACCTATACCTTGACTGCCCAGGGTCCGGGCGGCCCGATAACCAAATCGGAGACGGTTGTTGTCCTGCCATTACGGGAGCCTGAAAATCCGCCCGATGCTCTTCCTGGCCTCAACTATACGGCATACGAAGGGACTTGGAACGCAGTGCCCAGTTTCGACGCCTTGATACCCAAGAAGACCGGTGTTTGCGACAGTTTTGACGTGCAGGTTGGCACCCGGCCTGATAACGTTGGCATCAGATTCGATGGCTTTATCCAAATACCGAAAGACGGCATCTATAACCTCATGATATCCGATATGGCTGCCGGCAAGCTTTACATTGGCAACACGCTGATCAACTACAACAAGATATGGGAAATTGGCGAGCATTTCGGGATCATCGGATTGAAAGCCGGCAAGCACGCGATCAGGGTCGATTACTGCAAGCAGTCGAATTCGGGCTCTTTTCTTACCGTGAAGCAGAACTGGCAACGCGTCGCCAGGGCCAATCTGTTCCATACGATGCCGACCGCGGTTATTGAGGATCGTCCTGCCGAGCAGCGGTCGGCCTTGGGATTCAGGACGCTATCCGGCATACTTCTGACTGGCGGCGACGCGGTGTCGGCGCAGATCTTTGATGCGCGTGGCAGGGAGGTTAAGGCATCCAAAAATATCGTTGGCGGCAGCGTCGATCTGCGAAGGCTGAAGTCGGGATGCCATATCGCTGTTGTCCAGCGCAACGACGGCAGCCGCCGGACGTTGATGATTGCGGCGCCGTAAACGGGCCTGCGTTCAATCATGCGGCCTGAATTCCGTGCCCTTGTTCTGCGCGCATACCCGCAGGATCTCGCTGGCCACCGGCGGACACCCGGTGACGTGGATCCCCGTCTTTTTGTATCGGGCCGTGCAATTGCCAACGCAGAGCGTGCCGGGCGGAACGCTGTCGTGCCCCCTGCCGATGGCGACGCATAGTCCGTTATTGTCAAGCCGCAGATCGTTGCCGTAGCGCTTGAGGAAGAGCAGCAGCGTCGACTGGCACGCGCTGCACGACTGCACGTCGAGGATTTTGACACCCGGGAATTCTATCGACAGGTTCTCCGGTGGGGGAGCGAAGCTTTGCGCATGGCGTTCCCATCCGCGCGGAGAAACGTCGATGTCCGCGAGATCGATGCGCGCGCGGCAGCGCTCCGCCCCCAGCCGCAGATGCGGCACGTCATGAGCGTTGATGCCCATGAGCCGGCACGCGACCGCGTCGGCGGCGAATGCGTCCGCACTTACCACCACGACGCCGAGTTTCTTCGGGCTTCCGGCGCTGGGGCCAAGTCCCTCCATGCCCACCGTCCCGTCGATAATCGACAGGTGCGGCCGCAGGATGGTTGACATATCGGCAATAGCCACGTTGAGCGGCCGGTCGGCGACTCCGGGGATCCCGGGCAGCATGTGGAAATCGACCTTCGACCGCCGCCACAGGCACCCCTTCATATTCTTGACAGCAAGCGTGACGCCCGTGTGCATGTGCGTCTTCATCACCGGCATGGAGACGACCAGGTCGAACTCCAGCGCTTCGGGGCACACCTTGATCGAGCCGATCGCCACGCCATCGGGGATTTCCCGATTAACATAGCGGCGTTTGTCCATATCGATGAGCGGGCATGCGCGTTCCCGTGCGACCGCCGTGATGCCGCTGGCGTCGAAGGCCCGCATGGTGTCGACACCGGCGACCGGGCTTTCGCCGATAGAGACCTCGGCGCCCGCTTCACGGAACGCGTCGATGGCCGCGGCAACCACCGCCGGATGCGTGACGATCCCGCTTCCGGGGGTTGCGGCGCGTCCCGCATTCGGCTTGAGCAGCACGCGTTTGCCGCGTGCGGCCGAGAGGTCGATCGAGGCGAGCGCCGCGCGCGCCGTGCGGTACGGGTCGTCGCCCGAAGCCACGAACACCGATGGCCGCGCCGCGGGCGCCGCGAACGGGGAGGCCGAAAGTCTCTGCGGCAATGCATCGTCCGGGTCACGCAGCAAAGGCGTTCCCTCCGAGATCACCAGGGGCGCACGCGCCGCCGGATACGAACCGAGTATCTTGACGGTGTTGACCTGCCCGATCTCCTCAAACGCGTCGCGCACGTTCGGATCGTCGCGATGCCCTTCGATGTCGATGAAGAAATGGTAGCGCCCCAGCATCTCTTTGGTCGGGCGCGACATGATCGACAGCAGATTGATCCCGCGGTTGCCGAACGCATTGAGAATACCGCTGAGAATTCCTGGTCTGTCAACCGACTCGAATATGAGAATCGACGTTTTGCACGGCATCGATGCCGCGGGCCCTGCGGGAACGCGTGAGAGCACGATGAAACGGGTCACGTTGTTCGCATGGTCGGCCACCTGTTCCCGCACCAGCGCAAAATCGCCCGGCCGCACGCTGTGCGAAGGGACGATCGCCGCTTCGCCGGGAATGCCTTTGAGCGCCTGCTCCAGCGATGCGCCGTTGCTCCCGGTGGCAACGATCTGCACATCGCCCAGGGCGTCCAGGAGCCGCTCGCACTGGCCTTGCGTAACGAACTGCGCATATACGCGCTGGATTTCTTCGAGTGCGGCGCAGTTGGCAACGAGTGAGAACTGCACGGGCACCAGAAACTCGTCGATGATCACAAGATCGCTCTTGACAAGCAGATCGAGAACCACCGGCACATAGCCTTCGGTCATGTTCTCAATCGGAAGGATTCCAAGGTCGCACACGCCGCCTGCCGCGGAAAACGCCTTGCCGAAAGTGGGGAAGAGTTCGATTGTGCTGCCGTTACCGAGTTTCAGTGCATAGTGTTGCGCGGCAAGTTCGGCAAACGTGGAGCGCGGGCCCAATGCGGCGATTTTCGGCATGGTGGATCCCTTGAGTTTCGTGTTGTGCGGCCGTGCCGTGTACCAGATAAGGAAAATACCTGATGCTGCAAAGAATCGTGTCTCCGCGCGACGGTTGGAGCGAACATCCATAACCGCGCCGAACTTCTGTTGCCTTCAGCCGCCTTGATCGACCGCATTGTTCCCCGGCGCGGATAGGCTCTTATTTGCGCGTACGAATTGCTTTTAAACCGGCCTTGATTTATATCTCTAGATAGCTGAACTAAACTTCCGGAGGTACTCTATGCAAGACCGGTCCTCCCTCAGTATCCAGCGAAGTATTCAGATTGCAGTCCGCCATCACGGTTCAGCAAGCGCTCTTCTCGCCAAATCCCTCTCGATATTCCTCGGCCAGATCGAATGGATAGACCATGATATCCGGCTGAACTTCTGCTTCAAGCTGTTTCTCCGGATTCTGGGCAACGGCGACGGGCCGTCATTTGATCCGGTGCTGGCAAAAAAAATCGGTGGAAAATCCCTGCGCTACGGCGTGCGCCTGCTGCGCAGATACCGCGAGCGCGGGCTTGATGCGCTTGCGTACCTTGTGATGGAGGAACTGCGGAATCGCCAGAAGTTCGACCAGATGGAGCAGATAGAATTCCTGCATGAATTCATCGAAAAACTCTTCCCGGATTCTCCGGTCAGCGAGACTACCGTGTTTTACGAGGTTGTCAAAGCGCCCGCCAGGGTTGCCGGATTGCAGCCCGTTTGAGCGCCGCGGCCGCGGGCAAGCGACCCCCTGTTGACAAAAGTACATACCCCGGGAATATTCCCGTTCCGTCCCGCCTCCGCGGGCTCGGTTCCGCACA
>Ga0315289_10007699_pt1 | contig 15664 bp, 18 predicted proteins | sample YL17G11_40_MG_FD_203452 | JGI IMG/M metagenome (GOLD analysis project Ga0315289, IMG submission 203452) | Sediment microbial communities from Yellowstone Lake, YNP, Wyoming, USA - YL17G11_40 | ecosystem: Environmental > Aquatic > Freshwater > Lake > Sediment | place: USA: Wyoming | collected... | reverse complement strand
AGGGTTTCTGTGTATAGCTCGACCGGACCATGTAGACCGTGCATTCAAGATCATAAAGCATCGTGGCAAAGGACATGGCAGAACCCCACTGACCAGCCCCTGTCTCCGTGGCGATCCTCTCGATCCCTGCCTTCATATTGTAATATGCCTGCGGGATGGACGTGTTCGTCTTATGACTCCCGGCCGGGCTGACGCCCTCCCACTTGTAGTAAATCTTTGCCGGTGTCTTTAAGAATTTTTCAAGCCGGTGAGCACGGTACAAGGGGCTTGGCCTCCAGAGGTGCATTACATCCTGCACCTCTTCGGGAATAGCGATATGACGATCCGTGGTGACTTCCTGCCGTATCAGCTCCATCGGGAAGATAGCTGAAAGATCCTCAGGCCCAATCGGTTTCTGGGTCTTGGGATGGAGTGGCGGGTCGAGCGGTGACTTCAGGTCCGCCTGGACATTATACCACTTTTTTGGCATCTGCTCCTCATCGAGGAGGATTTTTGTCTGCATACAAAGTACTTGTTTTGTATAAATATATACATTGTGCAACAAATTTGTACACTATGCCGGAATGTGTACATTTCTTTCATGCGATGGCGGGATATTTCTCCAAAACATCGGTAACACGCGAATAACAATTTAGATTCCGCTTTCCATACCATTAATATACTCTGGAGAAAATCTGTAATGAAGTTGTTATTCTTGCAACAACAAAAAGAATTACGAGCGGAACAGGTGATTATGGGATGAAACATTCACTTTTTGATATTCTCATCAGACCCGGGGCATTCTTCCAGGATGCAATCGCGGAAAAGGAAAGTCTCAAAATTCCCGCGGTTATCGTTCTTGCGGTGGGGATTGTCTCAGCAATATACGCATATTTAATCGGGGGATTAACGGGAAAGATGATGGCAGGATTGGTTCCTGGTATGGAATCAATTATCGCCTTTTCTACTATTCTTGGCGCTTTATTTGGGATATTCATCTTCTGGGGTGTATGGGCTGGTATATTCTACCTTATATCATCATTGTTCAAGGGCAAAGGGAACTTTAAAAGATCGCTTGAGTTTATCGGGTATGGTTATCTTCCTCAGGTTTTCGGAGCGATATTAACCGTAATTGTTGCGATCCAGTATATCCCAAGAGTCATTGTTCCCGAAATTACTACAGCCGCGAGTCAGGACACCCAGCTGGTCCAGGAAGCGGTCAAAGCACTGATGCATGATCCTGCAATGATAGAGATGACCCAGATTATTTCAATTATTTCTATCGTCTTTCTCCTCTGGAGCGCAAATATATGGATCTTAGGTATGAGAAATGCCCGACAGCTTTCTGATAGGGATTCCGCACTCTGCGTGGGCATTCCGGTTGTTGTTTACATTCTCTCTATGATCTATACCATGACAGGGATTTAAATGAAAAACACACGATTTATTATACTCACTGCTCTCTGCCTGATTTTCAGTACAGGGATTGGTGCGGTAACTGCATTCCAGACGCCGGAATCCATTGTTGCCGCTGGCAATGTCTATGTTTCCAATGTAGTGTATGATCCCGGATCTTTTTTTACTGATGATGCGGGTACCCTCACGGTATATGTTACCAATGGCAACTCTGACCAGAGTGTTGTGGTAAATCATGTAACCTTCGGTGATAAAAATATCAGGCTCACAAGCTTACCCTACGATTCCTCATCCAATATCGGTCCCCTCCAGAGTAAATCGTTCGTTTTTTCCGTTGTCGCTGATGCACCTGATGGAACGTATTACCCGACGTTCTCCCTGAGTTTCCGTGATGCAGACAGTCTTTATTCCAGAGTACCGGTGCAAGTAGATAACACACCACTCGAACTAACGATTGTCGACAAACCTGACGCGTTTTCCCAAGGGAAGAAAAAGACCATTTTCATGCAAGTGGCAAATCCCCGGAAAAATGATCTCAGGAACGTCATACTTGAGGTTGCTGGCACAGGGATTGCCGCAACTCCGGCAAAAACCTTCATCGGGAACCTCGCTTCAGGTGCCAAAATACCGGTTAACTTCACGGTAACTCCCGAGCAGGAGACCCCCCTAATTCTCACGGTAACGTACAATAACGGTAATAACCCTCAAAAAGTGAGGATGGATCTCCCGATCTCGTTTGGGGTCGATAAAAAGCAGGCAAACCCCGTTATCAGCAATGTCATGGTAAAATCTGAAAGCGGTATCTACCACATCACCGGTGATGTTAACAATGCCGGGCTGGAAACGGCAAATACCGTCATGGTAACTTCCGTTTCACCAGCGGTTCCCCAGGACCCGTATAAGACCTATGTTGTTGGGGCGCTCAAACCTGATGATTTTGGGAGCTTTGAAGTTACGTTCTCCGCAAATGGCACTTCGAGTATCCCGATTCAACTGTCGTACAAGGATACCGATGGTAACCAATATAATTCTGTACAGGATGTAAAAATTTCAGCACCTGCTACTAACTCACAGAATAGTATTCCATCAAATCTCCTGTTTCCCATTATCGCTGTCGTAATTGTTGTCGGTGCTTGTATCGGGGGATGGTACTTCTACGTGAGAAGGAACAAGAAGTGACCATTTCTATGAACGAACAACCCGTAATGGTGTTCAAAGACGTAGTCAAAGTGTACCCGCTTCCTTCGGGCGATGTTACCGCGCTTGATGGCGTATGCTTTAAGGTTGACCGGGGTGAGTTCATCTCGATCATGGGGCGTTCGGGTTCCGGGAAGTCTACGCTCCTGAACCTGATGGGGTGCTTAGATACACCAACATCCGGAGACATTTATATCAGCGGTACCCGTACCGGGGACATGTCCGATAAAGAACTCACTGAACTGCGGAGGGACCGGATCGGATTTATATTTCAATATTTCAACCTCTTCCCGCTATTGAACATCATCGAGAACGTGACATTCCCGATGATGCTGAAATCCCAGAAAGCAGTGGACCCGGAAAAAGCACGTGCGGCGCTCCGGTCGGTACAGCTGGATGATTCGCTCTTCACTCACACACCCATGGAAGTTTCGGGAGGTCAGCAGCAACGGGTTGCCATAGCCCGGGCACTCATTAATGACCCTGACATCCTTCTCTTAGACGAACCAACCGGCAACCTTGATTCAAAGACCGGTGCCGGCATTATGGAACTGATGTCAGAACTCAACCGGAGAGGCACGACCATCATCATGGTCACGCATGACCTAAATATCGCCGCTTATTCAAAACGGACTATCCGTATCGCTGACGGGAGAATTGTGGAATGATTTTTTGGGAAATTGCAAAACGCAATATCAGGATCCATCTGCTCCGGTCAACCCTTGCCATGCTGGGAATCGTGATCGGGGTGATTGCGATTGCATCCATGGGAATTCTCGGTAACAGTCTGGTGCTTACCGTCTCAGACAGTTTGAAAACAGTCGGCGACAGCGTTATTGTCACCCCCCATGTTGGGGGGGGGACTATGCGCGGGTTCAGCGGAGGAATGGGGGGGCCATCATCCCTCAGCATAACCGAGCAGAATTTTGAGCAGATAAAACGTGCCTCTGCCCCAAATGTTGCGATTCCAGTACTTCAGACCTCTGACCGCATGAAACTCGGTGTCGGAAGTGATGAGATCGTGGCAGCCATCTATGGCCTTAATCCGGAGGATGTCCCTGATCTCCTGAAACTGAAAGAGGGGGGGTACAGCCGCGGCAACTCGGGGGTTCTCGTGGGATCAACTTTCGCAAAGGACAATAATGTCAAGGTCGGATCCCGGATTGCAATTGGAACCGAGGGGGATAAAGGAACACTGCGGGTTACCGGCATCATTGAGGAACGGGGAATGGCTTTTGATATCAGCACCGATTCCGCAATAGTCGTGACGAAAGACTGGTACGACCAGGCATATAATCGCGACGATTACGATAAGGTGGTTGTCAAGGTAAAGAATCTCGATGATCTCCCAACCGTTAAAAGCGCTATTGAGAACCAGTTGAACAAGCGGGATAAAATCGTTGATGTTGTGGATACCCGTAAAACGATGGAAACCATCTTTTCAGCATTCGGTCAGATCACTACATTCGTGTCAGCAATTGGTGGCATATCAATGGTGGTTGCAGGAGTTTCCATTCTCAATATCATGATGATGTCAGTAACCGAACGGATCAAGGAGATTGGCATCATGCGCAGCATCGGAGCACAGCGAAAAGAAGTGATGTCGATGTTTATTTATGAGGCATTGATCCTTGGTGTTGTCGGAAGCCTGATTGGAGGTATCATGAGTCTCCTCGGGGGATATGCGATCAGTAGTGTGATGCTACAAACCACGAAGTACCTGTTCGCTCCTTCAAGCATGATCCATATTATTTACGGCATGTCATTCGGCATTGTCATCAGCCTGATCTGTGGCATCTACCCTGCATGGCGGGCGGCTAATCTCAACCCAATCGATGCACTCAGGCACGAATAATTTCCTTTTTTTAGCGTGAGATCCTCCGCGGATAGAAACTTTTAACCGGTCGTGTGCATACTCAATGCTATGAGCCGCTCCTCTCACCCCTCCTGTAATGATCCGGACTGGAATGAGATCTGGAAAGAGAGGCAGAAACGGCACGAGTCATCAAAACATTTTAACGACCCCTCGCATAACTGGAACAAGCGGGAGAATGCCGAGCGCTATGATTCCACGTCCCGCAGCGAGTATGATGACCGGGTAAAGACCACGATTGGCGGGCTGGATATCACAAAAAATTCGCGGGTGCTGGATATCGGTGCCGGGCCAGGCACGCTCGCCATCCCGCTCGCACCGCTGGTGAAGGAGATCACTTCTGTTGAACCGGGCGGGGGGATGGTGGATATCCTCAAAGAGCGCATGAAAAAAGAGGGTATCACCAATGTAACAACCATCCAAAAACGCTGGGAAGATATCGATCCAGCCCGCGATCTTGCGGGGCAGTATGAGGTGGTGATCGCTTCGCTCTCTCTCACCATGGAGGACATCCGGCAGGCACTTCAAAAGATGGATGTTGTTTCGCGGGGGTATGTGTACCTGTTCTGGTTTGTTGACATGCCATTCTGGGAGAAGATGTATGCCGATCTCTGGGAACCGCTCCATGGATTGGAATACCATCCCGGGCCAAAGGCAGACTGCCTCTTTGGCGTCCTGTACCAGCTGGGCATCTACGCAAACGTGGAGATGCTTCCTCTTAAAAAGGAGTACCGGTTTACAACTCTGGATGAGATGACCGCATTTTTCCGGCGCCGGTTTAATGTAATGACAGAGGAACAGGAACGGGTGATGGCTGATTATCTCAGACCGCTGATACGGACAAAAGGACCTGATGTCGTCATATCCGGTGATTCAACATTTGCAAAGATCTGGTGGAGAAAGATCGGGAAAAAAGTGATGAAATTTGAACGGGAGTTACTACACGCCAAGCTGCCGGATCCGCCCCATCGCTTCCTTTAATTTTTCCATTGAGGTTGCATACGAGAGCCGGATCCACCCGGGCGCGTAGAATGCACTGCCAGGCATAGTGGCGACATGTCCCCGCTCAAGCCAGCGGTTGGCAATCTCCCTATCATCTCCACACACTTTCACAAATGCATAGAATGCCCCCTCCGCCGGCGCAGTCTCGTATCCCATCCGGTTTAATTCAGATATGATGTATTTTCTTCGGCGGTCAAACTCAGTTCGCATTTCCTCGACACAACACTGGTCCCCTTTGAGCGCTGCCACTGCACCCCACATTGCAAACGTGGCTGCCTGGCTGACCGAATGTTGCTGCACCTTGGACATCTGCCGGATGATCTCTATTGGTGCTACAGCATAGCCCAATCGCCACCCCGTCATTGCGTACGACTTCGAGAACCCGTTGATAGTGATTGTCCGGTGCGCCATATTCCCGAGTGCAGCAAGCGAGAGGTGCGCTTTGTCGTACACCAGTTTCTCGTAGATCTCATCCGACATTGCATAGATATCATAGTCTTCGCAGACATCTGCAACGAGCTGCATCGATGGCTTGTCAAAAACGACACCTGACGGGTTTGAAGGCGAGTTTACAACGATCATCTTCGTCTTTGCATTCACCCGTTCCAGAAGGGAGTCGTCGAGCTGGAATGTCTTGGAATTGACCGCTTGCTGGACAATTTTCCCCCCTGCAATCTGGACGCATGGTTCATAAGAAACCCATGCCGGTGTCAAAAGGATAATCTCATCGCCCGGGTTCAGGACCGCTTCCATTGCATCGTAAATCGCATCCTTTGCACCGCAGGTAACGATCACTTGTTCAGGGCGGCAGCTGAAGTGATTCTCTTGTGTTATTTTTTCACCGATGGCAGAGAGAAGTTCGGGAATGCCGTTACTGGGCGCGTAATGCGTTTCACCCCGGTTCAGCGCATCAATGCAGGCATCCTTGATGTGCCGGGGGGTATCGAAGTCCGGTTCACCAATCGAGAGGCTGATGATATCGATGCCCTCCCGCTGCATCTTCTTTGCTTTATCGGAGATCGCAAGGGTTGCAGATGGCGCAACAGCCGCAATCTTCTCCGAGAGTTGTCTCATCTCAATCGCTGGACAAGTTTGATGGCTGATTCGACAGCCCGTTTTGCATAATCGATCCGTTCGTTCGCCTCAAGGCGTGTCATACCGGGCCCGGAAATACCGAGGGTTACCGGTTTTGCGAATTCAAGCGAGAGATCGATAATCTTCCGGGCTGCATGCTGAACGACAATATCGTCGTGCTGGGTAGCGCCTTCAATAACACAGCCTATGGTAACGACTGCATCGACTTTTCCCGCCTGGAGCATCTTCTTGATCGCCAGCGGCATGTCATAGGCACCCGGTACATACAGGCACTCGGTCACTTCCGCTCCGAGAAACGCTGCGTGCTCTCTTCCTTCGATCTCCATCATATAGGTAATGTCACGGTTGAATTCCGCAACGACAAACCCCAGTTTTATCGGCTTTGTATCACACATAGTTAATCATCTCTTGTGAATCGAACCTGATAAATTTGTCCGCTTTTGTTGTTTTTACCCTAGCGGCGTGCTGGTCCTGCATCGGCAAATCCCTGGCGTTGACCAGTGCCGGCTTCTTTTTCGAGCTCTTTTGGGTGAAGGACCAGTTTTACTGCATTGACTGCATGTTCGCGGGTACGCTGTTCTGAAAGCCATGCGAGCTCGTTTCCATCTTTTGCTTCATCTTCATGCACAAAAACTTCAATGATGTGGGTATTGGTCATGAGCTGGCACATAATGAGACCCTGTGAGGCTTCATGGGCGCAGAGCCGGTCCTTCTCTTTGCCTCCTGGCATGCCAAGTGCCATTACGATGTCGCATTTACGCTGCTCAATGAGCTTTTTGCAGGCTACCGGAAGGTCCTTGATACCCGGTACGGTTACCCGCTCAATCGCTACACTCGCGTGTTTCCTGAGCTCGTCGATGGCGATCGCCCCCATGTTGACGCGTGAAAAGGTGGTATCAGCAACGCCCACCCTCATCCCAGCACCTCACATGCAGCAAGGACGCCATCGCCCTGCACTTTGTATCCCAGTTTCTTCAATGCATGCTGTGTTGCCGCAAGCGTTGCAAGTATCTCAGATGCACTGACCGCACCCATACTCCCGATCCTGAAGATTTTCCCCTTCAGGTGATCCTGTCCACCGGCAATGACAATCCCCATCTTCTTAATGATGGCCCGCATCTCGTCATCCTTCACACCCTCAGGATAGGAAATCGCAGTGACCGTGTTGGAATATTCGTGCTTTGCATCGAGCATCGGAAACAGGGAGAGCCCCCAGGTTTTCGCTGCTGCCCGCACTGCCTGCGCCATTTTCTGGTGGCGTGCGATCCGGTTGGCTATTCCCTCTTCTTCAATGATAAGACATGCTTCCCGCAGCGCTAAAAAGAGCGGGACTGCAGGTGTGTAGGGGGTCTCCATCACTTTGCCTGATGCACTTTTTTTGTACGCCGCAAGGTCGAGATAGTAGGGGGGATTCTTACAAAGCCTCTCCCAGGCCCTGCTGCTTACCGAGATTCCGGAAAGCCCGGGCGGTGCAGCGAGACACTTCTGGGATCCGACAATGGCAACATCTGCTCCCCAGGTATCTGCCTCAACAACATCGCCACCGATCGAGGTAATGCCATCCATTAAAAACAGCGCATCATGCTTTTTTGCAATGCGGCCGACTTCCTTTGCCGGGTTCTTGATACCGGCAGACGTTTCGTTGTGCACGAGCGTGACTACCTCTGCACCCTGCTCGAGCCGCTCCTCGAGTGCTGCAAGGTTGAGCGGTGTTCCCCAATCAGAGCCGATTTCGTGTGCCTTTCCATAGCGCTGGCTGATTTTAAAGAGCCGCTCGCCAAACTTCCCGTTGACAAGGCAGGCAATATCCTTGTCCCTGCCAAAGTTTGCAACTGCAGCTTCCATTCCGGCAGTTCCGGATCCACTGATCACAAAGAGGTCGTTTGTTGTTCCAAAGGCGGTCTTTAATACCCGTACACAGTCAGCATAGACCGCACCAAATTCGGGGCTGCGGTGGTTTATTGCCTGACGCATCATTGCATACCTTACCCGTTCCGGCATCGGCACCGGGCCTGGTAGCATCAGGAGTAGTTCTTTTTCCATGTGGATCTGCCCATACTATATTTATATAGACAGGATATAAGTTTGGATGGCAGATATGGCAGACATTGCAGTAATTTCCGGATCCGCATCTGATGCAGCCATTACGGAAAAAGTGAAAAAAGTCCTGGAAGAGAATAAGGTGTCCTATGATGAGCAGATAATCTCCGCTCACCGTGACCCGGACAAGCTGGACTCATATATTAAAAAGAGCAAAGCAAAGGTGTTCATCGCAATCGCCGGGCTTTCCGCGGCACTTCCTGGCGTTATCGCATCAAAGACTGATAAACCCGTGATCGGTGTTCCGGTGAGTGGGACACTCAATGGGCTCGACGCACTCCTGGCGATTGCCCAGATGCCAAAAGGCGTACCGGTGGCGTGTGTTGGTGTCGACAACGGTGAAAACGCGGCGTACCTTGCCGTTCGGATACTGAATTTAATAAAAAAATAAAGACCTTATTTCCTCTTCTCTTTTTCTAAAAAGAGTTCTTTGACTATCTTTACTGCACAGAGGTCCCCGCACATCGAGCAGGTCTCCAGTTCACCGTCGCGGTCATGGACACGCCGGGCAATATCTCCATATAATGCGAGCCGGAACTGCTCTTCCCAATCAAGACGGTACCGGGCATTCGCCATCTGCACCTCGCGTTCCATGCGATAACCCTCAGGGCGTCGTACAGTATCGCCGATATGTGCTGCGATCTTTGCGATCCTTGTGCCCTCGATAATATCCTCCACGAGCGGCAACGCGAGGTGCTCGCTGGGAGAGACCATGCAGAGGAAATCTGCACCGTTCAGGCAGGCAGTTGCACTGCCGATTGCCGCGACAACATGATCATATCCCGGTGCGATATCGGTGACGATCGGTCCGAGCAGATAAAGCGGTGCGTGATCGGTGATCTCCTTGATCATCCGCACATTGTAGCCTACCTGATCAAGCGGCATATGCCCGGGCCCTTCAATCATTCGCTGGACACCGGCGGCGTGTGCCCGTTTCGCAAGCGTTCCCAGCGTGACGTACTCCACCGATTTTGCAAGTTTCTCTGCATCCTGCAGGCATCCGGGACGCATGCCGTCTCCCAGGCTAATCGTGACATCGTATTCGGCGAGGATCTCCATCAGGTAATCGTATTCAGCGTAGAGCGGGTTCTCCTCATCGCGGTGCACCATCATCGCACAGTGGAACGCCCCCCCGCGGCTCACCACTCCCATCAGCCGGGGATCTGCCCTGAGTGCTGCGAGCGCCTGCAGGTTAACTCCGCAGTGCAGCGTGAGAAAATCAACACCCTGCGCACAATGCTCCCGGATCACACCGAACAGGAGATCTGCATCAACATCGCCTGCATTACCCGCCCTGCGTACCGCTTCATAGATCGGAACAGTTCCTACCGTAGTATCAAATACAAGGATTTTTTTCCGGATCGCGACAAGATCCCCCCCAGTGGAGAGGTCCATGAGCGCGTCGGCACCGTTGTCCAGTGCAGCCTGTGCCTTTACCATTTCAAGCGCAGGATCACAGCGGGTGCCAGAGGTCCCGATATTTACATTAATTTTAACCTGACACCCTTCACCAATCGCGCACTGCCGGTGCACCCGCTTCGGGTTTGCCGGAACCACAATTCTTCCGGCTTTAATACCCCGTGCAAAGCGCGCCGGATCCATCCCTTCCGCTCGTGCCACTATTTCGAGTTCCGGCGGAACACCAGAAGCACACCTGCGGATAAGCGAATCCATAAGAAACATCTGTCGGGAGTCCTTATTATTGTGCATGCAGGTCAGGTGGATTCCCGAACAGTCGGCCTATGCGAACTCCTATATTTACGGCACGATTCTCGTTGACGCGGGTGTGCCGCCAATGGCTATCAAACCCTACAAAGATGAGATCGATACAATCATCCTGACTCACTGCCACTTTGATCACACTGCCCGTGTCAAAGAGATTGCCTCTATGTGTAAGGCGAAGGTCGCCATTCATAAAAACGATGCCCGAGGGCTTGTTGATGACATCCAGAGTCTTTCCATGCACTTTGGTGCACGTTCTCCCGGCATTGCTCCCGATATCGTACTTGCTGAGGGCGACATCATCGGAGAACTAACGGTCCTTCATACACCGGGTCATACACCGGGAAGCATCTGCCTCTTCTCTGAGCGGGATCTCGTGCTCATCAGCGGAGATACTGTTTTTTCTGACGGCTGTTTCGGACGCTATGATTTCCCCGGGGGTAGCAGGATGGAACTTGCACGGTCACTCAATCGGCTCTCGCTTCTTGATGTAGAAGGGCTGTACCCCGGTCATGGGGAACCGGTCGAACAGGGCGGTAGCCGGCACATCGCTGCCGCACAGGAACTCATGAAGAGCGGTTATGGATAAGGGAATCTACTACCTCGTTTTTGAAAATCCCGGTTGCACGATCCGGGTCGGTGCATTGGGAGCCCTTACGTTTCGGGCTGGCTGGCACATCTATGTTGGATCCGCCCTGGGTAGCGGAGGATTACAACGGCTCCGGCGTCATATCTTGCTCGCCCACCTGCGTGACAAACAACCGAAATGGCATGTTGACTATCTCCTCACTTCACCCTGTTTTTCTCTTGTGTATGCAGTTTTTGCAGTCACTGAGGATCATCTGGAATGCCGGTTTGCTCGTGAACTGAACGAAGGCGGTATTCTGAAGTTCGGCTGCAGTGACTGCTTCTGCACATCGCACCTTTTTTACCGGCAGGGTGATCCAAAGCAGGAGATCCTCGCTGCATTCCGCGAACTCCAGCTCGCCCCGGTCATCAAAACTATCATAAATCCACAGGTATAGCATAACATATGAAAGTGCTCGGGATATCGGGAAGCATGCGTAAGGATGGCAATACCGCAGATCTGGTCAACGTCATTCTCGAACGCTGCCACATCAACGGGATCAAGACCGAATTCATTTCGCTTTCGGGAAAGAAAATCCATCCGTGTCTGGGCTGTGAGAAATGCAAAGAGAAGAAGTGGTGTGTGATAGAGAACGATGATTGGGGCGACGTGATACAGAAAGTGCTGGACTGCGATGTACTCATCATTGGTTCACCTACCTATTATTACGATGTCTGCGGCCACCTGAAAAACTTCATCGACCGCACGTATTCCCTCTACCATGACCGGAAGCTTGCGGGAAGGAAAGGTATCGCTGTAGCTGTTCAGGCACAAAAGGGTGCAAACCGGACGATCCAGACGATTGAGGGGTTCTTAAGCACGCATGAGTTTTCATCGCTGGGTTCGGTCAAGGGGAACGGGTACCATAAGGGAGATGTTCTAAACGATGCGGAAGCCGTTCAGAACGCACAGAAGATCGGGGATAAAATCGTCCGGCTTGTAAAAAAACGCAACCACGATTGATCCCAAAAAAACGGTATCCCTCAGTCATGCTTTTTTCTGTCATTGAGTCAATATCAATCCTGATTGCACAGACATTTCTGACGTCATCGTCGGAAAACTGGTGCACCCCACTTCGATAATGGCGCATGATGCAGTTTAAAACCTGTTTCTTCTCTTTTGGAGAGGTCCCTGTCAGACCGGTTCATAGAGCGTTGTACGGCGTTTGAGCGTCCTTCCGATATCCTCTGCAACCCGCTGCATCTCAGCGGGATCGAGATAATCAGTATTGACCGCTCCCGCCCCTTTTGAGATACTCTCTTCAAACATGGTTCCGCCAAGGTCATTACCACCCGCAATTAGACTCAGCTGCGCCATCTTGATCCCCTCTTTCACCCACGAAACCTGGATATTTTTAAAATTGTCGAGAAAGAGGCGTGCAACGGCAACCATCAGGAGATCTTCCCTTCCTGTCGCTCCCGCCCGCGCGATTCCTGCGCGGTAGAGGGGGGTGTTCATATGGATAAACGAGAGAGGGACAAATTCTGTGAACCCATGCGTCTCGTCCTGAATTTCACGCAGGATTGCCAGGTGATGCACCCGGTCTTCATCACTCTCGCAGTGACCATACATGATCGTTGCAGTTGTGGGTATGCCCATTGCATGCGCCTCCCGGATAATGCGCACCCACTCCTCTGTTGAAACCTTCTGCGCACAGATTTTTTTACGGACGACATCAACAAGGATCTCCGCTGCTGTCCCGCACATTGACCCGAGACCTGCTTCCTTCATCGCAGTCAGAACTTCATACGTACTCATATGGCTCTTTTTGGCAGCATACGCAACTTCCATCGGATTGCTTGCATGAAGGTGGACCCCTGGTGCAACCTCATGAATCCAGCGGTAGACATCACAATAGGATCGGGCATTAAAATCCGGATGGAGCCCGCTGACCGTACAGATCTCGGACACTTCGCGCATTTTTGCGAGGGCCGCCTTCTTCTGGATCTCGGACTTGTCGTGAAAATAGATGCCGTCATCGCCGGGTTTTTTTGAAAAACCGCAGAAACCGCAGGCATTTACACAGAGATTGGTCACATTGATATTCTGGTTCCTGACATAGGTAACTGCGTTACCGACCCGTTGTTCACGCACCTCATCTGCAGCTGCCGCAATCTCCCAGACCTGTCGATTCCGGACCTGGAATAGATCCAGTGCCTCGTCTTCGCTCATCCGGTGGCCGGTTTTTATATCATCCAGCAATGTCCGCAGGTGATTCTCCATGGCTCGCTCCAGGATATTCTTCAGACATTGTAGCATCCTAAAGAAAAATTCCTGTATCGTATTCTTATGCCACATGATTATTAATCCCCCTACACCAACCATCTCTACTGGAGAGATATGGAACAGGTTGAAGTGCATCTGACCAGAAAGATTGCAGATGGATATATTATTCCTCTCGGCCCGGCGAATCTTGTCGCGGTAATGACCGATGTAGGGATGGTTGGGTGCGGAGCATTTGACGTTGCTGCACTGGATTCTTTCAGCTATCCCGCAGCCAAGGTGAGACCCGCAATCGGACCGTCAATTGTAGATACCGATGATATCCTGAAAGGGATTATCAAGGAGGCAAACCGATCTGCTTTAGGCCGCGGGATCCGGACCGGTATGACCGGGCGGCAGGCGCTGGAACTTCTCTGATATCTTTTTAAAAAGATACTCTGGTTTCTGCGTTGAATTTCAATTTATTATTGAACGGAAGCAATTTTCATGGGGAATCCCTGTTTTAACCAACTCGACGATCTAGCGCTGTTTTTTTCTGTTCTTCTTCTGCGGTTTTTTCGTTTTGTCCTCCCGGGAGTGCAGATATAGTTCATGGAGGATCATGAGGACGATGATGATGATAGTCACTTCAACAATATGGAGGGGGAGATACCCTACCAGCGGGATGGTAAACAGTGCCTTTCCGATGATCCATTCGTCCTTTACCGGCTCGATAACACCCAAACCCTGATAAACTGCGACCTGATCAATATTTTTGTTATTATCCCCTTTTGTGATGTATCCGCCGTGAGGTACGTAATATTTTGAGAGATTCCCCAGATCCAGCGACACGTATTCCGGCAGGTGTTCCACATCAACTTTGGCAATAGCCCTGTGGATGATCGGGTGTACCCCGCTGGAAATGAACGGGATTGGTACGGTCGGATTCTGTGCCCCGTTGGGCTGGTAAATAATCACATCCCCGTAATCCTCGAACTTCTTGTAGCCTGTTGTAGTTCCCTGGACCCAGGTCTGCAGTTCGCCGTACCGATCTTTCTGGACCACAATCACGAGATCGCCGATTTTCATATGAGGGTCCATGCTCTGAGATTCGATGGTGACAACAGCAGGCCAGGTACCGCAGATTAAGAACAAGGCAAGTGCAATCCCGCCAACAACTGCCACTATCCAGAGCAGATCGCGCACCAGTGACACCCCCCAGTGATCACTTTCCCGGAATTGTGAGACCAGCGTGCGGATATCCCGTTTTTTATCGTTATCTGCCATTTTTTAGCGCTCGTTATCTGATTTTTTTATAATAGTGTTTAACCCTTCATAATTAACCATGTCGGATTATAAAATGCCGTGGGATTTCATCGTGAGATCAGCAGACGTGACAGGTAGTATGCCCCAAAAAGGATGAGGAAGATTCCGCAGAGTGCAATGATCTTCTGGTATGTACTATCAGAAACGATCGTCCTGCCTTTGGACACGCCCGTTGAGACCAGCGTTAACCATACGGTATCTGCAGACCAGTGCCCGATCATAAGGGCTCCTACAAGCACCAGTCCACCCTGGAGCCCTGCAATTACCATTGCGCTTCCTATTGAGAGCCACCAGATCCAGAAGTACGGGTTTGCCGCGCTGGTAACAAGTCCTGCCATATAGGGGTTGGCAACCGTCTGGGGAGAGGAGGTTCTCAGGGTTGCCTTCCTGCTTCCTGCGATCGTCAGCGCCCCGAATGCAATCAGCGCAATCCCACCAATTCCTGCAATCGCTGAAGTGTAGGGAAGTGCAACTGTCGCTAATCCCAAAAGTATCAGGATAACGAGGAAAAGTTCTACGATTACATGGCCGAGAGACACTTTCAACCCGGTCGTCCAGTCACCGGCAATCGATGCGTTGATGGTTGCAACCAGTGTTGGACCGGGTGCGAGCGCGCCGGTAAGACCGATCACAAAACCAAGGAAAACCATCTGGATTATATCATACATAGAAAGGGGTCTGCTGGAATATTGTGTTAGTATCTACGTCTGAGGAGATTATTAATCATCCACAACCAGACCCCGGCATCCAATTGTGTTCCGGTGTTAAGATAAAACCCTATATTTTGTTCGTGACCAATATACTATTCATGCTCGATGCACAGCAGATCACACTCCGGTTTCTTGAGACTAAGCTGCAGGTGCATCCCGATGTTGTCCGCTACATCCAGGAACAGAATGAGCTGGATCTCATCGAGCGCATCATCGCGCAGGTTCCCGGGGAGACCATCGTAGTTTCGGCAAAACATATTCCCGGCATGAATGCCACACGGGACGGAACGCGGTTCCTCACCGACCCCTCAGTTGAAGTAATCAGCGGCAGCCCGGGTACATCCGGCTGTGTGAACGGAACAAGTGATTACCTCCACTATTTCCGTGACCGGTATAACCGTCTCGGAAGCATGA
>Ga0315289_10007698_pt1 | contig 15666 bp, 17 predicted proteins | sample YL17G11_40_MG_FD_203452 | JGI IMG/M metagenome (GOLD analysis project Ga0315289, IMG submission 203452) | Sediment microbial communities from Yellowstone Lake, YNP, Wyoming, USA - YL17G11_40 | ecosystem: Environmental > Aquatic > Freshwater > Lake > Sediment | place: USA: Wyoming | collected... | reverse complement strand
CTGTGCCTCAGGTCTAAAAATTGCCGTCGGGTTGTTGTTTTTTTCTGTGGTTGTTGTTTTGTCTTTCAAGGGTCGCAGGCGGCTGCGGGCGTTTCACTTTTCCAGGTCGTTTAACATTTTCTGAACAAGCTGTCTAAGCGGTGGCAGATCGTTCTTAACTGTGCTCCACAACGTTTTGGTGTTGACTCCGAAATAAGCATGAATCACTTTGTCTCTCATCGCAGTCATTTTCTTCCAAGGAAGATTGCCGTATCTCTCACGCATGTCAACTGGGATATTTTTGGCTGCTTCTCCGATTATCTCGATACTCCGCACAACGGCATTCATAGTCTTCCTATCCTTCTCAAACTGGTCAAAACTCATGCCCTCGACAAAACTCTCTATGTCATTCACTGCATCTAGAATATCGTGAAGATAATCCCTGTATTCACGCTTCTTCAAACCATAACTACTTCCTGCAAAATCCGCTTGCCAATATACGGCTTAAGCGCGTTTTTAGTAACAAGATCAACCTTAACGCCGAGCTTTCGCGACAAAAACTCTTCAAGATCAAGAAACTTGAAAAACCCGATTTCAGCATCCTCAGAAAACTCGACAAGAATATCCACATCACTCTTCTTACTCTGTTCTCCTCGCGTGTAAGAACCAAATATCCCGATAGTCTCCACTTCAAACTTCTCTCTAAGCACTGGCTTAAGATGCTCCAGCCGCGCTTTAATTTCTTCAAGCGTTTTCATTAGCATTCAATCTATCTTACAGGCTTTCACTCTTTTTTGTCTTTTGCCGTTTGCATGTATTTTCTGTGGTTGCTGTTTTGCCTTTCAAGGGTCGCGGGCGGATTATCGTTTTTTCGTCTTCCGCGTCTTCGGCTTCGCCGTTGCTCGTCCGCTTTTTCTCTGTGAACGGTTCTCGACAACACCCTCTTCGTCAAGCTTCTTCTTGACCAACGCCTTCTCAACCGTTCTCACGTCAAGGTTGTGCTTAGCTGCCGTCTTCCTCAACGCAGAAAGCAGCTTCAAATAATTCACGGTTGAATAGAGGTTAGGCACCTCATTCCCCAGCAAACCCCTCCACGCGTACACGTCGAACACGCCGTACTGTTTCGGGTCAAAAAACGATAGGATAACGCTCGCCAACACCGGGCTAACCCCCTGCAACATCATGAGACAATGCATCCTGCACGCGTCATCATCCACGGGCAAATTGAAAGCCTGACTCGAAACCCGCAAAACCGAAGCCTCATCATTCCTAGCCACCAACTCCAAAACCCGACGCCTCTTCGCCTCGTCATCCTTGAACTTCCACTCAACCACCATCGCCAAGTCAGCCCCCGACATAACCTTCAACCTTCGGAACCGGGCGCCCAACTCCCGCTCCACCTGAGCAAGCCACCCCTGACCTTTATCGTATTTGGCGCTCCACTTCAGAAAATCCCCCTTATCCACCCTCTAGACCACCAAGACACTTGTCATGCACGGGATATTTATGGCTGCGGTTTCAACCGTCAGAGGGGTCGCGGGCGGTCTGTCGCAAAAACTTATACAGCTTTTTCTGGGGGAATGAGCTTTTCGGGATGTCGCTTCGCTTCCTCACTCCGCTTCAATAGTATCTCATAGAATCTACGAGTCTTAGTTCGGTCTCCTTTTCGCAAGCCTTTCACCAAAACTGTTAGAGCGCGGTTATGTCCATGATTTCTACGGCGGCTATCTTGCCTTTCTTGTCGTAGTGGACTATTACTTTGCCGTCCGCGGTGGCTTCGCCTTCCGTGCTGTCCGCGTGATGGAATCTTACGAAGAGGTCACCCACATCCTCGCCAAAATCAACAGTTATCACTCGTCTAGGCAGCTTCAAACCGTACTTCTCCTCGACCTGCTCCAGAACCTTCCTGACGTCAATGTCTAGGAGAGTCTTAGCTTTCTGAATGCTCTGTACCTCCTCGCTTTTCTTACTTTACTGGTATAGTACGCGGTTCTTATATAGCCTATCTCGCCTTCAACGCCGTAAACCACCACGATGAAACCAGAAACCTCACCCGACAAGCGCTTCAAAACGTGAACCGCAAGCGTCGCATCAACAAATGCTTCGTCAGGACTGGAAACCGCGCTCAAAACCAAGCCCGCCTTGTCCTTCAACTCGGGATGCCGAAAAACAATGTGCCGCCAACGCTCCTCACTTAACGTAACTCTCGTTCCGTCGAAGGCGACAACGCTCATCGAAACAACCAGAGAACTATTTAGCTACTCTAAGGATATAAACCCGAAATCAGCGAAGAAGACTATTATTGTTGTTTGTTTTTTCTGTGGTTGCTGTTTTGCCTTTCAAGGGTCGCGGATGGTCGCCTTGCTTCAAAATGCGCCAGAATCCACAAACACATTAAAATATCCAGCCAACCATTATTCCATTCAGGTGAATCCATGCCTCCGCACGCCCTCCTAACCAACGAAGACCGAACACTACTAGCAAAGGTAAGCAGTCTCTTAGAGGAACTAGTCGAAACCACAAACATACTAGAAGACAAAGAAGCCATGAAAGCCATAAAACAAGCCGACAAAGACGTAAAAACAAAGAAAGTAAGAAACTACGATGAATTCCTCGCGGAGCTGAAGCAAGCTGGAGAAATATAAACTCAAAACCACCCGAACCTTCGAAAAAGGCTTCCGCAAACTTGACATCCAAACAAAAAGAAGAATAGACCAAGCCGTAAGGAAACTCGAAACAAACCCACGACAAGAAAAACCGCTTAGAGGCAACCTCTCAGGCAAATGGTCCCTGAGATCAGGAGATATTCGAGTCATCTACGTAATAGACGAACAAGAAAAAACCGTCCTGCTCTACGATGTAAGGCACAGAAAAAAAGTCTACGAATAGCTTTTGCCTTCGGGCTAAGGATTCTGCCCTTATTCAAGCGAGAGGTCAGGTGAGATGTCGCCGCTCCATTTGCAGTCTCGGCAAAACACGTCGTACAGTTCCGCCAAGTCGTGAGGCGATTCTAGTTCTTGGACGCGTATGCTTTTTGAGCCGCAGTTCGGGCATCGCTTTGGTATTACTTTCCCCATAACAAAGCCTCACTCTTTTTTAGTTTTTTGCCGTTTTGTCTTCTGCTCTTTCCGAGTAGAGGCTACGCGTTTTGCAGCATCCAGAATTTCCAACGCCTGCTTCTCCTTCAACTTATGCCTCCGCTTACCCAGCTCACCAACCGCGTTTTCAACATCAGCCACTTCAATTAATCCCCTGCTTAGGCTCTCCAGAAGCAGCGTCCACGTGCCCCAAACTCTAAGCCCGTACATTTTCGCTAAGTCGGCAACGATTTTTTCATCAACAAGCAACTCCGCCTTCTTCTCCTTAGCCAGCAGAAGCGTCTCCGCATCCGCCACAGAAATGTTCTCGCCCTCAGCCAGCTTAAGCGCAGTCTTCACTAAGCGACTAGGAACCGACTCCACAATCAACCAGCCACAACGCAAAGCTTCGCCGATAACTTCAGCGTCAGCATAACCAAGCCTAACTCCTTCATCAACAGCCTCACGCTTAACGCCCGCTGTAATCGTCACCTGCCCAAAAATTCTTTGGACAAGATGCAGCTTGTTTATCTGAGCCAGATGGATGAGTGGTCCCGCGTCAGCCACTACCGTCAAAAGGCTTATTCCCCGTACTTCGCTCGCAAATACTCCCGCACGCCTTCAGAATCCCAGTTGACCGCCACGCACTCGCGCTCCAGCAGCTCCATAAACTCCCGCAGCGAAACACCCAAGATTTCAGCACCGCGCCCAGCACTCAATTTCCCCTCGCCATACAAGCGGATAACCCGTTGCCGCAAGCCATCCTCGATAAACTCCTTGAACAACGTTGAACGGTCAACCTCCTCTAGCGCTCGGACAGCCTCAAGCCTGTTCAAATCTCGACGGGAAAGACGCAAAGTAACGACGCTGCTCTTCTCAACCATGCTGCTCACCACTAAGGCATAATACAATGTAACACATAAACCTTACCAAACTCTCAAACGAAACCTCTCAAAAACAAAACCAAAGCCTACGCGTGTCCTCGACCGCCCCGCCGCCGCGCCCAGCACCCGTGGCAGTAAACAGCCCGTTCAGGATCAGGCTTGAATGGCACTTCGCATTCACGTCCACACTCAGCGCACACCGCCTTAAACAGGCTATTCGCATGGTCAGGCTTGAACAGGCGATACCTTGACAGCCGCGGCCAACCCGTCTTCGCGTAACAGAGCATAGCAGGATTAGCTTTCAACCAGCGCATCATATGAAAGAAGCTCTTCGCCCGCTTATCCTCGCGTTCGGCGAGAGGCTCATAACCCAAATTCCTAATCTCATCCAAATAAGCGATTTCCGTAAGCCTCTGCGGCTCCCCAACCACCTTTACCCTGCGCACACGGTCCTCACCATACACCTTCCGCAAATCGTCCACAGCCGCATCAAAAATGTTTCCCTGGCAAACGTGGATTTCTTCTTCAGGCTTAACGTTTAACCCAGCGGTCAGCTCAGACACAATCCGTGAAGACTGCTGCAAATACTCTTTTTGACAGAAAAGGTTAGACTGAAAAAACTTTACGTCAATGAGGTCGTACTTGAATTCGCCTGTTTCATCCCGAAAGGCGCCTATTACCACGCCATAAAGCAGGTCTCCGCTGCCCGCGTCATCTATGATAATCGTCACTGGCGGCTTCGCCTCATTCTCCCTCATGAAAGCCTGTAGCCCGTATAAAAACAGTCCGCCATGCAAAGTGAGAAATGAAGATGAAAAGGCTGTGGTTGCAGAAGGGAAATGTCAGCAAAGATTTTAGTCTATGACACTAATAGAAGTAGCTACGGGTCAAGAAGCAGCATGGCGCAGAAAAGCTTAGACGACTTCTCAAGAGTGCAGAAAAAACCCATAAAAGAAGAAGCGAAAGCGGAAGCGCTACCCACCGCCATTCCTGAGAATGCGAAAAGAGAAAAGAAACGCCGTGCCTTTCCGCCCGTAGCGCCAGAAAATCTGCCGCCATCGTATTTCGTTTCCGCAACATACGACGGACGTTCAAGGAAGGCACTGATTAAACTGTACGAGCCTGCAGCGGGCAAAATCTACTTTTGGTACGACAACACGGGACATAAACCCTATTGCTTAACTAATCTTTCGCGGTATGAGCTGGAAAAAATCGACTGTTTGGTTAAGCATGAAGGTTTTGACCATTTTGAACTTGAAGAGAGATTCGATGCGCTCTCAGACAAAAATGTTCAGGTGACAAAAATTGTGGCGAATGATCCGTTAGCCATCGGAGGACGCCCACAGGGCTGCATAAGAGACATAATCCCAGAAGAATTCCCGAAAGTGTCAGACACGCCAATAAACGCTGAAGACGTCAAAGTGTGGGAGGCAAAAATAAAGTATTACCAGTCCTACATCTATGACAAGCAGCTTTTGCCAGGAATGATTTATGAAGTCAAAAGCGGCAATCTGGTTGCTAAGGCTCTGGAGGAAACTGAAAAAACACTGGTGCAGATACAGGGAACTTTCAAAGAAGCCACGGCTGAGGAACTCCAATACACCGAGCAATGGGCAAGACTGCTGGAATATCCTGCACCCAAGTTTCGCAGAGCAGCCATAGACATAGAGGTTTACGCGCCCAAATCCACAAGAGTGCCGGACCCGCGAGAAGCCGCGTATCCTGTGATTTGCGTTTCCGTGTACAGTTCGGATGACCAGAAAAGAGTGCTGCTTCTAAAGCGCGAAGGCATCCGTGAAGGAAGCGAACACTTGCCTGCAGACGTGACTCTGGAGTATTTTGACACTGAAGAGAAGTTGCTCAGGGCTGTTTTTGAAGTTTTATGGGATTACCCGTTTATCCTGACGTTTAACGGGGATGATTTCGACCTGCGCTATTTGGTTCATCGCGCGTTGAATCTCGGTTTTGGAAGAAACGAGATTCCAATAGAGGTCGGCAGAAGGGTCTGCCTGTTAAGATACGGCGTGCACATTGACTTGTACAAGTTTTTCTTCAACAGGTCAATTCAGATTTACGCCTTCAACAACCGTTACCGTGACGTGACGCTTGACGACGTTGGCACCGCCCTTATCGGCGTGGAAAAGATTCGGTTGGAAAAAGGCTTCGGAGAATTAACCTACACGGAACTCGCCCAGTACTGCCTCAGAGATTCTGAAATCGCGTTTAAGTTGACAAGCTTTGAAGATGAGCTGGTTATGAAGTTAATTCTTGTTTTGGCTAGAATTAGCAGCATGCCCATGGAGGACGTTAGCCGCCAAGGCGTGTCACGGTGGATACGAAATTTCATGCATCGCGAACACAGAAAAAGAAACATGCTGATCCCAAATGCTGAGGACATTCTTGCGAAAAAAGGCAAAGTAGCCACTAAAGCGATAATAAAAGGCAAAAAATACAAAGGCGCCATAGTTGTCGACCCCGTTCTGGGAGTTCACTTCAACGTGGCCGTCATGGATTTCCCAAGCCTGTACCCGTCGATAATTAAAGTGTGGAACCTTGGCTACCAATCAATACTTTGCCCGCATCCAGAGTGCCGCAGCAACTTAATACCCGACACGCCCCACTGGGTCTGCACTAGAAAACGTGCTCTAGAAAGTTTGCTCATTGGTTCATTGAGAGACCTGCGTGTGCGATGGTACAAGCTGAAATCCAAAGACAAGAGCTTGCCTACGGAGTTAAGAAGCTGGTACAACATCACTCAGGGCGCGCTGAAAGTGATTTTGAATGCCAGCTACGGGGTGTTCGGCGCGGACAGCTTCGACTTGTACTGTCCTCCAGTAGCGGAAGCCACAGCAGCCATCGGAAGGCACTCTATAACCCAGATACTTAACAGGGCAGAAGGGTTGGGCATTCAGGTTCTTTACGGTGACACGGACAGCCTCTTTCTCAAGAACCCTTCGAAAGAGCAAGTTGAAGAGTTAGCCCGCTGGACTGAGCATGAGCTGAAAATGAGCATAGACGTGGATAAAGTCTACAGATACGCGGTTTTCAGCTCCCGCAAGAAGAACTACCTCGGCGTTCTGGAAGACGGCACAGTTGACGTTAAAGGGTTAACGGGCAAGAAAAAGCACATTCCGATTTTCATCAAAAACGCCTTCAACCAAATGAAAGAACGACTGGCGCGGGTTAAAAATCCAGCCGAGTTCGATAAAGCAAAGAAGGACATTGCTGACATTGTTCGCGACCGTTACATGCGTCTGAAAAGGAGAGAGTGGGAAAACATCAGTGAACTTGCGTTCCATGTGGTTTTAGGGGAAGAGCTTGAACATTACACAAAGACGACGCCTCAACACGTCAAAGCCGCGAAAATCCTGAAGGAAAGCGGAGCGGAATTGAGGGCAGGAGACCTGATTAGCTTCGTCAAAACTGCAAGAGAGCCTCACGTGAAACCCGTGGAATTGGCAACAAAAAATGAGATTGACGTTGACAAGTACATCGCCTATTTGCAGTCCACTTTCGACCAAGTTCTAGATGCGTTGGGGCTAAGCTTCGACGAAATAATTGGGTTAACTAAACTCGAAAGATTCCTAGGGTGATGTTTTTTCAATCGTACGTTACTCAATGTATTCTGTTGGATCTACGATTTCGGCTTTCTTGAAGGCGTTTTTTCGATTCACGCATGACTCACATTTTCCGCAATGTTTGTCCTTGTCTAAATAGCAAGACCAAGTAAGTTGAAATGGAACAGAAAGGGTTTCCCCTATCTTTATTAGCTCTGACTTCGGAACATTACTAAACGGTGCTTCGATTTGGATCTTCATCTCCGTACCCAAGCAGGCCGTTCGCTCAAATGACTTATAGAATTCTTCCCTGCAGTCTGGATAGGAACTTGCGTCGGAACCTTGCGCCCCGTAGAAAATCTTTTTCGCCCCACTTGTTACCGCATAGGCTACTGCTACTGAAAGAAAAATGGCATTTCTGAAAGGAACCACTATTGGCTGAGTAAAAGTTGAAGTCATCTCAATACTCCTATCGCAAAGGGCAGTCACTCCAGCAAAAATTTCTTTCAAGCAACTCATGTCTATTATTTTAATTGGAACGCCAAGACTTTCAGCTATCATAGTAGCGTGTTTTACTTCTTTCTCCGCTATTTGTCCGTATTTGAAAGTCAGACAGTGAACGCTATATCCCTGTTTTTTTGCCCAGAAGGCAACCACTGCTGAATCTGGTCCTCCACTGAGAACTACAACGCATTTGTTATTTTCAGCCAACTATTATTCCCACCATTTGAATCTGATTCCTATAAACTTGAAAATCAACGCTCCGATTAAACACACTATTTGTTCGCTAACGAGCAAGTATGGAAATGTCGCTAACATCGAAACACCGAAAAGTTGATTCAGCATCCAGCTAACACCTGCAGGAACAATGATTGCGATAATTGCGCCTGCAATAAAATAGTTGCCGCCAAATCTTTGAGCAACAATGAAACCAGCAAGTCCGGCAATCAGACTGACGACGGGCATTAACACCAGCTCATACGGTCCAGAAAATGGACTGAAAAGATTTCCCACCACCACTCCGATTGCATAGCCTATACTCAGGACCCACTTTCTTGCAATTGCCGGTCTCAGAACACCCGCTACCCTGAACTGCAATGCGTAGAAGGACAAGGGAGCAAAGAGATAGACCAACGCTGCGTATAGGGAAGCAAAAATGCTTATCAGCGCTACATCTTTAGTTTTCAATTTCATTTATTTTACCTCCTACACCGGGGTTTCTTGATGCGGCGGAACGGGTGGAGGTCCACCTACCCGCCCATTAGCTTATGCACACGCAAGTTACCTATTAAAACTTATTGAACAAGCCAAATCGATATGCTTTCAGTGTTTGCTGAAATGCAGCACATGCAGATTACAGCAGCTCGGTAAGCACCGCGATTACTGTGAAGAACACAAAAAGTAACGAGATTATGGCCACTACTTGGCGCTCAGTCAACGGTCGCCGGTAAGTTAAAACCGTGACCAAGCTCCGCCTATGATCAGATACGAGTTTTTTTCCGTCAAATGAAACGCTTGCTTTCTTTGTAGTGAAGAAAATGGTCAGCAATATTAGAGCAGAGTTAAACACGTAGGGAAGAATCGAAATCACCAAACTCAATTTTAGGTCCGTGATTACCGCGAACGAGGCTATTGTCATGCCTATTGCGAATGAGCCTGTGTTACCGACGAAAATCTTGCCTCGAAAGTTCAAAACTGCAAGAACAAGCCAGAGAATTAAGGGTCCAAGCATCAAAATAAAATATGACTGCGACAACGCCATGAGCCCAAGCAGAATTATGGCTGGGCAAACCGTTTCTAAACCGTTGAACCCGCCTAACTGGTTTACGGTGTTAGCAACTATCATGACGACCAACGGAATTATTATGAAATAGTAGTAACTAGAGAATTCAATCACGCCGACGAGAGGCAAAGATATTGAAGTTCGCAGCGGCAACTCGCGTGCCAAATATACGAGAGGCAGGGCAGCTATTAGGGGCATAAATGCTTTGTAACGCCATTTCAAGTCTATCCAGTCATCCAGCAAACCCATAAAGCCGCCGAACAAGATGCACACGGCTAAGGTTAACGGTGCAGAAACCCCATTCGACGCGTTAATGATGCCTAAGAAGTATACTGAGAAAAGATAGACCGTGGTGAATAGGACGTAGATTACGCCTAAACCGTTTGGAACGAGCGGTTTGCCTGCCTTGTGTTGGTCGGGAACTTTGGGAAACACCTGCCGCTCCCTCACTTATCAACCTGCAGGACTTGCAGCGTTGTAGTATTTTTGCCAGTCAATCTCGTACAGCGCCACAAGCGGTACAAGACCACCATATTTCACGGAGGCATCAAGCGGAGTCAAGTCCTCGCCTGCGAAATACGCTTCCTTAAAGTATTCAGGTTGCACACCCGCTTCATCTGGATACACTTGAATCCCTGAGGCAGCAGTCCCGTCAGTCCAGCGTTGCTTTGCCCAGCTCATCAGCTTATATATCGTCGAGTTCTTTCCCACATCGTTCCACACCCACTGGCCCGTTTGATTATCGCTATTGCCGAAAGCGGTCTCGTCTGTCCATGCGCAGTTTAATCTATCCTGAGCTTGACCTGAAATTCTTGCCATCCAGCTCCACTTGCCTTCATCACCGTAACCAGCAGAAGAAGCTACATACGTCTGCTGAGACGATTGCCCCATCCTGAGAGTGACGAAGACCAGAATGTACTTGGCATTGTATTTTTCCAGCATTGTCAAAGCTTGCGTTTCATTAGACATGAAGATGTAACCTACGTTTTCTATCTGGGTGCCATTTATCGTAGCGTTATCAGCCAAAGTTGTAACATTCCCAAGTATGGTTAGCCAATACCCGTAGTCCCACCAAGAGCACACGACAGTTGTTGATTGAAGATTGTTCTGAGTCCAGCTTAGCATGTTTAGCCACTCCTGCACGGGTTCATTAGGAGTCACAGGAAGACTGCCTGCACTGATTGTTATCGGCGAATAGGCTTGACCGTATACTCTAGGCACGCCGCCACTTTGCGGCGAAAAAGCAAGATCGGTAACTAGAAGAAGGAAGACGAGAAAAATGGCAATCCCACTGTATTCTTTGCTTACGCGCTCTAAACCACGTTTTGTTTTCATAGCCAGATGTGGCGCCTCTTTTAATAAGGTGAAAAAAGGTTTCAACATGCCAAAGACTCCTATGGAAGCGAGAAGGGCGAACGCTGGCGCGAAAATAACCAGCAAACGCACCATAGAAGCTGCGAAGTAAAGGGATGTTAAACCAAAAAGCAGCAGGAACACGTTTCTGTTAGTAGGATTTCTGAGTGCAAAGTACAAACCTACCAGGAAAAATAATATCCCAATACCCAAGTCATAGTAAATGCTGCCCCAAGCTGAAATTCTGTGCTCAGCTACGGACTCTACGAGAGGAGAGGCTGAACGGAGAAACGGATCTAAAACCGTGACGAACTTCCCTGCGACACCTCCTATATAACCAAGTTGCCAGAAAGCAACGAAACCACCAACTAAAACGGCAAGCGGCGCGACTATAAGCGTAACTTTCGTTCTCATCGATATGTTATTGCGCAAAATTTCTGCAAGACAAAGCACAAGAAACACGCCTGCGACGGGTAACACAGGACCCGACATCAGATAGCTAACTGAAAAGTATGGAATCTTTGTTCCTATGAAAAGTGCCACCCCAAAAGTTAAGCTATAGGAAAGCAACAGGCGCTGGCTATACCTTTTCAACAGAACTAATACAAAGACAAAAAACGCAGCTAAATCCATGATGAAGTAGGCTGCACCCCATCCTGTAATGAAGTAGGCTAACGCTAAAGCAGCGCCGAAACTGTATTTTAGCGATGAACTTAGGGGTCTAGTTTCTTCGATTGCTCTTAAAAACAGAAAAATGAACAGTAAAAGCCCGAGCACCCCTGGGACTTCAGTGTCAAAAAAGCCCAAAGCGGTTCTTTGGAGGAAAGACGGCGCCACAGCTAAGAAAAGTGCGGCGAGCAAACCAGTTGGTTTTCCGCCCATGTCTTTGCCAATAAAGTAAATTATCAGGCAACAGAGAGCGCCTATTATTGCTGGCAAGATTGAGCAAAACGTCATTAGATCGACGTTTGCACCAAGAAAAGAAATAATATCATAGAGCGCAGCTGCGGTCATCGGTAATGCAGGCATTGATCCAGACAGGTCCATTCCCTGTGGATACCATTGTTGTGGGTTTACCCAATGAGTAGGCCAATAAGGCGAGAGTAATCCGTATTGCACCATGTGATTTGTTATCTCATATTGGTAGTAGGGGTCAAATTCGTTGAGGCGCACGGTGCCTGTTGGTATTTCCCATCGTATAGGCAAAATGCGGATAGTGAAGGCAATTAAGAGTATTAGAATTAAAGCTGTATAAGATATTATGGACGCGTGGCTTATTTGGAGGCGTAAACGTCCAAAGCCCTTAAGGACGTTGATAAGGCGTTCCTTTGACAGTTTCTCCTTAATCCCCATTTAAGCCATCTCTTTATACAGATTAATGAAGTCTTTATTTTATTTTTGTGGTTAATAATTCTTTATATCACAATAGCCGTTTATTTATGGCTTTCCGAGAATTCAAATTTTTATCGATAGGAGGAGCTTTATTAGATTTTACAGCGTGTACTATGACCCAAGGGCTTAAACTTGGAATCCTTCTCAGTGCAAAAAGTTTTTCGATTTTGGCTGAAAAAGGTACCAATCTGCTTTCTGATGTTCTGCCAAAAGGCAGCCAGCTGTACCCCATTTTGCGCGTTGCCGCGAACCCTGTTTTGAGCAGGCACTGCATAACCCTGCCGTAGGAATGCCTATATGATTTTCCGCGCTGTTCTCTAAGTTTTGATTTCAGGCTGGATTTATTGCCGAAAGAAAGAATGAGCGGAGCATTTGATTTCAAGGTTCGATAGCATTCCGTTAAAGCCTCGTCTAATTCAGGTATGTAATCCAATACTTCGATCATGAAGATTACGTCAAATGTTTCGTCTTTAAGCGGTATTTTTCTTGCGTCCGCTTGAATCACGTTGACATGTTTGGTTTTAAGTTTCAATCTCTTCAAACCATAAGAATCGAGGTCTATACCTATTACCGTCGCTTTGCTGTCTGCCGATAGTAAGGAAAATCTGCCGGCTTCAGCGCCTACGTCCATAATTGTGTGTATTTGTGATGGGTCAATCGAGTTGAAAATGAACTCTGTTTCCATCCGCGTTAAGTATTTGCCCATGCGAGTTTTTGCGGCTTTTTCCCAGTGTGTCTCTTCAGAGAGATTTTGAAGTTGGGTGTTTCGGGTGGTTTCTCCCAAACTTCTTCACTGGTATGCCGTTTATTTTTTGGGTTTTACCTCAACGTCAATGGGCACTAGAGACAGCTTTTTGCTGCATTTAGGGCATTTTCCGTCATACTGCTGGAGAATTTCATCTGGAGGTTTTAATTCCGCACCTTCATATAATACGTGATGACATCCTTGGCAAATGACACGCTGGGGCACTACATTTCACTTCCCGGAATTATAGAAAAGTAACATCCAGGGCATATTTATTGGTTGCTGAATAGGATACTGTTATTTTCACCTAATGCGGTGCTTTCACGTTTCACTTCGGTTTATTCTCAACATTTTTATGTTCTGGAAGATGGTTTGTTACAGACAAGAAACGTAAAACCTTTGACGATTTGCTATAAAGCTTATTTTGAGGAAAAGTTGAATCACAATACTCAAGTGTGGTTTGCAGCGTTTGGGAAAATACACGTTAATCATCACTGAAAAGCCAGATGCCGCTAACAGAATAGCCTCAGCTTTAGATGTTGCAGGAAAAGCTAAGAAAATGGTGGATAACGGAGTCCCATATTACGTGGCGAAAAGAAGTGAGGATATAGTTGTCGTTCCAGCGTTAGGACACTTGTACACAGTTGCGAGCGAAAAGAAAGGGAGAGATTATCCTGTTTTCAATTTCCGTTGGGTTCCACTATACTTGGCTGAACGCGGAGCAGGAAGAACCCGCACTTGGCTTGAGACCATTACGAAACTTGCGAATGAAGCAGATGAATTCGTTGATGCGTGCGATTATGATATTGAAGGCAGCATAATCGGTTATTGCATACTAAAATATGCTTGTGGCAACAAGGAGCAAGCTGCAAAACGCATGAAATACTCCACTCTGACAAAAGAGGAAGTGGAAAAATCCTACACTGAGGCGTTGCCACACCTAGATTTTTCCCTCATAGAGGCTGGACTGACAAGACACGAAGTAGACTGGCTTTACGGCATAAACCTGACGAGAGCCTTGACTGCAGCAGCGAGGAATTGGAGCGGACAATACGCCACGCTCAGCACGGGAAGAGTGCAAGGACCAACGCTCAAGTTTCTCGCAACACGAGAAAAAAGCATAAAATGTTTCGTGCCAACGCCGTACTGGAGCATAAAGGCTGAAGCTAGGATAAGCGACTTAATTTTTGAAGTGGAATATGAAAAGAAAGTTATTGAAATCAAGGAAGAAGCAGACGCCATCGTTAACGCTTGCAAAGGAAAGAACGGTGAAATAGAAAAAATAGAGACGAAAAAGTTTCAGCAGCTGCCTCCGCATCCTTTCGATTTGGGTTCTCTGCAAAGCGAAGCCTACAGCCTCTTCAGGTATACACCGATGCGCACTGCAAGCATCGCTCAACGATTATACTTGGACGCGCTAATCTCATATCCGAGAACTAGCAGCCAAAAACTTCCCTCAGCAATCGGGTATGAAACGATTCTAAAGAAACTAAGCAAAACCCGCGAATACAAGAAACTCGCCGCCGAACTTCTCGCTAAGCCAGAGCTAAAGCCAAGCGAAGGAAAAAATGATGACCCAGCGCACCCCGCAATTTACCCCACTGGAAATCTGCCTGAAAGAGTTCTGGACAGCGCAGAGAAAAACATTTGGAACCTTGTTATCAGAAGGTTTATGGCGACTTTTGGCGAACCCGCAATTCGACAAAGCGCAAAGGTTACCATCAGCATTAATGGAAACCAGTTCCATCTACGCGGAAGGCAAACCTTAGAGGAAGGATGGCTTCGTTTCTACAAGCCCTATGTTCGTTCGGAGGACGCGTCTTTGCCGCCCATGGAAAAAGGACAAAAAATCAACGTTGAAAAAGTGATTATAGAGGACAAGTTTACTAAACCGCCACCAAGATACAATCCCAGCAGTCTCCTCAAAAGAATGCAAGAAGAAGAGATAGGAACAAAGGCAACCAGAGCGGGAATCATACAAACACTATACGATAGGAAGTATATTCGCGAAGAAAGAATTGTGGTGACCGACCTCGGCTTCGAGGTTATTAATGTCCTGAAAAAATACTGTCCAACCGTTGTGTCAATAGAGCTAACGCGGAAGCTAGAAGAAAGAATGAGTGAAATCCAACAAAGAAAGGAAACAAGAGAAAACGTGCTACAGGACGCCATTAAAATTCTGAAGCCTGTAACAGAGAAATTAAAAGAGAAAGAAAAAGTGATAGGCGCACAGCTGAGCCAAGCATTGAAAAAATCCAAACTCGAAGAAAGAGTAATCGGCGCATGCCCAACCTGCCAAAATGGAAAACTGGTGATTCTATACTCAAGAAAAACCCGCAAACGCTTCGTCGGCTGCACAAATTACTTCGAGGGCAAATGCAAAACCGCTTTTCCGCTGCCGCAGAGAGGCTTCGTGAAACCATTAGGCAACGCTTGCAAAAGTTGCGGGTGGCCCACAGTGCAGATTTGGATGAGGGGGAAGCGCCCTTGGAACCTGTGCCTCAATCCAGAATGCCCGGCGAAAACCAAGGAGGAAAGGCGTTGAACTGGATAGTTTGCAACTATGAATTGAAAAAAGGAAAAGGCGCAAAGAAACGTGTGAGTGAAGACACCTCAGCACTGGGTGAAACCAAGCGAACTAATCCTATTTTGCATAATTTTCGTTGGTCTTAAGGAATAGTGTGGATTGTTTTAGCTGGAAAACCTCCCAAAAAAAGAAAAAGGGAATTTGCGGGTTATATCTCCACTTTGGGGGGGTTCAAATCCCCACCGGTCCACTACAGCAACCACCGGTCATTCTGCAAGTCTTTGGAGAGTTATTTGCGTTTTCTGAAGATTTTGTTTCCGAAGTTCACTCTTTTCTGTCTTTCTTTGATCCATCGTTCTTGACTAATTG
>Ga0315289_10007697_pt1 | contig 15666 bp, 13 predicted proteins | sample YL17G11_40_MG_FD_203452 | JGI IMG/M metagenome (GOLD analysis project Ga0315289, IMG submission 203452) | Sediment microbial communities from Yellowstone Lake, YNP, Wyoming, USA - YL17G11_40 | ecosystem: Environmental > Aquatic > Freshwater > Lake > Sediment | place: USA: Wyoming | collected... | reverse complement strand
GCCCCGCAAGTTGGTTTCAAAGAACGGCTGCGGCGAGAAGATGCTGCGATCGACGTGTGACTCGGCGGCGAAATGCACGATGGCGTCGGGCTGGAATTCGCCCAGCAGCGCCGCTAACAGCGCCGCGTCGCAGATGTCGCCCCGCACAAAGCGGTAGCGGGGATCCTCGGCCAGCGGCTCGAGGTTCTCGAGGTCCCCCGCGTAGGTCAGCTTGTCGAGGTTCAGCACCCGAAGGTCCGCCCCCACCGCCAACCGCACGAAGGCCGAGCCGATGAACCCGGCCCCGCCCGTCACCAGCAGCTTCATTTGAACTGCGTTTCCCAATGGTAGTTGATGCGCGGGTCGTTGTAGGGAATGCGGCCCTCGTCCGCGGGGTTGTGGAAGCGGTCGGTCACGTAGAGCAGCAGGGCGGGATCCATCCCGATGACCTTGTAGCCGTGCCCTACGCCGGGCGGGATGATGAGCTGCCAGGGGCGTAGCACTCCCATATAGAGCGTGTTGCGGGCGCCGAAAGTGGGCGAGCCGCGGCGGAGGTCCACCAGCGCCGCCTGCAACATGCCCGCGGCGACGGCCCAGCAATCCGTCTGATCGAGGTGATAATGGAAGGCCTTGATGGCGCCGGGGTAGGACAGCGCCGCCGAGACCTGCGTGCTGGCGGCCGCGAAGCCGGCCACCAGACCCTGGCCCAGGCGCAGCAACTCGAAGAAGTAGCCCCGGTCGTCGGCCCAGAGCGTGAGGGGCTGGAGGCGCACGCCGGCAATCAGCTCGGGGGAGTCGAGGGCGCGGATGACGGCGCCGATGCCCGGCTGGCAGTCGGGCCAGAGCAGCTCGAGTTGGTCGGAGGCCGCGATCCGCGCGGCAGGCCGCGCCGCCTGCGCGCCACTCATGGATGCCCGCCCTCTCCGGCGGCGGCCGCCACCGCCACTTGCCGGCGCTGGGAGGCCACCAGGGCGCCGGCCCTCAGCAGCGACTCGAAGGTGCCGGCGTCAGTCCACCAGCCCTCCAGGAACGAGAAAGTCATGGTTCCCTCCTGGATGTAAGCGTTGTTGACGTCGGTGATCTCGAGCTCGCCGCGCCCGGAGGGCACCAGCCCGCGGATCTTGTCGAACACCGTGTCGTCGTACATGTAGATGCCGGTGACGGCGTAATTCGACTTGGGCTGCCGGGGCTTTTCCTCGATGCCCGCAATGCGGTCGCCCCGGATTTCGGCCACCCCGAAGCGCGGCGCGTCGGCAACCTCCTTGAGCAGGATGCGCGCGCCCGTAGGCTGGCGCAGGAAGTCCTCGACCGCCGGCCGGATGCTGCCCTCGATGATGTTGTCGCCCAGGATGACGCACAGCTTGTGGTTGTCGGCGAAGTGCTCGGCCAGCGAGAGGGCGTCGGCGATGCCGCCCTCGCCCTCCTGGTAGGTGTAATTGAGGTGGGCCAGGCCGAACTCCTTGCCGTTGCCCAGCAGGCGCAGGAAGTCACCAGCGTTGCGGCCGCCCGTCACCACGAGGATGTCCCGGATCCCCGCCTCCACCAGGGTCTGGATGGGGTAGAAGATCATGGGCTTGTCGTAGATGGGCAGCAGGTGCTTGTTGGTGATTTTGGTCAGCGGGAACAGGCGGCTACCCGTCCCCCCGGCCAGCACAACGCCTTTCACGCCTCTCACCTCCGGACCGGCAAACCCTCATCATACAACAGGGTAGCGCGGGGCGACCGGCGCGGTACGCCGGGGTGGTACAAGAGCAGAGGGAGGACGCTTGATGGCAATACCGAAGAAACCGGCCGCTTGGCTCTGCGGCCTGCTGGTGGGCGCGCTGGCGGCGCCCGGGGAAGCCGGCAGTCCCGGCGTGGTCTTCGAAGGAGGCGCCGGCCCGGGCAAGGGCCGGCACATCGTCCTGGTCAGCGGAGATGAAGAATACCGCTCCGAGGAAGCCCTGCCTCAGTTGGCCAAGATCCTGGCCTTCCGCCACGGTTTCAAGTGCACGGTGCTGTTCGCTATCGACCCCGCCGACGGCGCCATAAATCCCAACCAGCGCGACAACATCCCCGGCCTGGAAGCGCTCGGGCGCGCCGACCTGATGGTAATCTTCACCCGTTTCCGGGACCTGCCGGACGAGCAGATGAAGCACATCGTCGAGTATGTCGAGTCGGGCCGGCCCGTGGTCGGCCTGCGGACGGCCACCCACGCCTTCGACCTGAAGTCCAGCCCGACTTACCAGCGGTACACCTGGAACAGCCAGGAATGGGAGGGCGGCTTCGGCCGGCAGGTGCTGGGCGAAACCTGGGTCCGCCATCACGGGCAGCACGGCAAGCAAAGCACGCGCGGCCTCCTGGCGAAGGGGCAGGAGAAGCATCCCCTCCTGCGCGGCCTTCGCGACGGGGACATCTGGGGCCCCACCGACGTTTACCAGGTGCGCCTGCCGCTGGCCGGCGACAGCCAGCCGCTGGTGCTGGGCCAAGTGCTCGAAGGAATGCAACCGACCGCTTCGCCGGTGGCCGGCCCGCAGAACGACCCCATGATGCCCGTGGCCTGGCTCAAGTCCTATACCAGCGCCCGAGGCAAGCCGGCCCGCATCTTCACCACCACCATGGGAGGCTCACAGGACCTGGAGAGCGCCGGGCTGCGCCGCCTGCTGGTCAACGCCTGCTATTGGGCGCTCGGGCGGGAGGACCAGATCACGGCGAAATCCAATGTCGGCCTGGTCGGCGAGTACAAGCCGCTGCCGTTCAAGTCCGGCGGATTCGCCCCAGGGGTCAAGCCGGCGGACCTGGCGGGCCGTTAGAAAGCCCCGCCGCTCGTCATGGCCTTGGCGGGCGTGCGACCGAGAGGCGGACGGCGGTCCAGTCGGGCGGCGGTGGTTCGGGCGGCTCGCCGGGAACCTCTTCTTCCCATGGCTTCACTTTATTGAAGAGGAGCTCCCACGCCGAGCAGCCTTGCAGATAGAGACGGACCACCCGACCGGCCAGGGTGTCGGTCTCCCCGGCGTCGATCCCCACCACCTGGGGGTAATAGGCGTGCGGCTGGTCCAGGATCCTCTGCGGCGTGCTCCAACCGGCCGGATCGCTCAAGTCCGGGTTGAAGCTCACGTAGACGCCGGCCTGGGGCCACATGGGCCGGCAGCAGGCATGGTTCAGCAGCACCACATAACTCTCCAGGTAGGTGTTCCAGTGCAGCGACGGCCCCCAGAGGGAGTTCGTGTCGGCTCGCTGCCAGCTCGCCGCGACCGGAAAGATCGGCGTGACGCGCCCCCCCAGACCGGGCTCGTCCCAGGCGCTCTGGAAGTGCTTCCGGACCGCGCCGACTGGATTCCTGCGATCTTCGAAAACCAAGCGCGCCACGGCGATTCCCTGGCCGGCGGCTTCTCCCCCGTAGTTGGTGAAGAGGAAGTAGAAGTAGCCTTGTTCCCGGTCGAGAATCACCGAGAAATCGCCGTGCCCGCCGGCGAAAAAGCCGTTCTTGGCGGTGCAATCGACGGGGTCCCCCGAGGTCAGCACGAGACCTAGATCGAGGAAGGTCCTGCCGCCGTCGTAGGAGACCAGCGCACCGATCTGCGGCGCGGTTAAGGCGGAACCTGGGCAGACCCCGCCGGGTTCGTGGTGGTACCAGGCGAAGACGGTTCCGTCGCTATCCGCCCAAGCCGCCTCGATCCACATGGGGAGGTGGCCGGGCGGGTCCACCACCACCCTTTCGGAGCTCTCCAGGGAAAACTGGTCGTCGCCCTGGCTGATCAGGGGAGCTCCCGCCGAGGTGAGGAGGTGAAACCGGCCGTCGCGCCAGAAGGCCGGGCTGTTCGAGTCCACCCGCCCGGGCATGTCCACCACGTCCGGAACGTTCCGCAGTCCCGCCCGCTGGGCCCAAACAGGCTCCCCCAGCCACACGACCCCGGCGAGAAGGAGAGCAGTTGCCCAGGAAGCCCCTCGGATACGGCGAAGCAGTCTCAAATTGTATAAACGCCGCGGCCGGGGCTCCGGTTACTCCTTCCCGGGCTGGGCGCCGGCAACTGCTGCCAAGGCCCTGGTGCCCGCAGCCGACGAATAGCCCGATGCCCTGGCCCGCCAGGTTGCTGGCCAGGGCATTCTCGTTCACGCGTCCGAGCAGAAACAGGCGCCGCGGAAGGGGTCCGATCGCGGCGATCCCCGGCGCCAGCACCTGTGAAGTCAACGCTGCCGGCCTGGAGCACCGCGGCGGCGGCCTCAGGCTGGTCGAGAACTGCCGGTGAGCTGGCCCCGCACCGCCCCTCCGGGAGTACAATGTCCGGAATGAGCGAAATGAAGCGCATCGCGGTGTTGGGGGCCGGCAACATCGGGGCCGCCCTCATCGGGGGCATCCTCCAGAGCGGCGTGGCGGACCGTGAGCACCTGATGGCCACGGACCTGAACGCGGAGCGCGCCGAGGAAGTCGCCGGGAGGTTTTCCATTCCGGTCACGGCGGGGGGCAACCGGGAGGCCGTGCAGGCCGCCGACGTGGTGATCCTGGCGGTCAAGCCCTACACCCTGCCCGGCGTGCTGGGGGAGATCCGGGAGGTGCTGCGCGACGACCAGATCCTGATCTCGGTGGCGGCGGCGGTGCCCATGGCGCTCATCGAGCAGCTCATCGGCCGGCGCCTGCCCATCTTCCGGGCCATGCCCAACATTCCGGTGGTGGTGGACGAGGGCGCCACGGCCGTGGCCTCGAACGGCGCCGGCACGGCGGAGCAGCGCCGTCTGGTGGAGAGCATCCTCTCCGCGGTGGGCTACGTGACCTTCGTGGAGGAGGAGATGATGCACGCGGTGACGGCGCTCTCCGGCAGCGGCCCCGCCTACATCTACATGGTCATCGAGGCCCTGATCGAGGGCGGGCTCAAGATGGGCCTGTCGCGCACCATCGCCACGCGCCTGACCGAGCAGACCGTGCTGGGGGCCGCCAAGCTGGTCCGCGAAACCGGCCTCCACCCCGCCATCCTCAAGGACCAGGTGATCACCCCGGGCGGGGTGACCATCGCGGCCATCCACGAGCTGGAGAAGCACGGGCTGCGCTCGATGCTCATTTCGGCCATCGAGACGGCCACGGCGAAATCCAGGCACCTGACGCAAACGCTGCTGGAGAAGTTCGGGAAAGAGTCATGAGCAAGAGAATCCTGGCCATCCACGCCCATCCGGATGACGTGGAGATTTTCGCGGGCGGCACCCTGGCACTGCTGGCCGCCCGGGAGCACCAGATCACCGTCGTCACCATGACCCCCGGGGACTGCGGCACCGCCGAATACACCGCCGAGGAGATCGCCGAGATCCGCCGCCGCGAAGCCGCCAGCTCGGCGGCCCTGATCGGAGCGGTGTACCGCTGCGCGGAGTTCCGGGACCTGGCGATTTTCAGCGACGACGCTTCCCGCCGGCGGGTGGTCGAGATCCTGCGGCGCACGCGGCCCGACTTGATTCTGACGTCGTCGCCGGTGGACTACCTGTGCGACCACGAGCGCACCAGCGAGCTGGTCCGCGACGCCTGCTTCGTCGCGCCGGCGCCCAACTACCGCACCGGGGCGGAGGACTCGGCGCCGCCGCTCGACCACATCCCTCACCTCTACTTCACGGATCCGGAAGGGGGCGTGGACCGGGAGGGGGCGTTGGTGGCTCCCGAGGTGATCGTCAACGTGGCCTCCGCCTTCGAGACCAAGGCGCGGATGCTGGCCCAGCACGAAAGCCAGCGCAACTGGCTGCTCAAGCACCACGGCGTGGACGACTATCTGGACATGATGGAGGAGCACACGCGCGCCCGCGGCCGCCTGGCGGGCCTCGAGTTCGGCGAAGGTTTTCGCCGCTACAGAGGCCACCCTTACCCGCAGAGCCCGCTGCTGGAAGAGTTACTGGGGCCGGAATTGGTGGTGCGGCGGGACGGCTGAGCACGGCAGCCGCAACCATCGAAGACCGGAGCCGGCCAGGAGCGACACCGAGGACCCCAAGACAGTCCCGCAACGCGCTGCGCGCAACTCGCCCTGGCGGGAGCTGTCCGGCTACCAGGGGCAGCCCGCACCTACGACCGGATCAGGCCGATGTCGCACCTGCCCCCGCCCAGGGCCGCAATGCGGCGGGTGGGCCAGTTCAGGGCGACGGCATGGTACTGAAGACCCAAGGTGGTGTGGGCGAGCTGCTTACACGTGCTGGTGTCCCAGAGCTGAAGCGAGTTGCCGGCTCCCTCGGGACCCTCGCTCAGGGTCAGCAGATGACCCCCCTCCAGAGAGAAGGTAAACGCCGGCACCACCTCGTCGGGCAACGGCAGCAGCACGCTGGCCGTGCCGGCCTCGACATCGATCAGGCACAGTTGCCGCCGGCAGGCCTGAAAGTCCGGGCGCTCGAGCGCCAGCCGCTTGCCATCCGCCGAGAGGCAAGCCAAGCCGGCGCCGAAACCCAGGTTGCGAACTCGCAGCGGGCTGCCGTCCGGATACGAGCACACCCCCACCTTGTGGCGGCGGTAGTCCAGGCTGGCGCCCTCCACCTCATAGCGGGTGGCCGCCACGTCCTGCCCCACCAGCGTCAGCCCGCCACCTGACGCCAGCAGCCGCACCCGCCAGCCTGGCAACTCCAGCTCGCAGTCCGCCTCCAGCGATGGCAGACGCACGCCCCGCACCCGTTCCCGCCGCCCGGGAACACCTTCTCCCGGCTCCGGCAGGACATCGCGGTACAAGAAGACCGTGCTCTCGCCCTGCCCGCGGAAGCAACCCGCCTGCACCGGAAAGCGCGGGCGCGCCTCAAACACCGTCGCGCCGCTGTCCACCTCGAAGACGCGCGCCAGCCCGTTGGTCTGGGGCCGGTGGTCGCCTAGGTTGACCGCCGCCAGGTAGCGCCCGTCGCTGGAGAACCCGGCCCAGGCCACGAACCTCCCGAAAGCGAACGAACGGACCGGTTTCCCGGAGAGAACTTCGTACAGGGTTAGATCCCGATGCCCAATTGCGATATGATGACCGTCCGGCCGGAACAGGACGTGCGTAATGAGCAACTCCTCGACCGGGAAGGAGCAGACCGAATCCAGTTGCACGTTTCAGGATAACGCAGGCCATGCCGGAGATTGAACCAGTCCTTGGTCCCGAGCCCAGGAGGGCGGATCGATGGCGGCGCCTCGGAATCGGCGCTGCATTGGTGCTGCTCTGCCTGGCCATCGCGTTCGTGGTCCCGCGCCCGGCCTCCATTAAGCCCGACGGCTGGCGCCTGCTGGGGATCTTCGTGGCCACGGTGGCAGGCCTGGTGTTGCAGCCCATCCCTGGCGGCGCGCTGGTGCTGCTGGCGGTCACCCTGGCCTCCATCTGGGGCGGCCTGACCATCCAGCACGCCTTGAGCGGCTATGGCGACCCGACGGTCTGGCTGGTCATGGCGGCCTTCTTCATCTCGCGGGCGCTGATCAAGACCGGGCTGGCGCGGCGCATCGCCCTGTTCTTCGTGCGAGTGTTCGGGCGCAGCTCGCTGGGGGTGTGCTACGCGCTGTCGCTCTCCGACGTGGTGCTGGCCAGCATCATTCCCTCGAATGCCGCCCGGTCCGGGGGCGTCATTCTGCCCATCTTGCGCTCGATCGCCGAACTGTACGGGTCGCTGCCGGGAGCCACCGCGGCGCGGCTGGGTTCGTTCCTGATGACCGGCGTCTACCAGGGCATTTGCATCAGTGCGGCCATGTTCCTGACCGGCCAGGCCTCCAACCCCCTGGCCGCGCAGATCGCTACCGAGCAGTTCCACTACCCGGTGAGCTGGGCCAACTGGTTCGTGGCAGGGCTGGTCCCCGGCGTGTGCTCGCTGTTGCTGGTGCCGCTGGTGGTCTACCGGGTGAATCCTCCGGAGATCAAGCACACGCCCGAGGCGGCCGCTTTTGCGGGCCGGGAGCTGAAAGCCATGGGGCCGATGGGTCCGGGCGAGAAGATCTCGCTGGCGGTTTTCCTGACAGTGTGCGGGCTGTGGATCACCTCTCCGTTGCACGGCCTGGACATCTCGGTTCCGGCGCTGCTGGGCGCCTCGGCCCTGCTGGTGGCGGGCGTGCTCACCTGGGAGGACGTCAAGAACGAGCGCTCCGCCTGGGACATCTTCATCTGGTATGGCGGTCTGCTGATGCTGGGCAAGGCGCTGAACGAAACCGGAGTGACCGCGCTGTTCGCGCGCGCCGTGGGCTCGGCCTTCGGCGGCACCGGCTGGCCTCTGCTGCTGGGCATTGCGCTGGTGATCTACTTCTACGCCCACTACGGCTTCGCCAGCATCACCGCCCACATTCTGGCCATGTACCCGCCCTTCCTGGCTGTGCTGGCCGCCCAGGGCGCCCCGCTGGGCCTGATCGTCTTCGCTTTCGCCTGCTTCACCAACCTGGCCGCCGGGCTGACCAACTACGGGACCACTCCGTCGCCCATGTTTTTCGCGCACGACTACGTGAGCCTGAAGCGCTGGTGGAAGGTGGGTTTCCTGGCCTCCTTCGTCAACCTGGCTATCTGGTCCACGATCGGCTTCGCCTGGTGGAAGCTGATCGGGGTGTGGTAGGGGGCCGGCGCATCCGATTGGAATCTGGGTCACGAGGCACGCTGACATGCGGGTGGCTGACCCAGGCGTTGTGCGCGTCTCGTTGCGATCTCTGCTCTCGTGGCGTCAGAGCCGTCTAGGTTGTCGCGCCCACCGGACCAGGCCCGTAGTCGTGCAGGGCTTCCTGGATGCTCAGGCCGACGACCTCGATCTGTGACAGGTCGGTGCTGCCGAGACCGGCGGCTTCCGCCAGCTTCAGTGTGTTGTCGCCGCGGATGAAGGGCTTGACGCCCCGGTCGGCACGCGGGTCGTAGCCCATCACCGCGGTGCAAACCGCATCCACGCACACCGGGTTCCTGCCCGCCAGCAGCACCCCCGGCCGGATGATCTCGACGCCCGGGTTCCAGGCCCCTTCCCCTCCGCGAATCGACTCCACCCCATCCACGATGGCCAGATCGATCGGCCGCGCCCCCACCAGGTCCGTGACGATGCGCGGTATGCGGTAGCCCGAGTCGCGGGGAGAGTCGGGACGCAGTTCTTGCGGCACGTGCTGCGGCGGAGTCCTTACGCCGTCGTGACAGACCGGGCCGCGCTCCTGCCGCGGGTTTTCATTCCCCTCGGGGCCGCAATCGCCGCCATACAGCGAACAGGGGGTGATCCCGAAGTTGTTCTTCAGGGTCATGGTCACGCCCGTGATCCAGTGGTTCTTGAGCTTGGACAGCGACACAAATACATCGCAGTCGGCGTACGAATGATTGAGGTCGTAAGCCGGAAAGACGTAGCCGCCCCAGGGCGCCTTCAGGCGCACGTATTTGGCGCCGCGCCCCAGGTTGTTGGTGTTCTCCCACTCCACCGGGCAGCCCACGCGGTTGATGGCGTCTATGTCCAGACCGTAGCGCGCCCACAGCGCCAGGTCCTGGCCCGCCGGGAAGAAGCCTTCCAGAATGCGAATGCGCCGGGCGCCTGCCCGGGCCAGCAGGTGGGCCACCGCCAGCGCCGTGGCGGGCTCGGTGCGGTAGGGCAGGCCGGGCCGCCGCGGAAACCGGCTGATGTTGCCGGTCAGGTTCAGCTTGAGCGCCACGGTCTTGCGCTTCACCAGCCGGCCGAGGCCGCCGATCCGGTCCAGAAGGGTCTTCAGGGTCCCCTCGAGATTCTGCTCATAGCTGCGGCAGCGCGCGATGGCCACGCGAGAGGCCGGCGGCGTGCGGCCCATGGCGGCGCAGGAAGCCGCGCCCGCCAGCAGGCCGCGCCGTGAAACGCTGCTTGCTCCACTCATTCTGTTTCGCTTCGGTTTCTGGGGCCATTGTACCGCAGGGATCGGCGAGGCGCGCCGGAGGTCCACCCCCAGTTTCCCCAGATCCGACCTTCCGGCTGATCGTCTCGGAGAGTATCCGGGAGCGGGGCGCGGCGGCGGAGGGAATCCGGGGCGGCCGGGGCCATTGACCGCCGGCGAACCGCTGGATGTGGTATATTTCTTTCGGCCAGGAGATCGCAAAATGGAGATCCTGGGTAATACGGATGCGGTAGTGAGGAGGTTGCCATGAAGGTATCGGTGCTGAGCTTCGCGGTTCTTCTCATCGCCGGACCCCTTGTCGCGGTGCCCGACGATCTGGATGACGCATTTCAAAGCCTGAAAGATGCCGAATCGAAGAAAGACGCTGGCCAGGTGAAAAAGAAAGCGGCGGAGACGCGGGCGCTGGCGCGCCAGGTGACCGCTGCGTCCGTCCCCGAGGGCGTGGACAAGGAGGCCTGGGCCAAGCGCGCCGCCTATGCGCGCGACATCGAGTTGTACACCGAGTACGCGCTGTATGCCACCGCCACCCAAGCCCCGGCGGCCACGGCGGTGGACCTGCTGTCCACGCTCGAGCAGGAGAACCCCAAGAGCAAGTACCTGGATGAAGCCTACCCCCGTTACTTCGGGGCCCTGAACCAGACCGGGCAGGCCGCGAAGATCCCGGCCATCGCCGAGAAGGCCATCGCCCACTTTCCCGAGAACGAGGACCTGCTGCTGGTGCTGGCCGACACGGCCCTGAACCGGAAGCAGAACGACCGGGCGCTAGGCCACGCCCAGCGGCTGGTGGCCGCTCTGGGAAGGCACTCGAAGCCCGAAGGCATGCCTGCCGCCGACTGGGAGCGCAAGAAGAACGTGGCGCTGGGCCGCGGCCATTGGATCGCCGGCTTCGTGCACAGCGAGAGGAAGGAGTACTTCCAGGCCGACACGGATCTGCGCGCGGCGCTGCCCCTCATGAAAGGCGACGAAGCGACGCTGGCCGCCGTGCTGTTCCATCTTGGCTTGGTCAACTACCAGATCGGCAGACTGACGCTCAACAGGGCGCGGGTGGTTGAAGCCGCAAGGTTCAGCGACCAGGCGGCCGCCATCAATGGCCCGCTCGCGCAGCAGGCCTGGCGCAACGGCGGGGTAATGAGAGCCGAGGCCGCGAAGATGCGCTAGGCGCCTGGGCTGCCCACCCGGGTTGAGGCAGTAGCCGGGAAGTGCGTCAAGGCGAGGGGCCCCTCAGTTCTTCCCCTTCACCATGGGGACGAACATGACGGGGAAGACACTGCGGCGGCGGAGCTTGCCGCTGGGGGTCTTGTCCACCACAATGAGGTCCTGGCCCCACACCGAGCTGCCGACCGGGGCCACCAGCTTGCCGCCGGGCTTGAGCTGATCAAGCAGCGCCGGCGGGATCTCCGGCGGGGCGGCGGTCACGATGATGCGGTCGAAGGGCGCTTCCTCGGGCCAGCCCTTGTAGCCGTCGCCGTGCCGCACGGTCACGTTGCGGTAGCCCAGCTTGGCCAGCGTGGCGGCGGCCGAGCGCGCCAGCTCCGGCACGATCTCGATGGTGCAGACGTGCTTGACCAGGGAGGAGAGCACCGCCGCCTGGTAGCCCGAGCCGGCGCCGATCTCAAGCACCTTGTGGTCCTTGCCCGGCTCCAGCAGTTCCGTCATGGCGGCCACGATGTAAGGCTGCGAGATGGTCTGCCCGTAGCCGATGGGAACGGGGTGGTCCTCGTAGGCCCACTCGCGCGCCGCCTCGGGCATGAACAGGTGCCTGGGGACGGCGCGCATGGCGCCGAGCACTCCGGGGTGGCGCACGCCGCGGGCCTCGATCTGGCGCTGGACCATGTCGGCGCGCTCGGCGGCCCGCGGGTCCTCGGCCGTGCGCGCTGCCAGTGCCACCGCCAGGGCGAAGAGAAACTTCTTGCGGCCCACGCGTCAATTATCGGACGGCGTGGCGTACAATGTCCAAGGTGACTGAAAAGAGACTGAGTGCGACGGACCCCGGGGCCGGAAGCCCCACCCTGCTCCGCCAGCTTGGCGTCATCAGCGCCACCGCGCTGGTGGTCTCCAACATGGTGGGGACGGGCATTTTCACCACGACCGGGTTTCTGGCCGGGGACCTGGGCGATCCGGGCCTGGTGCTGAGCATCTGGCTGGCCGGAGCCCTGTTCGCGCTGGCCGGCGCGTTCTGCTACTCGGAACTGGGCATCAACCTCCCCAGCTCCGGCGGCGAGTACGTGTACCTCACCCGCGCTTACGGGCCCACCTGGGGCTTCATGAGCGGCTGGGTGTCCTTTTTCGCCGGCTTCTCCGCTCCCATCGCCGCCGCGGCCCTGGCGTTCTCCTACTACCTGGGCCATTTCTTCCCGGGATGGCTCCGCGCACTAGCAGAAAGCTCTCTGCTTGCGGATCTACCCTTTTCGCGCCTATGGGAGCAAATCTTCCTGGCGCTGGAGCGTTTCTTCCGGGCCATCAACCAGGATGGCGCGGTCTGGACGCTGGGGTCGGGAACCTTCGCCCTCAAGCTGGGCGGCGCTCAGGTGGTGGCCTGCGGGCTGATCGCCGTTTTCACCGTGCTGAATTTCCTGGGCGTGCGACGGGTGGCCAGGATCCAGAACGCTCTGACGGCGGTCAAGCTGCTGGTCATCCTGGCATTCGTGGGGCTGGGCTTCCTGGTGGGCACGGGGAACTGGGACAACTTCTCGCAGGCCGCGACGCGCACTTCCACGGTGCCGGTACCGGCGCAGTTTGCCATCAGCCTGTTCTGGATCTACGTCTGCTACAGCGGCTGGAACGCCGCCACCTACGTGGCGGAGGAACTCAAACACCCCGAGCGCACCCTCCCCATCGCCCTCACCTTCGGCACGGCCGTGGTGGCGGCCATCTACGTGGCCCTCAACGTGGTGTACATCTACGCCACGCCGATCGAGTCCATGAAAGGCGTGGTCGCGGTGGGTTCGCTGGCAGCCGTGAGCCTGTTCGGGACGGGGGCGGCGGGCATTTTCAGCGCCCTGATGGCCCTGTCGCTGATGGCCACGGTGAACGCCATGGTCACCATCGGCCCCCGCGTCTACTACGCCATGGCCCAGAACGGGGCGTTTTTCCGGAAGGCCGCCGAGGTGCACCCGCGGTGGCGCACGCCCGTGTTCGCCATCGCCTGCCAGGGCCTGTGCGCGATGCTGATGACGCTCACCCCGTTCCCCACCCTGATGATTTACATCGGTTTCACGCTCACCTCGATGACCGTGCTCTCGGTTTTCTCGCTGTTCATCTTCCGCCGCCGGCCGGAGTGGCAGAAGCTCCGCGTGGTCAGTATCGCGTTTCCCCTGATTCCGGTCTTCTTCATCCTGGTGGGTCTGTGGACCATCGTTTACGGCGTCTGGCTCCAGCCCAAGATTTCGGTGGCCGTGGTGACCACGCTGGCCACCGGCGCGCTGGTCTACCACTTCGTTGTCCGGCCCCAGAGGGGCCGGTAGGGGCTGGGGTTCCAGGCCCGTTTCCCCCCGGGTATAATCAGGCTGATGCCTGATCTTGCCGCGCTGTACCAGCAGTTCGACCCGCTGCGGCCCCTGGGTGCCGATCCGGACGGCGACGCCCTGTACGTGGACTGGCAGAAGGAGTTGGCCCCACAGGACGTCAAGCCGCTGCTCGCCAACAGCATCGCGCTCAGCGGGCCCATTGCCGTGACCAGGCTCTTCACCGGCCATCGCGGTGTCGGCAAGACCACAGAACTGATGCGCGTCAAGCGGATGCTGGAACAGGGTGTCGCCGGGCAGAAGTGGTTTGTTTCGCTGCTCCTGGCCGAGGAGTGGGTCGATCTCCAGGACGTCAGCGCTTCCGAGATCATCTTCCAGGTGGCCCGGCAGCTCGTGATCGACCTGAAAGACGCCGGATTGAGTTTCGGCTGGGAGAAGTTCACGCAGTTCTTCAGGGAGTTCCACGACCTCCTGGGCGCGGAGGTGGAACTCAAGAGCGTCGAGGTGGGACCCGACCCTCTCAAGTTCGGACTGACTCTTAAGCAGGTGCCCGGCGCTCGGCCGGCCCTGCGGAGGCTGCTCGAAGGCCGTTTGCCCACACTCTACGACCTGATCAACCAAGTAGTGCTGGCGAAGGCGCAGGAGTGGCTGAAGACTGAGCAGGGCTGCGATGGCATACTCATCATCGTGGACCAGCTTGATCGCATCCCCCGGAAAGTCATCAACGGCCGCGGCCTGACCAACCACGAGAATTTGTACCTGGACTCGTCCGGCATCCTACGGGCTCTGAACTGCCACGTGGTGTACACCGCGCCCATCGAGCTGGTTCACAGCCACCTGCGCCCGCGGTTGCAGAATCTCTACGGGGAGGTGTTCTCGCTTCCAGTGATTCCGGTCATTGACCGGCAGGGACGGGAAAGCGAGCGCGGCCTCAAGATCCTCCGGCAGATCGTCGCGAACCGGGCGAAGCGCGTGCGAATCCGGCTCGACGAGTTCTTCGCCGACACCTCCTCTCTAGACCAGTTGTGCCGGCTCTCGGGCGGGCATGTGAGAACCCTGTGCAACCTGGTGCGCTCGACTCTCGAGCTGTGCGGGCGGCTGCCGGTCCCGCCGGAGGCTGCCGCGCAGACCGGGCGCACCTGGGCGGCCGACCTGGCAGAGCCCCTGAACCAAGAAGAGTGGGCGCTGCTGCGCCGCATCCACCAGATGCACGAGGCCCCGCAAGAGGAGAAGGACAAAGAGCTGCTCAGCAACCTTCTCGGGAATATGTACGTCTTGGCCTACCGAGACGAACAGGGATCGTACTGCGACTGGAATCCCTTGCTCGGCTTGGTCAGTGAAGGAGGCGGCAGTTGAGCACGCCAGTCGCCGAGCGAGGGCTCTCGGTTGACAACCAAGTCGAGTTGCGGCGACTGGTGAACATGCTGCGCCTGGCGGGCGGCTTCGCGCTGGGTTTCGCCCGCGTGAATCATCCCTCTCTGCGGCGGCGGCTGGTCGAGGAGATCCGCCAGCAGTTGACGGACGCCGACATTCTTGAGGTGACCCTCAGCCCCGCCGCGCAGGCCGGCATCGTGGCGCAGCTTGAGGAAATGGTCGGCGATCGCCGGCCCTCTGCGGTGTTTGCCTACGGCCTGGAGTCCCTGATCGACCTGCGGGAACCCTTCAGCGACTTGATCGGCATGTTCAACTTCAACCGCGACTACGTCGTGCGGCGGTTCCCGTTCCCGGTAGTCTTCTGGGTTCCCGACTTCGCCCTGCGCGGCTTCCGCCGCCAGGCCATTGACTTCTGGTCGGGGCGCTCCGGCGTTTACCGTTTCGTGGGCGACGAGGAAGAAGCACGCGCTACCCTTGCGGAGCTGGCCGCGGACTTCGACTGGTCGCTCGAACGCCGGGAGAAGCTCGAACGCCGCGAGATCTTGCGCAGCCTGCTGACGGAGCTGGAGCGGTCGGGCAGCCCGGACGCCGGGGCGTTGGCGCGAGTGCTGATGCTCCTGGCGCAGGCGGCCGACTTCGAGGTTGAGCCGGCGGAGGCCGAGCGGCTCTACCAGGAGGCCCTGCCCATCTACCGCCAGATCGGCGACCGGCTGGGGGAGGCCAACGCGATGAGCGGCCTGGGGGATGCGGCGCGCATGCAGGCTCGCTACCCGGAGGCCGAGCGGCTCTTGAGCGAGGCCCTGCCCCTCTACCGCCAGATCGGCGACCGGCTGGGGGAGGCCGTCGCGCTCCGGAGGCTGGGGGAGGCGGCGCTCATGCAGGATCGCTACCCGGAGGTCGAGCGGCTCTTCGAGCAAGCCCTGCTCATCTACCGCCAGAACGGCTCCCGGCTGGGGGAGGCCAACGCCCTGGCGAGTCTGGGGGATGTGGCGCGCATGCAGGCGCGCTACCCGGAGGCCGAGCGGCTCTTGAGCGAGGCCCTGCCCATCTACCGCCAGATCGGCGACCGGCTGGGGGAGGCCA
>Ga0315289_10007696_pt1 | contig 15667 bp, 14 predicted proteins | sample YL17G11_40_MG_FD_203452 | JGI IMG/M metagenome (GOLD analysis project Ga0315289, IMG submission 203452) | Sediment microbial communities from Yellowstone Lake, YNP, Wyoming, USA - YL17G11_40 | ecosystem: Environmental > Aquatic > Freshwater > Lake > Sediment | place: USA: Wyoming | collected... | reverse complement strand
TCGAAATCGAGATCAATCCGGACGATTTGAAGATCGACGTCTACTGCTCCTCGGGGCACGGTGGGCAGAACGTGCAGAAGAACGCCACTGCAATACGCATCACGCACATCCCGACCGGAGTCATCGCCTCGTGTCAGAACGAGCGCTCGCAGGCGCAGAACCGGCAGATGGCCATGAAGGTGTTGCGCGCGCGCTTGTTTGCGCTCGAAGAGGTCAAGCGCGAGGAGGAGCACGCCAGGCTCAAGGGCAAACACGTCTCGGCGGGCTGGGGCAACCAGATCCGCTCGTACGTGCTGCACCCGTATCACATGGTCAAAGACTTGCGCACCAGCTACGAAACTGGCAACACGGACTCGGTGCTGGATGGCAATCTGGATGCCTTCATGCGCTCCTACCTGCAGTCGACCGTCGGCGAGGCCTAGCCACCCATTACAAATGGATTCCACCAGGAGGTCGCGTTGCAGCCATACATCCTCTTTGATGCCGGCGGAACCATTGTCTTCCCCGACGTCAACGTCATGCACGAAGTCATCCTGCGGCACGGTCTGGACGTCTCTTCGGAGCGATTGAAGCGCATTGCCACCGAGTACATCGTGCACAATGACGAGGTACTGCGCGACCACGGAAATGTCTCGGACTTTTCCGACTTTTTCCGGCGTCTGGTGGAGGGAGCGGGAGTCGCACAGGCCAGCGTCGACCCACTGCTGGAGGAGTTGCGCCGCATCGACGCGGAACGCAGCCTGTGGACCTTTACGTTCCCCTGGGTGCGGCGGGCGCTGGATCGTCTACGCGCGGCCGGCTACCGCATGTCGGTCATCTCCAACGCGGATGGGCGGGTGCGTCAGGAGTTCGCCGATCTTCGCCTGGTCCCGTATTTCGACGAGATCTTCGACTCGTTCGTGGTGGGCTACAGCAAACCAGACGCGCGTTTGTTCCAGCACGCGCTGACGACGCTGGGGCTCACCCCCGCACAGTGCGTCTACGTGGGCGACGTATACTACATCGACGTTCTGGGCGCAAACCGGGCGGGCATCGCCGCCGTGCACCTGGACCCCTACGGTCTGTATGCGGGATGGAAGGGTTGCCACATTTACAGCATCGGCGAGTTGTCCGACCTGCTGGCCACGCAGGGACTGGACCTGGCGGGCGAGCAGTTCTTTCCACTGCGCGGGGCCGCGGCAGCAAGCTGATCCAGGCTCCGTACGGAAAAACCTCCTGAATCGATCCCGCGTGGGATCAACTCAGGAGGTCTCCAAAAGGCCAGACGCTGTTGCTATTGTGCTTGGGCTAGGCCGCCTTCTTGGTCGTCAGCATGCGCTGCACGTCGGGCGAGACGGACGCATAGTGATCGAACTCCATGGTGAAAGTGCCGCGTCCCTGCGTGCGGGAGCGCATTCCGCTGGCATAGCCGAACATGGTTGCCAACGGCGCGTTGGCTTCGATCACCTGCGCTTCACCTCGTATGTCCAGGTTGTTGATCGTGGCCCGGCGGATCTTCAGGTCCGAGACAACGTCACCGGTGTACTCCTTGGGCGCGATGACCTCCAGCCGCATGATGGGCTCCAGGATCACGGGCGCGCCCTTGGCGGCGCCCTCCTGGATGGCCATCGAAGCAGCCGTCTCAAAGGCCATGTCCGACGAATCCACTTCGTGATAGGTGCCGTCCACCAACGTGACCTTGATGTCCACGATGGGGTTCTCGGCCAGCACGCCCCGCTGCAGGCCGTCGCGCACGCCCTTTTCGATAGCGGGCACGAACTTGCGTGGGATGGACGAGCCGTGCAGGGCGTCCTCGAAGACGTAGCCGCCGCCCGCGGGCAGGGGCTCCAGCTGCATGACCACGTGCGCATACTGGCCGTGGCCTCCGGTCTGGCGCACCAGCTTGTGTTCGGCGTGCGCGGGTCGCGTAATGGTCTCGCAATAAGCCACCTGAGGCTGGCCCACGTTGGCGTGCACGCCAAACTCACGCTTCATGCGCTCGACGAATACTTCCAGGTGCAGCTCGCCCATGCCGGCCACGATGGTCTGGCCGGTGCGCTCGTCCTGGCGCACGTGAATGCTGGGGTCCTCGTCGGCCAGGCGCTGCAGGCACAGGCCCAGCTTAGCCTGGTCGGCCTTGCTCTGCGGCTCGACGGCCATCGACACCACGGGGGTGGGGAAGCTGATCTTCTCCAGCACCACGGGCCGTTGTGGGTCGCACAGGGTCTCGCCGGTGCCCGCGGCCTTGAAGCCGAGCACCGCGCCGATGTCGCCCGCGCTGATTTCCTCCACCTCTTCGCGGTGGCTGGCGTGCACGCGCACGATTCGGCCGGTGCGCTCGGTCTGACTGGTGCTGGCGTTGAGGAGGGTCTGCCCGTGCTTGACCGCGCCGGAATAGACGCGAAAGTAGGCCAGGCGGCCCATGTACGGATCGGTCACGATTTTGAAGACCAGGGCGGCCGTTGGCTCTCCGGCGTCGGGGTGGCAGACCACCTCTTCGTCGGAGCCGGGGACCAGGCCCTTCTTGGCGGGTACGTCCAGGGGCGACGGCAGGTAGTCGACGATGGCGTCCAGCACGGCCTGCACGCCCTTGTTGCGCAGCGAGGAGCCGCACAGAAAGGGCACGATGTGGCCGGCTACGGTCTCGCGGCGCAGCGCATCGCGCAGCATGGGCGTGGGCAGGTCCTGACCCTCCAGGTAGAGCACGGCGACCTCGTCGTCCAGGTCGGCCAGTTGCTCGATCATGCGCTCGCGGCCCTTGCGGGCGGTGTCCTCTAGCTCGGCCGGGATGGGTTCGGCGCTGGGCTCGCCCTGGGGGTCGAAAGCCACGGCTCGCATGTCGACCAGGTCCAGGTAGCCGCGCAGGTTGGCCTCCCTGCCCAATGGAATCTGGAGCGCCACCGGATTGCCAGCCAGGCGCTCGCGCACCATGTCCAGCGTGTGCGGGAAGTTGGCGCCTGGGCGGTCCATTTTGTTGACAAGGCCGATGCGCGGCACGCCAAAGCGATCGGCCTGGCGCCAAACCGTCTCGGACTGGGGCTCCACGCCCGCTACGCCGTCAAAGATCACCACGCCGCCATCGAGCACACGCAGGGAGCGCTCCACCTCGGCCGTAAAATCGATGTGGCCGGGGGTGTCGATGATGTTGATCTGATGCCCCTTCCAGTCGACCGTCACAGCAGCGGACTGGATCGTGATGCCGCGTTCGCGTTCCTCCGGCATAAAATCTGTCACGGTGGTGCCATCGTCGACACTGCCGATGCGGTGCGTCTGCCCGGCATAGTAGAGGATGCGTTCGGTCGTCGTGGTCTTGCCCGCGTCGATGTGGGCGATCACGCCGATATTGCGGATGTGCTGAATATCCTTTTCCTGCATCTGATGATTGCTTGCCATGCTTCACGTTCCGTACGAAAGGATGTGGCGCGCCGCTGCCGTATCGCAGACACACAAAATGAGGCCGCCACAGCGCTGCTTATCTGCAACCGCCTCGTCAGGGTCACGCCATGCCGCCTTGGGTTTGTCCCTCAGGCAACATGCTATCATACTGTGTTCCCATGCGGCTGTCAAATTGACCGGCCTGCTCAAACCTATCCGTTCGGCACTGCCTTCGGAGCTCGCCCATACGTCTCCGTCAACACGCGCAGGCGCTCGCACAGCGCGGAGGTCAAATCCTCGAACCGGAAGCGCCAGCCCCAGTTGTCGCCAAGGCGGCTAGGGTAGTTCATGCGCGCCTCGGTGCCCAGGCCCAAGACCTCTTGCAGCGGCACGACGGCCGTGTCGGCTACTGACGCCAGCAACCAGCGGACAAAGTCCCACGAGATGTCGTGGCCATCGGTGCCAAAGTAGGCCAGCGCGGCCTCGCGCTCCTTGGGTGGGGCGGAGTTGAACCAACCGATGGTGGTATCGTTGTCGTGCGAGCCGGTGTAGACCACGCAGTTGGGGATGTAGTTGTGCGGCAGGAATGGATCCGAGGCATCGCTGGCAAAGCCAAACTGGAAAATGCGCATGCCCGGGAAGTCAAAGCGGTCGCGCAGTTCGCGCACGGGCGGCGTGATCACGCCCAGGTCCTCCGCGATGATGGGCAGCCTGCCCAGCGCCTCTTCCACGGCCTCGAATAGCGCCGCGCCGGGGCCCTTGACCCACTGGCCGACCACGGCCGTCTTTCCCGTGGCGGGCACCTCCCAGTAGGCCTCGAAACCGCGAAAGTGGTCCAGCCGCACCACGTCCACCAACTCCAGGGTGGCGCGGAAGCGCTCGATCCACCAGGCATAGCCCGCCTCGGCCATGCGGTCCCAGCGGTAGAGCGGGTTGCCCCACAGTTGGCCCGTGGCGCTGAAATAGTCGGGTGGCACGCCCGCCACCACGGTGGGGTTGCCGGCCTCATCGAGCGAGAAGAGCTGCGGATTGGCCCACACGTCGGCGCTGTCGTGTGCCACAAAGATGGGGATGTCGCCGATGATGCGGACGCCGTGCTGCCCGGCATACCAGCGCAACGCCGCCCACTGCTGGAAGAACTCGAACTGCAGGTACTTGAAGCGGTCGATCTCGTCTGCCAGAGCTTGCGCCCAGTGGGCAATCGCCTGTGGCTGACGGCCGGCGATGTCGCGCTGCCAGGTGCTCCACACCGCCCCGCCATGGTGCTCCTTCAAGGCCATGAAGAGCGCATAGTCGTCGAGCCAGGCCCGTTTGCCATCGCAGAAGGCGGCGAACGCGTCCTTTTCCTGGGTGTTGTTCCTGCGTCGAAAGTTGTCAAAAGCCTTCGTAAGGAGGCCGGTCTTGAACTCGATCACGGGCCCATAGTCCACCTGCGCGGCGGGGAAATCGGGCACGCGGTTGACGTCCGCTGGAGAGAGGTGGCCTTGCTCGACCAAGAAGTCCGGACTGATGAGCAAGGGATTGCCGGCAAAGGCCGAGAAGCACTGGTAGGGTGAGTCGCCATAGCCGGTCGGGCCCAGAGGCAGGACCTGCCAGATGCTCTGGCCCGTCTCATGCAAGAAATCGATGAAGCGGTAGGCCTCGGGTCCGAGGTCGCCGATGCCGTAGCGACCCGGCAGCGACGTGGGATGTAGCAGGATGCCACTGGACCTGGGGTATCTCATGGGTGTGCCTCCATGGGTCAAGTCTTGCATGTCGAAACAGCGTGGAGAGCCGCAACCTGGGCAACGTGCGCCCCCGCTGGGGTGCAACGGCCTGCCCCCAAAGAAGCAGGGTCGGGGCGCCGCACAGCATATGCGGATTATAGCACGATCGTACACGGCAACAAAAAAGGGGACCCCTCAGGGGTATTGACAAGCTCGACAAAATATGCTATACTATTCGTGCTTGTGAAGCCATTTCATGCCTATGAATTGACGTAGGAGCTGGCTTGATTGTTCAGGCATTACCTCAAGCCATCATAGCTGGCTCTGTGCCCAGATAGGAGGCGTCACTCCTGTGTCAGTGGCTCAGATAGTTGACGAAGGGCAGTTGCGCCAACAGGTGGTATGGGCTGCTCGGCTCATGTCGGAAAAGGGCTATGTGGTCGCGACGGCGGGCAATATCAGTGCCCGCCTGGACACAGACAAGCTTCTGATAACCCCCAGCGGCGCACCATACGATGCAATGAAGCCTGAAGACGTGGTTCTTTGTACCTTGACCGGCTACAAGCTGACTGGCTCAGGGCGTCCCTCGAGCGAGCTGCCGATCCACTCCGCCATCTACCGCGCCCGGTCCGACGCGCGCGCGATTGTCCACACCCACTCTGTTTACGCCACAGCCATCTCTGTCAATCGAACGGAGATTCCTTTCTTCCTCGACGAGATGTACTACGAATTAGGTCCCTACAGCGTTCCCACAGCCGAGTACGCTCGTAGCGGCACAGAAGAGCTCGCGCAGAACATCGTGTCTGCGCTCGGCGACAAGCGCCAAGCGGTACTGATGGCCAATCATGGTACCATCGCGCTGGGTGCCGACATGAGAGCGGCATTTGGCGTCGCCGAGGCCGTCGAGAAGGCTGCTATGATTCTCATCCTGGCCAAACTGTATGGCAAGGTCACAACCCTGGGGGAGATTTTTACGTAACAATAGCCCAGGTCAGGAGATACTGAGGAGAAGAGATCCATGAGAGGCAACATGCGTGCGGCCATCTACTACGGGCCAAAGGACATTCGCATCGAAGAAAAACCCATACCAATGCTGGGTCCCTCCGATATTCTCTTGAAGGTGCGGGCTGCCACAACCTGTGGCACTGACGTCAAGACCTACTTCCGTGGTCATCCCAATCTGGTTCCCCCCTCCTTGTATGGACATGAGGCCGCCGGAGACATCGTCCAGGTGGGTAGAGAGGTCGTCGGGTTCCGGGAGGGCATGCGAGTAGCCGCGAGCAACACTGGCCCGTGCGGGGACTGCTACTTCTGCAAGCGTGGGCAGCCCAACCTCTGTGAATTCCAGCGCACACATCTTCTGAACGGCACCTACGCCGAGTACGTGCTCATACCTCAGCACATCTGGAGACAGAATCTGTTTGAGATCCCTGCCCACGTGTCGTATGCAGCGGCGGCCCTGGTGGAACCCCTGTCGTGCGCCCTCTACGGAATTGAGGAATCCAACATCCGCATCGGTGACATCGTGGCCATCATCGGAGCAGGGCCCATTGGGCTCTTCATGACGCAACTGGCGAAGCTACAAGGGGCGTCCGTCATCGTCTGTGAGCTCTCTCAGGAACGGCTTGCGATGGCACAGCGTCTGGGGGCGGATGAGGTGGTCGAAGTGGCCGAGCGAGATGAACAGATCAAGGCGGTGCGTGCTCTTACGCCAGATGAACGCGGCGTGGACGTGGCCATCGATGCCACCGGGGTACCCGCTGCCTGGGAGGCGGGGATTGAAATGCTACGAAAGGGAGGGCTGTTCAACGCCTTTGGTGGCGCACCCCGAGGAACCAAGATCGCTGTAGACACTTATCTCCTGCACTATTGCCACCTGACCATCAAGGGTGTATACAACACGACTCCAAGGCATGCCGAGGTAGCCATCGACCTGATCAAGCGGGGGCAGATCAAGACTGACTGCATCATTTCCGCGGAATGGCCGCTGGATCGGTTGGTGGAAGCCTTGGAGAGGCAGAAAGCCGGTGAGGTGGTGAAGGTGGCCATCATTCCAGGCGTGTAGGTGGGTGCCAGGATTGCCGTTGCAGGCCGTTCGAAGTGAAAGAGCAGGAATTGGTGCACGCATGATGAAGAAAAAGAAGTATGTCGTTGTGGCCTGTGGCAGTGGCATTGCGACGTCCAACATGGTGGCTGGTCAGATTCAGGACCTTTGTCAGAGACACGGCATTGCGGTTGACATTCACACCTGCACCATCGTGGAACTGCCTTTCGCAGCTTCGGGTGCAGATCTCATTGTGACAACATCCAAGTACCAGCGTGATGTCGGCACGCCTGTTGTCAACGGAGTGCCTTTGTTGACCGGCATGGGCAAAGAAAAGGCACTCCAGGAGATCCTGGTTGTTCTTCAGGCTGGGGACTGAGCGGGAGGGGGTGATGCACATAGATACATAGTGCCATTGGTTTCCCCGGTGTTCAGCGTTGTCCAATGAGTCAATTCTCTGCAAAAGGAGTGGAACAATGAACCTTGTTGCTTTGTACCAGGGAATCCTAAACCTCGGAACCAACGTTCTGCTTCCCATCCTGGTCTTCGTGATAGCATTGGTTTTTGGCGTAAAGCCCAGCAAGGCAGTCCGGGCTGCGCTATTGATCGCCATCGGCTTCATCGGCCTGTGGGCAGTCATGGGCTTAATGTTCTCGAGCATCCCTGGCCCGGTGGGCGTCGTGACCAAGGCGATGGGTTTCAAGCAGACTATTGTTGATGTGGACTGGCCGGTGGCAGGCGCATTGGCCTGGGCATCTCCCTATGTGGCCTTTATGCTTCCGTTGGTTATCCTGCTCAACTTGCTCTTGCTGTGGAAGGGATTCACCAAGACGCTCATGATCGACGTTTGGAATATGTGGCACTTTATGTTCCGTGGTGGCATTGCCTACGCGTTCCTGGTGATGGCGGGGGTCAACAACACCGTTGCGTTCATTTCCGGACTTGTAGTTGGGTTGCTGGCGGAAGTCGTGGTGCTCAAGTTTGCCGACTGGAGCGCACCTTGGGTCGAGGAGCACCTGGGTCAGAAGGGCATCTCCTTCCCAACCATGTCGGCCATCTCCATGGGCATCATTGGGTGGGTGACCAACTGGGTCATCGAGAGGATCCCTGCCATCCGCGAATGGAACCCGACGTTTGAGAGAATGCAGGAGCGCTTCGGTTTGTTGGGTCAACCGATCGTCCTGGGTGTGATTCTCGGCACTCTGTTGCAGTTGTGGGCCAATTTGGTCCAGATTGGACAGGGGACGCTAACCGCCAGTCTCAGCACGCTGTTTGGCGGACCGGTGAACACCGGCGTCACGCTTGCCGCGGTCATGTTTCTGGTACCGCGCATGGTGGGAGTCCTTCTGGAAGGGCTGCGCCCCATCGCCGAAGGCGCCCAGGAATGGATGCGCGGGCGGTTCAAGGGCAAAGAGATGTACGTCGGCATGGACTTTGCGCTGGGACTGGGCGACCCGGGTGTAATCACGGTAGGCATGTTCGCGATCGTGTTCACACTGATCCTGGTCCGCTTCCCCGGGAACTCGTTCTTGCCCCTGCTGTACATCGGCGGTACCGCCTTTTCGGCGATCATGCCGGTCATCATGTGCAAGCGGAACCTCTTCCGCGCGACCGTGGCCACCTTCTTCGTTGTGCTCAGCAAGCTCTTGACGGCTACGTTTGCGGCGGGCACCTTCACCTACTGGGCTACTACAGTGGGAGCACTCCCGGCTTCAGTCCCAGGGGGAGCCCTGGTGTCCTCCGCTGTCGGCGCAGGCGAGTGGGATATCGTGGTACTCAGCTTCCTGCCAGCATTCCTGTTGTCGTTGATCTTCTAGGCAGGAGCTTCCAGCGTAGCAGCGAACACGGCTCGTCAATGTAGGTGTGAGTGGTCGCAGGTGCCTGGTTGACGCCGGCACTCAAGGCCGGCGTCAACCAGCACTGCCTGGGCAGTGTAACGCTATGGTCTGCCTACGATCCGCTCCTGACGTATGCGTTCTGAGCGGCGGCCTGTCCTGCGAACTCTTGCCAGGCGTGCTTCTACGAGCATACCTAGGCCAGAATGCAGTAGGCGGGCGACTTCTGCCCCACTGAGCAGCCCGGCGGTCCAGGCAGCCACCGAGGAGGTGCTGCCACTGGCCGGACCACGGCCCGGGATTGGAGACATTGTCGGCCGAGATGAGACATGCATGAGGTGCAGGAACGTGTTTGATTGCGCTTTGGGCAGGCGGTAGCATGCAAGCTCTTGTGCGCCTGAGCCGCAAGAGACAGGACACCCACCTCCAGGAAGTGCCGCAACCCCGTCCGAAACCTGGGCAGGTGCTGGTGGCCGTCGAGGCGGCGGGTGTCTGTGGCTCCGATCTGGAGATCCATGACGTGGATTTGGCGCCAGATGCGCGTGTGCAGCCTCCGGTTGTACTGGGCCACGAGGGGGCAGGCCGCGTGGCAGCCTTGGGAGATGGGGTTTGCGGCCTGGAGCTTGGGCAGCCAGTGGTGGCCGAAACCACCTACTCCGTCTGCGGGCATTGTCAGTTCTGCCAACGTGGCGAACTGAACTTGTGCCCCGAACGAAAAGGACTGGGGTCAGCGGTTGCAGGTTTCTTTGCCCGTTATGCCGCAGTGCCCCGCGAAAGGGTGCACCCGTTACCAAGGGGCATCAGCACCCTTGTTGGGGCCATCACTGAACCGCTAGCCTGTGCCGTCCATGCGGTCTTGGAGCGTGCTCAGTTGAGGCGCGATGAGACGGTGGTAGTGTTTGGCCCTGGTACCATGGGTTTGATGACGACATTGGTCTGCTCTGCGATAGGTGCGCAGAGTCTCCTTGTGGGCACGTCCCACAGTCAACACCGTCTGGAATTCGCCGAGCGATGGGGGCTTGGCGACACCTTTGACGTGCATGCTTCTGGTTTCCCTAACCTGCTCAGGACACGCCTGGGATCGGGCGCCGACGCTGTCTTTGAGTGTACCGGCCAAGTGGCGGCTTTGGAAGCTGGCCTGAACCTCTTGCGGCCTGGCGGTCGACTGGTGGTCCTGGGCGAGGTCGCGGATCCGTTGCGACTGGATACCCAACACACTCTGCTGCGCAAGGAGCTCGTTCTGACAGGATCAAAATCGAGCATACCCAGCTCTTGGGTTACAGCCCTGGAACTCCTTCCTCGTGTGGGACACATCATGGAGGCCATGATCAGCCACTGCCTGCCGCTGAGCAATTGGCAGGAGGCATTTCAAGTCGCCAAGAGCAGGGAAGGGCTGAAGGTGGTTTTGGTTCCGCAGGGGTAGGTGATGGATGGCTGGCAGCCTGGTACTGACATCTGAATTGGTCGCGATAGGCCTTGATGCTGTGGATGCTCGTCAGGCCATACGTGCGCTAACGGCGCTCCTCGAACAAGGCGGACATGTGAAAGACAGCTTCGCGGACGCGGTCCTGGAGAGGGAGAGCACTTTCCCTACTGGACTGCCCACTGGCGAGATAGCTGTGGCGATACCTCATGCGGACTCTGTCCACGTGTTGCGTTCGGCGATGGCCGTGGGGGTGCTAGCCCATCCAGTCAAGTTCCAGGAGATGGGCGACCCAGAGACCGCGCTTGACGTGGATGTGGTAATGGTGCTCGCCATCCAGGATCCCAAGGCAGTGGTGCCCTTTCTGCAGAGAGTGTGTACGATCCTTCAGGACCAGGACCTGCTGGCTCGTCTGAAGGCTTCTACCGAAGCCAGGCAGGTGATCGAGGTCTTGCGGAGCAGACTCGACAGCTAGAGGAGATGAGAGATGACTGGCTTGGCAGTTGGCCCCCCACGTCGTATAGGGCTGCTGGTGCCTTCCAGCAATACTTGCATGGAGACGGACTTTTTTCGGCACGCTCCTGTGGGCTGGACGGTGCATACCGCCCGCATGTATATGGAGGACGCTACGGTCGAGGGCGAAACGAGGATGCTTGACGAGTTTGTCTTTCCTGCGGCGAGGGACATCGCCACCGCACGCCCCGGCGTGATCGTCTTTGGGTGCACGAGTGCCGGTGCCCTGCGCGGTAATCCATACGATGCGTGGTTGACCCACGAGATCTCCCAGCGGACAGGTATACCAACCGTCAGCGTCATCAAGGCCGTGCGCGACTCTCTTCGCGCCCTGTCGGCCCGGCGACTGGTAGTCGTCACGCCCTACGTCGATGAGTTGAACGCACGCATCAAGGCAAGCCTAGAGGAAGACGGCGCAAGTGTATTGCGCATTGCCGGCCTGGCGATCGCTGAGAACTTTGCCATCGCTCGGGTAGCGGGCCAGAGGATCATCGACTTGGCACGCGAGGCCGCCGGAGGTCTACGGCCAGACGCCCTTTTTGTCTCTTGCACAAACTTCCCAGCCATGAATGTACTGAACGAGCTACGCAGCCTGCTTTCTCTCCCGGTTGTGACGAGCAATCAGGCGGCCCTTGATGCAGCCATCGCTGTTGCCGAGGTGAGAAACGCTGCATAGGACACGACCTCATCTATGAAGGGACGTGGAATGTCGGACTCTTTGTCGGTCAGCTTTGCAGGGGTATCCCTGCCCAACCCTGTTATTCTGGCATCCGCTACACCTGGCTGGGACGGACAACGCCTACAGCATGCGCTTGCCGCTGGCGCCGGTGCAGTGGTATGCAAGACGATTGGGCCTCCCGCTGAATGGGCTGCTCATCCCCGCAACGGGCGGCTGCACATAGTAAAAGTGGGCAACAAACGCATCGGTATGATCAACCTGGAACTCTTTACCACCAAGAGCGTAGACGATTGGCTCGAGCGGGATTTGGCCGTGGCCAAACAAGGTGGAGGACGACTCATTGCCAGTGTGCTGGCTTTGCCTGATCCGGCAGACACAGCGCTGCTTGCGGCCCGTGTCGAGGCTACCGGATTGGCAGATTTTCTGGAGCTGAACGTCTCTTGTCCCATGCCCGCTGGCACCGTGGGTATGCACATCGGCAAAGACGCATCCAAGACCCACGAACAGGTCAAGGCCGTGCGATCGAAGGTGTCCCTGCCGCTCCTGGTCAAGATGACCCCCAATATCGCGGACATCGGTCTCGTCGCCCATGCTTGCGAGGAGGCGGGTGCCAATGGCCTGACAGTGAGTAACTCAGTACGTTCCTTTGCCGGTGTAGACATCTACACCGGCAAGCCCATTCTGGCCGCCTTCGGCGGATACACCGGCCCGGCCATCAGACCGATCGTGCAGCGCCTGGTCATCGAGACTGCTCAGTCCTGCAGATTGCCCATCTCGGCAGTTGGCGGAGTTGCCACCTGGCAAGACGTCGTCGAGTACATCATGCTGGGTGCAACGACAGTCCAGGTTGCCACTGCCGTGATGTGGAATGGAGTGGAGGCACTTGGCAAGCTCCTCCAGGGTCTCGAGCGCTTCATGGGAGAACAAGGCTACCGCAGTGTCGATGAGATGCGCGGCATTACGCTGCCCTACATCACCACGGTCGAGGAGGTGGCTCGCCAGCCGCGCAAGGTGGCGGTGCTCGACCAATACCTGTGCAAGCAGTGTGGTCTGTGTCCCAAGGTATGCTTCTATGATGCTCTGCACCTGAACGAAGAACTGAGCATTGAGAGCGATTCTTGCGATGGATGTGGCTTGTGTGTTGAACTATGCCCAGTCGGGGCACTGCGCTTGGAGGACCTGCGATGAGCGAGATGATCTCGATAAGCGGCGCTGTAGACCTGCACATCCATTCGTATCCCTGCCTTTTCCCCCGCATCGCAGATGATCGGACCGTGGCCGAGAGCGCGGCTGCTGCTGGGATGAGGGCGATCATGCTCAAGTGCCACCATGAAAGCACAGTGAGCCGAGCCTACCTCCTGAACCGTCTCTGCCTGGGTGTGTCTGTGTTTGGAGGCATCGTGCTCAACAGCTATGTGGGCGGAATCAACCCTGCTGCGGTCGAAGCGGCCCTGCGAAATGGCGGCAAAGAGGTCTGGATGCCCACGGTGGACGCTGCCTACCACGCCCAGATGCATGGAGGCCGGACCGGAAGCTATGACGTGCAAACGTCAGGGGACCACCCAGAGGGGACGAGAGGCCTCTCGGTGCTGCAGGATGGCAAACTCAGCGAACAGACCTGGCAGGTGTTGGATCTCATCGCCCGGTATGGTGCCATCCTGGGCACGACACACCAGTCGTTTGGAGAAATCCTGGCCCTGGTCAAGGGAGCGCGAGAACGCGGAGTGGAAAAGATACTGATCACGCATCCCTTCTTCAAGGTGCCGGGTTTGAGCTTGATCCAGCTCGAGGAGTTAGTAGGGCTGGGAGCCCTGGCGGAATTCGGCTACTGCACCGTCTCTCCGATGTGGGCCTATGCCACGATCGAACAGGTAAAGGCAGCCATCGAGAGACTGGGACCTGGCCATTGTGTACTGATTAGCGATGCAGGGCAGCGCCACAATCCGATGCCGGCCGAGAGTCTGCGCGTGTTTGCGCAGTGCCTGTACGAAAAGGGGTTGTCAGAACAGAGCATTTATCAGATGATAGTGGCAACCCCGGCGGAGTTACTGGACCTGAAGTAGCGAAAAAGCGGATAATCCTGTATCATAGCGAGTATGGGAAAGCCTATGTACAAGAATGGATCGCCGACTGTTCAAGTCAAGTCCGCCGCGCGCGTTCTGGACGTCTTTGAGCTGCTGCTGAGTGAGCCGAAGGGTCTGTCGCTCAGCGAGATCAGCGAGCGGCTGCGGTTTCCTGCGAGCAGCGCCCACGCATTGATTCGGACGTTGATGAACCGCGGGTATGCAGTTCGCGGCGACGACTTGCTGATTCGACTTGGACCGAGACTGTGTCAGTATGCCCGCGCATTTGCCGATGGGTTGGAACTCACCGGCATAGCTGACCCAACCATGGCTGAGGTCAGCCGGCTATGTGGCCAGACCGTTAGCCTGGCTGTGCTCGAAGACAGGGAAGTTGTTTTCATCCACAAGAGAGTCGCGGCGGGCACAGTGCATGTTGCCAACCCGGTTGGAGCGCGTTTGCCTGCGCATGCCACTGGCCTGGGCAAGTCGATGCTTGCTCTCTTGTCCCCTGAAGAGCTGCAGCAGTTGTACCCAGTGGAACAACTCAAGGCTGCCACGGTCAACACAATCGTGTCAAGAGCGGAATTGTTCGCAACTCTGGATGATGTGCGGCGCACAGGGGTGGCTTACGACCGAGAGGAATCCAACCTTGGCGTCTTTGCGGTGGGCAGCGCAATTCGCGATCATCGAGGCAACCCCCTGGCGTCAATTAGCATCGTCCTGCCAGCCGCGCAAGTGGATCCCAAGCTTGAGCGGCGGTGGGCAGCACTGATCAAGGTAGCAGGTCAAGTGGTCAGCTACCGTCTCGGGTACATCATGACTGCCTCGGATGGCGTACCAGCCGAGGGTGCCCTGGCGTTGGCGTGGCAACGGGGAGAACATGCCGTCGAAAGGGGGTGAAGGCAATGTATAGTGGTGGATACATGGGACGCATCCTGCGCCTGAATTTGACGAGGCGGACCTATGACATTGAAGAGCTGCCGGTGGAGATGGCCCGGGCATTTGTCGGCGGTACGGGGTTCGCTCTCAAGCTACTATTCGACGAAGTTCCGGCGGGTACCGAGCCATTGGGGTCGAGCAACAAGCTCATCATTGCCCCAGGGCCGCTGACAGGAACCGAGTCCCCCTGTAGCAGCCGCATGGCCTTCGCGGCACGCTCCCCTCTCACTGGTGCAGTGGGCATGGGGCTCTCGGGCGGGCATTTTCCCGCAGAGATCAAGTTCGCGGGCTACGATGCTCTGATCATAGAAGGGCGAGCGCCATCAGCACTGTATGTGAGCATCGATGACGATCAGGTTACGTTCCGGAGCGCCGACAAGCTGTGGGGTATGGGCACCCAGGACTGCCAGCTCTTCATCAAGGAAGACCTTGGCCAGCAGGGCGCTCGAATCGCCTGCATCGGCCCGGCTGGCGAGAATCTGTCTCGCATCGCCTGCATCATCAATGAGCGCCGTGCGATTGGGCGCAAGGGCCTAGGCGCCGTGATGGGCTCGAAGAACCTGAAGGCCATCGCAGTACACGGCACCCGCGAGGTGCACATTGCTCAGCCCAAACGCTTCGGAGAAGCTCGCAGCAGGCTTTTGCAGCGCTTCAAGAGCACACCCGCGCTCTATGGTGGCCTGAGCAAGGTCGGTACCTCAGACTGCATCGACGTAACTTGCGCTCTGGGCATATTCCCAGCGATGAACTACAGCCAGACTGGCGAATTCGAGCCTGCTGACGAGGTGGGCAGTGCGGCTCAGGCTCGGGATACCATCCGGCGCGTGGCCTGCTACAACTGCCCGGTTGCTTGCAGCCAGGTCCGTCTGGCCAGGGAGGGCCCTTACGCCGGCTTTCTCACTGAGGGACCAGAGTTCGAATCATCGTGGGCCTTTTCGGGCGCAACGGGTGTGGATTACCTCCCAGCCCTGTACGCCGCCGATCGCATGTGTGACGATTTTGGCTTGGACACGATGTCCACTGGTATGTCGATTGCCTTTGCCATGGAACTGTACGAGCGTGGCATTCTGACACTGGACGACACTGGCGGGCTCGACCTGCAATTCGGCAA
>Ga0315289_10007695_pt1 | contig 15668 bp, 17 predicted proteins | sample YL17G11_40_MG_FD_203452 | JGI IMG/M metagenome (GOLD analysis project Ga0315289, IMG submission 203452) | Sediment microbial communities from Yellowstone Lake, YNP, Wyoming, USA - YL17G11_40 | ecosystem: Environmental > Aquatic > Freshwater > Lake > Sediment | place: USA: Wyoming | collected... | reverse complement strand
GTAAGAGTTTAGAATTCTCTCCTGCTCTTTTTCCAGAACAAATTCTTTGATTTCTGCAAGGTTTTGCAGCCTGCGCAGTTGCTTTTCCAAAGGCGCAGTCAAGTTCAATGCCTTTTCTCTCAAGAGCCTTTTCTCTTCCAAGAGCTTTTCTTTCTCTTTGGTTTTCTCGTCAAACTCTTTGAAAGCGCTTCCTTCCTTCAAGCCTTTAGATTTTTCCAAAACCTCGCTTTTTTCCTTTTCCAAACTTGCGAGCATTTCCTTGAGTTTTTTCTCTTCCTCCAAGGTTTGGTTTTTTTCAGCAATTAGGGTTTTGACTTGCCCGGTTTTTTCCAGCAATTGCTTGGATTGGCTAATGCTTGAGTTTTTCGCGAGAGCTTGCAGGCTTGCAAGCCTTGTTTCTAATTCTTGAATGTTTTTTCCCAAATCTATCATTTCCTGCTTTGCGAGAATTCCAGTGTACGCGATGTTCTTCCTAAAGCTTACTACCTCTTGCCTGAAGGATTCAACAGCTTGGCTGCTGTAAGAAAAGCATTTTTCAAAATCCTTTCCTTGAGGAGGCCTTGTTTTTTCCAAGAGCGCTTGCATTCTTGAAGCAAAGCCTTGCTTGCTTGACTGGACGATTTTGCGCAAGTACTTGTTCTCGCCTTCAGCCTCAAAGTCTCTCTCTTTAATTTCTTTAAGCCTTTCAAGGCTTACAGTCACTAAAGAGCTTGTTTGCTCTAAAAGCCCAGAGCTTTCATTAAGAAAAGCTTGCTTTTCTTTTTCCAGCTTTTTCTCTAGCTGTTCTTCCAATTCTTCAAGCTTTAGAGTCTTTTTTTGCTCTGCCGGCTTTCCGAAAATTTTTTCCCAAAAACCCATACCACTGGAATTCTAGCCTAAAAGCTTTTAAAAGCTGTTTTCTGACCAAGTTTGCTAACTGGTCAATTATGGAGTTTGAATTCAAAGGAAGCAGGATTGTTTTCAAAAAAGAGCTCTCAAGCCTTGACAAGTTAGTCATAAAATTCACAAAAGCATTGGCGAAGCTAAAGGTTGATTATGTCATTATTTCCGGCTATATTGCGATTCTTTTTGGGAGAAGCAGGAACACTGAAGACGTTGACTTGTTCATTGAGGAAATGCCTTTTGAAAAATTCAAGGCTTTTTGGCAAGAGCTTGGCAAGGAAGGCTTTGAATGCCTGAATACTTCAAGCATTGAAGAAGCCTACAATGATTATTTGAAGGAAAACCTGGCTGTAAGGTTTGCCGAGAAAGGAATGGTGCAGCCAAACTTTGAATTAAAGTTTCCAAAAACCGATTTGAACCATTACTCTATCAAAAACAAGATGGTTGTGGAAATCAATGGAGAAATGCTTAATACTTCAAGAATGGAGCTGCAGATAGCATTCAAGTTATACCTTGGTTCTGATAAAGACATTGAGGACGCCATTCACTTATGGGAAATGTTTAAAGGCAGATTGAATTTAGAATTATTCAACGGTTTTGTGAAAAGGCTAAAAGTAGAAGATAAAGTAAAACTGTTAGAGTGATGTTTGTGAAAAAATTACCAAAAATTGACTTGAAAGAATTAAAAAGAGAAATGGAGCTCAACAGGCAGCAAAGGTTGGAATTTGTAAGGCAATACGCTGACTGGCTGAAAAAAACTCCAAACAAAGTGTGGAGCAAGCAGCAGGCAAAATACCTTAATAAGTAAAAAGCTCTTTAACTCCTGAACCACTGGAATTCTGGCTTCAAAGCGTTTAAAAGCTGTTTTTTCCCAAAGCATTTTATGGCTTCAAATGTCAGGCTTTCGCCTTCAGCAATTTCTGCGTTTTCGAGTTGTGAGGCAAAGTTTTACTACAGGTACATAATGCATTTTCCTGAAAAGCCTTCAGTTTACCAAATAAGAGGCAGGATTATACATAAAATAATGGAGGTTTTTTTTGACACAATGGACATTTCCAAAATAGAGAAGGAAAAGCATTGGCATTCAGTATGGCAAGAATTCAGAACTTTAATCTTTGAGCTTTTGGATGCAGAATGGAAGAAGATAGGCTCTTTTTACGAGGACATTTTTGAAAGCAAGGAACAAAAGGAATTCTTGCTGCAGGAGAGCAAGGAGTTTTTGGATTTTTTCTGCGTAAAGCTTGCTTACTCCTTGTATAACAAGAGTGCAGAATTGGCTGATGATTCCTGGCGCGAGGAAAACTTGAAAAGGCATTTTTACCCTAAAAACCGCGAGTTCAAGATAGAGTTGGAAAAGGACAACATTGTTGGCTTTATTGACAAGACAATGAGCTTGTACGGGAAAGGAGTGGCAATTGTTGATTACAAGACTTCAAAATCCTCGCTTCCTCACTTTATTTCAGAGTCAGATTTGAAGCAGTGCAAGGCTTATGCCTGGCTTTGGTTTAAAAAATTTCAAGAGTTGCCAAAGTTTGTTTCAGTCTTTTACGTTAGGGATGGAGAAAGCATTTACTACCCTATTTCAGAACGCGACTTGAAGGAAATTGAGGATGATATTCAAAACATTCGCTCTAAAGGCACTAGTCAGCAGAATTTTCAGAAAAAGCCTTCAAAGCTTTGCAATTACTGCGACTTCTTCCCGAAATGCTTTGCTGGCAAGGAAGAGTTTGAGAAAGAGCTTGAAGCAACAGAAAAACCTCGCTGAACGTCTTAAAAAGCATTGGTGTTTGACGTAATCTTTTTATTCTGCTTTTTTCTCAATCCTTTAAAGGTGAGCTTTTTTAATTGCCTAATGGTAATGGTTTTAGTAGATTAGAGACTCCAGTCAGGCCTCCAAAAGACAGAGTAAAAAACTTCAAGGAAGTAGAGCTTGGCTTTTCCAAAGAGCAAGCTTTGAAAGAGGCAGGCCGCTGCCTGCAATGCGCAGAGCCAGGCTGTGTTAAAGGCTGTCCTGCAGGCATTCAAATCAAAGACTTCATTAAAGCCTTTCAGGAAGGCCAAGGCGATAAAGCCCTTGAAATAATGGAGCAATCCAATTATTTCCCAAAAATTTGCGGCAGGATTTGCCAGCAAGAATTCCAATGCGAGGGCTCTTGCATTCTCGCAGGCCAAGGCAAGGCAATAAACATTGGAGCTTTAGAACGCTTTATCGGAGACTCTTACAGCACTAGCTTGAAAAAGCCAAAGTTTAATGGCAAGAAAGTTGCAGTTGTTGGAAGCGGGCCTTCAGGACTGACAGCTGCCTTGCATTTAAACCAGCTTGGTTATAGAGTGAAAGTTTTTGACTCAAGCAAAACCATTGGCGGAGTAATAAAATACGGAGTTCCGGAATTCCGCTTGCCTAAAAAAGTTGTAGAAGCAGAATTGAAAAGGCTCAAAAGCTTGGGAATTTCCTTCAAGAGAGGCTTTATTGGCTCTGAACAGTCAGTGCTTGACCTTTTGCAAAACTTTAACGCAGTGTTTGTAGGCACTGGAGTCGGAGAGGCCAGAATGTTGGAAATGCCAGGCAAGCAATTGACAGGCATTATTCCAGCAGTCAATTTTTTGATCGCTAAAAACCTGCATGAAAAAAGCATGCTTGAGAAAGGAGACAAGGTCTTGGTGATTGGAGCAGGGTTTGTAGGAATTGACACTGCTCGAACAGCAGTAAGGCTTGGCGCTAAAGAAGTCTGCATTGCTGCCTTGTCAAGCCCTAAAAAAGCAAGCTTGGGAATTAAAGAAATCAAGGAAGCAGAGGATGAAGGAATAAAATTCAAGTTCTTGCTAAAAGCCGAAGAATTCCAAGGCGAAGGAATTATTGAAGCAGTAAAATTCCGCAAACTGAAAGAACTTGATGACGGAACAGTAATAGACACTGACGAGTTTGAAACAGTCAAGTGCAACAAGGCATTGATAGCAATAGGATTGAACCCTTCGCCCGACGATAAGGTAAAACAGCCTTTGAAAACACAGGATGGGAGAATTCACGTGGATGAAAAATTCATGAGCTCAATTCCAGGAATTTTCGCTGCAGGAGACGCAGTCTCTGGACCAAAGACAGTGATTGCAGCAATAGCTGCAGGCAGGAAAGCCGCGCTCTCAATTCACTCATTCCTGCAATCAAAGGAGGCCTCAAATGCCTAGTTCTGCACTGCAGGAATTTTACAAGAAAAGCCTTGACGAAAGACTTTCAATAATCACGGAATTTGCACAGCTTTCAGACTCTGAAATTGCAGACTTGAGGAAATACTCTGCCCTGGATTTTGAAACAGCAAACCGCATGATAGAAAACGTTATAGGCACGCATGCTTTGCCTTTAGGCATTGCCACTAATTTCATAGTGAATGGAAAGGAAGTTTTAGTGCCAATGGCTGTTGAAGAGCCAAGCGTTGTTGCAGCAGCATCTAATGCTGCAAGGCTTTGCAGAAGCACAGGCGGTTTTAAAGCGAAAGCTTCAGAGCCAGTAATGATTGGCCAAGTATTGCTTGTAGGCTTGAGGACTCCGCGCAAAGCAATGGAAAAAATAATGTTGGAAAAGGAAAAACTTATTTTTCAAGCAAATTCCAAAGACCCAGTGCTTGTAAAGCTCACTGGCGGCGCCAAGGATTTGCAGGTTCGCTTGCTAAAGAACAAGATGATTGTAGTGCACTTGCTAGTTAACTGCGGTGACGCAATGGGAGCTAACGCTGTCAACACAATGCTTGAGGCAATTGCTCCAGGGCTTGAAAAAATAACAGGCGCTAAAGCACGCGCTAAAATAATCTCAAACCTTGCAGTCCACAGGACTGTAAAGGCAGAATGCGTTTGGAGCAAGAAAGAACTTGAGGAAAGCACTAAAGGCCAAGTGAAGGGAGAAGACGTTGTCGAAGGAATTCTTGAAATGTTTGATTTTGCTTCATTAGACCCTTTCCGCGCAACAACCCACAATAAGGGAATAATGAATGGAATTGATGCAGTTGTTGTTGCAACTGGAAACGACTGGCGCTGCGTTGAAGCAGGAGCTCATGCCTTTGCTGCCTTTGGAAAAAAGCAATACTCTCCGCTAACGCGTTATTCTAAAACTTCCTCTGGAGACTTAAAAGGAGAAATTGAAATGCCAATGGCTCTAGGCCTTGTAGGCGGAGCAACAAAAACCCACCCAGTAGCAAAAATTTCGCTTAATATTTTAGGTGTTAAAACAGCTAACGAGCTGGCTGAAATCGCAACATGCGTTGGCTTGGCGAATAATTTTGCTGCAATGCGAGCTATTGCCACTGAAGGCATTCAAGCAGGCCACATGAAACTGCACGCTCGCAATGTTGCAGTGAATGCTGGCGCTAGCGGAGAATTGATAGAAAAGATTGCTTCACAAATGGTTGCTGAAAAAAGCATTAATGCTCAAAGAGCTGGAGAGCTTCTTAAAGAATACCAAAAGAATTAATAAAGTTTGAAAGAGGATTGAATAATGCAAAACGTTGGATTAGTAGGTTACGGATCTTATGTCCCAAAGTGGAGAATAAAGGCAGAGACTATTGCTGAAGTTTGGGGAGAAAATGCTGAAAGAATCAAGAATGGCTTGGGGATTTTGGAAAAAAGCCTGCCAGCAAAAGACGAGGACACAATAACAATTAGTGTTCAGGCTGCGAGGAATGCATTGCTCCGTGCTGGAATTGCAGGCAGTAAGATTGGTGCAATTTTTGTGGGAAGTGAAAGCCATCCTTATGCTGTAAAGCCAACTGCTGCTACAGTGATTGATGCAATTCAGGCAGGCTTTGACACAATGGCTGCAGACACTGAATTCGCCTGCAAGGCAGGAAGTGCTGCAATTCAAATGTGCGCTGGCCTTGTAAAGAGTGAAATGATTGATTATGGGCTAGCGATTGGCGCTGACACTTCACAATCAGCTCCGGGAAATGCTTTAGAATATTCAGCCTCCGCTGGCGGAGCAGCATTCATTCTAGGCCGCGAGAAAAAAGAGATTGTTGCAGAGTTGGAGAGGACTCTTTCTTTCACTTCTGACACTCCTGATTTTTGGCGCAGAGGGCTTGCAGAACATCCAGAGCATGCTGGCAGGTTTACTGGCGAGCCTGCTTATTTCAAGCATATTTTAGGAGCTACTCAAATGATGCTTGAGCAGTCTAAAGCAAAGCCTTCAGACTTTGATTTTGTTGTCTTTCACATGCCTAATGGAAAGTTTCCAATTCAAGCCGCGAAAAAACTAGGCTTTTCAATGGAGCAGTTAAAGTCAGGCTTAGTGGTAGAGAGAATTGGCAACACTTATAGTGGAAGTTCTTTGCTTGGGCTTTCAGCAGTCCTTGACATTGCAAAAGCAGGGCAGAAGATTTTGGTTACGAGTTATGGTTCTGGAGCTGGAAGCGACAGTTTCATTTTCAATACTACAAAGCGTTTGGAAGAAGTTCAAAGCAAGGCAAAAAAGACTGAAGAGTATATTGCTCGTAAAGAATATGTTAGCTATGCTCGCTATCGCCAGCATATGGAAATGATAATGTGATGTTTATGAAAGTTGGAGTTATTGGAACTGGGATTACAAAGTTTGGAGAACTTTGGGACAAGTCTCTACGTGAACTCTTAGCTGAAGCGCAATTGAAATCTTTGGAAGAGGCGAAGATTTCTCCAAAGGATGTTGAAATGATTTTTACAGGCAACATGTGCGCTGACGCTCTCTCTGGGCAATTGCACATTGGAGCAATGGCTTCAGAAAACCTAAACTTGAATGTTCCAAGCACTAGGATTGAGGGAGCTTGCGCTTCAGGCGCTCTTGCAATCCGCGCTGGACTGCAAGCCATTGAAAGCGGAGCCGCAAAGATTGTGCAGGTTAATGGTGTTGAAAAAATGACTGATGTTAGCGTAGAGCAAGTGACAACAGCTTTAATGGGTGCTGGTGATGAAGAGGTTGAGGGATTTGCTGGCGCAACTTTTCCCGCGCTTTACGCTTTGATGGCTAGAGCTTACATGAAAGAGTTTGGTTTAACTCGCGAGGAGCTTGCGGCAGTTCCAGTGAAAAGCCACAAGCATGGTTCAATGAATCCAATAGCTCAATTTCAAAGAGAGATTACAGTTGATGATGTTGTTAATGCTGTAATGGTTTCAGACCCTCTCACGCTTATGGATTGTTCTCCAATAACTGACGGCGCATCCTCAATAATTCTTGCTTCAGAAAGCATTGCTAAAAAGTTAAATCCTGAAGCAGTCTGGATTGTGGGAAGCAGTCAGGCTACTGACACATTAGCTCTTTCAGCACGCGAGTCTTTGACTGAAGTTAAAGCTACAAGATTGGCTGCTGAGAAAGCTTTCAAGCAAGCAGGCATTACAAGCAAGGATGTTCACTTGGCTGAAGTGCATGATTGCTTTTCAATTGCAGAGTTGTTGGCTATTGAAGGTTTAGGGCTTGCAAAAAAGGGAGAGGCTGGAAAGCATGCAGCAGCAGGCTTTCATTATTTTGATTCTAAAATTCCAATAAACACTTGCGGTGGTTTGAAGGCTTGCGGGCATCCGATTGGAGCCACTGGAGTAAAGCAAGCAATTGAAATTGTTCACCAATTGCAGCAGATGGCTGGAAAAAGGCAAGTGAAAAAAGCAGAAATTGGAGTTACGCAAAACGTTGGAGGCACTGGAGCAACAGTTGTTGTGAACGTGTTCAAAAGGTGAAATAATGTTTAGAAGCAGTCCAATAATCCGCTGGAGAAAGTATGATGAGCGCTACAATCTAGTTGGCGCTAAGTGCGAGAAGTGCGGAAAATTGTATTATCCAAAGGTTGCTTTGTGCAGTTGCGGTTCTGCAAAGTTTGCTCCGCACAAGTTTAAGGGAGAAGGTACTTTGGTTTCTTTCACTGAAGTTAGTTCAGGCCCTGAAGCTTTTGCAGAACATTCTCCATATTGTTTAGGAATTGTGCAATTGGCTGAAGGCCCTAGAATTACTGCGCAGTTGGCTGACTGCAAGCTTGAGGATTTAAAGATTGGAATGCCTTTGATTGCAAGCTTTAGAAAGTTTTACACTTCAGGAGAGAAAGGCTCAATTCATTACGGAACAAAATTTGTTCCAAAGTGGTGATTCTTTTAGTGAGTGGTTTTGGAAAAGGTTTCGGTAAGACAATTCTTTTCGGAGAGCATTTTGTAGTTTATGGGCTTTTAGGAATTCCCTGCGCTTTGGGTGCTGTGACTACTGCAAAGGTTGAGAGATTAAAAAATTCTGGCTATGAGTTGATTGACAATCGTCCAGCAACTCCGGATTATAAGGAAACAAAGAAGGGAGAATACTCTGCATTAATTTCCAGAATTATAGAATTCATGCAAGTCAAAGAAGGGTTAAGAATTACCCTGGGAGGAGACTTGTTTGCAGCTTCTGGAGTTGGAGCAAGCGCTGCATGCGCTGCAGCACTCGCGAGAGCAATTAATGACGAGTTCAAAATGGGCTGGAATGACGAGCAAATAAACCAGGCTGCTTTTGAAGGCGAAACAGCAGGCAGCGGAACACCAAGCGGAATTGATAATACTGCAGCTGTTTACGGCGGTTTCTTGCTTTTCAAAAAGAACTTGACAGGGGGAGAAAACTTCATTGAAGTTTTGAAAATAAAAAAACCAGTTGAGATTGTTTTAGGCAATACTGGAAAGACTTCATTGACTAAGGAAGTGGTTGGTGATGTTAAAAAATTGAAAGAAGAAAAGCCTGAAGAAATTAACGCAATTTTTGAAGAGTATTCAAAACTTGCTGAAGAAGCAACAAACGCGATTAAAAATTATGACTTGAAAAGGATTGGAGAATTAATGAACAAAAACCATGGGCTGCTTCAAAAAATAACAGTTTCCTGCAAAGAGCTTGACGAATTAGTTGAAACTTCATTAAAAGCAGGGGCTTTAGGCGCCAAGCTTACTGGAACAGGCAGAGGCGGTTTAATGATTGCATTAACTCCGGGAAAGGAATTGCAAGAAAAAGTAGCTAAAGCGATTGAAGGAAAAGGCTTTGAGGCAATAATTACAGAAATTGGTGGAGAATGAGTTAGAGTTGAAGCTTGATGGTTAAAAGAATTATTGTTGGAGTTACTGGCGCTTCCGGAATAGAGTATGCTTTAGAGTTTTTGAAAGAATTGAAAAAAAGCAAGGAAATTGAAACCCACTTAATAATCAGCGAGGCGGCAAGAAAAGTAATTGAAGTAGAGACTGATTTCAAACCTAAAGACTTTGAAAAACTCGCAGATTTTTCTTACGACAACAAAAACATGGCTGCTTCTGTAAGTTCTTCAAGCTTTAAGGTTGACTCAATGATAGTGATTCCAGCAAGTGTTAAAACTTGCTCTGCAATAGCAAACGCTTACACTGACGAGTTGATTGCACGCTGTGCTGACAACATATTAAAGTTCAAGAAAAAATTAGTTGTTTGCTTGAGGGAAACCCCTTTAAGCACAGCTTGCCTGAAAAACTTGCATGAGCTTTCATTAATGGGAGCTATTGTAATGCCTTTAAGTCCTGGCTTTTATTTAAACCCAAAGTCTAAAAAGGATTTGATTGATTTTATGATAGGAAAGTGCCTTGACGCTTTAGAGATTGAGAACAATTTCAAAAGGTGGAAGTAATGAGTTTCAGGGGTTATTTGGAAAAATTAGAAGCCTCAAAAAAACTGCAAAAAATAAAAGAGCCGGTTTCAAAAAGATTGGAAGCCTCAGGAATCCTGAAAGCAATAGAGCCAAAGCCAGTCTTGTTTGAGAAAGTAAAAGAAAGCAATTTTCAAGTTGCAGGAAATGCTTTCCCAACAAAAGACTCAATAGCTGATTATTTAGGCTGCAAAACCAGCGAATTAATTCCAGTAATTTCAAAAGCAATCTCTAACATGAAAACGCCTGAAGAGACTAAGAATGCAAAATGCCAGGAAGTTATTGAGGAAGCAGTTGACTTGGACAATCTTCCAATATTGTTTCATTGCGCTAATGATGGCGGAAACTACATTAGTTCTGGAGTTGTGATTGCAAAAGACAAGGAATTTGGGCAGAATGTTGACTTTCACAGAATGATGCAGATTGGAAAAGACAAGCTTTCAGTGAGAGTTGTGAAAGACAGGCACTTTGAACAATACTTGAAAAAGAATGGCGAATTGGACATTGCAGTGTGCGTTGGAAATGGCGCTAATGTTTTGGTTGCTGCAGCAACTTCAATAGAGTTAGGAAAGGATGAGCTTGGAATTGCAAATGCTTTAGAACCTTTAGCTGTTGTAAAAGCAAAAACTGTTGACTTGCTGATTCCTTCAGACTGCGAATTCGTGCTTGAAGGAAGAATAGTTCTAGAAGAGAGAGCCAATGAAGGCCCTTTTGTTGACTTAACCGAAACATTGGATGTTGTAAGGCAAGAGCCGGTTTTTACAGTAAAGAAAATAACCCACAGAAAAGACGCAATCTGGCAGGCTTTGCTGCCTGGGGCTTTAGAGCATAAGGTTTTGATGGGAATGCCTCGCGAACCTACAATCTTTAAAAAAGTGAACGAGGCTGGAGTGAAGTGCCTGGATGTTAATGTAAATCCGGGAGGATGTAGCTGGCTGCATTCAATAGTAAAAATTGAAAAGCAAAACGAAGACGATGGAAAGAAAGCAATTGCTGCTGCTTTTGAAGGCCACAAGAGCTGCAAGCACATTTTCATCGTTGACAAAGACATTGACATTTACAATCCTTTAGAATTAGAATGGGCAATGGCTACTCGCTTTCAAGCAGACATTGATTTTGTAATGAAAGCCAGAGAGAAAGGTTCTAGCTTGGACCCAAGCGCAGAGCCTGAAACTCATTTTACTACAAAATGTGGTCTTGACTGCACGGCTCCCTTGCAGTCTAAAGGAAAAAACTTTTCAAAAGAGCCATTCCCAAAAGTTGATTTGAAAAAATACTTGAAGTGAAATTATGGAACTAACCAATGAAGAGCAGGAAATGCTTGCCGGGAAGCAAGGAAATGCTGTGAAAAAGTCAATGGAAATTCTCGTGGCTTTAGGGGAGATTTTTGGGGCAAAAAGATTGATTGATGTTGCAAGCGTTCAGGTTGCTGGAGTAAGCTATCACAATTTAGGAGACGCTGGCTTGGAGTTTTTGGAAGAGCTTGCAAAAGACGGGAAAGTAAAAGTTCTCACAACCTTAAACCCGGCAGGAATGGATTTGGAGAATTGGCAAAACTTGGGGATTTCTCCAGAATTTGCGGAAAAGCAAAAAAAAGTTATTGAAGCTTTTGAAAAACTAGGCATTGTAACAACTTGCACTTGCACGCCTTACTTTATAGGCAACTTACCAAGATTTAGAGAGCATATTGCTTGGAGTGAAAGCAGTGCAGTTGCATTCTCAAACTCAGTGATTGGAGCATTCACTAACAAGGAAGGCGGTCCAAGCGCTTTGGCTGCAGCGCTTACTGGAAAAACCCCAGAATATGGTTTGCATTTAGAAGAGAACAGGCAAGCGCAAGTTCTAGTGAAAGTTAATGCAAAGCTTGAGGGAACTAGAGATTTTGGGGCTTTAGGTTATGCTGTTGGAAAAAAGATTGGAAACAAAATTCCATTAATTAAAGGAATTCAAAAAGCAAATATTGAAGAATTGAAGACTTTCAGCGCAAGCATTGCAACTTACGGAGGCACAGGATTGTATCACATTGAAGGAATAACTCCTGCAAAAACAATCACTCCAAAAGAGGAAATACTAATAGTGGAGCAAGAAATTGAAGATGCAAAAAAAGCATTGAATGATGCAGCCGAAGGAGAAATTGACTTGGTTGCTGTCGGCTGCCCGCATTGCTCCATCAAAGAATTGCAAAAGATTGCCCAATTATTAGATGGAAAAAAAGTGAAGAAAGAAACCTGGATTTGCGTTGCAAGGCCAGTGAAAAGCATTGCCGACAAAATGGGTTATTCAAAAATCATTGAAGAGTCAGGAGCAAAGTTTGCATGCGACACCTGCATGGCTGTTGCTCCATTAAAAGGAAGGTTCAAGGCATTGGCAACTGATTCTGCAAAAGGCTGCTTTTACGGAAGAGGAAGCAATTCCTTCAAGACAAAATTCTGCACCTTGGAAGAATGCATTAAAGAGGCGACAGAATGAATCTTAAAGGAAGGAAAATTTGCGCCGGAAAAGCAGAAGGCGAAGCAATTGTTTCAGAACAGGGAATTTCATTTTATGGAGGCGTTGACCCAGACACTGGAATTGTCGTGGAAAAAGGCCACGACTTGGAAGGAAAAAGCATTGCTGGAAAAATCCTTATATTCCCGCAAGGAAAAGGCAGCACTGTCGGAAGCTATACAATGTACCGCTTGAAAAAAAACAATAAAGCGCCCTTAGCAATAATCAACAAGGAATGCGAAACAATCGTAGCGGTTGGAGCAATAATTTCTGAAATTCCGTGCATTGACAAGATTGACATTACTCAAATCAAAAACGGCCAGAAACTGAAAGTTGATGCTGAAAACGGAATTGTTGAAGTGAACGGTTAATGGAATTGTACATAATGAAGGTTGGTGGCAGTGTCTGCACAAAAAAGGCGGAGAACAGGTTCAAGGCAAACCGCGCCTTGATTGGAAGAATTGCAAATGAAATAAAGCAAGCCCGCGCTGTAAAAAAATTCAGTCTTATACTGGTTCACGGAGCAGGGCCTTTCGGCCACACTAATGTCAAAAAGTACGGCATTAACGAAGGAATTCATAATTCTAAGCATGTTGAAGGCTTCATTAAAACTCACTTGGCAATGGCAGATTTGAATTCAGTATTCTTGCAAGAGTTTGAAAAAGCAGGCTTGAAAGCAATAACTTTAGACCCGACTGCTTTCATTGTTCAATCAAACAAAAAAATTTTGAAGTTTGACCTGCAACCGATTGAATTGCTTTTTGCAATGGACAAAAACATTATTCCAATAATGCACGGAGACATGGTATTGGACACTAAGCTTAAAGGAAGCGTTGTAAGCGGTGACGCAATAATCCCTTACATTGCAAGAAAATTGAATGCTGACAGGGTTTTTTTGGGAACTGACGTTGCAGGAGTGTTTGAAGCAGACCCTAAAGCATTTCCGCAAGCCAAAAGAATTCCATTAATCTCAAAGAAAAACTTTAATCAAATATTGAAGAAAGTTTCAGAATCCAAAGCAGTTGATGTTACTGGCGGAATGAAAGGAAAGCTCTCCAAACTCAGAGAACAATTGAAAGGAACTAAAACCTTGATTTTTGACATGACTGTTACAGAAAACACTTTCAAAGCTCTTACAAACCAGAAAATTGAAGGAACTGAAGTTAGTCTTTAAAAACAAGTTTTTTAGTGATATTTTTATGACTTCAAAAAAGCCTCAAAGCCAGACTGTTTCCCGCAAGTGCGAGCACATTGAAGTTTCTTTAAAGCATAACGTGCAGTTCAAGCACAAGACAACAGGGTTTGAAGAAGTAGAGTTAGAGTATTTAGCACTGCCAGAACTTGACTTCAAAGAAATTGACACTTCAACAAAATTCCTTGGCTTTAATTTTTCCTTTCCATTATTCGCAAGCTCTATCACTGGCGGCCATGCAGATGTGAAAAAAATCAACGAGGACATTGCAAAAGCCTGCAGTGCGAAAGGAATTGGAATGGGCTTGGGAAGCATTAGAGCAATGCTAGAGAACAAAAAGGCTGCTGACTCTTACAAAGTGAGAAAGTTCTTGCCTAAAGGATTCCTTGCAGCAAACTTAGGGGTTTCACAACTCAAGGATTACTCCGTGCAACAGATTGAGAAAGCATTAGAAGAACTGCAAGCAGATGCATTGTTTGTTCACGTTAATGCAGCACAGGAAGCACTGCAAAAGGACGGAACACCAAACTTCAAAAACTGCTTAAAGATTCTTTTCAACTTTTGCCAAGAATTCAACAAGCCAGTGATAGTGAAAGAAGTAGGAAACGGAATTTCACTAACAATGGCAGAGCAATTGCACAACATTGAAATGAGCGCTTTAGACATTGCAGGCTCTGGCGGAACAAGCTGGACAGCAATAGACTCGCTCCGCGGGAATAAAGAGATTGCAGAAACATTCTGGGACTTCGGAGTGCCAACAACAGTAAGCCTAATACAAGCAAGAATGGTTTTCGAGCAATTGCCAATAGCAGCCTCTGGAGGAATAAGAACCGGCTTAGACATAACAAAGGTTTTGGTTTTAGGCGCAGACATTACAGGAACAGCAATGCCTGTCCTGCAAGCACAGCACAAGAACAGCGCAACAGCAATTGAAGCATTGTTTGAGAAATTGCAGAAAGAATTCAAGATTGGAATGTTCCTGACAGGCGCTAAAAAGTCTGAAGAATTAAAAGGAAAAAAATACTACTTGTTCGGCAAAACAGCAGAATGGGTGGAACAATAATGAGTGCTGCAAGAATTGCGGGAATAAATTATTAAATCTGAGAGAACTAATTTCTAACAATGCCAAAACCGCCAAGAAACCCTAAAAGGCCACGGCCAAAAGAAATGCGTTTTGACCAGTTTGCAGAAGCCCTGAAGCCGATTAGAAAACAACTTGCCGAGCAAGCAGCAGCAAAAATTCCGTCAGAAATTCAAGTCGCAGTGCAAAAAATTAAGGAATTAAGAGCCCAGCATGAAAGAGAATACTACAGGGACCTGAGAGATTCCGGACCACATATTGGTTCATTTTTCAGAATGAGAGAAATAAGTGAAGAAATCAAAGCAGTCCAGGCAGGCCTGTTTGATTTGAAGCGTGCACAACTTAACAGAATGACAAGCGAAGAGTTAATAGCTGAAGCCAAAAAAGTTTTTGTGCTCGAAGGATTGCGAGAATTATCACGCAATACTAGACTGCACCCTAGAGGTGGCAAAACCATCGAAACTTTTATCACTGTCTTGTTCCATAACCAAAGTGTCAAAATTATAATTATTGAGGCAATTGCAAGAAAGTATTGCACGCTATTTTGACGTTGGTTCCAAATCACTTGCTGTAGCTTTCCTGCAACCTTCCAATAGCAAACTCCAAGTCTTTCAGGCTTTTTTCCAAATGCTCCCTGACCCAGTAATTGTAAGAAGCCTTCAAGTCCTTGCGTTCAGCATAAGGTGAAGGATTAAACGAGTACTTGCGGGTTTTCCTGCGCAAAAGGTTTAACGCAATCAGCTTGTTCAAGTGATAACGCAAAAGCTTTTCAGAAACTTTCTTGGAATGCTTTTCCCTAATGTACTTTATAACCTCCAAAGCAGTAGGGTCAACACGCTTTTGAAACTGGAAGTAAAACAAAGCATCCAAAACCTCCAAAACTGTAGAACGGCTTTCCTGTTCTGAAATCAGTCCAGAAGCCAAAGCAAACCAACGCAGGAGAGAACGCTTGGTAAGCAAGACTTGCGGAGGCAAGTCCATTTCCCTGATTACAAAAACTCCCCTCACCAAGCTTGATTCTGGAAATTCTTCACGCATTCAAAACCACAAGTTCAGGAAAATAGAGTGTTTCCTTTTCTAAAAAAGAGTTTTCAACTAGTATTTAATTCTTTCTTCCAGCAAAAGCCAGTTCTGAACCCCTTCCTTCAACCTCTGCTTCAATCTTTCTTTTAGGCAATGATTCCCCCTTTGGCATTTTCAGTCAGGATTTAGAACAAGCATTTTCGGCTTTAATGTTCTTTTTGCTTAAAAATTAGGATTGCTTTTTATTCTGTTTTCTTCCGATTTTTTCTTTAATGGCTCACAAGTTTGAAGTCGGAGTTAAGGGAAAATTAACTGATTCTTTCGGCAATTCAACGCTTAAGTCAATCCATCACAATCTAGGCATTAAAAGCTTGAA
>Ga0315289_10007694_pt1 | contig 15670 bp, 14 predicted proteins | sample YL17G11_40_MG_FD_203452 | JGI IMG/M metagenome (GOLD analysis project Ga0315289, IMG submission 203452) | Sediment microbial communities from Yellowstone Lake, YNP, Wyoming, USA - YL17G11_40 | ecosystem: Environmental > Aquatic > Freshwater > Lake > Sediment | place: USA: Wyoming | collected... | reverse complement strand
GGACGGTAGCGTTCCCGAGGTCATCATCACGAAATCGAGCAATCGGGGCGTGGAGGTCGCCGATGGATTATAAACAGATTGCTGAGCTCATCGCCGGCAGCCGGAAAACGACCCCGGCCAAGGTCTTCGTCCAGGGCCAGTTCGAACCGGGCGATTTTTCGGGCCATGACTTCAAAGCCTTCGGCGAGGGGAGCTTCTGGGTCCTAGTCGGAGACTACGCGCCCATCAAGGAGTGGATGAAGGCGCATAAGGCGCGGATCGTCCTCGAGCATGTCGAGGTCGCGGCCCGGAATTCGGCGTTGCCGCTTCTCGACCTCCGGACGCTCGAAGCGCGGGTCGAACCCGGCGCGATTATCCGGGCGGGGGCAAAAATCGGCCGCGGCGCCGTAATTATGATGGGCGCCGTCATTAATATCGGGGCCTCAGTCGGGGCCGAGACGATGATCGACATGAACGTCGTATTGGGCGCGCGCGCCACCGTCGGGCGGAAATGCCACATCGGCGCCGGCGCGGTTCTTGCCGGAGTCCTCGAGCCCCCGAGCCGCAAGCCGGTCGTCGTCGGAGACAACGTTCTGGTCGGAGCAAATGCCGTCATTCTGGAAGGTGTGCGCGTCGGCCGGGGCAGCGTCGTCGCGGCGGGGGCCGTCGTCACGAAAAATGTCCCCCCGGGGGTAGTCGTCGCCGGGATCCCGGCCCGGGTCGTGAAGAGTGTCGCCGGCATCGAGGACCGGACGAAGATTGCCATTTTGCCGAAGTTGCGCACGCTCGGTTCTCGCGTCGGGAATACGCGGGATCGCCGACGCGGTGAAAAATAAGAAAGCGAACATGGACCTCATCGCGCTGACGCGGACCCTGGTTGATATTCCGTCGATGACCGGATCCGAAGCGGCGATTTCCCGGTTCCTTGCGGAATTTCTCGCCGGCGCTGGATATAAGGTCAGGACTCAAGACATTGAGAACGAGCGACGGAACGTTTTGGCAGTGGACGAAGAGCGTCCTGAGCTGATTTTCTGTACTCATATGGACACGGTCGGGCCTTTTTTCCCCTTCTCCGAGGACAAGGAATTCGTCTACGGCCGGGGGGCGTGCGACGCCAAGGGCATCATTGCCGCGATGATCACGGCCGCCGACGACCTCCGTGCCGAGGATTATCACTCTCTCGGCCTGCTGTTTCTCGTCGGAGAGGAAACCCATAGCGACGGTGCCAAAGTCGCGGACGCGATTTCTCCGGGTCCTCGCTATCTCATCATGGGCGAGCCCACGGAAAATGTCCTGGCGACATCGCACAAGGGGATTTTGACGGTCAAGGTCAGGGCGCGAGGCCGCCGGGCCCATTCCTGTTACCCCGAGCTCGGCGAATCGGCCGTGGATAAGCTGCTGGACATCCTGGCGTCCATCCGCGCCTTGGACTTCGGCCAGGACCCGGATTTAGGCCGGGCGACGCTCAACATCGGGTTCCTCTCCGGCGGGTCGGCGCCGAACGTCATCGCGGATTCGGCCGAAGCCGTCGTTTCGCTCCGGCTCGTCGGTTCGCCCGAGAACGCGTTGAAGCTCATCCGCGGTGCGCTCCGCGAAGGCGCTGAACTTGAAGTCCTGAGCCAGTCGCCGCCCCAGCGCCTTTTCACGTTGCCCGGTTTCAGAACGGCCGTCATGCCGTACGGGACCGACATCCCTCACCTCAAGCGTTACGGAACGCCACTCCTTATCGGACCCGGGTCCGTTCACGACGCTCATCACGAGCGCGAAAAGGTCGCGAAGGCATCGTTGCGTGAAGCGGTCGAATTGTATAAAAATCTCGGCCGGAGGCTGGCAGCGGAATCGTGACCCGAAACCGAGACGGGGGCTTGACGCGGGCATGGCGTAGCCGGAGGATGGAGGGAATCGAAAAAACGCTCATCCGTCAGATGAACGACCTGGCTGATGGATCCTGTCTCAATCTCGGATTGGGCGAGCTCCGGTTTCCTACGCCGCGCGCGATTCTCGACCATGTCCGGGACCATATCGGCTCGTGGAGGCTGGGATATACGCCGAACGAAGGGTTTCGCGAGTTGAAGGAACTCATCGCCGCCCGTCATGGATGGGCCGTCGAACCCGGCCGGGTCTGCGTGACGAATGGCGCGCAGGAGGCGCTTTTCGCCGCGCTGATGGTGCTGGTCGATTCGGGCGATGACGTCCTCGTTCCGGACCCGGGGTATCCAGCATACGCTTCGATCGTCAAGATGGCCGGCGGCGTTCCTCGCTCCTACGCATTAAACGGCGCTTCGGGCTTCGCCCTCGATATCGGCGCCGTCGAAGCTGCCCTCTCGCCCTCGACGGCGGCCGTGATCATCAACTGTCCTCACAATCCAACGGGCGCAGTCTATGACCGCGAATCGGTCCGCGTCCTCGCGGCCCTCTGCGACTCCCGGGGGATTCCCATTATTTCGGACGAAGTCTATGCGGCCATTTATTACGATCGCGCCCCGACGTCGCCCGCGTTTTTTTCTCCTCGATGCGTGGTCGTCGACAGCTTGTCCAAGACGTATAGTATGACCGGCTGGCGGCTCGGCTGGTGCATCGTCCCCGAAGATATGATTTCACCCCTCGCCGCGTTTCATCAGCTTTCCGTCACGTGTGCCTCGGCCGTGTCGCAACATGCCGCGATGTTCGCTCTCAGGGGAGGCGCGGATGCGGAGAAAGATGATAATCTCCGCGAGCTGGCCCGCCGCAGAGACCTCGCGATCGCTTGCCTGAAAAGGAACGGCCTCGCCTTCGTCGAGCCCGCGGGCACGTTCTATATCATGGTCGATGTCACGACGCGGCGGCCGCGTTTCGGGACTTCGCTCGACCTCGCTAAAGCTTTCCTTGCCCGCGAAAAGGTCGTTACAATTCCCGGGTCGGCGTTCGGCGCGCGCGGCGAGGGCTATCTCAGGATTTCGTTTGCAGCGGCCCCCGCCGACATCGAGGAAGGGGTCAGGAGGCTGGCCCGCTTCCTTCAGAACTGATGCGGCGAACGCCGCGGAAGGAGGACTGTCCCATGGCGTCACAGCGCTTGGCGTCCGTGGACGCGTTTCGCGGTCTGACGATCGCGGCCATGATCCTGGTCAACAACCCGGCCAGCTGGAGCGTTGTCTATCCTCCGTTGCGCCACGCCGCATGGCACGGCTGGACGCCCACGGACCTGATCTTTCCGTTCTTTCTGTTTATCGTCGGGATCTCGATCGCGCTCTCGTTTTCGAAGCGGAAGGAAGAGGGAAAGCCCAAGGGACGGCTCTACGGGAAGGTCGTTCAACGGTCGGTCTCGATCTTCGCCCTCGGGATGTTCCTCCATCTTTTCCCGAGGTTTCCGTTCGCCACGATGCGCATTCCCGGCGTCCTGCAAAGGATCGCGGTCTGTTTTCTGTTCGGCGCTCTCATCTATCTGAACACGAAGATCCCGGGCCGAATTGGATTTAGTCTGCTCTTCCTTGTCGGCTACTGGGCTTTGTTGACGTTCGTCCCCGTCCCGGGCTTTGGCCCGGGCGTTCTCGACCCAAAGGGAAACCTGTGCGGCTATATCGATACCAAGCTCCTAGCGGGCCATATTTATAAGCCCGACTTCGACCCCGAAGGGCTTCTGAGCACGATCCCGGCGATCGCGACCGTTCTCCTCGGGACTATGGCCGGCGACTGGCTCCGGTCGAACCGGACGGTCACGAAGAAACGGCTGGGCCTTTTTGGCGTCGGCGTCGTCCTGACCGCCGCCGGCCTACTACTTCATCCGCTCTTCCCGATCAACAAACAGCTCTGGACCAGCACGTTCGTCCTCTTCACGGCCGGCGCCGCGCTCCTCGTCTTCGGCGTGTGCTACGTTCTCATCGACGGCCTCGGCATCAAAAAATGGGCGACGCCGTTCCTCGTCATGGGCACGAACGCCATCGCCGTTTTCGCCGGGTCGACGTTGATGGTCAAAATCCTGCTGATGATCAAGATCCCCGAGGCCGGCAAGACCGTAAGCCCTATCTCCTACGTTTATAACCATCTCCTGTCGCCCGTCGCCGGCCCCTATCTCGGATCGCTGATCTATCCGCTCTTCCTGATCGTGCTGTGGGTCCTCCTCATTTTTCCGCTTTATCGAAAAAAAATATTCATCCGGCTGTAAACCTAGTTCGAACGTCCGGTCGGATTGAATTCCCCCCTGGTCTGGAGTATCATAAGCGGCTTATATTGCGAAAATTGGAGCTGTTATGGACGCGATACGAGTTGAAAACCTGACCAAGCGGTTCGAGGACGTGACCGCGGTGGACGGATTGACCTTCGCCGTTCCGCAGGGTGAGCTCTTCGGCCTGCTAGGCCCCAACGGCGCCGGAAAGACGACGACGATCAACATGCTTTCGACGCTTCTCAAGCCGACGTCCGGCCGGGCCGAAGTCGCCGGCTTCGACGTCGGGCGGAACCGCGACGATGTCCGAAAAAGCATCGGCGTCGTTTTTCAGGAGCCGGCCTTGGACGGCAAGCTGACCGGGCGCGAGAACCTGGAATTCCACGCCATGATGTACGGGCTCGGCCGCGACGAGCGGAAGGCGCGGATCGACGAGGTCCTGAGGCTGGTCGATCTCACGGACAAAGCCGCCGTCCTGACCGAAAAATATTCGGGCGGCATGAAGCGGCGGCTCGAGATCGCCCGCGGACTCATCCAGTGGCCCAAGGTCCTGTTCCTCGACGAACCGACGCTCGGGCTCGACGCCCAGACCCGTCGCCATATCTGGGATTACGTCAAGAAACTCAACAAAGAACGGCGCGTCACGATCATCCTCACGACGCACTATATGGAAGAGGCGGATTACCTCTGCGACCGGATCGCGATTATGGACCACGGCAAGTTCGTCGCCCTGGACACCTCGCCCCATCTCAAGGACGTCCTGGGCGGCGATGTCGTGTCCATGGAGGTGGAAGGCGACGCGGATGCCTACGTCGCCGAACTCCGGACCTTGGATTGGATCAAAAAAATCGGCCGACACGGGGAGGAGCTCAACCTGACGATGGAGAAAGGGGAGAGGCGCATCCCCGAGCTGATCACGACCGCCCAGGCGAACGGACTGACCGTCAGCTGCGTCCATTTGCGGAAGCCGAGCCTCGAGGACGTCTTCCTCCATTTTACCGGCCGGACGATCCGCGAGGAAGACGTAAAAGTCAACATGTGGCACGGCCCGATGGCCCATGGGAGGAGATGATGATGATCAGCTGGACGGCCGTTTATGTCATGTGGCTGCGGGAGATGAAGCGCTTTGTCCGGGCGAAATCCCGAATCATCGGCTCGCTCATCCAGCCGCTCTTTTTCCTGGGATTTCTCGGTCTAGGACTGAACAAGATGGCGGTCCCCGGCGTCCAAACCGGCGTGACCTATATGCGTTTTCTCGTTCCCGGGATCATCGGAATGACGCTCCTCTTTTCTTCGTCCATGCAGGGTTTGTCCGTGCTCTGGGACCGGGAATTCGGATTTCTCAAGGAGATCATGGTCGCTCCCGTCAACCGCGTCTCGATCGTCCTGGGACGGATCGCGGGCGGGACGACGTCGACCATGCTTCAAGGGCTTCTCGTCCTGGCCCTATCCTTCCTTCTGGGATTCAAGCTGGGACATTGGCCTTTGTTTCTCCTAGGCTTGGTTTTCATGGTCCTGATCGCCTTTTCCTTCATCGGGTTCGGACTGATCTTCGCTTCGCGAATGAAGGATATGCAGGGGTTCGGGATCATCATCAATTTCATCATCTTTCCGTTGTTTTTTCTGTCCGGGGCGCTATTCCCGCTCAACAACCTGCCTCTGGTCGTGCGCCTCCTGTCCTATATCGACCCGCTGACCTACGGCGTCGACGGCCTTCGGGGCTGCTGGATCGGAGCGTCCGCACATCCCATCGCCGTGAACCTCATGATCATGACCGCGTTTTCGCTCGTCATGCTGTTTTTCGGCGCCTATTTCTTCGAGAAAAGCGAAAGCGTATAGTATAAGAGTGATGCGCAAGGCCAGCCCCTCCCTTGTCTTCTTCGTGCTTGCGTCGAGCGTCCTGGCCGTGGCGGCCTGCGGCCCGCGGACGGCCGCAACATCCTCTCCTTCGTCCCGGCAGGGTGCGGTCGTCAAACCCGGAGTCGAAGTCTTTCTCGAAAAACACCTTGACCTCGTCCGGGGGAAAAGCGTCGGCCTCATCACGAACCCTTCGGGCGTAGACCGGACGTTGCGCAGCACGATCGACCTTTTCCGGGCGAATCCCGAAATCAAGCTCGCCGCCCTTTATGCGCCGGAGCATGGGGTCCGGGGAAATGCCCAGGCCGGCGAGTACGTTCCCTTTTATTTGGACGAAAAATTCGGGATTCCGGTCTTTAGCCTCTACGGCCCGTCCATGAAACCCAAACCGGGGATGCTCCGGAACATCGACGAATTCATGAGGTCGTTCGACGCGACCCATGCCGACAAGAAAGTCGAGCCGTCCATGATGAAGGACGTAGACGTCCTGGTCTATGATATCCAGGATGTCGGGACCCGCATTTATACGTATGAGGCGACGATGGCCTACGCCATGCAAGCCGCGGCCGAAGCCGGCATCGATTTTGTCGTTCTCGACCGCCCGAATCCGATCGGCGGACTCCTCATGGAAGGCCCCATCCTCGAATACCCCGAGTTCAGCTCGTTTGTCGGCATTTATCCTATCCCCCTGAGATTCGGCCTGACGATTGGCGAACTCGCCCGCCTCTACAACGACAAATTCCTCGAAAAGAAAGCGAAGCTGACCGTCGTCCCCATGGAGGGCTGGACGCGGAACATGTGGTTTGACCAGACCGGCCTGCCGTGGGTCATCCCCTCGCCGAACATGCCGACGCTCGAGACGGCGACAGTCTATCCCGGCCAGGTCTTTTTTGAGGGGACGAACGTCTCGGAAGGGCGGGGGACGACGCGCCCCTTCGAGCTCTTCGGCGCGCCCTGGATCGACGCCTTCGAGCTGGCCAAAAAGCTCAACGGACTGGGGCTTCCCGGCGTCGCGTTCCGGGAGCAATGGTTCACGCCGACGTTCTCGAAATTCAAAGACGAGATGTGCGGCGGTTGTCAGGTCTATGTCACGGACCGCGGCGCCTACCGGCCTCTCGAAACGGCGCTCACGGTCATCAAGGCCATTCGCGAGACATATCCCGGCAAGTTCCAATTCCATGCCGCCTATTTCGACAAAATCATGGGGACGGCCAAGGTCCGTCTGGCCATCGAAGCCGGAAAAAGCATCGCCGAGATCGCGGCCGGCTGGGCGGACGGACTGGCCGGATTTTCCGAGATCCGTAAACCGTATCTTCTTTATTAAGAGCGACAAAGCCGTAATAAAATAAAACGCGATATTGAAATCGGCCCGTCCTATCGCTTAAAATAGGCATTCTTCGTGAAAAGCCGAGACTCGTCCTAAGGAGCTAAATCGATGACCCCCCAGAATTCCGGCTTCGCGTTGTCCAATCCTCTCGCGGTCCGCTTGAACAAGGCGCCGCGGGATTTCCAGAGAGGGGATTTCCTCAAGCTCATCGAAAACGAGGGGATCGAGAGGATCACCTTCCATTACATCGGGCTCGACAGCAAAATCAAAGAGCTCAACATCCCGGTCGCCGATGCCACCCAGGTCGAGACCGTCCTGGCCGAGGGCGAGCGCGTGGACGGGTCCTCCATTTTCAAGGGCCTGGTCGACATGGAGTTGTCCGACCTTTACGTCGTTCCCGTTTTCAAAACCGCCTTCCTGAATCCGTTCGACGACAAAAGCCTGGATTTCATTTGCCGGTACGTCACCAAAGACGGGGACCTCGCGCCGTTCGCCCCGGACAACGTCCTGGCCAAGGCGGCGGCGCTTTTTGAAAAAAACACGGGCCTCGAGCTTCGGGCCCTGGGCGAGCTGGAATTCTACCTAATCTCCGAGAAGGGGCAGAATATCTATCCGGCGCGACGGCAAAGGGCTTATCACGCCGCGGGTCCGTTCATCAAGAGCGGCCCGGTCCTGAACGAGATGCTCCATCACGTGACCCAACTGACCGGCGCGGTCAAATACGGCCATAGCGAAGTCGGGTTCATCGACAATATCGTCAGCGAAATCGAGGAAATCCAGGACAAGCGCGGCGAGCAGATGGAAATCGAGTTCCTGCCTCGCCCGATCGCCGACATGGCCGATTATATCGTCCTCAGCCGCTGGATCGTCCGCAACGTCGCCAATCGGCACGGCTGCGTCGCGACGTTCACGCCGAAGCTCGAGGACGGGATCGCGGGAAGCGGCATGCATTTCCATCTCGAGCTGGCGAAGTCCGGGACAAGCATCATGACCGGCCCGGACGGACGTCTTGCGGAACCGGCCCTCCGGCTGATCGGCGGGCTCCTGGAATACGCCGATTCCCTGACGGCGTTCGGCAACACGGTTTCGTCGGCGTATCTCAGGCTCGTTCCCAACCAGGAAGCGCCGACGCGCATCTGCTGGAGCAACCTCAATCGGAGCGTCCTGATCCGGGTCCCGCTCGGCTGGACCAACGTCCGCCATCTTTCCCGGCGGGTGAACCCCCAGGATACGGAACCGCTCGCGGAGAGAAGCGGCCGCCAGACGGTGGAGTTGCGAAGCCCGGACGGCAGCGCCCTCATCCACCTTTTGCTTGCCGGCATTTCGATGTCGGCGGACTGGGCGTTCCGCGACAGCCGGAGTATTCTCATTCCGGGCGCCGCGCCGCTCGAGCTGGTCGACAAGCTTTATGTCAAGGGCAATATTTTCGCGGACAAAGAGCTCTTGAAACGGCTGCCGGTCCTTCCCCCGAGCTGTGTCGAGTCCGGCCGGCTTCTCCTTAAAAATCGGGTCCTCTACGAGCGCGAGGGCGTCTTCCCTCCGAGCGTGATCGAATACGCGGCCCGTCAATTGCAGGCCGAAGACGACGAATTCATGAATAAGAAATTGCTCGCGCTTCCCGCAGACATCCGGCAGGTCGAGATGCGCAAGATCATGCACAAGGACCTGCATAAGCATTGAGCTGGAATCCATGACGCCCGTCGAGCGGTGGCTGGCCGTGTTCCGCCGCGAGAAGCCCGACCGGGTTCCCATGGATTATTGGGCGACGCCTGAGTTTGACGCGAAGCTTATGGCGCATACGAAGCGCCCGACGCGGCGGGAAACGCTCGAAAAACTTCACGTGGACTTCGTCGTCGACGCCAAGCCCGAATATGTCGGCCCGCCCCTCGCGCCTCAAACGGACGTTTTCGGTTGCCGGTTCAGCCCGATGGATTACGGATCCGGGGCTTATGATGAATGCGTATTTTCCCCGCTCGCGAATGACGTCTCGGTTGACGAGGTCGAACATCATTATCGCTGGCCGAGCCCCGATTGGTGGGAATACCGTTCCCTCGGGCGCCGTCTCGAAGGCTTAGAACGATATCCCGTCCGGGGCGGAGGCTCCGAACCGTTCCTTATTTATAAAAATCTCAGGGGTCAAGAACAAGCGTTCGTCGATTTGATCGAGTATCCGGAAATTGTTCGGTATTGTCTGGGAAAGCTGTATGACCTGGCGTATGAGGACACGCGCCGGATTTTTGAACAGATCCCGGGCCGCGTGACCTTCAGCTATGTCGCCGAGGACATGGGCGGCCAGACCGACCTTCTGATGTCCGTCGACCACATTCGAACGTTCCTGTTGCCCGGGATGAAAAGGGTCATGGCCCTCGTCCATGAGGCGGGGGCTTACGTCTTTCACCACAACGACGGCAACTGCCGGCGGATCCTCCCCGACCTTATCGACGCCGGGATCGACCTTCTCAACCCCATCCAGTGGAGATGCCCCGGAATGGAGCGCGAAGGGCTCAAACAGGATTTTGGCCGGAAGGTCGTCTTGCATGGGGCGATGGATAACCAGCAGACGCTTCCTTTCGGGTCCGTGGACGACGTCCGCCGCGAGGTTTTAGACAACCTCCGCATCCTGGGCCGGGACGGCGGGTACATTCTGGCGCCCTGCCACAACATTCAACCGTTGACGCCGCCCGAGAATGTCGTCGCGATGTACGAGACAGCTTACGAAAACGGCCGGATCTGAGCGACGGCCGGTCTCCAACCCGGGTCAGAAGACGCGAAGCGGAGTCTTAAGCCGCGCGGCCAGAGCGTCCAGCGATGCGGCCGTCGTTCCGCTGAGCGGCATGAAAAGATAGGCGTTCTTTTCGTAAAAGACGCTTCCTTGTGGCAGGAACGTCAGCTGCGTTTTTGTCGAGGCTTCGCCCCAAGTGTAAAGGAGAGGCCGGACCCAGTGGACGAATTCCGCTTCGGCAGGGGCGTAGAAGTACGTCCCCGCCCTATGGAGGAAATCTCCGGCGGCGCCGAGGTTGGCTGCGAGGGAAGCGACCCGGACACTGAAGAACCCATACCGGTTTAAGGTATTGATTAAACCGACCCACTCGGCATCGGCGGGCGCGATAAAGGCGATGCCGTCGGGCGCATCTGACAGCTCGATCAATGGCCGCTGCACTAAGCCGTCCTTCGCGTCTTTATAGACAAGCGAGTCGAAGAGCCTTCGATAAAAGACCATTTCGTCGTTGCGCAGCGCGCTGACCCCGAGGTCCCGGGTGACGGTCATCATCGTTTCGGACAGGATGTACGGAGCGTCCTTTTCGAGGGTATATTTGACCTCAAGCTCGATGTCCTTGATGTGGGGCAGCGGCCCTTTCCGGGCGTTGATATAGACGACGGACCCGTTTTTTTCAACCAGGGATTGAGGCGGATTCCAGTCGAAGGAATGGTCCCAGCCGACTCCGGGCACAAAAACGTCCGGGTTCGCATGGACGACGCCGGTTTTTTCGTTGTGAAACCGGAGGTTCTCTTTGGGATATTCGATGGCGTTGATCTGTCCGCTTTGGGAGTGGAGCAGGAGTTTGAGACGCGAGGAGACAATGGTCTTCCCGGGCCCGTCTCCGGTGACCGTGAAGGCATTGTCCCCCGAGGTATTTTTCCCGCCCTTCAGGACGAGAAGCATCTTTTTCTGCCGGGCCGCGCAGTCGAGCGAAAAGGCCAACTTGGATGTCAGGGTGATGGGATATGACGCGGCCTGGATAGCCGTAGGCTCGGATTCCCGTGTTTCGAGGATTTGGAAGGGAAGGGGGCGGCCTCCGTCCCAGATCGAAAGGTCCTGATTCTCGATGTCGGATTTTGGCGTCGTCAACGTCGCGTAGGCGACTTCGGCTTTTCGTTCGAGCCCGGCCGTTTCTTCGACGATGAAGACTCGATAAAAGCCTTCCTGGCAGACGTCGGGAATCCCTCCTTGGTCGGGAGAGGTCCCGGTGAGGACTTCGGTCTTCTCCTTGCCGCCGCCCTGGGGGTCATAGGCGAGGCTCATTTTATATTCGGTTTTCGATTTCCAGGCGAAATCGACCGTGATGTAATAGATTCCCGGCGGGATCGCTTTTTTAAGGTCGGCGAGCCGCTCCAGACGCCTAAACTGAACAAGACCGGGGTGGACGCCGTTGATATCGACATACTTGAATAAAATCGGGTTGTCTTCTATGACGAAGGGAAATCGGATCGAATAGCGCGGCGCATCAAAGCTCGGCGCGATAAACTCCAATATTTTAGGAGGAGTTTCTTGGCGGAATTGGCTAATTTGCGGGAACGCCGCGGCGGCGCAAACCAAAATGAAGGTCACGAGGATGGTCTTTTTCATAGTCAATCCTTTCCCGGTTTCATTTTAACTCGAACGCGATTAAACCTCAAATGAGGCGATGAACGGATAGACTTTTCGGGCGGGTTATAATACTATCTTTTCGGGAGTCATAGATGGCATCCGTGGCGACGTTCGGCGAGGTCATGTTGAGGCTTTCGCCGCCGGGAAAAAATCGGCTGTTCCAATCGCCGGAGCTTCGCGCCTTCTTCGGCGGGGCGGAAGCAAACGTCGCCGTGGCGCTGGCCGGCCTCGGACATCAAGCCCGGTTCCTTTCGGTCGTTCCGGCCAACGAGGTCGGCGACGCCGCGCTCCGGGAATTGCTTCGGTACGGCGTCGATGTCTCGTTCGTCGTCCGTCAGGGCCGGCGTTTGGGGATCTATTTCGCCGAATCGGGCGCCGGACAGCGCGCGTCCCAAGTCATCTATGACCGGGCGTATTCCGGGTTGGCGGAAGCCGGCCCCGGCGCCGTCGCTTGGGACGAGGCTTTGGCGGGAATGGCCTGGTTTCACGTTTCCGGAATCACCCCTGCCGTCAGCCGGTCGGCTGCCGACCTGACCCTGGAGGCGGTCGAGGCCGCTAAAAAAAAAGGGCTCCGCGTCTCCGTTGACCTTAATTATCGCGGCAAGCTCTGGACATACGGCGTCTCTGCGCCTGACGTGATGCAGCCGATTTTCGCTTATGCCGATGTCGGTCTCGCGAACGAGGAAGACTGTCAGAAGGCTTTGGGAATCGGCGGCGGGCTATCTCTTTCCCCGAAGCCTTCCAAATCCGACTCTTATGAGCGATTAACGCTCGAGGTCATGGACCGATTTCCCAACCTGGAATGCTTGGCCGTGACCCTGCGCGACAGCTTAAACGCCGACCATACGGTCTGGTCGGCCGTCCTCCGGAACCGCAAGGAGTTCATGACCGGGCCCCGGTACGATATCGAGACCGTCGTAGACAGGATCGGCACTGGGGACGCTTTCGCGGCCGGCCTCATTCACGGCTTCACGACCGGACGAGATGGCCGGGACGCCCTTGCGTTCGCCATCGCGGCGTCCTGTCTCAAGCATTCCATCCCCGGCGATTTCAACATCGTTTCGGAAGCGGAGGTCATGGCCCTGATGGCGGGGGACCGCTCGGGCCGGATCCGGAGGTAGGGACGGCCGTGAGGCGAGACGAAGCTCTCGACGTCATCCTGGCGACCAAGGTCATCGCCGTCATCCGGATGTCGAATCCCGAAAAACTCGTGTCTGTGACGGACGCAATCGTCCGCGGCGGCGTCCGGGCCGTCGAAATTACGATGACGACGCCGGATGCCATGAATATTCTCCAGGCGATGTCGGTGAAGAAACCGCGGGGCGTTCTCGTCGGCGCCGGAACCGTCCTGGACGCGGGAACGGCCAAGGCGGTCCTCGCCGCGGGCGCGGATTTTGTCGTTTCGCCGATCCTCGACCTTGACTTGATCCGTGTCTGCCGCGCCGCGGACGCGTTCGTCGCCGCCGGCGGCTTAACCCCCACCGAGATCGTGACGGCGTGGAACGCGGGCGCGGACGTCGTGAAAGTATTTCCCGCGACCTCGGTCGGACCGAAATATTTTCGTGACCTGAAAGGTCCGTTTCCGAACATCCGTTTGATGCCGACCGGCGGTGTTGACGCCGGCAACGCGGCGGATTTTATTAAAAGCGGAGCCTGCGCCGTGGCTGTCGGGACGGCGCTTCTCGACCCGGTTTTAATCGGCAAAAACGACTGGACCGCATTGGAGAAAAACGCCCGCGCCCTAGTCGAAGCGCTGGCTCGGGTTTAAAGCATGAAGGAACGCGGTCCTCAGCTCAAGGTCGTGAGCGCGAGGCGACTTATCATTTTATTTGGGTTTTTTGTCGTTACGGGCGCGCTTGCCGCGGCCCGAATTCCAACCGTGATTCTTCCTTTTCCCCTGGATCATCATGACCAGTGGTGGCGGCATCAACTCGGCCGTTCGCCCCGGAATTGGGCCCGGTTTGTGGGCGCGGATTACATCAATCGGAACAGCGGCCCGGCCTGCGTCGTCATGCTCCTCGATTATAAAAAAGGCGCGAAGATCCCGCTGGATTTCGCGAGTTTCACCGACCCGCGATTCCCTTTAATCCACGCCGACGCGCGTTGGAAATTTTGCCGCGGCAATCCCGATAAGGGCTATGACGGCGGATTCGCTCCGGATGACAGGGTCGAGGCGACGGGCGCCGAAATGGCGGACGTATTATGGGGAGAAGGCATCCCGGCGACGCGCATGACGGGGTTCGATAAGATCGCCGTCGGCGGGATTCCGGAGATCATCGCGAACCAGAAAATGGCCGTCTGCCATGTCGACGCGGCCGCCTATTTTCGCGACGAGAAACCGGGAGCCCGGCGCTGGGTCATCGTTTATGGAGCCGACGCCACCTCCTTCCTCATCCACGACCCCGGCCGGGCGGAAGGAAAAGTGAAAGTCATTTCGCGCGAGGCCTTCGAAGTTGCTCTCCGCGGGACTGACGAAGGGCGGACGGCCGAATTTCTCGATTGCATCACATTGATCGGCGAATACGGGGACGGCTGGCACGCCGACGGACGGTCTTCGCTCTTTGTCGACGCTTTCAAACTCTATGGAAAAGGAATCGGCATTCCCTTCGACAACGGCGGATCGCTCTATATTCATACCGTCGGGTTGGTCACCCTCCAGGACTTTCAACGGCCGGTCGCCCATCCGCGCTCGGTCAACGAAGGCCGGAGTTTCTTAGGTTATAATCCCGATAAGACTAAGGTTTACCTCGTGACAAGCGAGATCTGCGAAAAATATTTCGACATCTGGGCATTTATCAAATTAGGGGCGCCGACCTCCGAGGAGCGGCTGACGGAGTTCGGCCGCCGGCAGGAATTTGAGAACGGCTATATCCTATCCACGGGAAAGGCCATGATCGTCCATCAAAACCCGGCGCCCAAGGAAAAGAAATAAGCCCGCGGCGGGATTGTGATAAAATCGAAAAAAAGAGAGGTTTGACCGTGAGTCGAGAAAAAACATCCTCCATGAATCGCCGTGAATTTTTCAAGACGTCGCTGGCCGGGGCGACCGTTTTGACGACGCTGAAGCCCTTTCGCCTCTCAGGCCAGACGCCGGGCGGAAAATCCGTCGTTGCCCTGGTCGTGACCCGGGATCGCGTGGCCGGCGTCCAGAATATCCTGAAATTATTGAGCGTTCCTTCGCCAAAAGGAAAAAACGTCTTAATCAAACCCAATTTCAACACGCAAGACCCGACCCCCGGCTCGACCCATAACGACACCCTGCGGCAGGTCATTCTCGAAATGAAGGCCCGGGGGGCGTCGAGCGTCACGATCGGCGAGCGGAGCGGCCCGCCGCAGACCAAAAAAGTCATGGAGGACAAGGGCATTCCGGCCCTAGCCCAGGACCTCGGCGTTCAAGTCATTAATTACGAAGACCTCGGGCCCGACGGCTGGGCGCATTTCAAGCCCGAAGGGACCCATTGGCAGAACGGCTTCGACATCGCCAAAGTCGCGGCCGAATCCGAATACCTCGTTTCAACCTGTTGCCTCAAAACGCACGGCTCGGGCGGCGTCTTCAGCATGTCGCTCAAGCTCGCCGTCGGGATGACGCCTAAAAGCCTCATGCGCGAGCTTCACAGCAACCGCGACACGCACATGCGCCGGATGATCGCCGAGCTCAACCTCGGCTATAAGCCGAAGGTCATCATTATGGACGGCGTCGACGCGTTCGTGGACGGCGGACCGGGGAAGGGGAAACTCGCCAACGCCGGCGTTTTCGTCGGCGGAACGGACCGCGTCGCCGTCGATGCCGTCGGAGTGGCCGTTCTCAAGTACCTCGGGTCGAACGCCGCCATCATGTCGAAGAAGATCTTCGAGCAGGACCAGATCCAGAGGGCGGCCGAGCTCGGTATCGGGGTTAAGAGTCCGGACCGGATCGAACTCGCGACGGCCGATATTCCGGGGCGCTCGTTGGCTGAGAAGGTCAAGGCCATCCTGGGCCAAGGATAAAGCTATGATG
>Ga0315289_10007693_pt1 | contig 15672 bp, 12 predicted proteins | sample YL17G11_40_MG_FD_203452 | JGI IMG/M metagenome (GOLD analysis project Ga0315289, IMG submission 203452) | Sediment microbial communities from Yellowstone Lake, YNP, Wyoming, USA - YL17G11_40 | ecosystem: Environmental > Aquatic > Freshwater > Lake > Sediment | place: USA: Wyoming | collected... | reverse complement strand
CCGTCCCGTGATCGAAAAAACGTCCTCCACGCTCATCAAAAACGGCTTGTCCACCTCCCGCATCGGCTCCGGGATCGCCGTGTCCATCGCCGTCACCAACTCCCATATCGGCTTCGCCCCCTCCCCCGTCGGGTCCGCCAACGCCTTCGTCGCCGACCCCCGTACCACCGGCACCTTGTCCCCCGGAAAATCATACTTCGACAACAGCTCCCGCACCTCAAGCTCCACCAAGTCCAGAATCTCCGGGTCGTCCACCAAGTCGCACTTGTTCATGAACACCACCATCGACGGCACCATCACCTGACGCGCCAACAGCACGTGCTCCCGCGTCTGCGGCATCGGCCCGTCCGCCGCCGACACCACCAGCACCGCCCCGTCCATCTGCGCCGCCCCAGAGATCATGTTCTTGATGTAGTCCGCGTGCCCCGGACAATCTATGTGCGCGTAATGCCGTATCTCCGATTCGTACTCCACGTGGGCCAAGGCCACCGTCAAAATCTTCGTCGCGTCCCGACGAAACATCTTCGCGTCCGCCTTCGCCACCTCGTCGTAGGTCTTCGCCTGCGCCAGCCCCTTCGTCGATAACACCTTCGTCAACGCCGCCACCAACGTCGTCTTCCCGTGGTCAATGTGCCCGATCGTCCCCACGTTCACGTGCGGTTTCGTCCGCTCAAATTTCGCCTTTGCCATGGTCGGCCTCCTTGTCCTTTTTAGGCTCCGTTATAAGGCACGCGCCCCTCGATCCGGGCGATGATGTCCTCCATGATCTGAAGGGGTGTCGTTTCGTACCTGTGGAATTCCATCGAAAAGATGCCGCGGCCTTGGGTCAGGGTCCGCAGGACCGTGGCGTAACCGAACATTTCCGCGAGCGGGGCCAAGGCTTTGATGACCCGGGAACCGCCGTGCATTTCCATGCCCTCGATCTTGCCCCGTCGGGCGTTGATGTCGCCAACGATGTCGCCGAGGTAGTCGTCCGGGGATACGACCTCGAGCTTCATGGTGGGCTCGAGAAGCACGGGGACCGCTTTGCGGGCGGCTTCCTTGAAGGCCGTCGTCGCCGCGATCTTGGAGGCCACGGGGGCGGATTCGTCCTCTCGATAGATCGCCGCCGTCAGCGTCGCCCGGAGGTCGGTCATCGGAAAGCCGGCCAAAACGCCGAAATCGAGCGATTCCCGGACGCCGTCCTCGATCGACGCGACGAGCTCCGAAGGCAGCGCGGCCGGCCGGAGCTTGTTCGCGAAAACGAACCCCTGTCCCCGGGGCAAGGGCTCGACCGTCAGGGCACAATGGCCGAACTGGGTTTTACCGCCGACCTGGCGCTCGAACGTCCCTTCGCCGTCCCCGGCCTTGAGGACCGTTTCCTTATAAGCGACCTGGGGCTTACCGAGGTTGACCTGGACCCCGAATTCCCGCGCCAGCCGGTCCATGAGGACCTCGATATGCAGCTCGCCCATTCCGCAGATGAGGGTCTGGCCGGTCTGGGGGTCCTGCTGGACCTTGACCGTCGGGTCCTCTTTGAGAAGCTTGGCCAGGGCGCCGTGAAGCTTGGTGTGCTCGACCTTCGTCCGGGGTTCGATGCGGACCGTCACCACGGGCTCGGGGAATTTGATGGACTCGAGCACGACCGGCCTGTTCTTGGCGCAGAGCGTGTCGCCCGTCGAAAGCGACCTCATCGTCCCCATGGCCATAATATCGCCGGCGAAGACCTCGTGGACCTCCCGGCGCTTGTTCGCGTGCATCTCGAGGAAGCGCGCGACGCGTTCTTCCTCGTCCTTGACCGAGTTGTAGAACACCGACCCGGCCCGGGCTTTGCCCGAATAGACCCGGAAAAAGGCCAATGCGCCCATAAACGGGTCGTTCTGGATCTTGAACACCAGGGCTGAAAACGGTTCGTCGTCCGCGGCTTTCCGTGTCTCGACGTGGTGCGTCCGCGGATGATAGCCCACGACCGGCGGGATGTCGACGGGCGAGGGCAGATAGTCGACGATTGCGTCGAGAAGCGGATGGATGCCCTTGTTCCGGAACGACGCTCCGTAGAGGACGGGGACGATTCGGCCGGCAACCGTCGCCCGCCGGATGGCCCGCTTCGCCTCGTCCGCGTCGATCTCGGCGCCCTCAAGATAGAGCTCCATGATGCGCTCGTCGTCGTCGGCGAGCTGCTCGACCATTTCGGCCCGGGCCCGGCGGACGTCGGCCTCGAGGCCGGCGGGAACGTCGGACACGACGAACTCCGAGCCGACCAGGTCCGTGCCCCAGTCGTAGCTTTTCATGGTCACCAAATCCATAACGCCTCGAAAAACCTCTTCACGTCCCAAGGGAATCTGAATGGCGAGGGGTCGGGCCGCGAGCCTGGTCCGGATCTGTTCGAAGGCTCGCTCCGGGTCGACGCCGACGCGGTCCATCTTATTGATGAACACGATCCGCGGAACCCTGTATTTGTCCGCCTGCCGCCAGACAGTTTCAGATTGGGGCTCGACTCCACCGACTCCACAAAGGAGGATCACCGCCCCGTCCAGGATCCGCAGCGACCGTTCTACTTCGGCCGTGAAATCAACGTGTCCCGGCGTGTCGATGATATTGATTCGATGGTTGTTCCAGTAACAGGTGGTGGCGGCAGAGGTGATCGTAATGCCACGTTCCTGCTCTTGAGCCATCCAATCCATAACGGCCGTCCCCTCGTCCACCTCGCCCATCTTGTAGGTGATGCCGGTGTAATAGAGGATCCGTTCCGTCGTGGTTGTCTTCCCCGCGTCGATATGGGCCATGATGCCGATGTTTCGGACTTTCTCGATCGCGGTCAGTCGCGTCAAAATGTCTCTCCATCAAAGCGTCGATGGTCCCGACTCCGTTAACCAGGGGGACAACCATATATAAGATCACCATCTATAATGAGCAAAAGCGCGGTTCGCTTCCGCCATTTTATGGGTATCTTCGCGTTTCTTGACGGCGCCGCCCTTGTTGCCGACGGCGTCCAAAATCTCGGCGGTGAGCTTTTCGACCATGCTCTTTCCGCCCCGCGCGTCGGCATACTTCAGCAGCCAGCGCACGCCCACGGAGATCGAGCGGTTGGTCTCGACTTCGATGGGCACCTGGTACGTGGCGCCGCCCACCCGTCGCGATTTCGTTTCGAGCATCGGACGGACGTTCTCAACGGCCTTTTCGAAGACCTTCAAGGGGTCTTCTTTGGCCTTCTGCTTGACGAGCTCCAGCGTGCCGTAGATCGCCCGTTCGGCGGTGCTCTTCTGACCACGCTTCATGTAGGTATTGATGAATCTTGTCAGGAGCGTGCTGTTGTACCTGCGGTCGCCCGGCAGCTTCTTTTTCTTGATAATTCCGCGTCTCGGCATCGTTCGTCTCCCGGCCCGTTACGAAACTTTCTTCTCCTTGGGCTTCTTGGCGCCGTATTTGGACCGGCTCTGGTTGCGGTTGGCGACGCCCTCGCTGTCCAGCGTTCCGCGGATGATGTGATAACGGACGCCGGGCAGGTCCTTGACCCGGCCTCCGCGGACGAGCACGATCGAGTGCTCCTGGAGGTTGTGCCCCACGCCGGGGATATATCCCGTGACTTCGATGTTGTTGGTCAAGCGGACGCGGGCGACCTTCCGCAAGGCGGAGTTGGGTTTCTTGGGAGTCGTCGTGAAGACGCGCGTGCAGACGCCCCGCTTCTGCGGACAATTGCCGAGGGCGGGAGATTTGCTCTTATATCTCTTGAAGGTCCGGCCTTTGCGTATCAATTGGTTGACGGTTGGCAAGAAACCTACTCCTTTATAAAAAAATAGTTGTCCTCACTCCGAGCGGATAGCTCTTAGGGAACGAGTCCCAGCATATTACCAAAACCCGCCCGCTATGTCAAGATTATTTCGATACTTAGCCGAAAAAATCTCAACTCCGGAGGGGGACGTCCTCGACGTCTTTTTCCGCCTCGGCGCCCTTGGCCTCGACGAGCTCCACGTCCCGGTAGAACTTATAGCCCGTTCCGGCCGGGATGAGACGGCCCATGATGATGTTTTCCTTCAGGCTCCGGAGCTGGTCGACCTTCCCGTAGATGGCCGCTTCGGTCAGGACCCGGGTCGTCTCCTGGAAGGAGGCCGCCGCAATGAAGCTGTCCGTGCTCAAGGCGCTCTTGGTGATGCCGAGGAGCAGCGGCCGGGCCTTGGCCGGCTTTCCGCCTTTCTTGATCACCTTGAGGTTCTCTTCCTGGAAGACGAATTTGTCGACCTGTTCGTCGACGAGAAGCTCGGTGTCGCCGACCTCCTCGACTTTGACCCAGCGCAGCATCTGGCGAATGATGGCTTCGATGTGCTTGTCGTTAATCGAGACCCCCTGGAGACGGTAGACCTCCTGGATTTCCCGGAGGAGATACTCGGCCAGCTCTTTTTCGCCCAGCACCTTGAGGATGTCGTGCGGGTTCACCGGGCCGTCCATAAGCGGCGTACCGGCCCGGACACGTTCGCCGTCGCCGACGCTGATATGGGCGCCCTTCGGAATCAGGTATTCCTTCTCGACGCCGCGGTCGCTCTTGACGGCCAGCTTCCGGTAGCCCCGGACGAGGCCGCCGAATTGAACGACGCCGTCGATCTCGGAGATGACGGCCGGCGTCTTGGGCCGCCTCGCCTCGAACAACTCCTCGGCGCGGGGCAGCCCGCCCGTGATATCTCTCGTCTTGGCCTGTTCCCGCGGGATCTTGACCAGGATCTCGCCGGCGTGGACCTTGTCCCCGTCCTTGACTTCCAGATGCGCGCCCGAGGGCAGGAAATATTTCTTGAGGATGACGGCCGTCTCCTTGCCGTGCTTGTCTTTCGTCCGGGCGGACGGGTCGACGATCTCGATCCGCGGCTGCATCTTCTCGTCTTTGGGTTCGATGATGATTTGGCTCATCAAGCCCGTGACCTCATCCTGCGCCTCTTCCACGGTAACCTTCCGGACGATGTCATGGAACTGGACGACGCCCATCTCCTCGGTCAGGATCAGGGTGTTGAACGGGTCCCATTCGACGAAGACCTGGCGGGCCTTTACCTCGGCGCCTTCGGCGAGGAGGATCTTGGCCCCATAAGGCACCTGATAATGTTCGACCTCGCGTCCCCGGTAGTCCATGACGGCGATGTTGGCCGTCCGGTTCACGACGATGAGCTTCTTGTCCTCGCTCTGGACGGCTTTGACGTTATTGAACCGGAGCAGGCCGGCGTTCTTGGCTTCGAGCTTGGACTGCTCCTTCTCGCCCATCGCGATCCCGCCGACGTGGAACGTCCGCATCGTCAACTGCGTCCCCGGTTCGCCGATGGACTGAGCGCCGACGATGCCCACGGCCTCGCCGAGTTCGACGAGAAAGCCCGAGGCCATGTTCCGGCCGTAGCACAGCTGGCAGACGCCGCGCTTCGCTTCGCAGGTGAGGATGGACCGAATCTTGACTTTTTCGATGCCGACGTTTTGGAGCTCCTGGGCGACCTGTTCGGTGATCTCCTGGTTCGTGTCGACGATCGGCTTTGCCGTGTCGGGATGGACGATACGCTCGAGCGAGATCCGTCCGACGACCCGGTCGATGAAGGGTTCGACGACCTCGCCGTTCTCCACGATCGCCGTGACGTTGATGCCCTTGAGCGTGCCGCAGTCGTGCTGGTCGATGATCACGTCCTGGGCCACGTCCACGAGCTTGCGCGTCAGGTATCCGGAGTTGGCCGTCTTCAGGGCCGTGTCGGCCAAGCCCTTGCGCGCGCCGTGCGTCGAGATGAAGTACTGTTGGACGTTCAGGCCTTCGCGAAGGTTCGAGACGATGGGCATCTCGATGATCTCACCCGAAGGCTTTGACATCAGGCCGCGCATGCCGGCCAGCTGCCGGATCTGCTGCTTGTTGCCGCGCGACCCGGAGTCGGCCATGACGAAGAGCGGGTTGAGGTTGGAGGTCTCCAGGCTGATCTTCTTCATCTCGCCGAGCATCGCGTTCGAAACCTCGTCCGTGACCGCCGACCAGATGTTGACGACGTTGTTGAACCGCTCCCGGGTCGAGATCGTCCCGTCGAGGTAAAGCTTTTCGATCTCCTGGACCTTCTTCTGGGCCCGCTCGACGAGTTCGGCCTTGGCCTTGGGGATGACGAAATCGTCGATCCCCAGCGAGAAGCCGGCTTGCGTCGCCTGGAGGAACCCCAGCTCCTTGAGCTTGTCCAGCGTCTGGACGGTGAGGCTGAGGCCGAATTTCAGATAAATATATAAGACGAGGTTTTCCAAGCCCTTTTTCCGGAACGTGCCGTTGATAAACGGCATCCCGGCCGGGAGGGCGCCATTGAAGATGATCCGGCCGGGCGTCGTCTCGATGAGGTCGGATGCGATCTTGACGATCGGACAGGTCAGGACGGCCTGGTCGTCGTAGAACGCCGACAGGTTCATGAACGGCCCGGAGTACCGGAGCTTGATCAAGCTTTGGAGTTTGACCTGTTTCTCCTCGAACGCGAGAAGAACGTCCTCGGCCGCGCCGAAGCTCCGGCCCTCGCCCTGGATGCCCTTCCTGGCCATGGTGACGTAGTAACAGCCGAGGACCATGTCCTGGCTGGGGATGGTCAGCGGCCGGCCGTGGGCGGGCGAGAGGATGTTATTGGTCGAAAGCATCAGGGTCGACGCTTCGATCTGGGCTTCGACCGAGAGCGGGATATGAACGGCCATCTGGTCGCCGTCGAAGTCCGCGTTGAACGCGGCGCAGACGAGCGGATGGATCTGGATGGCTTTGCCTTCGATGAGGATCGGGTCGAAGGCCTGGATGCCCAGCCGGTGCAGCGTGGGAGCGCGGTTTAGGAGGATCGGGTGCTCCTTGACCACCTCCTCCAGGAAATCCCAGACCTCGGGCCGTTCCTGCTCGTGCCATTCGCGCGCCACTTTGACGCTCGGGACTAGGCCTTCTTTTTCGAGCTTGTGGAAGATGAACGGCTTGAACAGCTCGAGGGCCATCTTCTTCGGCAGGCCGCACTGGTTGAGCTTGAGTTCGGGCCCGACGACGATGACCGAGCGGCCGGAATAATCGACGCGTTTGCCGAGAAGATTCTGGCGGAAGCGGCCCTGTTTGCCGCGGAGCGCCTCGCTCAACGACTTGAGCGGCCGGCGGTTGGCGCCGAGGTGAACACGTCCCCGCTTGCCGTTGTCGAAGAGGGCGTCGACCGCTTCCTGGAGCATCCGTTTCTCGTTGCGGATGATGAGCTCGGGAGCGCGGAGCTCGATGAGTTTCTTGAGCCGGTTGTTCCGGTTGATGACGCGCCGGTAGAGGTCGTTGAGGTCGGACGTCGCGAACCGCCCGCCGTCGAGCCGGACGAGCGGCCTGAGGTCGGGCGGGATGACGGGGACGACGTCCAGGACCATCCAATCGGGGCGGTTGCCCGATTTCTTGAGCGCTTTGAACACCCGGAGGCGTTTCGCGTGGCGGAGCCGCCGCTGCTGGGACGTTTCCTTCTTCATCGCCTTGCGCAGACGGTCGGCCTCTTTTTTGATGTCGATCCGTTGGAGGAGGATCTTGATCGCCTCGGCTCCGATCGAGACGTCGAACTTGTCGACGTATTTCTCCCGGGCTTCCTTGTATTCTTCCTCGTTCAGGAGCTGTTTTTCCTTCAGCGGCGTTTCGCCCGAGGCGATGACAATATAGGACTCGAAGTACAGAACTTTCTCGAGGTCCTTGATCGAAAGGTCGAGGACGAGCCCGATCCGGCTCGGCGGGCTCTTGAAGAACCAGATGTGGGCCACGGGCGAAGCGAGCTGAATGTGGCCCATCCGCTCCCGGCGGACCTTCGACTTCGTGACTTCGACGCCGCAGCGTTCGCAGATAATGCCGCGGTATTTCATCCGCTTGTACTTGCCGCAGAGGCACTCATAATCGTTGATCGGGCCGAAGATCTTGGCGCAGAACAAACCGTCTTTCTCCGGCTTGAACGTCCGATAGTTGATCGTCTCCGGTTTGGTGACCTCGCCCCAGGACCAGCTCTTGATCTTTTCCGGAGAGGCGATCGAGATCTTGACCCGGTCGAAGTCCATTCGCGGCCGGCCGCCCGTGGATTGCTTGAGGTCCATCACAGTTCTCCTTTGGCTCGCTGAGGAACGTCGATCCCCCAAGGCTTGACGTCCTCTTTCTCGGCGCGTTCGAGCTCGACATTGAGGCACAGGCTCTGGAGTTCGCGGATGAGGACGTTGACCGATTCGGGGAGTCCGGGCTGGAAATCGAAATCGCCCTTGACGATGGCTTCGTAGATTTTCGCTCGCCCATCGACGTCGTCGGACTTGACCGTCAGCAGCTCTTGCAGCGTGTACGCCGCGCCATAGGCTTCCAGGGCCCAGACCTCCATCTCGCCGAACCGCTGGCCGCCGAATTGGGCTTTGCCCCCGAGCGGCTGCTGGGTGATCAACGAGTAGGGGCCCGTGGAGCGGGCGTGAATCTTGTCGTCGACCAGGTGGTAGAGCTTCATCATATAGATGTTGCCGACGGTGACCTCCTGGTCGAGAAGCTCGCCGGTGATCCCGTCGTACAGGGGTGTCTTCCCCGACGCCGGCAACCCGGCTTGTCGGAGGAGTTCTTTGATTTCGACCTCGGTCGCGCCGTCGAAGACAGGCGTCGACAACCAGAGGCCGAGTTTGTCGGCCGCCCAGCCGGCGTGCGTTTCCAGGATCTGGCCGACGTTCATCCGGGAGGGAACGCCGAGGGGATTGAGGACGATTTCGACCGGCGCGCCGTCCGGCAGCCGGGGCATGTCCTCTTCGGGGACGATTTTCGCGATGATCCCTTTGTTGCCGTGTCGGCCGGAGACCTTGTCGCCGACCGACATCTGGCGTTTCATGGCGATGAAGACCTTGATCGCCTGGATGACGCCGGGGGCGAGTTCGTCCCCTTTTTTCAGCGTGTCCACTTTGTCCTTGAAGATGGCCCGGAGCGCTTCGATCTGGCGCCGGACCTTCTTTTCGATGTCCTTGATCCGTTCGTCCCGGTTCTCTTCGGGCTCCAGCTTGAGCTTGCCGACGTCGTCGGGGTCGACCTCGTCCAGGACCTTGTCCGTCAGTTTCTGGCCTTTGCTCAGGGCCAAGCCCGACGCCTTCTGGTCCTTTTCGACGACCGCACCCTTGATCAGGGCTCGGATCTTGCGCCAGCGCTCGCCTTCAAGAATCGAGATCTCGTCGTCGAGGTTCCGCTTCATCTTCGCGATCTCATCCTTCTCGATGAGCTTCGCCCGGTTGCCCTTTTCGCTTCCGCGGCGGGAGAAGATCCGGACGTCGATGATGATCCCCTCGACGCCCGGCGAGCAGTAAAGCGAGGCGTCCTTGACGTCGAGAGCCTTCTCGCCGAAAATCGCTTTCAGCAGCTTCTCCTCGGGAGACAGCTGAGTTTCGCCCTTGGGCGCGACCTTGCCGACCAGAATATCGCCCGATTTCACATGGGCCCCGATCCGGACGATCCCGTTTTCGTCGAGGTTGCGGAGGACCGCGTCCGGGACGTTCGGGATATCGCGCGTGATCTCCTCGGGCCCGAGCTTCGTGTCGCGGGCTTCGATCGTCTCTTCGACGATGTGGAGGGACGTGAAAATATCCTGCTTGATCAGCTTCTCACTGACGATGATGGCATCCTCGAAATTGTACCCGCGCCAGGGCATGAACGCGCAGAGGACGTTCCGTCCGAGCGAGAGCTCGCCGCCGTCCGTGCACGAGCTGTCGGCCAGGACCTGGCCGGCGCTGACGTGGTCACCCTTGCGGACGATCGGCCGCTGGGTCAGGCATGTGTTCTGGTTCGTCCGGAGAAACTTCGTCAGGAGATAGAGGTCGGTGTTGACCTCATAGTCCTTGGTCGTGTCCCGGACGTCCGCCCGGATGAGGATACGCTCGGCATCGACGAATTCGACCGTTCCGGCCCGTTTGCCGACGATGACGTCGCCCGAGCCTTTGGCCACGAGATGTTCGATCCCCGTGCCGATCCGCGGCGCTTCGGGCCGGATGAGCGGCACGGCCTGGCGCTGCATGTTGGACCCCATCAGGGCCCGGTTCGCGTCGTCGTGCTCCAGGAAGGGGACGAGCGCGGCGGACAGCGAGACAAGCTGTTTCGGCGAGACGTCGATATAATCGATCTGGTCCTTGGGCAGGAGCTTGAAATTGCCGGCCTGACGGGCGCTGATGAGGTCGTCCACGAACCGGCCGTTCTCATCGACCCGGGCATTCGCCTGGGCGATGATATGGCGCTCTTCTTCCCAGGCGGTCAAGTAGAAGCAATGGGGCTCGAAGACCGGCAGATGCTTCGCCCCTTTCCGTTTCAGGGAGGCGACCGCCCGGTTGATCTCCTCCAGCTCGACGATATCGTCGACCTTGTGATCGCTGTCGCCCGGGTGCGTGACCCGGACGTAGTCGATGATGCGGCCGCCTTTGACTCTGCGGTAGGGCGTCTCGACGAACCCGAAGCTGTTGACGCGGGCGTAGCTGCTCAGCGACGAGATGAGCCCGATGTTCGGCCCTTCCGGCGTCTCCACCGGACAGATCCGGCCATAGTGCGAGGACTGGATGTCGCGGACCTCGAACCCGGCCCGCTCCCGGCTCAGGCCGCCGGGGCCGAGAGCGCTGAGGCGCCGCTTGTGCGTGACTTCGGCCAGGCTGTTGATCTGGTCCATGAACTGCGAGAGCTGGGAGCTCCCGAAAAACTCCTTCAGCGCGGCGATGACCGGCTTGGAGTTGATCAGGTCCTGAGGCATGGCCGAGGCGAGGTCGGCGGTGATGGTCATCTTTTCTTTGATCGTCCGCTCCATCCGGGTCAGCCCGATGCGGAACGCGTTTTCGACGAGCTCGCCGACCGAACGGACGCGCCGGTTGCCGAGATGGTCGATGTCGTCCACGCTCCCTTCGCCGCGCCGGAGGCGCATCAGATAGTAGATGACCTCGACGTAATCCATCGGCGCGAGGGTCTTGTCCTCGAGCGACGTGGCCTTCTCGAGCTTGATGTTAAACTTCAACCGGCCGATCCGGCTGAAGTTGTATTTCTGGGGGTTGAAGAAGAGATTGCGGAACAGATTTTGGGCGCTCTCCATGGTGTGGGGCTCGCCCGGCCGGAGCTTGCGGTAGATCTCGGCCAGCGCCTGGGGCGTGTCCTTCCGGATGTCCTTCTTCAGGGTGTTGACGACGATCATCCCCGCCTCGTCCTCGGCGGGAAAGAAGACCTCGAAGGGCTCTCCCTTGCCGATGAGCAGGTCGAGCGCGGTGTCGCCGATCTCCTCGTTGCCCTTGACCTTGCCCTTGAGGCCGCTCACTGCGTAGACGTTCTGCAAATCCTTGCGGTCGATGGCGACCCGGGCGACCCCGAGGTCCTTGAGTTTCTGATAGACCTCCTCGGTGATCTTCTTTTTGGAATGGAACAGGACCTGCTTGGATTTCGGGTCCTCGATGTCCTCGTTGAGCGTCCGGCCGACCAGGCCCGGGTGCAGGTCCCAGAAGAACTTCCCGTTCTCGGGCGTGATCTTGTACTCCCGGTGAAAGACGCGAAGGATATCTTCGTCCGAGCTGAACCCCAGGGCGCGGAGGAAGACCGTCGCCAGGAATTTCTTTTTCCGGTCGAGGCGGACGTACAGGAGGTTCTTGGCGTCGTACTCGAATTCGACCCAGGCGCCCCGGTACGGGATGATCTTGGCGATGAAGAACCCCTTGGCCTCGCCCTGGCGGAAAAAGACGCCGGGCGACCGCTGGAGCTGGCTGACGACGACGCGCTCGATCCCGTTGAAGATAAACGTGCCTTTCTCGGTCATCAGCGGGATGTCGCCGAAATAGACCTCCTGCTCCTTGATATGCTTCAGACGCTTGGCCTTCGTCGTCGCGTCCTTCTCCCACGAAATGAGCCGGACCTTGAGACGCAGCGGGACGGAGTACGTGTAGCCCTTCTGCAGACATTCGTTCGGCGTGTACTTCATTTTCAGGCCGACCCGGTCGCCGCAATGGTCGCACTGCGGGATTTCGATCTTGCGCGCCGCGCCGCAGTAGGGGCAGATTTCCTTTTCCGTGAGCTCGGCATCGGCCGGGAGAAGCGTGCCGCAGCCGCTGCAGCGCGCCCGGGAATGTTCCACGCCCTTCAGCCGTCCGCATTTGCATTCCCAGTTCCCGATCGCATAGCTGATGAAATCGAGCTGGGTGGTCTCCTTGAAATCGGAGATCGGAAACACGTCCTTGAAGGCGGCCTGGAGGCCGATGTCCTTCCGCTCCTCCGGCAGGAGGTCCATCTGCAGGTATTCCGCATACGACTGCGTCTGGATCGCGAGAAGGTCGGGCATCGGAAAAACGGACCGGATCTTGGAAAAATCCTTCCGTTCACGATAAAGATGTTCCGGTTCTTTCATGGTGGACGCTCTCTCATTCAGACGGGTCGGCGAGTCCGGCCGGTGTCCGGCCGATGCTCCGCCCGCCTCGAACTACGCTCATTTCCCGCACATTCGAAGGTCTCGGTCCCATGGATCGAGAGCCCTCCTCTAAAGCCGGTGTGGTCGTCAGGGGATACCCCCTCGGCTCGATTACTGGAGCTCGACTTGAGCGCCGACGTCTTCGAACTTCTTCTTCATCGTTTCGGCGTCCTGCTTGTTCAGGCCTTCCTTGACCGTTTTGGGAGCGCCGTCCACAAGGTCCTTGGCTTCCTTCAGGCCGAGATTGGTGATTTCCCGGACGATCTTGATGACGTTGATCTTTTTGTCGCCAGCGCTCTTTAGGACGAGGGCGAACTCGGTCTTTGCCTCTTCGGCCTTGACTTCGGCCTGGGGCGCGGCGGCGGCCACGGGAACGGCCGCGGCGGCGCTGATGCCGTACCGGGTCTCGAATTCCTTGATGTAGTCCGCGAGTTCCAGGACCGTCAGGCCGTCCAGGTGCGCGAAGAATTCGTCTTTCGTGAGTTTTGCCATGTGATGTGACTCCTTTTTCATCATGGTCGATTTATTGTTTCTTATCCTTGAGCTGGCCCATCAAACGGCCCATGCTGCCCAGGGGCGCTTGAAGAGACCGGAGGAACGCGATGAGGGGCGAGGCCAGGGCCGCAGCGAACCGGGCCAGGAGCTCGGGTCGCGGCGCGAGCTTGGTGATCCCGTCGAAACGCTCGGCCGTGACGTACTGGCCCTGGACGACGCCGCCTTTCATGACCAGGACCTTGTTCTGGACAGAGAACTCCTTGAGGGTCTTCGCCAGGACGACCGGGTCGGCGGCGGTGTAGGCCAGGCCGGTCGGCTTGCGGAACGCCGTTTTCAGGTCCTCGGGGAATTCGGCCTTAAGGGCCCGCAGGGCCAGCCGATTCTTGACGATCTTCACGCCCGAACCCTGCTTGCGGAGGATCTTGCGGAGGGCGACCGCCTGGGCCACCGTCATCTTGTTGTAGTCAAACAGGTAGAACGTGTCGTGGGCGGCGATGAGAGAGGTGAGGTCGTTGATGCGCGTTGTTTTCTGTTCCCGTTTCATCGTCGGGCTCCTATTTCTCCAGAATGTCCTCGGAAATTTTGAACGAGGGGCCCATCGTCGAGCTCAACGACAGGCTCCGGACGTACTTGCCTTTCGCCGTCGAGGGCTTGGCGTGGAGCACGGCGGCGATGAATGCCTTGGCGTTGTCCACGAGTTTGGCTTCGGGGAAGGAGACCTTGCCGACCGTGGAGTGGATGATGCTGGTTTTGTCGATCCGGAACTCGACCTTTCCGGCCTTGGTCTCGTCCACGGCCTTCTTGATGTCGAACGTCACCGTGCCCGACTTCGGGTTGGGCATCAGGCCTTTGGTCCCCAGAATGCGGCCCAGTTTGCCCACGGCCCGCATTATGTCGGGCGTGGCGATGACGATGTCGAAATCGATCCAGCCGCCGGCGATCTTTTCGATCAGGTCCTCGCCGCCGACGTAATCCGCGCCCGCCGCTTCCGCCTCTTTAATCTTATCGCCCGTGGCCAGGACGCAGATCTTTTTGGTCTTTCCCGTGCCGTGCGGCAGGACGACCGTACCCCGGACCATCTGGTCGGACTGCTTCGGGTTGACGCCGAGCCGCAGGGCGATGTCCACCGACTCCTCGAACTTCGCGTAATGGCCCTGCTTGATCAGGGCGACGGCCTCTTCGAGCGAGTACTCGGGTTTAGTCTTCAAGTCCCGGGCCTTGAGATAGTTTTTTCCTCGATTAACCACCGATGATCTCCAATCCCATGTTTTTCGCGGTCCCGGCGATGATCTTCTTGGCCGCCGCCAAGTCGTTGGCGTTCAGGTCGGGCAGCTTCACCCGGGCGATGTCCTCGATCTGTTTCTCGGTCACCTGGCCGACCTTGTCCTTGTTCGGCGCTCCCGAGCCCTTGGCGATGCCCGCCGCCTTCTTCAGGAGATAGCTCGCCGGCGGCGTCTTCAGGACGAACGTGAAGCTCTTGTCCTTGAAGATCGTCATGACCACCGGGACGACCGTCCCCTCTTCCATTTTGCCCGTTCTTTCGTTGAACTCCCGGACGAACATCATGATGTTGACGCCCTGGGGACCCAGGGCGGTGCCGACGGGAGGAGCGGGACTCGCCTGGCCCGCCACGAGCTGCAGCTTGACGCGCGCCACAACTTCTTTCGACATGAGGTCCTCCTATATCTTTTCCACTTGGAGAAATTCGAGTTCGACCGGCGTCGAACGGCCGAAGATCGTCACGAGGACCTTGAGCGTGCTGCGCTCGTGGTTCACGTCATCGACGATCCCGTTGAAATTGAAAAACGGGCCGTCGATGATCCGGACGGCCTCGCCCTTCTCGAACGAATGCTTCGGTTTGGGCTTCTCCGACGTCGTCTCCATGTGCTTGACGATCTGGCCGACCTCGTCCTTGCTCAGCGGCGAGGGTTTCTTCCCCGAACCGACGAACCCGGTGACCTTAGGCGTTTCGCGGATGATGAGCCAGTTCTCGTCGGTCATCTCCATCTCGATCAGGATGTAGCCGGGATAGGACCGCTTGGTCGAGACGACCTTCTTGCCCAATTTGATCTCGATCACGTCTTCGGTCGGGATGATGATCTGACCGATCTGGTCCGGAATACCCATCTCCAGGGCCCGTTCCCGGATGGATTCGGCCACGAATGGCTCGAAGCCCGAATACGTGTGAACGACATACCAGTTCTTTGCCATGTGTGTGCTCACCCGAGCAGGGATTTGACCTGGGTGATGACCCAGGAAAACAGAATATCCATGAAAAACAGGAAGAACCCGAAGAAGACGATGGCGATGATGACAACCAGCGTGGTGTTGAGGACCTCGCTCTGAGAGGGCCACGTCACCTTGCGCAGTTCCGCGCGCGCTTCCTTGATGAACGCCCAAAAACGTCTGTACCATCGGATCTTGTCGCTCATGGCTCGCCTTTATCCTTACGATGTCTTATCTATCGTTCGACTTCGGATCCCCCGAAGGGTCTGTTCTTCTGGCAGGTGAGGCAGGACTCGAACCCGCAACCTGCGGTTTTGGAGACCGCTGCTCTAGCCAGTTGAGCTACTCACCTGTCCCGTTGTCTCCTATCTCACTTCTTTGTGCATCGTGTGCTTCCGGCAGAACGGGCAGAATTTCTTGATCTCCAGCCGGTCGCTGTGTTTTTTCTTGTTCCGCGTGTTCGAATAGTTCCGCCGCTTGCAAACGGAACAGCTCAACTGAATGATTTCTCGCATCGCTCACTCTTCAATCCGGGGACACGTACCGAATTCCAGAGAATTCGGAATAT
>Ga0315289_10007691_pt1 | contig 15674 bp, 15 predicted proteins | sample YL17G11_40_MG_FD_203452 | JGI IMG/M metagenome (GOLD analysis project Ga0315289, IMG submission 203452) | Sediment microbial communities from Yellowstone Lake, YNP, Wyoming, USA - YL17G11_40 | ecosystem: Environmental > Aquatic > Freshwater > Lake > Sediment | place: USA: Wyoming | collected... | reverse complement strand
CGTTGACGTCGGATCCGTCTCCACGAACGTTGTTGCAGTCAACCCTGAAGGCGCAATACTCGCTTCCGTCTACTTGAGGACGGGGGGCCAGCCCATAAAGGCGGTGCAGGAGGGGGTGCGCGCCGCCGGCGAAAAGCTCCCGGCCGATATAAAGATATGCGGAGCCGGAGCCACCGGCAGCGCCAGGTACCTCACGGGCGTCATCATTGGGGCCGACCTGGTCAAGAACGAGATAACCTCTCACGCCGTCGCGGCGTCTCACATCGTGGACGGCGTGAGAACCGTGATAGAGATAGGCGGCCAGGATTCCAAGCTCATTCTCCTGCGCGACGGCATCGTTACCGACTTCGCGATGAACACCGTCTGCGCGGCCGGCACCGGCTCATTCCTCGACCACCAGTCGGCACGGCTGGGGGTACCGGTGGAGGAGTTCGGCGACCTTGCCCTGAAGGCGAAGGAGGGCGCCCAGATAGCGGGGCGCTGCTCGGTCTTCGCCGAGTCGGACATGATACACAAGCAGCAGGTCGGGTACCCCATGGAGGAAATCGTCCTCGGCCTCTGCCGCGCCCTGGTGCGCAATTACCTGAACAACCTGGCGAAGGGGAAGAGGCTCGAGCCGCCCGTCGTTTTCCAGGGCGGGGTCGCCGCCAACATCGGCATGAAGCGGGTGTTCGAAGAGGTGCTGGGCGTCGAGGTTACGGTGCCCCCGTACCACGATGTGATGGGCGCGATCGGGGTGGCGCTTCTGACAAAGGAGGAGTCGCCGTACATCCGGGAGAGCAACTTCCGCGGGTTTTCCCTGGTCGATTTCGAGTACGGCACATCCTCTTTCATGTGCTCCGGCTGTTCGAACAATTGCGAGGTAGTGAAGATCAAGGCGGGGAGGGAGGTCCTCGCCTGCTGGGGAGGTCGCTGTGGGAAATGGGAACTCGAGTTTGACTTGCCGAGCGCGCGGATGCTGCGCGGGTAGGTTCCAACAAAATCATCCGGTACTCCTGTTAGCGCTGCTGTTGGTCGTTACGGCGCTGGTGGTGGGCTGCGGCGTCACCGAACTCGGGAGCCCCGGCCAGATCGTCAGCAGGGCGATCCGGGCCCAGGGCCGCCTTTCCTCGGTCCATATTGGGATGGACGTGGAACTCGAGTTCAAGGGGGCCCCTGGCAACCTGGAGAAGGCATCCAGTTTCTACAGGGGAGAGGGCGACTTCGAGCGGCCCGACAAGTCGAATATGGTCATAAGGTCGACCGCGGGCAAAACGGAGGTTATCACCATCGGCAAAAAGGCGTACGTCAGGATGCCCGGCTCCGGGATATGGACACAAAGGAATGTCGGAGATTACGTGGCCGGCGGGGTCTCGCCGAACGACGTCACGGACTACCTGAAGTACACGAAGGACCTCAAACTCCTGGACCGCAAGGAAGACACCTACCATTTGAGTTTCAAACTTGACATGGGGCGCTACGCCAGGGTCGCCAAGGTCCCCGGCGTCGACCCTTCGATGTTCAGTGGCAAGGAAGCACGCATGGAGATATGGGTCCTGAAGGACTCCTTCCGCGTAAAGAAGGCCAAGATGGACTTCACCGGGGACCTCGCGAAAGTGGGTGTCGGCAGACTGGTGATGTCGATGGGGGTCGAGTTCTCCGCGTTCGACGAACCGGTAAAGATAGAAGCGCCGTTCTGACCGGCCGCTCAACCGCCCAGCAGTCCCGCCAACCTCATCAACAGCGGGCGCTCAAGCTCTATGGCGTCGTGCTCGCAGAGCTCGTGGCAGCAGTAGCACTTGATACACTTCGTGAGGTCCACCCGGGCAGAACCGTCAACCACGGCTATCGCGCCCTCCGGGCATATATCAGCGCACTTGAGGCAGCCGGTGCAGACGGCCGGGTCGGGCCTGGGCCTCAGGGAGAAACTGGCGGCGACCCTGTCCATTATGAACGCCGGTACGCGGGAGGCGGTCGCTTTCTTCGTCGGCAGCTGGAAGCCTTTTACGGTCAGCGCGCGGGGGTCATCGCCCAGCACGTTGAGATCACCCGGATTCCCGGACGTGAGCCCTCTCAGGACGGCGGCCCTGAGCGCCTTGTTATCCCGCGGGTCGAACCCGATGATGTCCATCATCAAGGTCTCGAGCGCGAACGCGCCGCTGCCGGCCGCAATGATCCCCATCTTCTTTATGTTGCCGGCCCTCGGCCCGTCCCCGTCCATGCCCTCGACCGCGTCTATCACGTGGAAGTCGGGGCTCGCGGCGAGAAGCACGTCCACCAGCATGTCCGAGAAATCCTCGCCTTCGTTGAACCTCGAGTGATAGGTGAACTTGCTCATGCCCGGGACCGCGCCGAACAGGTTCTTGATGGTCCCGGTTATGTTCACCTGGACGTGGGTCTTGAACTTCGGTATCGAGACCAGGCGGTCTGCGTTTACCATCGCCCCCGCGAGCGTGAAGCTCTTCATCGTCTTCGCTTCCGGGACGGTCTTAGTGACGACCGAGGTGTCGAAGTTGAGGCGGGCTCCTGTCCCTTCGGCGACGTCCGCGAAACCTGATTTTTCATAAACGCGCTTCAGCATCATCCTGTTATAGGGCCCACCCGGGCTGTCGCCGATAGTCACCTCGGGCGTGACGCTCATGAGCTGTTTCACGACCGCGCGGACTACCTCGGGGTGCGTGGTGACCGCCTTTTCCGGAGCCGCCGGGAGGAGCCCGTTGACTTTCACGAAAACGGACTCGCCGGAGCCGACGAGAGCGCCCGGCCCGCCGAGCAGTTCGAACGCGCGGGCGACCTGCTCCTCCACCAGTGCGCGATCGTAGCTTGAGCACCTCACCAGGGCGACTTCGTTTTCTTTCATCTTCTGGTCCACTACCCCGCCTGTTCTAAAGCGACGCATATATTATAGAGTTAATGACCGTGGGTTCTACTTCAAAGGAGAGATCGTCGCGGAAGCAAGAGCCGCTGTACTCGATGACAACATCACCGGTCCCCCGCGCTTCGAGGACCGCTTCGTCCCGGGCCATACCGGCCTGGTATTGACCCTGTGAGGTAACAGGATATGCAGACCGGCAGGATCTCGCTGGATTCCGGTGGCCTGGGCCTTGCCGGGGAACTCGCTACCCCCGCTGAACCGACCGGAACCCTTGTCGTTCTATGCCACGGGATTCCCCTGAGCCGCCCGGATCCCGATGACGGCGGGTACCCGCTCCTGGCGCGGCAGATCTGCGAAAAAGGATACGCGTCCCTTTTCGTCAACCTCCGGGGTACCGGCGACTCGGGCGGCAACTTTCACATCGGTGGATGGTACAGCGACCTTGAGACGGTTGTGCGTTTCTCGCAGGAGAAACTCGCGGCGGAGTTCGAAAACACGTTCCTTGCAGGCTTCTCCGCCGGCGGGGCGCTCGCGATAAGGTACGCCGCCGAGCACGGGGGAGTACAGGGTGTAGCGGCCTTCGCCGCCCCGGCACAGTTGTCAGAGATATTTCCGGAGGAACACCTCTTCGCGTTCCTCGAGCTGGCGAGGGACATCGAGATAATAAGGGACACGGATTTCCCACCTTCCCCCGAGGGGTTCTACAGCGAGATCCGAGAAAGCGAAGCGATAGACTTCATCTCGGGGGTGAGCCCCATCCCGCTGCTTCTCGTTCACGGCGAAGAGGACGAACTCGTACCCGTCGATGAGGCCAGGCGGCTTTTCGAAGCGGCGGGTGAGCCGAAGGAGCTCGTGCTTCTCCCCGGCGGTGAGCACCGGTTGCGGCACGATCCGAGGTCTGTGCGGTGCCTGCTCGAGTGGCTGGGGTGGCTTACCGGACGCGCTCAGCGCGACTTCTCATCTCTGTGAAAGGAGCAGGGGAGAGACGTACTCTTCCCCGAACTCGTCCCTCGTCTTCTCGAGCCTCTTCCTCTGTTCTTCGAGGAGGGTGAAGAGGACCTCCGGGATCCCCCATTCGTCCTTATAGATCGCCTCGATGCGGCCTATCTTCGCGAGCTGCTCTGGGATGCGGAGCGTGAACTGCTCCTGGTATTGAGCCTCGGTGTATTCTGTTTCCAGCGCCTCGCGGAAGAGCCGGTTGAGGTCCTTGTAGAGAGGTATCAGGCCGGTCGGAGTGCGCAGCGCTTCCACCTCTCCATTCACCCGCTGCTCGATCCAGTGAATCCAGACCTTCTTGTCGAGCATCGAGTTGAGAAATTCACCGTCCGGACCCTTCAGGAAGTAGTTCACGGAGAAGATGGCCGGTGGCTTCGAAAGGACGGCCGCGAACTCCAGGTACTTCTGAAGGTATATATGGATTGAGGCCGCCAGGAAATCCAGGTTGGACATCGGGTTGAACTCGCGGACGCCCTCCTTCCCGAGGGTGGCCGCGGTCGTCTCCGACTCCAGTGCCGCTGCCTTGGTGATTATGCCGTGGGTCCAGTCGAACGCCTGCTCAACCGGGACGGTGGTGTCCGAGTCGCGGCCGCCGAAGATCATCCCCTTGACCGGGACCCCATCGGGGTCGTCCAGGAGGGGGTCGCAGTTCTTCAGCATGTCCATCTTTATGGTGAACCGCGCGTTCTTGTGGGAAGGGTCGATCTCCTTGCCCTTTGCGTCCTTCTTGTCCCTGTGCCACTCGCCGGAGAAGTTGGTCCCGCTCTCCGGAAGCTCCTTACCCATGCCGAGCCAGTACGGCGCCCCGTCCTTGACCAGCACGTTCGAGAAGATCAGCTCGCCGGGCGCCTGCAGCGCTTCAAAGATGGCCGGGTCGTCGTGCGGGTTTATGTCCTGGATTATCCCGAAGATGCCGCACTCCACGTTGACCGCCCTGACCTCGCCGTTGATCTTCTTGATGTAAGCGATGTCGTCTCCAAGGATGGTCTGTCCGGGTACCATGGCGGTCGAGGTCTTGCCGCACATGCTGGGGAAGGCGCCGGTGAGGTACGTCTTTCTGTCGTTGTTCCCCGCCACTCCCACGATGAACATGTGCTCGGTAAGCCAGCCCTCCTTGAGGCCCTTGGAGATGCCCAGCCTCATTGCAAGCTTCTTGAGCCCCATTGTATTGCCACCGTATTGCGTGTTTACGCTGTAGACCGTGTTTTCCTCCAGGTCTATGTACATGCGCCGCTTGTCGATGTCGGCACACACCCCACCCTCCAGCCTTCCTGCGGAGTGCAGGAACCGGAAGTGCTCAACGCCCTCCCCGGAGTCCTTGAAATCCTCGTATCCCGGCCGGTAGAGGAGGTCTTCGCTGTGAGCCACGTAAAACGAGTCCGTTATCTGGCAGCAGAGCTGTGAGAAGACCGAGTTGTGGGGGCCCAGGCAGTAGAAGCGGACGATCATCTCCTTGCCGTCCATTGCGCCGTCAAGTATCTGGAGCACCTCGGTGAGGCCTTCATCCCTTAACTTGAAGTTTATGTGCTTGCCCAGGTGGATGTCGGGCGGAAGCAGGTACCTGGTGTTCTCCTTGTCGCGGCCCTGGTCGCGGATCCCGTCGAAATGACAGGTGTGCCCCGGAGTGGCCAGCTCGAACTCCTCACTGCGGGCGAGCGCCTGCTTCCGCACGTACTCCCGGTCCGCCTCGCTGTCGCTGGCGATGAACACGGTGGCGGGCTTGCACAGCTTCGCGGTCTCGGCCACGAACTCGTTGATGTCGGCCTTATCGAGGTATACGAGTTTCTTGAACTGCTCGGCCTCAAGCATCTGCTCCAGGTACTCAAGGTGGTCATCGCCCATGTTTCAGTTCAACTCCTTCCGGCACATCAAATGTGTAGCGCTTACCCCCCTGTCGCTTTACCGTGAATAGTAGAGTCGGAGTCCACTTCCACTGCGAGGTATCATAGAAAAAGCGGCCCTTATAGTCAAAGAGCCGACCCCCGCAGCAGCCCAGCACCGGTCGTTGCTTGACTTGCCTGGAGCCCCGCTTTATAATTAGCTTGTATTGCTACTCGATCCTCTCCAATCAGTTCCCGGAATTGTCGGGGGTTTGTGATTAACCGACTTCTTTTGCGTCTGCGAAGCTCGTTGCTCCTTCTGATCCTCTCTCTCATCATCCTGCCCTTCTTCGTGGTGCTGCCGTATACCGGGGCAGAGGCCGGGCCTGGCGGAGGTTTCATTTGGCCGGTTGACGGCCCGGTAATTCGAGGGTTCGAGAAACCGACCGGTCCGTACGGGGAGGGCGGCCACCAGGGAGTGGACATTGCGGCCGACCGGGGCATCGCGGTAAGGAGTTCGGCGGAGGGGCGGGTCGAATGGGTCGGGGAGCTCCCCCGCGGCCGGTTCCTGTCGATATCTCACGCGGGCGGCGTCCGGACCACGTACCTCGACCTCGAGCGGATCGAGGTGGCGCGGGGCGAACGCGTAATGCTTGGGCAGGTCATAGCGACGGTGTCGGGCGGCCGGGACGGCTCGTCGCCCCGACCTCACCTTCACTTCGACGTTTACGTCCACGGGACGCCCGTTGACCCGAGGCTTTTCATAGGCGGCCTAGGAGGCGGGTCCTGCATACGGCTCTGCCCGGTGGAGCGCGAACGCGGCGCCGGGCAAGCCGGTCCGACCGCGGGAGAGGATGCCGGGAGTTTATGGCCCCATCTCGGGCGCGGCCTTAGAAGCGTTTTTTCCGTGATTACCCGGCCGGCGGGATGGCTGTGCAGGGGAATCAAGTCCGGCCTTTCAGCCGCGTGGAACGGCGCGGTAAAGCTGTGGGACCATTACATCTTCCCCGCGCTTGACAGAGCTGGCCATGCTATCGACGGCGTTTTTCAACGTATGTGGAACAACCGCTGGGTGAAGGCGGTCGTAGCGGGGATCGCCGCCGCGCTGGTGGTCGTCGCGGTGATCGCCCTCGCGGTCTTGACGCTCGGGCTCTCGGTCGTGGCCGCCGTGGTAGCGGCTGTAGCCGCAAGCGTCGCTGCCATCGGTTATTCACTCTATTACGCCGCGACCCACGGGACCAACTTCTCGTTCCTGTCATGTTTCGCGGGCAGCCTATCCGCGGGCGCGGTCGCGGCCGGCCTGGCGGCCAGCGTGGTGTCGCTCGCCGGTGCTTTCTCAGCGGGCTGGGCGCAGCTGGGACTGTGGGGCGCTACCAAGGCGGCGCTCTGGAACGGCTCGCTCTCTGCGTTATTCGAAGGTGGCCAGAGCTATATCTTCACGGGACACATATCCTGGAAGAGCATGCTCATCGCGTTCGGGGTCGGCGCCCTGTCGGGTGCCACCGGGAGGGTCCTTCACGGGGGGCTCTCGTCGGGCCGCGCCCTTGAGCTCATCTCTGTCGCCACCTCGCCGGGACGCTCGCGTATCGTGGCGCTTGGCCGATCGCTCCTGTTCGCCGCCAAGGAGAGGGCGGCAGGGGCGCTTGGACTGTTGTTGGCAGTAAAGGATTCCGCCATCAGCATCGGAACGAACTTTGCTTACCTCGGCTTCTCGGGTACTTTTGGCGTCACGCTCAATGCGCTTGTCTGCACGCTGAGCGGACGGCCGATGACCGTTTCGGGGACGCTCGCCTCGTTCTTCACCGGCGTCGCGATGGGAGCGGTTGCCCTCTCGTACGGTGGGCGGGGCATAAGCGGGATGCTCGAGAAGCTCAGAGTTTTTCGCGAGGGCCTTGGCAAGGCTCTCAAGGGGCTCGCCGCCGCGGTCCTTGGAAAGGGCATCCACAAGGGTCTGAACCTGGGCTTCAGGAACCTGTTCAAGCGGCTTCTCGGGGAGGAGGTGGAGCAGTGAAGGGGCAAAAGGACAGAAAGGATCTCGTCGAGTTCGCAGTGCTGGCGGCGCTCGTCGTTCCGGGGCTCGGACTCGCTCTGGGCGGTCTGAAACTCTTCGAGGGCTCCGGTGGCCTTACGCCCGTGGGGGTCATACTCGTAAGCCTCGGCGGGGTACTCATGGTTACGGCCGGCTATTATCACTATCGCAAGGACTACGCACCGGCGCGCGGTTTTTTGGCGTTCGCGGCGATCACGCTTGTCTCCGCGATTGCGGCAGTCCTGGCCACCGGCGCGCTTACGCGCCTATTCAGGTAATGCGGCCTTTAGTGCCCCGTCCCATAAATACGCTGGCATTCGAACGCCCCTGCATCAACTCCCGCCGCGTTCCGCTCCCTCGCCGTACTACAGGAGTACGTCTCAGTCGCGCGCCTTGCGGGCGCGGCGCACCGACGCTCTCGGTGCGTCACCGTATTTATGGGACGGGGCACAAAGGCTGCCTTCCGGGGGAACGCCTGAAACCGGACGTTACGGCGCCTTCCGGGCACTCCTTTTTACAGTCCAGGCAGCGGATGCACTCCGGTGAGTTCGCGTTGTCGAAGATGTTGATGTCGACCGGGCAGACGTCCCGGCACGCCCCGCACTCCGTGCACTTTTCGCCATCGACGTGCATCTGGTAGAGGCTCACCGGGTTAAGCAGCGCGTACATGGCTCCGAGCGGACAGGCCGTGCGGCAGAAGGGGCGCTTGCTCGCCACCATCCACAAGAGGAACGCGGCCAGTATGCCGATCTTCAGCCAGAAGAACCAGCCAACGGGGGGAAGGGGCGTCTTTGGCGGCATCAGTTTCAGCGGTACCGCTCCCTCGAGCGACCCGGCGGGACAGAGGCGCGAGAACCAGTGTACACCGGTCAGATAAGGGACCAGCATCGCCAGTATGAGAAGTGCCGCGTACTTGCCGAAGCGGGCCCAGCGGGGGATGCTGAGTTTCGGTGAAGGGATCTTGTAAAGGAGGTCCTGGAGGAGGCCGAACGGGCAGACCCAGCCGCAGACCAGCCGCCCGAAAACGGCGCCGATGAGTCCCACGAAACCAACGACATAAAGAAAAGCGCTTATCGAGAACGACTGCGCGTGGTGTGCCACGGCGCGGGCGGCCCGGCTGGAAACGCCCGCGGCCGCTTCCCTTTGGGGCGACATTATCGCGAATGAGTGCTGGAGGCTCCCGATGGGGCATGACATCAGGGCAAGCGGGCACGCGTAACAGTTGAAACCCGGAAAGCATACGCCCTTGGCCCTGCCCTGGTAGATGGCCCTGGTGCCGAAATAGGCAAACCACGGGTTTGCCGCGAGGGTTCCGGCTATCTGCGTCCAGCGCCGGGCCCGCATGACCTAGATGAGCCCGATGCAGTCAAGGCAGATGATCGCCGCGTTGGTGAACACCCTGCCGAACCCACCCCAGAGAATGCCGAGCGCGAACATGACGATGAACGCGGTCATCAAGAAGTAAGCGGGCCTGATGCGCCTTGCCAGCGAACACATGGCGCGCTCCTACGGCGTTGGGGTCGAGGGAACGGGCTGGACCGAGGAGGAGGGCGGAGGCACGCTCGGCGAGACCGGCATGCTCTGGGGCATGGCGCCCGTCGCGCTGCTCGGAGGCTTCGACGTCGAGGGTATGAAGCCCTCCAACGCCATCGAGAGCATCTCCTCCTGGGCGGCCCCCATGAACGTCTCCTTGATCTGGCCCTGCGCGTTCTTGAGGATGAAGGTAGGGTTCATCGATACATGATATTCGGCGATGATGCCCTTGTTCTCCTTGTCGTCCATGTCTACGTCAACGAAGGCCACTTTGCCCTTGAATTTTTTCTTGAGCTTACCGACGATCGGCTTCATCTCCTCGGCGGACTTGCTGCTTTTTCCCATGAAGCTCATGAACGTCGGCTTTCCCGGGCCGCAGCCCGCGAGGGCGGAAAGGAAGGAGGCCAACAGGACCCCTGCCAGCAACATCGAGAAAAGTCCTTTAAATCGCGTGCTCATCTGTGACCCCCTCAAGGCTCTTGCGGTTTCCCGGGTCATATAGTAGCACCAAGGGCCGGCCCATATCAAAGACCCGTCGGCCCCAGGTTGCGGCTGAAACGCGCCCGCTGATATCATTCTCCTACCGTTTCCGTGGAGAGTCTTTGCGACGACGAATGGAGGTACCCCATGTACGGATATGCCGGCAAAGTCATCGAAGTGAACCTCGCGACCGGCGACATCGGGACCTTTGAACTCGACGAGCAGGACTGCCGCGATTACCTCGGCGGTTCTGGCCTGGGAGCGAAGATCTATCTCGACCGGTTCCCCGGGGACGTCGATCCCTTGAGCCCCGACAACCCCCTCATATTCATGACCGGGCCGTGGACGGGGAGCAGGGTGCCGGGCGGAAACAGGTTCGCGACCGCGGCCCGCTCGCCGCTTGCCGGCTTCTGGGGAGAGGCCTCGTGCGGCGGCTACTTAGGGGTTGAACTGAAGGCCGCGGGCTACGACGGCATCGTCTTCACGGGCGCTTCCGACAAACCGGTTTATCTCTGGATAAACGGCGACGATGTGGAACTGCGTGACGCTGCCGACCTGTGGGGCAAGGAGACGTACGAGACTACGGATATCCTGTGGAAGAGGTCCGAGGAGGAAAACGGCAAGAAGTCGAAGGTGGCCGCGATAGGGCCGGCGGGGGAGAAGGGCGTGAGGTTCGCAGGCATCGTCCACGACAAGCACCACATAAACGGCCGCACTGGAATGGGCGCCGTCATGGGTTCGAAGAAGCTCAAGGCTGTGGCGGTATGCGGAGCCGGTAAGAAGGTGGAAGCGGCGGACCCGGACACTTTGAAGGAATGGCGCGAGAAGGTCATGGACATCTACGCCGAGTCGATCGTGGTCGAGTCCCTGAGGGCGTTCGGTACGAACGCGAACCTGGAGATCGGCGCCATGCTGGGGGACGTCCCGATAAAGAACTGGCAGGTGGGGGAGTGGGACGAGGGCATCACCAGGATAAGCGGCCCGACTTACAGCGACGAGATACTGGTGAAGAACTACGCATGCTGGGCCTGCCCCATCGGATGCAAGCGCGTGGTCAAGGTTGACGAGGATCCCTACAAGGTTCCAGAGGGGGCGGGCCCTGAGTACGAGACGATCTGCATGCTCGGGTCAAACCTCTTGAACGACAACCTCGCCTCCATCGCGAAGGGAAACGAGCTTTGCAACCGCTTCGGCATGGACACCATCACCATGGGTGAGGTGATAGCGGTCGTCACCGAGTGCCAGGAAAAGGGGCTTCTAAAGCCGGAGGAGTGCGACGGAGTTTCCATAACATGGGGAGACCCGGAGGGCATGATACGGCTGATCGAGTTGACCGCCTCGCTCGAGGGGTTCGGGGCGAGGATGGCGGAGGGAAACCGGGCGCTCGCCGAATCGATCGGCGGCGAGGCACCGGCGATGGCCGTGCAGGTACGCGGCCTCGATCTTCCGGCCCACGACCCGCGCGGGTTCCACGGGTACGCCCTCGCGTATGCGACCAGCGTGCGGGGCGCGTGCCACTGCGCCAGCACCAATCTCTACATAGAGGGGGGCAGCAACGTGCCGCTGCCGAAACTGGGCCTCGGGGACCCTCTCGATGAGCAGTCGAGCGTCGGGAAGGCGTACCTCACCGCGCGCGCCCAGGAGCTCGCGCAGATATTCAACGCGGCGGTGGTCTGCATCTTTACCGCAATCTCCTGGGACGAGGACCTCATGGTCGATGCGATGAATGCCGTCACCGGCTTTGGATACGACCTCGACAGCTTTATGGCCGTGGGCGAGAGGATCTGGTTTATTAAGCGGGGCCTGCAGTTTCTCTTCGGCTCGACGGGGGCGGATGACGTTATGCCCCCGAGGATCGGAACGCCCGTCGAGGAGGGAGCGCACGCCGGTTCGATCCCCGATATGGACCTCATGAAGAAAGAGTACTACGAGTACCGCAAGCTTGACCCCGACGGTAAACCCACGCGGGAGAAGCTTTCGGAACTCGGGCTCGAATCGCTTGCCGACAGGCTTGGCGTTTAGCTTATCCGTCGCCTCTTAGTGTGGTCGGACTGGAGGTGCCTGTGGCTGAAGGGAAAGCCCCAAGGGCGGTCGTGATCGGTGCGGGCCTTGCCGGCCTGGCTGCGGGGTACCGCCTGTCGCGGGACGGTTGGGATGTCCTGGTCCTGGAGCGCGAGGGTGAGGTCGGCGGCAGGTGCCGTACCGTCGTCCAGGGCGGTTTCCAGTTCGACACCGGCGCCCAGTATTTCCGCGACTCCTACGACTCGGTCCTTAAAACGGCCATTGAACTGGGCCTGGGGGACAGGTTCCGGATACCCAGCCCTTCCGCCGCGTATTTTTATCGCGGGAAGGCGGCGCGTTTCGCCCCGCGCTCTTTAAATCCCCTTGCTCTCCTGCCGTGGCCCGCGCTCGGCTGGAAAGGTCTCGTTGACGCTGTATCGATAGCCGTTCCCCTTCTCCGCGGGTACCGGAGCTACAACATGAGGTTCCCGCACCGGTGGGTGAACGGGGACCTCCGGACGGCCGCCGATTTCCTTTGCGCGAGGACAAAGCCGGACTTCATTTGTTCATTCTGTGAGCCACTCTCCCGTTATGCCCTTGGCGTTGAGCCGGACAGGGCCTCCGCGGCCGCTTTCTTGGCCGCGCTTCGCGCCACGTTTGCCGACCGTACCGGGTGTTTTACCGGCGGGATCGGTCTTCTTCCGGATTCGCTTGCGAAGCGTGTACGCGTCATGTGTGGAATGGAGGCACAACGGGTGGTGCTGGAGGGCAGCGTGGCGGTAGCCGTGAAAGCGAGGCCGACGGAGGGAGGAAGGCAAAGGAGCTACCGGGCGGACCTGGTCGTCTGCGCGGTGCCCGCGCCGCTGGTCGGGGGGATAACAGGCGGGTTGGGGGGTACAGCGGAGCGGATGATAAGCGAAACGGAATACTCGAACGAGATAGTCGTCAACATAGGTTTTTCCGCGGAGGTCGGCGGAGAGGCGGGACCCGTGCTGCTGCCGGCTTCTGAGGGCTTCCGCTTTGACTGGGCCCTGACCAACATGAGCAAGTCGCTCGAGTACGCGCCCCCCGGCGCGACAGGCATAACACTCGTCTGCCCGGGCAGGCGGTCGGCTTCGCTTATCGGCGAGGAAGACGACGCGCTCATCGAGATGGCACTGGGGGAAGCGGGAAAGGTCTTCGGCATGATAGCGGTGCCGCCAGTTCAGTCACGGGTCGACAGGCACACCCTGGGCCGCCCCGTCGTCTCGCCCGGGCACGCGGGGCGCGTACGACGCCTCTGGGAGGAAGGCAGCGGCATCAAAAACCTGGTCCTGGCCGGCGACTGGACGAGGTCCCCCACGATAGAAGGGGCTGTCATGAGCGGTTTTTACGCCGCGGAGATCGCCGGCTTGCGTCGTTAGGGCGCCAGGTGTAGATTACAGGCTACCGCGCGCGGCCGCGTCAGTTATGGTCCGTTGTTGATTGGACATATCCCTTCATCAGCGAAGGTTCGGGTAAAAAAAGGAGGCAGGCATGGCCAGGAAAGAAAAAGAGGGAAAGAAGAAAAGGAAGAAGCTGCGCTGGCTTATAGTGGGCATGGGGCTGGGCGGCATCGCCTATTCCGTCGCGAGCAGGCAGAGGCCCGGTCCGTGCGTCCCCGCGGGTGGGCCTGAGGAGAGGCTCATCTTGAAGGATGAGGAGAACCTGGGGGGCCTGGGCAGCATCATGGGGGCACTCGTCAAGGAACTCCTGAAGGACCCGGCAAAACTCGCGCTGCTCGACCAGCTCAACCTGGTACTGGCTATCGAGCCGATAGAGCAGCCGGAGATGGCCGTCACGCTCACGTTCTCGGACGGATATATCGTCATAGAGCAGGGAGTGGTGCCGGACCCGGACATCCAGATAAACTGCACGATGGAGGTTCTGATGCAGATGGCCGGCATGGGTTCGGGCCTCGACGCGCTCAAGTTCTTCTCGACACCTGAGGGCAAGAAGCTCGTGGAGAAGGTCCGCGCGGGTGATCTAAAGATAAAGGGTCTCACCTCGCATCCGGTCGCCATGATGAAGTTCAGCAAGTTCCTTTCCCCGAGCGCAGCTTGAGGCGATCCGGTCCGTAACCGGAGGAGCGGTCCGGCTGATTGAAGCCGCCAATGGAAAAGGTTTTCATCTACGCGCAAAAAGAGTATGACCCTGATCCGATTTGCGAGGTCGCAAAGGAGATCATAACCGGAAGCGGCGTTGACCCGAAGGGCAAAAGCGTCCTCATCAAGCCGAGCTTCGTCTACCCCAGCCACAGCCCCGAGACGGTAGGGGTTGTCACTCAGCCCCCCTTCATCGGCGGCGTCGTGCGGGCTTTCTCGGAGCTCGGCGCGGCACCGGTCATGGTCGGAGAGAACTCGGTCATCGGCCCCGCCCGGTCGGCGTTCTACGCCATGGGGATATATCCATACATCCGAGGCGTGGCGACGCCGGTGTATTTCGACGAGGAGCGGCATGTCAGGGTGGAAGTGAAAGACCCGCTCGTTCAGGGTTCCTTCATGGTGCCCGTGGTCTGGCAGGAGACCGACCTCTTTGTCAGCCTTCCTAAGGTAAAGACAAACCAGTTCGCGAAGGTCTCGCTCTCCGTGAAAAACAACCTTGGCTTCCTGCGTCAGGTCGAACGCTGCCGCAACCATAATGACGGGACCCTCCAGGAGAAGATCGCCGACCTCTACCGCGTGCGCCCGCCCGACCTCGTGCTGGCGGACAGCATAGTGGGGGGAGAGGGGCAGGGGCCGATAGTCGCCCGCCCGGTCGAGCTTGGCGTGATGGTGGGCGGGGTGAACGGTATCGCGGTGGACGCGGTCTGCTGCCGGCTGATGGGAATAGACCCCCACGAAGTAGAGCACCTCCGTTACCTGGAGGAAGCGGGCGTCGGGTCGCTGGGCGAGGGGGACATCGGAGTATCCGGCCTCAAACTGGAAGACGCCGCGCGCCGGTTCGAACTGCCACAGAATACGCTTGAAGGCGCCTCCCGACAGTTGAGGGTCTTCCAGGGCCCTGAGACCTCCTGCGGATACGGGTGCCGGGGCATGGTCCGCTGCGCCCTAGACGCGTGGCTTGAAAAAGGCAAAGACAGCATACGGGAGATGAACGTGATACTGGGAAAACAGGTCACGGACTTGCCGAAGGACCTGGATCCCAGGCGGACTCTCGTGGTGGGGGACTGCGCCGCCGGGCACCGAAAGCGCGGCACTTACCTCCCTGGATGCCCCCCGCTTCCGATGGACGTCGCTTTCGGGGTCCAGAAGTTCCAGGGATTCGTGCCGACCCCGGTTAAGATGCGGGATGTCTTAAAAGGCTACGTGGCCGGTTACGGCTGGAAGGCGGCCAGGTTCTTCGGCAGGCACGAAGGCTCGTTGCGCATGGGGGAGTGAATCTTGAAAGACTCTGGAAGGGCCCGGCCGGGAAGGTGTCTTTTCAAAAGCTGGGTGTTCCGGAAGCAAATGCACGAGACCAGGCGGCCCGCCATGACGGGGGCGCTTTCATGGCTGCCGGCTGCCTGCGGCCTCGTATCGATTGCGGAAGGGATCATCCTCGCGGGTATGATCGCGGGCCGGGCCCTCAAGAAGCGGGGTCCGCCGGGCGCCTGTTTTGCGATCTTTCATTATGCTGGTACTGCTCTCCGCCGGCATAATCCTCGTGTAGCATTTGGGGTCTGGTCTTGTTTTTTGCTTCAAATGGCTAATACTAGGCATCAGTGATCGGAAAGAGATGGGGTCAGGTCTTCCATGACCCCACTACCGGAGTGCTGGGAGGAAGGCGTGATGGCAAGGGAGATATATTCCACAGACTGGGACAGGATGACTCTGAGGGAGCAGAAGGAGTACCGGGACAGCAAGCTCTCCTACTTCATAAGGACGCAGCTTTACCCGTACAGCCCCTTCTACAAAGAGATGTTCGACGAGAACGGGGTAAAGCCCGAGGACATCCGCAAGGT